>Ga0302326_10013465_pt1 | contig 17329 bp, 14 predicted proteins | sample Palsa_T0_3_FD_202264 | JGI IMG/M metagenome (GOLD analysis project Ga0302326, IMG submission 202264) | Peat permafrost microbial communities from Stordalen Mire near Abisko, Sweden - Palsa_T0_3 | ecosystem: Environmental > Terrestrial > Soil > Palsa > Peat permafrost | place: Sweden: Abisko... | reverse complement strand
AGCTCGCGCAAGGCCAGGGCCGAGCATTCGATGTGCCAGCCCGGCCGGCCCCGACCTGTATCAAACGACCGGATTCCACCTCTTTATCAATACCGCCTGAGCAGTAGCAGAATTTAAACCGAATAGCAGCATTACGTGGCTCCAGGTCCTTCTCCATGGAAAGGAACAGACTTCGTGCGGGAAGACAACCGAAGAGACACCCCTGTTCAGGTCGCTTACCGCCCGTTCGGATTCTCGACCGCAGATCGCGTCAGATTCGTGATGGAGTATGTGCTCTCTAAAGTCTTCTACCTTTGGCGTGAGGTGAAGACGCCTCGTCTTCGGCTCTTTGTCTACGAGATCGTCTTATCGCTTTGTCTAGCGACCGGTCGGGATCCTCTCGCCATGCGATGGCTCCGAATCGACCGTGTAAAGACCATCTCCGGAACCTTCAACGTCCGACCTGGGACCGGCGATGTCGGCTGCGCTTCGCCAGCCTTCGAGCGCTCAGACATCAACCATTTTCTGGCGTTGATCGAAAAGTCCCTCATCGCCGGGCGCTCCGTGCTCTTTCTCGATATCGGCGCCAATATTGGAACCTACTCTGTTGCGATCGGGAACCGCCTCAACAAACACGGCGACATTCGCGTGCTGGCCTTTGAACCATCGCGATCAAATTTCGCCTTGCTCAAGCGGAATCTTGAGGACAATGGGCTCACAGGAATCGTCGAGGCGCGCCAGGTTGCACTCGGAGATGGATCAGCATCATCGGCAACGCTGAGATTCGATCCTCTCATACCAGGTGGAAGCCTGCTGGGCGGGGTAGCGTCCGAAGGAACCGTCTACGAGGAGGTCGCTCTCTCATCGCTCGACGCGGAAATCGCCAATGAGGTGTTCGATCTTCTCGCGATCAAGATGGATGTCGAGGGCTCTGAAGTGCCGGTCCTTTTGGGCGCGACCGAGGCCCTCAGATCAGCCCCCGAGGCACTCCTCATTGTTGAGGACTTTATCGATACGGGAGTCGTGGACTACCTGCAAAACACTGGTTGGCAGTTCAATACGAAGATCACCCCATACAACAGCTTTTGGAGCCGGCACAGGGCGGAACACCTGCCCGAAGGGCACGTTGGCGTGACGCATAACACCATTTGAAGATCGCAACTCATCGCGTTTGGAATTCGATGTCCCGGAACTCGGAGGAGCAGTGGTAGCGCCTGGCGTTGATTGCTTAGTCGTTCTTGGAGACAGCGGCTCTTCGGGATTCGGCACAGGGGGCCGCGGTTATCCGGTTCTGGTTGGAGAAGCCCTTCGAGCGAACAAGGTTGAAAATTTCGCCCAGTTCGGTCAAACAACCAAATTAATGGTCGAAGAGGACCTACCCAAAGTTGCTCTCCTCCGACCCAATATCGTCATTGTGGAGGCGGGAATGGGTGACTCGCTGCCGCATCCGAGCGAGCGAATTCAGCAACTGCTCGAACGATTCGTACCGAGTACTTGGCATGGTGTCAACGGCCTTGAGAGGCGAGCGTACTTCTCTGGGACGCGTCGCCGACGGGCGCAACAATGGATAGTGGCGACATTCAAGACGAATCTCAAGCGGGCCATAATTTCAGTTACCGGCGGATTCACAAGGTCAACTCCCGAGGAGTACCGGACATATCTCGAGCAGCTCTTCACTGCACTTGAAGCGACAAGTCCCATCATCGTGTCCGTAGGACTATTCGATCTCGACCAGCATAACTTTCCGAAGCAGCACGCGTTGAATGTTCCCTTCCGAACGGTGCGTGAGGATGTGCTTGAAAGACATCCACACATTCTCCGAGCCGAGATCGATCACCGGCTCCACAGATGGGACGATTTTCATGGAGATCACTGCCACTGGAACGCTGCCGGACATGCCACGGTGGCCGAAGTTATAATCGAAGCGCTTCAGCCGGTATTGCCCGAGTTAGGGCCCGCTCACATAACACGTTGAGCGATCAGAAACACTTACATGGAGATCCTCAGTTAGGGAGTAATTGCAGCGATGGCACGCTCCGACCCTGCATCGCTGTTGACCAATTCCCAGTAAATTTCTCCCTGCTCGGCGGATAGCTCGTTCCAGCGCAAGTGTGCGACTCGCTGGGGTCCTGAAGATCCAAGATGTTTCCGCCGCGGTTCGTCGAGCGACAGGGACCGGAGGGCATCAGCGAATTCGCTTACGTCAAACGCCGTAACCCGTGCTCCGACGGTATTGTCGATCAGTGCTCGAAGACACGGGATGTCGAAGGCAACCACTGGGGTCCTCACGGCCAGTGACTCAGCGGCTACCATCCCGAAGGTCTCATAACGACTTGGCATCGCAACGAGATCGGCGGATGCTAATAACTCGAACCGATCTTCGATTGCAACGCGACCGACAAACCTAACCCGATCTTTTATGCCTAGCGATAGCGCTAGATCTTTCAGGGTTTGGTCATCGGGACCATCCCCCGCAATGACAAGCATTTCATCGACATCATCAGCGATTCGAGCGAAGGCTTCGAAGAGAAGGTCCAGCCCTTTCTGAGCGATCTCTAGCCGCCCGAGGTAGACGATACCGGATCGTGAGCAGTCGTGGATATTGTACGCATCTTCATCCAATCCGTTAGCTATGACCGACACTTTTGCTCGGGGATTGACATCTGAAAGCCTGAGGCCGAGATCTTCGGAGACAGCGATCAATCGGTTGTGTGACTGAACGCCGACGCGCTCCACCCAAGAGAACGGTAGGTGGTATTGCCTGCTCTTCTCCTTGGCAAACAGCCACTGCACGACCCCGACCACCGGTCGCGTTGTCATCCACGGAACGGCGACCGTCGAGAATGGAGCCCCAAAATCCTCAACGACCAGGTCGGACCGGTATCGGAAGAGCGCCCAAGGAAGGAGCGCGAAATAAGCCAATCGTTCGGCAAAGTCTCCGCCGGGTATTCCTGCCATGCCGACGTGGACATAGCGAACTCCATCCTCTTCTCTCGCGCGGCTGCCCCTGAAGCGCGCACAGACAACGGTAATCTCAAATGAAGCAGCCAGTCTGCGATTGATCTCACGCGTGCGCACTGATCCGCCTCCCGCACCGGGTCGACTCGGGTCTTCGTAGCCAAGGTGCAGCACCCGGGGCTTCGCTCGTCCTGTGCCGTCTGCGGTGGAAGAAACAGTGAGAAGGCCTCGGAGACAAAAGATAACGCCGCAGCCTGCGGCCCACAGCGACCACAGCACAACGTTGCTTCGCAGAAGGAACAAGGGCAAGCACGTAGCGGTAATGAGCACTCCTGACCCGGATATGCGTCTTAGGCTCCCCGGCCAGAAGCGCCCAATCTCCCGAATCAGTGCTCCAGCAACGAACACGCCACCAATTGCAACGCCAATAGCCAGGCCGACGACGCCGTGGAGGGCGAGTCCGCTTATATCAAGAATTCCGCATATTGCGATGCCGATCCCAAGTAGGTACGTCGTCCTCCGGAAAATACCCGCCGCCTGGAAATACGTTGTTGTGAGATTGACGATACCCATCACGAAACCAGCAAGTGCCGACCATGGCAGGATTTCCGCGACGTCTCCGTAGCGTGCTGGAAATACGGCGCGTACTAATGCTCCGGGGAGCGTGACTGTGCATATGGTGAGGGGAATACAAATCTTCAGGTACAGGGCTACGCTCTCGCGAATCACAGCCGAAGGATGCGTACGACGTGCGATCATCCGGGGGAATATGACTATCGAAAGCGCACCTCCGATGAAAACGGGCACTCGACCCAGTACGTTGGCCGCCAGGTAGGTCCCCATCTGTGGTTGCGCCCCAATAACCAAACTTCCGATCACAACGTCCATGCTGGCGAGGACGGCGACGCCCGACTGGATCGCCATTAAGCCCTGCGTGCTGGCCCATAGGTGGCGACCCGTGGCTGCAGACCAGGACCAATGGAGATTGGGGGCCACGTAGACCAAGCCCACCCCAGCAACAACGCCCGCACCGAGGGCAAATCCGGCGACGGCACCGCTAGCACCTGCACCCAACATCACCAAACCTATGCCGGCCCCAACCTTCACCGCGACCTCGGCCACCCTGAGAAATGCGATCATCCGAAAGGCTTCGTTGCCCTGGAAGTAGCCAGTGACCGTGGCCGCCACAAAGATCAAGAGCACCGAGCAATAGGCCGCCGCAAGCACACCGTCACCGCTGGCATATCGTGCGACGATCAGACAGGTCGCCAGCCCCGCCGCGGTCCCTTGAAGGACGGTCGCGAACAGACAGAATGTCACAGCCGCGCGTCGACGCGCCCTGTCCCGCCTTGAGTGCAACACCTCTTGGGCGAGCACCCACGGAAGGGCCGCTCCGGCGATCGTTCCGCAGATGAGTAGCAGGGCCGAGACGGATCCGACTTCAGCAAACTCCCTCGTCGGAAGCAGCCACAGAAGGATAAGTGTGTATGCATAGTTCAGCAGTGACACCACGGCGGCCGCAGACACCACCAGTGCTTCGTCACCTACTCGTGGAGCGGTCTCCTTCGAGGCAGGTCTCCTGACGTAGTTGCGCACGCCGATTCCTGGTCCAACGTCAGCGGTGCGGGTCATGGGGAAGCGCCTGTGATGGACCGGACGTCGTAGATGCGGAGACTGTTATCCGTCACTCCATTCGCCTCGAAGGCAAGCTTTCCCCGTTGCTGCAAGGTGCGTACGAATGAGGAGTCAGCGAGCCCGTATCCTTGGTCAACGAGCGACATGTTGACAATGACATAGTCGACGTGGTGTGCCTTCAGTTCGGAAATGGTGTTCCATTGGCCGATGATCCCTCTCGGCAGGAGAAACTGAGACAGGTCCTCAGTGGCGGAAACCACGGCAGTCGGGGGAACGTGTACCGCCTCCCACGCCAACGTCTGTCTGTATTCATCGTCTTGACGTGAATGGACGCCAACCCACCCCACGGCGTCGAAGAGCAGTCCCAATGTGGCCAGGACCACGCCGGCCTTTTTCCATTGGTGTGACCGAGGATCAGAGCTGTGGCGACACCGCGGGCTTGGCCTCCAGCCGAACCAAAGACACAGGCTAATTGCCGATGGGAGAAGCAGTATGTAGTACATCTGCTCTTCGATGGTGCCAAGTAGCGTTGCGTACGCCAAATAGGCAGCAGACGACAGCGTCCAGATCGCGACCAGAACGAGCACCGGTTGCTCGACTGCTCTTGTTGTCGAATGGGGCTTCCATGGCTTTAGTCGTACCAATAGCCCCAGGGCGGCGAGCATTCCGAATCCGAGAATCAGGTAGCTCACAGCGAAGGTAGGCAAGTCAGCGAAAAACCTTGAGACGATGGAGACGTGTACCTTGGGAGAATTGAATCCAGTGAGTTGGGTCCTGCCGACCAGGCGCGAAGCACCTGCGAATTGGTTGCGCCACCACACTCCGAACCCGTAGGACAGGCCCATCGTTACTACGCATATCCCATAGCCGACGAGACCTATCCCAAGTACGATCGCTGCCTCTCGTCGCCTAACCACCCATCCTGTGAGCATCAGGGCGACTAGTGCGAGGCCAATCACCAGACCAAAAGTCTCCTTCATGCAAAAGACCACCGCAGAGGCCATGCCGGCTGCACACAGCCAACGCCATCGGCTGGACGCGCCGACCGGCTTGCCCACGGCGATCGCCAGCAACAGGAAGGCTGACACCACGGCCAGCTGCGTGGGTGCTTCCAGCATCACCCGACTGTCGTAGGTGATGACCAGGGGGTCGATTGCAATGATCAGTGCCGCTATCACGGCGACCCTCCGATTCGCCGCCCGACCGACCAGGAGATACGTCAGCACGCACGTGGCGGCACCAATCACAACATCGACGTAGCGCAGGCTGAAAATCATGGACTCCGTACTTCCATGTAGCCGGAAGGCCAGAATCACGGAGGCGAAAAGGCCGAAAACCGCAGGTGGATGAAGAGCGAACGGCTGACCGTAGAGAACCACACCCTTACCATGGGCGATGTTGAGGGCGATGTTGGTGTAGGTAATCTCGTCTATAAAGAGATCGTTGGCTGTCCTCAGTGCGATGAGGCGGGCCAATACCGCCAAGACGCCAATACCAATGATCACAGTCACTTGGTTTGTAATGAAACGCACCAACATGGAGGGTCGTCTGCTTGAGGACCATGGCGCGGAGGAGCGGCCCTGCCGCGATGGCGTATCCAAGGGTTGGGCGAGGGCGCGATTGCGCAAGTCCTCCTTCACCTGTGCCAGGGTTACCTGCTCTGCCATTACCCAGTAATCGAATTCTCGGGAAGATGCCCAGAACTCCCAGGAGTCGCGGTTGCTGGAATGGTCGGTGACACCAGATCGATATGACGCGCCACCGATATGTCTATGCGCTTGTCGACGGTGCCTCGGGTGGAGAGGCCGGCCCTTTCGAGGGCGGATCTGGCAGCGTCCGTGTCGGTACTCCGTAGGAGGACGACAAGATCGACCTCGCCAATCTCGGATAGATCGGTATCGCGAAATGTGGGGACGAGCCCATCTGGGATCAGATCTACCGGCATCCGTACGACCGTGGCGAGGTCCGTGGTTGTACGTCGATTGTTGGGTGACTGGGCGAGCCGGCCCCTTTCGGCTGCCAGGAGCGCAAGCATTCGGTCGGCCATCTTCTCCCAGGTGAACTGCGAAGCCCATTGCCGAGACTTCACACCCAAGGCGCTGGCTGCTTCCTCGTCGCGCAACTGCTTGAGCGCATCGGCAATGGCTGAGCTAAGTTCTTGATCCTCTTCGATCAGCCAGCCCGTCACTCCGTCGCGGATGGAATCGCGAAGTCCCGGTCGTCGATAGGCCAGAACCGGGACTCCGACTGCGTTCGCCTCGATGACGGAGAGTCCCCACCCTTCTCCCTCGGAAGCATTAACGGCCAACCAGGCTGTGTGCAGAATCCGATCGCGCTCCGACGAGCTGACGGAGCCGTGGAGTACGACGTGCTCCGCTAGACCCAACGACTCGACTAGTGCTTCGATTGAGAGCCGCTCCGGACCGTCTCCAACGAGGTGAACTTCGATCCTTGGGAATTCGGTCAGCAATGACGGAATGGCTTCGATGATCGAAGCGATAGATTTGTGGATCACCAGTCGACCGACGCAGACAATGGATTCGTGCTCCGATCGACGCCTCCTCAACGCGAGCGTGGACACCACGGCATCCGTGCCCGGGGGGACCACGACTATGTCCCCCTTCAATCCCAGCGTCCGGCGTGCGCGCGCTCGGGTGGATGGCGAGACAGCCACGATGGTGCGGCGGCGATAGACGGATCGGGAGCCATACCGTTCGAGCCACCGACCCACCCGTGCCATGTTCGGGGAAAAATAGTGCGCAAATTGCTCTTGGTGTATGTGGTGCAGCAACATAAGTACGGGTGTTCTTGGCTTAACTACGAGAGGTGAGAAGAAAGGAATGCCGTTCTGTGAGTCGATGACCCCATCGATCTGATTGCGATGGAGGGCCAACCACAGGAGAGCCCATGGATAGACGGTGAATCGGCCACCTCGCCTGACGATGCTGTAGCCGTCGACCGTCTCCCGCTGCCTCTCCCCGCGCACAGCCGAAGTCAGCACGACGACCTCGTAACCCCTTCCGGCAAAGGATCTTGCCAGACGCTCGCAAACCACTTCTGCCCCCCCCGCATCGGGATGCTTTAGGTCACGCCAGTTAAGAACTGCCAGCATTGGTCCGTGACGCCGTCTTCCGAAGCTCACGACTAGAGCGCCGACGGTGAACAGGCCTGAGCGTTGTGGATTTCTGGCAATTCGCGGAGTTTGTTATTCATTGCCGTTCTCCGCTGGGTGATGCGATTGGGCGAACGAGCGACGCACATCTCTGAGCTGACGGAACGAATGCATTCCATCGATCAGGGGGCGAAATGACGATTTGGGAGAATCACTCCATTGGACGGGGAGCTCAATCATCCGATGATTTCGCCGCCGAGCCTCTGCCAGAATGGCCACGTCGAACGCAAAGCCTGTTGGCGTCGTTGATGAAAAGAGCTCCTTTGCCACACCCGAGTGGAACATCTTGAAGCCGCATTGGGTATCGGTGATTGGCCCGCACACCTTCGATGCCATCCTCTGGAAGGCAAAGCTCCCTAATTGGCGAAACTTTCCTTGGGGCACCGAGTAACGGGCGCCGGTGCAACGACGAGATCCGATGACGACCTCCCACCCCAAACGGAGAAGGCCGACGCCAGCAACCACCGCTGATGCGGGAGTTGACAGGTCTGCATCGCAGAATCCGACGAAGGGCGCTGTCGATTGCTCGATTCCAGTCCGAACGGCTGCTCCCTTTCCTCGAACTCGACAGCTGATGGTCTCCACAGGAATCGAAGAACTCCGGGCCATAGCCACGACCTCGGCAGTGGCATCGACGCAACCGTTGTCCACCACAAGGATCCGAAGGGCTAGATTCGAGTCCAGGGCCTCCTCGGAGATGGCGGTCAACGTCGTGCCGATTCTCTCATCTTCATTCAAGGCTGGAATTACTAGGTCGAGCTCAATTCCACCGTGTGGCAATTTACGTTGGCTCCGTCTGTCAAACGGATATTGAACCGGCAGCCGATCCTCCTGATCGTGTTCCGTAAGAGTAAGAGGCGCGACGCGGATGCCAAGGGCGTTGCGCTGGGAGGCCGAGCTGTCCATGGCGTCTGAAGGAAGGGCGTGACACAGCGGGCAACTGGCTTGGCCCGCACCACTTGCTTGAATCTCGTCGAGGAGACTCACTGATTGTGAGTTCGATTCGTACTTACTTTCAGGCAAAGACCACACCTCTCGAAACACAATTGTCCGACACCACTTCCGATCGGCGTGATCGAGCCGCTCGCCCAGCCTTCGTTTCGACCCAGGTGCAGCTGACTGCGCCCCAGGACATTCCCGCTCCCACCGCCGGGAGAACGATGAAGTCGCCCTCGGCGAGCACGCCCCGACGGTTGAAGAAATCGAGCGCGATGGGGATGGTGGCCCCCGACGTGTTGCCGGTGTGGGGCAGCGTCATGAGGAACCGGGAGAAGTCTATTCCCGTGTCAGTGGCGATGCCGCGGCTGATGTTGATGCCCGTCTGATGTGCGATCACCCAATCGACGTCGTCCAGCAACCGGCTGGCGCTGGCCACGACCGAGCGCAGCACGTCGGACATCTTCTCCACGGCGAACGGGAAGATGGCCTGGTTGTCTATGTCGATGAAGAAGCTTCCATTGTCAATCACCTCCGGCGTCCGGGGCGAGAGCGAACCCCCTCCGGCGTACAGCCACTCGCAATTGGTGGCGTCGGTGGCTGTCTCGATTGCTGTGATGCCGACGGAGTCGCTTTCAGCTGGCTGCAGGATCACGGCCCCAGCTCCATCGCCGAATATCGCCTGCATCAAGAACGTACGGGGGTCCGAAAGAACCGACATGACCTCACTGTGCACCACCAGCACGTTGTGATAGCCCATTGTCGTCATGAGACCGACCGCCACGGCCAGCGCGTCGATGAAGCCGGCGCACGCGGCCTCCAGCTGGATGCACTTTGCCGTACTGCCGAGGTCGCGTTGCACGAAAGACACGCTCTGGGGCAGACGGTGGTCGCTGGTGAACGTGCTCAGCACGATGAGGTCGAGGTCCTGTCCGGTGAGTCCGCTGTCATCGAGGGCCGCTCGCGCCGCGGCGGTCGCCATCCCGGCCGACCCCTCGCCGGGAGCGGCTCGGTGGCGCGACCGGATTCCGATCTTGTCGGTCACCCATTCGTCCAGCGAGCATCCGGCGCGGACAGGGTCGAAGTCGAGCGTGAGCCGCTCGAGTTCGTCATTGTCCAGAACTCGTTTGGGAAGGTAGCTCCCGGTCCCGCCAATTGTCACTCCCATGAGGGAACTCCCCGTTGCGTCAGGTCCAGTGGGGGAAGAGTCACGCGACCAGCCCGGCCAGAGCGGAATACGACTGGAGCAAATAGCGCAATAGCTGTTCGATCTCATCGGGCGACTTCGCCGTGGCGTAGGGCTCCTGAAACATCACAGTTTCGCTCTCTCTCTATATTGTTTTCTTTGATTGACGACCAGCAGTGGGAGTACTGCCGCTATGTCAATGGGGAGCTATGCAGCTCCCCGGCCAGGAGCGATTGGTGTGGCGACGAAACCCTGGTTCTTTGTAGTTCGCTGGCGTCAAAGCGGTTTGGTTTACAGAGCGTTCACACATGTTCTACAGAGCGTTCGTATTTCTACAGAGCGTTCATATCGTCCGGTGATACGACAGCCTCAGCTATTCCTTGGCAGGAGACAGCTACGGGCGCCGTTCAGTTCATCCGTTTGCGTGAAGGAGCAAAGCTAGGAAGTCCACGCAGAGCCGAGCTCTTGGAGCGTCGGGCCACCTGGGTCCTGCCCTGAATCCGAGCTGATCAGCTGGGATTCGTCCATCCACTGGACGATAAAGTAATCAAGGGCCGTTGCCCGCTCGATGCAAAGCTTCACAGTGGCGACGGTCCCGTCTCCTGTATTTTCACCGCCGAGTAGGAGATGAGCCGGTTCTGCCAGGGAGGCAATGTAGTCCGCTGGGTCTTCGAGTTGAGGCGTTTGGTCGATTGACGGGGCGTCAAGATAGGTCGTGTAAGCGACAGAATTGGCGGCATCGGGCAGAGAATTAAGCAAATCTGCCCAGTCGAGCCCCTCGTTGAATTCGGGCATGTTGAGGGTGAGCAAGCTTGCGACTTGGCTCGCCTCGGCGCCGGGACGCTCGCCCCAACCCGGCAGCAACACGAGAATCTTGGTGCCGAAATCTGTTCCCAGCGTGCCATTGAGCCATAGTCCGTAGCTGTCGAGGGCGCCGTTATAGGCATCGAGAAACGCCTGAGCCTGGGCGGTCGTTCCAGTGCCCGGTGCCCAGCCCGGGACAGGTGACACTGATTGGGAACTGGTGTCGAATGCCCAGTAGCAATTGGTGTTGCCGTCGTACTCGTTACCTGGGTATGAGAGTTCGCCCAGCGGTTCACCTCCTTCTCGAACGGCAAGGATCTCGCCCGGTTGAATCTGAGAGCCCAGCCATGCGAGATAACTCCCTTCGGCCTCCCGCACGGCTGGGTCCGTGACTGCATTGGCGACGTTGTCGCCAGAGTCCTCACTTCCAGTGAAGACGTCGCCGTACTGATCGACGAATCTCGTTCCACCCGGCAGCGAGAAGACCCAGGCGGGTGGATACTGCAAGCCGGGATCGAGGACGACACTCAATCCGGCGGATCTCGCCGTCGCGATCTCATTCTGAACGCTCGCTACAAAGGAAGTCGAGAAACTTCCAGGGGACGGCTCGGCATCACTCCAACCTACAGAGATCGTAACGGCATCAATTCCCGCTGCTCGTTCTTGTGCAAACAAGCTGCCACTCGCGCCGAGCACGCCGAGAATCGGCCCCGATGTCGCTGGGGATGGCGCCTTTGCCGATGCTGCTCCACTGGTGCTTGTCGTGGGCGGCGCTGTGGTCGTCGTTGAATTAGAGGGTTTGGTGCTGGACCCACCTGATTCCGAGGGTTTGAGGGTTGTGGTCGTCGTTGAATTGGAGGGTTTGGTGCTGGACCCACTTGATTCCGATTGTTTGAGAGTCGTGGTCGTCGACGCGGGGACGCTTGCGATCCCTGACTTTCCACGACGGTGATCCGTAGCCCCGAACGCCTTGTGTTCCTTGGGTGAGGAGACTGTCGCAAGGGCGAACAGACTCGCCGCTAGGGCAAAGACAACTGCATAGGCTGGGATATGCCTCGGTGTCCACACCAACGCTCGAAAAACTTTGAAATCACGCATCCGTTACCCTTCAGCCGCGAACTTGTGGCCGCCGGGAACTAACGAAATGTTGACTATTACGGCGGCCCGGCTAACTCGGAGAGTCCCGTGGCATTGCGTCCCCCTCTCGCGAGAGGTTTGCCCTTTTCGGCTGTCTTTGCTTCAGCACACTGGCGCGGTTTAGTACCCAAGTCAAGGCATGCGGTCCAATTGGCAGTGACTCCAACCAACTCGCAACCGTTGCGCAACTTGGTTTACATCCCGTGAATCGACTTGCGGAATGGCACGAATTTTCAGACATTGCGAAGGGCGACGAACGTCCGGACTACCGTCGTTGTCTGCGCCTCGGGTCTGTCGTCCGCAGTGGTGGCTCAACGGTCCTCGTCCAATCCCGCTACGTAAACCGAAGTGCGTCAACAGGGGTCCCGACTAAATGGAGTCGGCCCCCCGACTGCTCAGAGCGCCACGCCCAGCAGGGTGGCCCCGTCAATCACCGACCGGCCGGCCCTGGCCTCCCAGTCGAGAAAGTCCAACGCCGCCGCGGTGTCCAGGTCGTCGTCGAGCGCCGCGCGCACGGCAGAGAGCCCGTCGGTGCCGTCCCCCTCCACGGCGGACCGCCACAGGTTCAGGCGTGCCATGGCTTGGGGCATGTCCACCTCGGTGACCCAGTCCCAGTCCTCGCGGTAGTGGTGAGCCAGGAGCGCCAGTCGCACGGCGGCGGGATCCCACTCCTTGCACAGGTCACCGACAAAGACCAGGTTGCCAAGCGACTTGGACATCTTGGTCCCGCCCAGTCCCACCAGTCCGACATGGAACCACAACCGGACGAAGGGCTTCCCGGTGACCGCCTCGGACTGGGCCGTCTCGCACTCATGGTGGGGAAAGACGAGATCGCGCCCCCCGCCGTGAATGTCGATCGTCTCCCCCAGCTCGCGCAGGGCCAGGGCCGAGCATTCGATGTGCCAGCCCGGCCGGCCCCGACCCCACCGTGACTCCCAGGCCGGTTCATCGGGCAGCGACGGCTGCCACAACACGAAGTCCAGCGGGTCCCTCTTGTTGGGATCGTCGGGGTTGCCGCCGTTCTCCGCCGCCAAAAGGAGCATCTCCGCTCGCCCGTAGTGGCTGAGCCGACCGAAGCGGGGAAAGCTGCCCACGTCGAAGTAGACGGCCCCGCCCGCCTCATAGGCGTTGCCCAGGCTGAGTGCCTCCCCGATCAGCGAAAGGATCTCGGAGATGGCCGAGGTCGCCCGGGGCTCGCGGTACACCGGCAGCAGGTTCAGCATCCCCATCTCTTCGTCGAAGCGGGCCATCTCCTCGGCCGCCAGGTCGAGATAGTGAACACCCAGCTCACGGGATTTGCGCAGGATGTCGTCGTCGACGTCGGTGACGTTGCGCACGCACCTGGTCTCGTGTCCCAGGTCCTGCAGCCGGCGTTGCAACATGTCGAAGTAGAGGTAGACGGCAGCGTGGCCGAGGTGAGCCGAGTCGTAGGGGGTGATGCCACAGGAGTACATGGTCACCAGGGGGCCGGGCTCGAAGGTCACAATCTCCCTCCTGGCCGTGTCGTAGAGCCGCACGGTCAGATCCCGGCGATCCGCAGCGTCGAGTGCGTCTTGTGCCGAATGTTGAGCGTGATGCAGACGGCGGTGAAGGCTTCAATGGCCGCCGCCTGGCTCAGGCTGCCGGCATTGATGGGTCGGAGGCCCCGCATGGCGTCCACCAGCGACTCCGTCACCACCGTGGCCTCAGGGTTGTCCGAGCACACCAGCACGTCTGCTTCCAACCCCGATTCCAGATTCTCCATTTCCGCCGCCGGGAGGTGATGGAACGCAGCTGCCACCAGGGATTTGGGCAACGTGGCCTGCAGGGCTGCGGCCACCGACCCCCGGGGTGGGATCAGGGCCAGCATCTCTCGACCCTCCTTGACCAGGGCATTGGCCATGGAGATGACCACCTTTCCGGCCAGGAGCTCCCGCAACGGCTTCACCGTGGCGATGGCGCTGTCCCAGGGTGTGGCCACCACAATCACCTCGGCCCGAGCGGCGCCCTCGTTGTCGGCTCCCCCGATCGGCAGGCTCAGCGTGGGCCAGGCGTCCACGACCTCCTCGGCCACGCTTTGGGCCCTCTCGGCCTGCCGCGACCCCAAGGTGATCTGCACACCGGCCTCGGCCAGTCGGACCGCCACTCCCCGGCCGGCGGGACCCGTCCCTCCCAGAATGCCAACGTGCATGTCCCTACTGTCGCATATCGTTGCCATCCTGATGGGACTGCTCGACGGTAAACGCCTCATGGTCACCGGAGTCCTGACAGACGACTCCCTAGCCTTCGCCGTGGCCAGGCTGGCCCAGCAAGAGGGGGCCGAGATCGTCTTGTCCGGGGCGGGCCGGGCCCTGTCCCTCACCAAGCGCACGGCTCGCAAGCTCCCGAGCGAGCCCGAGGTACTGGAGATCGACGTCACCTCGACCGAGCAGCTGGCCGCCGCCGGTCAGGAGCTGGCCGAGCGCTGGGACCGCCTGGACGGGGTCCTGCACGCCATCGGCTTCGCCCCGGCCACCTGCTTGGGCAACGGCATGTTCGCCGCCGACTGGGAGGACGTCTCGGTCGCCCTACAGGTCTCGGCCTACTCGCTCAAGGCGCTGGTGGAAGCCTTCCGGCCGCTGCTGACCAAGGCGGGCCACGACGGCGGCGCCTCGGTCGTGGGCCTCGACTTCGACGCCACGGTGGCCTGGCCGCTCTACGACTGGATGGGGGTGGCCAAGGCAGCCCTGGAGTCGCTCACCCGCTACCTGGCCAAAGAGCTCGGCCCCGACGGCATTCGCGTCAACCTGGTGGCGGCCGGCCCGGTGCGCACCATGGCCGCCAAGTCGATTCCAGGTTTCTCCGCCTTCGAGGACACCTGGGCCGCCCGGGCACCCCTGGGCTGGGACGTCCACAACGCCGACGCCGTGGCCCGGGCCTGCATCGCCCTGTTCAGCGACCTGTTCCCCATGACCACCGGCGAGATCCTCCACGTCGACGGAGGTGTCCACGCCGTTCAATGAGGTCGGCCCGGCACCGGGGGCGACGCATCATCTTCATTGCCATCGCCGCGCTGGTCGCGTTATTTCTGGTGCTGACCGCCGTCCTCTTCGTCTGGCCGGCCACCAACGCCCCGCGGCGCTCGGACGCCATCGTCGTCCTCGGTGGCTCGGGACCGCGAATACAAAAGGGTCTCGCCCTGGCCCGTGCCGGATACGCGCCCTACCTGGTTCTCTCTGGAGGGTTCGACCGGGCTCACTGTCCCGCTCCTCCACCTGGAGTGAAGGTGATCTGCTTCGTTCCGCATCCGGGTACGACCCAGGGCGAAGCCAGGGCCGTCGCCAAACTTGCCCGCGCGAACAAGTGGCCTCAGATCATCGTGGTCTCCGGCATTCCCCAGACCACCCGGGCCCGCATCCGATTCGACCGCTGCTATCACGGGATCCTGCTCTTCGACCCCGCCAGCCCCGGCGGCCTCGGCGAGTGGATCCACAACGTCATCTACGAGTGGGGCGCTCTGGCCAAGGCTGAGACGCTGCAACGCGGGTGCTGACGCGCGGGTGACCAGGTAAGCACCGGCGTCTGGTTCCGGTTCACCGCTGTAGCTGCTGATCTCGAACGAGGGGGTGCGAGAGTACGGGTCGTGACTGTGGCTCGGCGGCCGAGGCTGCTGGCGTGTGCTGTACTGAGCGTCCATCGCCGTACGGGCGGCAGCCTGCTCGGGCGGCGAGAATAAGGCGGCGTCTCGAGCGGCAGCGAAGCGAACCATTCCACGACGACCTCCTTGCCATCGCTTACTAGGCCCTCGGGCATGTCTACTTTCGAAACCGGGTCAACGACCAACGGCCGATCGACACCGGGCAGAGCGGGTTGACTTCCAACACCCGCTCATCGTCGCCGCAAGGTAACTCGTTCGATCGGGCGCCGGGTCCACTACCAACGACCGGTCGGCACCGGAGATTAATGGATCAATTCCGAGCACAAGTTCGACACCACCCCCAAACTCGAGCACGACGAGTACCACTCCGGCCGTGCAGACCCCAGATGCATCTACTGCCAGCTCGGGCGGACTCATCGTAACCCTGACAGTCGCTCCGTCAAGTGGTGGCGTCGGCGCTTCCGTCACCACTCTCTGAGCGCTGACGAGAGCCACGCCCCCGCACCTTGACTTATCACATCACTTACGGCGACGGTACGACCATCAGAATACCGAGCCGACCGTCTGTCTGGGGGCTCCGAATTGCCGGCCAGCCGGACTTGGCAACTCTCCGATGCCGACAGCCAGTCGGACACGTAATTGCCAACGCACGTCTCGGGACTGCTGCCTGAAACTTGTCACAAAATCCAGAGACCTGGGCACCAAGAAGATCTAGGGCCTGAAAAGGCGGCGACACGTTCAACCGCCTGTGCCAAAATGGCCAAATGGACAAACCCGTGTTGACCGAGGAGGTCCAACGACAACGGGACTTCTACCGGGATAACGCCGAGTTATATGACACTGGGTGGTCCGAGGTATGGACGGAGGCGATCCTGCCTTTCCCACTGCTGCTCGGATTGCTCGACGTATTTCAGGTGCAGTCGTTGCTTGACCTTGGAACGGGATCTGGACGTGCCCTACGGACCATCCGACTCTTCAAGCCCGATCTAAAGATGCTCGGAATCGAACCATCGGAGCACCTGCGCCAGAAGGCATTTAAGGCGGGACTTTCCGAAGATCAGGTCATCGACGGCGACGCCATGAAGATTCCCTATCCCGACAATTCCTTCGACCTTGTATGCGAGATCGGCGCTCTCCATCACATCCCGACGCCCTCCTTGGCGGTTGCCGAGATGTGCCGGGTGGCTTCCAAGCTGGTATTCATTTCGGACATCAATAACTTTGGTGAAGGATCTCCGGGCACTCGCCTCATGAAACAGATGCTCAATGCGACCAGACTGTGGAAATGGGCCAACCTCATCAAAACGAGGGGTAGAGGATACCGGGAATCTGGAGGTGACGGGATCTCATACAGCTACTCCGTCTTCAACGATCTTCCAATTCTGGAGCGGGAATGCCGAAGCGTCCACACCTTCAACCTCAATGGCTCCACGCGATCGCACTATCGCGGCGCTGCGAACCTTGTCGTCGTCGGCATCATCACGGACGAGGTGGCTGGGTTACCTGGCCGAGTTTGAGCTGGCTACGCCGCTATGATGGACAGGCCCAGCGTGGGCCAGGCGTCCACGACCTCCTCGGCCATGCTTTGGGCCCTCTCGGCCTGCCGCGACCCCAAGGTGACCTGCACGTCTCGGCCTACTCGCTCAAGGCGCTGGTGGAAGCCTTCCGGCCGCTGCTGACCAAGGCGGGCCACGACGGCGGCGCCTCGGTCGTGGGCCTCGACTTCGACGCCACGGTGGCCTGGCCGCTCTACGACTGGATGGGGGTGGCCAAGGCAGCCCTGGAGTCGCTCACCCGCTACCTGGCCAAGAGCTCGGCCCCGACGGCATTCGCGCCAACCTGGTGGCGGCCGGCCCGGTGCGCACCATGGCCGCCAAGTCGATTCCAGGTTTCTCCGCCTTCGAGG
>Ga0302326_10013463_pt1 | contig 17330 bp, 16 predicted proteins | sample Palsa_T0_3_FD_202264 | JGI IMG/M metagenome (GOLD analysis project Ga0302326, IMG submission 202264) | Peat permafrost microbial communities from Stordalen Mire near Abisko, Sweden - Palsa_T0_3 | ecosystem: Environmental > Terrestrial > Soil > Palsa > Peat permafrost | place: Sweden: Abisko... | reverse complement strand
CCTTTATCAGCTGGCCTTAAAACAGAGCTCGAAGAAAACGGATTTAAGCACTTTAGTCAGACCGATCAGGGCTTTGAGGCACGCTTTTGACTGTCGTAGGTTGCGCAGGCGGCGCGATGCGTGAGGCTTTTCTTTGGCAGAAGTCAATGGCGAAACCACGACGGAGGCTACTGCCCTAACGAGATGGCCCTTGGCAAAAATGAGGCGCGGGATGCCTACATCGCGGTCATCCGTCGCGACGGCTCGCACTTAGGCGTGTTGGGGAACCCGGGAACGGCTCCTGAGAGGCTACTCGCCAAATGGATCCCGTTCCCATCAACCCGAGCGATCGGTTGTGAATATGGCGCTTTATATGTGGCACAATGGCGAGTATCACGACTACACGGGGGCGGGAAACGAGATTGGCGATATATTATTCATTGGAAAGGGGTTCCTCAAGGCGATTGACCACGTGGCAATGGTTCTGTCGGTCGAAGGAAACGGCGCGATACGAACCATTATCGAGTCAACCGGCACCGACAGGGGCCAGGGTACGGTTGAGAAATCGGCGGATCAGCTCGCGGATGGTCTTGCGCGGAATGACCAATCCATTGTGGGCTATGGTAGACTACCCGGCGGAGCGCAGACCTCGGTTCTCGACGATCTTTCCGGCGTGGACACCGGCGGGGCCGACGACGTTGCGGACCCCAGCAGCATTTCGGGAATGCAAGGTGGATCGCCAGGACAACACCCGAATTGACACGCGACAGCAAATCGCGAATGCGTAGTTCCTTCATTCTGTTATGCGCATTAATCATTTTGTCGACGCAATCTCTGATGGCTTCCGGCGGGTTCGTCGCGGGGAGCAGCAAATTGTATTTCCACCGGAGCGTCGGTAAAGAAGGCTATCTGACGGACATCCTGACAGCCGCAGGTCGTGCCGAACGTCCGGGCTTCATACTTAGTTCGTATACTGATACGAAATCGATCTTTCAGTATTATTCGAAGCCGCTGCGTTGGACTTTCAACGGGAAGACCAGTGAAAAAACTTGCTGCTACAGCGGCGGACTCCCGCAGGTCGCCGTGTCGCCGAAGGGCAGGACCTTTGCATGCATTGACGGTGTTGTGGGGTCGCGGTTGCTCCTCGTACGCGAAACGGGTCCCGATGCGAGCCTCCAAGTAATCGACGTGACGAGCGTTGACGCGCAGCAGATCGCGCGGTCCGTTGCTTTCTTTGGCATCGACTCGATTGTGTTCTTACGCTATGCTGGAAACAAGTGCGATACCTTCGATGCGCAGGCTGAAAATACAATCGCCGTCTCGCGGGATCTTCGAACCGGCCGCGAGCAGGCCCTGGGATGCGCGATCAGCCTTGTGGAGCGGGGCAGCAAAGTACCGGCTCTTGTGAGAAAGACAGCTTCAGACGTCCGCGACTACAGCTTGGATGGTGGAGCGACGTGGCGCGACGGAGACCTGGCAACGGTCTGTGGCACGATCCTTCTCTTTTGGATGCCGCATTCAAACAGGCTGATGTCCTCGACAGGGCAGACTTACGACACGCCGGTTGGTACTAATGTTGTGACTTGCGAAATACCTAGGCCGTGACGCCGGGCCGGCGTCGTCGGCGAGTTGGGACGCTTTCAGTGGAGCAGCGCTCTCGAAGAGCGGCGCCGTTCGCGGTGGGATTGGAGGGAAGAACTATGTGACACCCGACAAATACGCTTCCGCCTCAGAAGCGCAAGCAAAACTATCGCTACCAAGCACGCCCCAAGTTCGCATGACTCTGGTTGTACCCAAGGGCGCATTCTCGGCGGCCAGTCGCGTCGAGTCGGCCTTTGGGCAGCCCGGGGGCGGCCTGGAGCGTTCCAATGCGACGATAACGAAAGCGATAATGACAGAGGTATTCCACCTTGGACCATAACGGAGCTGACGTGGTTAACGCATTACAAATTGAGTTCGACCCCTGGGACCTTGCTCCAAATTCAGGCAAAGCGGACGGCCTGTTCTATGGAGATGTCATCGGGCTGACCAGCGACGGCCATTGGATCGTTCACCTAAACCGGAGTGTGAGTGCGCCAAACGGTGGTTCCCAATATGTTGCGCTGGAGCCTCGATATGTGGACCAGCCACCGATTTCGGAGGAGAGCTCGTTTCCGTATACTGCGGCAGCAGCGTATTTGACTGAAGCCCAAGCTTTGAATCCTGGGTCACTGGAGACCGCCGATTTGAGAAAAATGCCCGGATTGGTCGCTACCGTATACGTGAAAGAGTCGGGGAATACTCAGCATCTCCAGGATATCGATGAACGGCTTTGAGCGGGAACCCGATGATGTCGGAGCTGCTCCCCTCGCCCTGCGTGCGCGATATGCTCGGGCGCAACAATTCGGCGCGTGACGACATATCAAGGGCGAAGTAAAGGAACGGGACGCGGCGATGATCAAAAATGATCATCACTTTTGATCATCACTAATGGTCAGCATTTTGCAAGGAAGCGTGAGTTCAGAAACGAGAACGGCGACGCCATATCGTCTCTTTGCGTGGAGAGTGTATGCGTCGCATTTGTGCGCTCGTTCTCGTGGCAATATTTTCGCTGCAAACGACGGCTTCGGCTGCATCGCCAGGCAAGATGCAAGGGCCGAATATGCAGCCACTGCTCTCCGCGATCGAGGGCTCGCAACTCTTTGCACTCGTTACGGGGCAAGAGGCCCGATATGCGGCGATACATGCGCCCGCGCCGGAGCGGCTGAGGATCAACCGCGACTATGAACACACGGACATGGGCCGCGTACGGCCCGCTCAGGGAACTTTTCGCTACGGACTGTTGGTACGCACGCCAGCGATGTCGCCACGGGTATTTCTATCAAAAGAAGCGCCACGCGACCCCCTTGCACTCGGCGGATCCAGAGCGGTAACCGCGTCGACGGTTTCGCGCGGCCCCGTAACGCTAAGCGCGCCAGGCGCTAAGCCCGTTACGGTTATATGCCCAAATCTAGTCGGCACCCGCGCGCGACCAATGGTCTGCCCAGGCCTAACGCCATCTCCATCGCCAAGGCCGACGGCGACGCCGACCCCCGTTCCGACGCTGACAACAATCTTATCTCCTCATGCGACGCTGTCTATAACACCACCAATAGTTGGTATAACCCGGCAAATCCGCCTCCGACATGCCCGACAGCGGCTACTACCGGCGTCGCGGTCTACCAGTGGTGTAACGCGGCCTCGAGTTGCGCGGCTGCCGATGCAAATGAGCCTTTTGGCTACTTGACCGGTGCATACACGCCCACGGGCTATCGCTACACGTTTGGTTACGGCTCGGGTACTGACGTTGCAAACGATGGACTTCCAATCTCGGTGGTCGGTGCGACCTACCAGCAGGTCGATGGCACGATGCGAACTCCAACGGCGGCCTTTACGTACGACCCCTATGGCAATGTTACAAGCGTTAACCGCGGTAATGGCACATGGACGATGACGTACGACGGGCTAAACCGCCAGCTCTCCAGCGTGGACCCGGATCCGGGAAATCCAACGAGCTACACTTACTATAATTCCGATGGTAGCATTTCAAAGACCGAGACCCCCTACCAGCATGCGAACGGCTGGGGAAACACCTTTACGTATGACGCTGACGGAAACGCGGTTAGCACGGCCGCCTATCGTGAGAAGACATCAACGTCGTCGCCGATTCAGGACACGACGAACTATTGGTACGATGGCGAAGACCGGTTGGTGGAGGTGCAACAGGCGTTGGACCCGGCGAACGACCTCTACGTCAATCCATGGACGACGCGCTACTTGTACGAGCTGTCGCAAAATAACACCAGTGGATCCACCCCGGGGTTCAACGGCATGGCCAGCTTTAGCGCGCATGGAAATCTCTTCAAGACCCAGGAGTTCCTACCGCCGACCAATCCACTCGCAATGGCCAGCCCCGCGCCGCATGGCGTCGCCAACACGACGTTTCTCGATATCCAGGGCAATGCGTTCGATACCCTTGACCGACCGACCGCGCGGTATAGCCTGATCGCGCAGACGCAAGCCAGCGCGGAGTCGCTCGTGGAGGAGACGTTAACATACGACACATCGAGCTATTTTGGTGGAGACCTTGCAGGGGAGTTAACCGAGGACTGCAACAGCGCTTCGCCTCAACAGTGTTCGTGGTACAACTATGACGCCCGGGGTGCCGCGATACAGGTACACTTCAACGACATCTCCTCACCGGATCGTTCGGCGACGTATGACCCTGACGGAAGCACGGCCTCACTCACGTCGGCAGTGTTTGGAACTGAGACGTACACGTATGATGCGAACGAGCATGAGGCAACCAAACAGGAGGTCAGTGGCGGCGGCGTCACCTCCCCAGCTGAGTTCACGCATGAATACTACCAGGATGGAACGTTGAAACAACTCGACGTTGCATCCAGTGCGCTCACGCAAACCGGCCTCTTCGCTTACTCATATCGCCCTGACGGTCGCATTCAGACCTTGGCTATCAGCGACACTGCGCAAGCAAACGTCGGCACAACGAGTGACGCCTATACTTACTCGGCCGCAGGAAGACCAACCCAGCGAAGTGAGGCTGGACCGGGCGCATTATCAGCCCCGTCGTCCTGGCAATACGATAGTTACGGGCGTCTCAACCAAATCAATTTTCCTTTCTGCTCAGCTTGCGGAGGCAGTGCAGCAGCACAACTCACGTCGTTGACGTGGGATCCACAGGGCCAGCTGATGGGGACCGCATCTCAAACCTTCAACTATACGGTGCGCGGCGAGCTTCTTAATGCGCAAACGCTGATGGCGAACAGTGTCTCTGTGGCGTCGGGAAGCGCGCAGTCACTGGACACACAGGCTGGAGTCATTGTGAGTGGCACCTATGATCCCGCAGGGCGTTTGTCGACGATGGGGGCTTTACTCACGCGAACATATGACGCAGAAAATCATACAATTCAAACGAGCACGCAGTTTGGGTCGCTGGTAACCGGAACGCCGGCGACAGAGGACGGCGCGCTAGGGGTCAATCAATGGGGGCCGAGCGGCCATCCTGTGCAGATTGGCTCGGCGATCAACGCGTCGAGAACTGTACCGAGCGCGTCGTCGGTCGCCTATGACACGCTGCATTGGGACGGCGACCAATTGATATTTACGACAAATGCAAGCGGTCAGGTTGACGACATTAAAGTCGGAGCGAGTGGCGATATTACTCCGTTGGATCAAACGTTTACGGGTTTGACGTTCTACGATCGTGGCCCGGATGGCTCGGTGATGGGATGTCACAACGCAACCGGGATTCAACTATGGCTCACCTTGGCTCCCTACCCCGGGACGGAGCAATGCAGTGGCGGTGCGTTTGCCAATGGCAACGGCCACACCATGTACTTTCAGTCGAGCATTCTTTGGAACCCCCAGAAGCAGACCGGAGGTCCGCTTGGCCTCTATTTCTTCTTCCAGGTTGGCGTCGGTCAGGGGAAGGTTCTCGGTATGCCCCGTACCGACGGGATCGTTGACGGATTCAGCGCGATTCAAGGCGTGCGCACATATGACGCAGCAAGCGGTCAGTGGACGACCCCGGACGCGTTCGCGGGCACTACGGATAACCCGGCAAGTCAGAAGAGCTACCTCTGGAATGGCGGCAATCCGCTAAGGAACAGCGATCCGACTGGTTTTCTTTGTATGCCGGCCGATTCTTGCGGATACGCGGGCGAGCCGACACCAGAGGATCCCGTCCCAGATCTCAATGACGTCCTCTTAACTCCGCCGATTGTAAACGTATGGGCTCCGAAGATTACCTTCGGAGCGGCCGTGGCGCAGGCGAAGCCGAAATTACACGGGTGTCCGCCGGCCACGACCAACGGTCTTAGACCTCCGGGTAACCACACGTGGACCGAAGCGTATGATTTTGGGGTCTGGCTCTTAAACCAACTCGAGGATGGCGCAGATCCGATGGCGGTCGCTCTCACGTACAAGAATGCCACCGTTCCTACGAATGCACCCTTTAACTACCAGTTCCAAGAGGGGGGCACGCGCTACGAGGGCAACTTCAACCTTGGAGTGATCGCTGCAGGTGCAGATTTTTCGCCTGAAATGAATGATAAGGCCATTGCGTATGTAGGAAGCGGAAACGGCTTGAATGCGTTCCAAATCGGCCAGGACGAGAAAGCAAATCACCGCGGGTATGAGTGGGCAACTCAGAACTGCAATCCTTAGAGCGGGACCGGACAGCGATGAAAATTCGACGTTTCTCGGTGGAGTTGACGACCCGTTCCTTGCGGATCGCGCTCACGGGTGCCTTGATCTGCTCCGCGATATTTCCCCCGGCTCATGGGTCGGCTCAGTCGTCGTCCTCTTTAGAAACATTTCCAGGAGAGCTCCCTAAACCGATAGCCACACGGGTGGCAAAAGAGTGGTTCTTTGCATTCAGATCCGGGCAGGTCGATCGGCGCAAGCTTTCTGACGCGGTTAACAACGAACTGAGCGCGAGCGTCCTTCAGAAGGAGATGAGAACTTTGCAGCGCTTTGGGACGCCCAGATCCTTCGAGTACTTACGCGTGGCGCGTTTTGGCGGACTTCCACCTACGAGGTCGTGGTTTCGTTTGCGAACACAGAGCGAAAGGTTATCGAGGGCATCGCATTCGATGGGAACGGGAAATTGGCTGGAATCGACTTTGAAATCGTCGCGCCGGAAAATGCTCCTGCGCATTGAGGCTGGTCGCCTCCTCGGATTGCGCTGCGCCCTAGAGGCTTCATGTGGAACTGATGACTGATCTTCGATCTTTCGGAGGCGGCGTGAATCGCGCTCCTTTCAAGCGAAGCGACCTGATATTGGCTGGCATATCCGCGATTGCGCCGGCGGCCGTGATTCTTTCTGGTTTGCTGCCGGTCTCAGCTGAACTGCGGACGTACGACCTACCGATCGACTTTGAGTTTGTGCTGGCGCCAGTGGGGGCTCTCATAGCATTGATTTGGTCGCTTATAGCGGCACGCAATCGGCAATGGGGCTCGGCGCTAATGGCGCTTTCACTCCTGCTATTTCTCTCGCTTCCGCTTGTCTCTGTCTTTTACAACGTTTCCGCCGTTTACGACAGAACGTGGGGTGCTCTTGGTTACGCGAATCGAATCCTTACATTCTGGGCGCTAAAGCCGACGTATGACCGGGAGATCGACGGCGTGCCGAAGTCGGGTTCAGCGATTAAATTATTTGTGTGGGGGGAGGATTTGGAGGGCGGGTATGGCGTTGCGTATGATCTAGAAGGAAAGTTGGCGCGCGGGGTCGCGCGATTACCGGCTCTGCCCTCTAACCCGTCAAACTTTTCTCGCGGTCTTTGTAAGATCACCGACCTTGGATCGCATTACTATTTAGTCTCTTTTGGGTGCGGGTCTCGGGCTGAAATTCGTTAACACATGCGGCCCTTGGATACCGGATTCGCCGGACTGACATGGTTCGATCGGCGACCGGACGGTCAAGTCGCTGCCGGAACGCGACCGGCGCCGCCCCTGCTGGCGCAGCGCCCACCTCTTTTAGCGATCAGAGCGTTACGTGCTCCGTCGGCTCGGGGGAGGAAAATGTTAAAGCGCGGGCCGGTCGTTCTGTCGACTGCCATTCTGTGTATCGTGTGCGCTGCAATTCTGGCACGAGCGATTCGATATGATGCTCGACCGATGTGAGATTTGCGGCGGTTTTGCACATGCCTATGAAGCCCGGATCTTGGGAGCTTCGGACACCCCGATGGTCCGGACTATTGAAGGCATCGTGGACGTAGATCGCGGCGACACAATGCTAGTCGAGGTAACGACGGATGATGGAAAGACCTGGACGGAAGCTTTCTCCAGACGGTTTGACCCAGCATCAGAGCCGTGTTTGTTTACGACCCCTAATCCGTACGTTCTTGGCGTCAGAATCCGCGGCGTAGCGCTCGCAGTCGATGTGTCGCAGCCAACCAGCCGATGGAATTACCGGCGTTGCCGCTTCGGACTTCAACATCGGATTTGGTTAGTGGTCGTATGTTCCTAGCGGATGATACCAAGGTGATTGCCTTCGATGGAGTTCGCGTCTTATGGGAGTCGCTGCAAGTTTCCCTAGACGGAATTACAGGATTGTCGTATTCGGCTGGAGTCGTGGGGGGCCACGCTACCGACGTCGGCGTTGATGATGTTCTGTTTGAGATCGACGCGGTCACGGGTGAGGCGCGAGGCGGATTCGAGGGTTTCAGACTCCTGGCTAGGAGGCAGTGAAGGCTAGACCCGGCGTATAAACGCATGTGCTTCCGGCATTTGGTAATCTGCACGAACTAAGCGAGATCGAGGAGCGGCTCGCTCAGACTCCCGAGGACGTCTCGCTTCTGTTCTCGCGTGCGTGCACGCTCGATTTGCTCGGGCCCAACAATGAGGCGCGGGATGCCTACATCGCGGTCATCCGTCGCGACGGCTCGCACTTAGGCGTGTTGGGGAACCCGGGAACGCTCCTCTACAACGCCGGCTATAGCAGCGCGGCGCTGCTGACCTACAGCGAAGCGCTCAAACATCATCCGCGCGATCTGCGCACGCTGGTCAATCTCGGGCGCGCAGTGCTCGAGACCGCGGAAACCTGCGCAGTCGGCGTCGCAAAGAACTATCAAAATTGATAATCACTAGTGACTAGCGGAAGTAATCATCACTTTCGACTATCACTTTGGATCATCAATAATCACCGCGTCGCGCGCTAGGAACAGCGCGTTTGCAAGCACGAACGGCCTTCGCCACAATCGCCAGTGTGGAGAGTTTATGCGTCGCATTTGTGCACTCGTTTTGGTGGCCGTGTTTTCGTTGCAAACCACAGCCTCGGCCGCATCGTCTGGGCCGATTCAGGCGCCAAATATGCAGCCGCTGCTCTCCGCGATCGAAAACACGCAGATCTTTGCGTTGCTCACCGGGCACGAAAGCCGATACACGGCGATGAATGCGCCGGCACCGTCGCCAGCGCCGAAGCACACACCGATGGCCGTGCAGCCGAAGGCGCCTAATTATCATGGGGAGCCCCGTGCGGCGATGAGCGGCACGGCGCGCACCGTGTCGGGTGAGCCGAAGCATCCGCTGTACCCATGGCAAATCCAGGCTGCACAGGGCAGTGCGCAGACGTCGGCTGCCCACGTACGAGCGCCCAAGGCGGTTACGCGCGTGACAACGACACGAACAACGGTGCACCCGATGCTTGCGCCGACGGATACACCGTCACCGGCTCCGCCGACGACCGGGATCAATCGCTGGTGGGACTACGAGGAAGGCGCGATTCCGGGCGTCGGCAAGTACATGGTCAACATCGGCACGGGCAATTTGCTCGTGCAGGCATCCGACGTCGAAATCCCCGAGCGGGGCATCGATCTTGCGTTTCGGCGGACGTACAATAGCCAAAGCCAGCACGACGCCGCAAACGACGACGGGAGCGTGCAGTCAAACTTTGGCGACGGCTGGACAAACACGTTCGACGCGCACCTGGGCACCAGCGGCACGGGCCCGACACCGAACGTTGTGAGCCTCTACGATATCGACGGTGCCCGCTACGATTACACACTGAGCTCGACGACGTCGGGCGGCGGCGCGATCTACGCACCGCCGGCCGGCATGCAAGGCACGACCCTAAACTATGACGGCTCGTGTGCGTTCTACTGGACTAAGAAGACCGGCACGCAATACGTGTTCTGGGCGCCCTTTGCCACGACGTGCAACACAACGAGCGACGTTGGCTCGTTTGGGCGGATCATTTATATCTTTGGGCGGAACGCCAACAACTATCTGCATTTCGTGTATAGTTGGAACGGCAACGACAGCTCGTCGGATAATCTCTCCACGATCGCGGTCAATCACGCCGACGGGCAATCGCTGACGCTACAGTTCGCGAAATTCAGCGGAAGCAGCCACGCGGAACTTGCGCACGTCGTCCGGCCCGATGGGAACACGGTCGATTTTTACTACGACACAACGACCGGCACACATCTGACCGAGGTGGACCAGCCCGGTCACGGCTCGGGCGGCTTGATCTCGCAGTATACGTACTACAGCTCCAGCGATCAGCTCAACTACGTGTGCAGCCCGCGATACGTCGCCGCTGTTCAGGCCGGTAGCACAAATGACGGCGGCTGTACGCTCTTCAGCTTTGCCCCGACGAACATCAACGGCGTGACCAACAACAATGTCACGACCGGCGCGTGGAATTGGGTGTGGGCGAACTTTACGCCAAGCGACGGAACCGGGAGCTCGCTCCAGCCGAATCTGAGCAACGGCTATTACTACCAGGACAGCCGCACATTTACGTACTCGTCGGCACCCTCGTCAAACAGTACCTGGGAAACGTGGATGACCGACACCGACGGGCACTCCACGCAGTATTTCATCGACGCGTCCGGTCGCCTAACGCAGACCGATTCTCGAGTGGCAAGTGCTCAGGTGCAATGGCTCATCACGTACAACACGTGGGACGCCAATAACGACCTCATTGCGATCGTCGATCCCCGGGGAAACGAAACCGATTACGCCTACGATTCCAACGGTAATACACTTGCCGTCGCGGCGCCCACGGTATCGACGAGCGCGGGCTCGCTGCGCCCGACCTCCACCTACAGTTACGATGCCTATAACAACGCGCTCTCCTACTGCGACCCGGTCTACAACGAGTCCAATAGCTGGTATAATCCGGCGAACTCGCCTCCCGTGTGCCCATCGACCGGCTCGGGGGCCACAACCTATCACTGGAACACGACGGACACAAACGAGCCGTTTGGCTATCTCACCGATACCTACACGCCGCTCGGCTACCATCGGGCCATCGCTTACAGCACCAACAGCGAAGGCGGTGATTTCGGCCTTCCGACATCGGTAACGGGCGCAAGTTATACGCAGAACGACGGCACCGTGCGCACGCCGACGCAGACGTTCACCTACGACAGCTACGGGGACCTCGCGACCTACAACAAGGGCAATGGCGCCTGGGCGATGATCTACGATTCGCTCAATCGCCCGGTGGAACGGACCGATCCCGACAACGTCTCGTCGTACACGTGCTACAACGCCGACGACACCGTATCGCTCCAGCGTTCGGCTTCCCAGTATGCCGCAGATGGAAGCGCCTCGTGCGCGAGCATCACACCCTCGGCCAGCGCGGGCGTTTCGAAAACCTACGACCAAGACGGCAACGAACTGAGCGAGTTGCACCACCACGCGTGTACCGCGCTCTCGGGCTGCCAAGCGGGTCTGACCTCGAAGTGGTACGACGGCGATGAGCGCCTCGTCGAAGTAAAACAGCCGCAGGACGGCAACGACGCGTATGCCTTCCCGTGGATCACGCGCTACATCTATGACATCACGCAAGGCCAGTCGGTCAGCATCACCGGCGGTGCGAGCAGCTTCCCAGCCTTCGGCAACCTGTACAAGACGCAGGAGTGCATTCAGGGCACGAGCGTGCAGCTTGCCGGTCCCACTCAAGCCCCCTTGGCGACGCCTGCGCCTCCAACGAACACGCCTATCGCTCCCACCTACAGCAGTAGCTGCTCGTTTCAGGATCTGCGCGGGAACACGTTCGACGCGCTCGACCGTTCGCAGACGAAATACGAGGTAGCGGCCGGGACCTCGCCAGAGCAGACGAGCATCTACGACAGCAATGGTGAGTACGGGCTGATGAGCGAAAAGACGAACCCAACCGGCCAGACGGACACGCTCACCTATGACAACGACGGACACCTGAGCACCGAGGCGTTTACAGATAGTGTGACGCCGAATCGCAGTTTTACCTACGATCCGGATGGCCGCGAAGTGAGCCTGACCTCGACGACCATGGGGACGCAGACGCGCACGTACGACGCCGACAGTCGCGTCACGAGCGCGAGCGATCCCAGCAGCGAACAGGACCCCGGAAGCATTACCTATGGTTACTACCCCGACGGCATGCGCTCGTCGCTGAGTCTAAGTGTCCCGGGCCTGACCTTCAGTCAGTCGAACCTTTTTGTGTATAGCTATCGCGCCGATGGCCAACGCTCGTCGCTTGTTAGCGCGATCGGTGCCGGTAACAACACGTTTAGCTGGACCTATACCAACGCCGGCCGCGAGCTCAGTCAGAGCGATCCACTTGTGGGTATGAACACTGGTAGCGTGTCGGCCGCATCGCCCTACAATATTGGCACCAAGACGCTCACCTATGATGCCTACGGGCGTCTCGCGAGTTTGACGCTTCCCCGCGAGCTGAATCCGAAAGGAAGTATCGTGTACGACCTTGAGGACTCGGAGGTCAGTTCGGCGTACGCCTCGGCAGCAACGCCGGTCCTTCAACACACGACTCGAAATGAACTCAGTGGGGTCAATCAGACGAGTCAATACGCCGACGGCGTCAGTTGCACCACCGTCTCAGCTGCTCCCTTCGGCAATGAGACATGCACATTCGATAGCCGCAGTGGGCAAATGCTTCAACAGCTGGCGGTCGTGACGCCGGGTGGCGGGTCGCCGTTTAATGCTGTGCATGCCTATACCTATGATGCCGCAGGAAGGGAGACGGCGGACACGTTGACATGCGGAAGCGCGGCCCCGCTGCAAGCCACGCGCGCCTACGATTCCGACAACCACATCACGCAGCAAAATATTCCGGCAACGTTTAGCTCGAACAATTCGTGCACCACGCAAAGCCCGGATGCCGCTGACCAAGAAACCCTCAGCTACGCATGGGGCGCCGACGGCCGCCTTGCAAACTTCGCCACCACGAACTACTACCCGGGAGGCACGCCATCGCAGACGACGGCTACGCAGTCTGCGCACTGGGATGGAGACGACCTGCTCTTCGTCTCGTTGGAAGGTGTGGGCATCGAGCTGTACGTTGAGAAGCTCGGCTGGATGCTTCAGTCCACCAATGGCACCTGGCAGATGGCGGTGTACGATCGAGACCAAACGGGCAGTGCCGTTGACCGGCATGGCGGCAATTCGGGTTCGAGCTATGCTACATTTTCGCAGCTCACGTTGGACGTCGTTCATCTCTACGGAAACGCGAATGCGGCTTGCAAAGGCGGGGTTACGAGTGGCATTGCGTGCTCCGGCGTGACCACCACGCCAATTGCCGCAACAGCGGGAGGTGCGTCATGCGCGATACCACCGGTGACCAGCCAATCGTGCGCGAACGCGCCGGCGATAAGCAACCCGATTCTCGATGCATCTCGCGAGGACGGCTACTTCGACGGTACCATCTCGTTCCAAGGCGTCCGCGCGTACGACCCTAACCTAAATCAGTGGACGACACCGGACGCGTACTCGGGCGACGTGCACGACCCAATGTCGCAGCACCCCTACATGTGGAACAACAACAACCCGGTGCAGTACGGGGATCCAAGCGGATACGATAGCTATATCTTGACCAACAACGGGTCCGACGGCACGGGCGGCGGCCTAGGTCACACCATGGTCATTGTCGCCAACTCGAAGGACCCGACCCAAGGTAGAATGTATTCGTGGCGGCCCGACGTGGGCGTCGGCAATAAGAAGGACCTAGGGGGCCACAAGGGGCATCTTGACGTTTCAAAAAGCGATAAGATATCCAACCTCCTTAAGGGCGCATCGAACTACGACGCGTTCCACGTGCAGACGACGTCGACGCAGGACCAGTCGATAGCAAATACCTTCGGCTCGTCGCGGGGCGGAAATTTTAATCTATTGAACAACAATTGCAACGACGTGGCAGGAAGGGCGTATATGAGTGCCGGCAGTCCCGCGGGACTCCTCTTTGGCATTGATCCTGCGGCCACTGATTCCAATCTCAAAACAAACAGTGGTCCCGGCGGCATCGCTACGCAAGTGCAGTCGGCGCAGAAGGGGCCGTCGCAGTGAGTGGCCGCGCGCTCTGCATTGCACTGCTTGCATGCTCAATGGCGGGATGCGACGTGGGCCACGATCGTACCCCAAGCGGCTGCCGGAACCTTACGGTCCTATCGAGTCGTTATGATTCCCGAACGCAGACGATAATTATGATACTTAGCAACCGTTCGGTTTATGGATCGGACGCGGATCCAGGCATGGAGTATAGCAGTTGGCCCGACACTCACATCGGGCCATACGGAAAAGGTGAGGAGATGATCGTTTGCCCAGACAATCGCGGCCGGTTCGATATCCGTAACACAATTGTGGGAACGGGAATTCGTTCGTTCCGGCTGATAACGCAAACAAAGCAGGTTCGAAGCGCCCGATAGCCGAGGATTGTCAACAGAATGTCGGATGATGGCCTAGTTGCTCTTGTCGTAGACCCGAACTACGGGCCGAGGCTTCGAATGTTAGATGCGCGCATGTCAATATGGGCTGTAAAATCGCCTGCTAACGAAAGTGCATGGGATCCCGCCAAGTCTGCTCGTGAGAACAGCGCCCTATTTAAGTGGAATAGCAACAACCCGGTCCAATATAGTGATCCCAGCGGGTACGAAAGCGGCGAGGTCGCAGTAACATGCGCGATTAACCGATGCAACGACATGTCACCCGCTGCGGCAAACGTCTTCGTTAAGGGGGAGGTGGGGGCGCTGGGTGTAAGCGGATCTGTCACGGTTACCGGTGAGAAGAAGGTATTTGTCTCTAAGCCGAACGGAGCTGGGATTGCAGCCGGGCCCGGCACGAAGGCTGCCATCGCGTCGGTTGGAAGTGGTATCGTCGGGGTCACGAAGTCCACGTTTAGCGCATCTGCGACCTTTGGTCTTGTGGCACCAAATCCGGGGAAGACGGCCGCCGACGTGATCGGTGGCCCCAGCACCTCAACATCGATTAACATTCCGATTGCGGGAGGATTTGGTTTTGCGATTGATCACTCCGTCAACGGCAACGGATCCACAATTGGCTTCGGAATTGGCTGGGGAGCTGGAGCCAGTGTGACCCAAGGCACTGCAACCCAAATCAACAAGACGAATAATTCTGGGCCGCAATGATCCGTGACTGGAGTATCGTGTTATGGCCGCTGGGGATTTGTTTGCTGGCGTGCCTTATGCTCATCGGTGAGCGGCTGTGGCCCCGACGCGGGGATCTTGCGTCCCAGCACTTAGGTCGAGAGCGGGACCTTCACGTGCGGACAGTTGCCGCTGCGGTTATGGGCTTTGCTATAGCGGCTGTAGCTTTTTCGTTCAATATTTCTCGGCGAGACCGCTACGCTAGCCGGCGAGCGCGGGGTGTCGGATGCGGGTATGCCCATAACCGGGGTTTCGGCGGCTTTGCACCGAGACTGGTGTTAAAGGCGGGACGGGCGATCCGCTGCAGATCACACCGAACAATAGCGCCGCTTCCGGGGACGGTACGAGGTAGCGTTGGCGAGTTACGTATGCTTGTCGATATCGGACCTATCGTCCGATGAGGAGCACGACCTTGCGACACAGATTGGCTCAATAAAGCACTTTAGGCGCACGGGTGCTCACGGCTACTCGTTGCGCGTTGAGGTTTTGACGCCCCACGCTGAAGATGCGATCGGTAACCTTCGAGCTATCCTAGAGGAACACGGCGACCTGCGATCCTTAGTCCGGCGTCGCGATGCTCAACTCTCGATCGTGTTAGAGGGCTCGGACGGAGACGGATTTCCGTCGTTGGCATTCAGTGCGGATATGGTCTCGTTCCTGAGCGACCTGGGGGTCTCGATCGACGTCGATCTTTATTGTGTTAACGTCGACTCAAGCTGAATCCGGGGAAGGTCTGGCACTGGATTGACCGCAAGGTACTCGCCGCAAATAGCTATTGCGCGTCGGCGAAAGCGAAGAAGGCCGAAGGCACGGGCGACATCAATTTGGGGGGAGATCGGAGGTAAGCGCGGCGTATTAGGGGCTCGTGCTTCCTGCGTTTGGTAGTCCGCACGAACTCGCCGAGATCGAGGAGCGGCTCACTCACGCTCCCGACGATGTGTCGCTTCTTTTCTCGCGTGCCTGCACGCTCGACCAGCTTGGGCGCAATAACGACGCCCGGGATGCCTACATCGCGGTCATCCGTCGCGACGGCACGCACCTGGGCGCCTTGGGGAACCTCGGAACGCTGCTCTATAACGCAGGCTATCGCAGTGCGGCGAGGCTCACCTACAGCGAAGCACTGAAACATCATCCGCGCGATCTGCGCATGCTGGTCAACCTCGGGAACGCGCTGCTCGAAACCAACGAGCTCGCGTTTGCGCGGGATCTGTACGAGCGCGCGATCGAGGTCGATCCGCAGTCGGCACCCGCGCACCAGGGGCTAAGCCACGTGCTTGGACGCCTCGGCGAACATGTGCTGGCGGAAGAGCACCGGCGTGCCGGCTTTGGAGCGATGCCGGTTGTCATCAGTCCGTTTCGTGGCGAAGGTCTGCCCGTCTCGCTCTTGCTCCTCTCCTCGGCGTTTCGCGGGAACATTCCGCTCGATGCACCGCTCGACGATCAAACGTTTCTCACGATCAAACTCTTCACCGATTACTACGAGACAGATTTGCCGCTGCCGCCGCACGATGTGATCTTCAACGGAATCGGCGATGCGGATTTGTGCCAGCCCTCGCTCGAGGCAGCGCGGAAGTTGCTCGCGGCAAACGACGCGCGCGCGATCAACGATCCGGCCAGCGTGCTCGGCACCGGGCGCGTCGCGATGGCTCAGCGGTTGCATGGCATCGAAGGCCTGATCGTGCCGCGTGTCGAGGAAGTCGGTCGCGATCAACTCGATCGAATCATGCAATTCCCCGTGCTCGTGCGCCCGCCGGGCTATCACACCGGCGAATTTTTCGAGCTCGTACGCAATCGCGCGGACCTCACGCGTGTCGCTTCGCTGCTCCCCGGCGACCGTCTCCTCGCCATCGAGTTGCTGGATACACGCGGGGGCGACGGCCACTACCGCAAGTATCGTCTGCTCTCGATCGGCGGCTCGCTCTATCCTGTGCACCTGGCGCGCTCGTCACACTGGAAGGTGCACTACTTCTCGGCCGATCAAGTGCGCACGCCGGAAGCCATCGCCGAAGAAGAGGCGTTCCTCACCGATCCGCGCACAGCAATCGGCGAACGCGCGATGACGGCCATCGAAGCAGCCGCGCAGCGCATCGAGCTGGAGTACTTTGGGATCGATTTCGCGCTCGACCATAATGGGAACGCGCTCTTTTTTGAAGCCAACGCGACGATGCGCGCGGTGGTGCCGGGGCCGGACGATCCGTCGGTCGCCCGTCGCAAGGCTTCGTTGGAGGCGAATGCAGCGCTGCGCGAGCTGGTGTTGCGCGCCGCCCGCGGCGGCTAGCGAACCAGCCTCAGGTGGCCCGTCGCGTAGATGCGAACGTGCGAATCGAAGCGGTGGCTCTTGCCGTCGATGCCGCGCACGTGCGAGCGCACGGCATAGTCGACGCTCCCGTCGTGCTGGTTGCGCGACATGCCGAGAAAATGCAT
>Ga0302326_10013462_pt1 | contig 17330 bp, 16 predicted proteins | sample Palsa_T0_3_FD_202264 | JGI IMG/M metagenome (GOLD analysis project Ga0302326, IMG submission 202264) | Peat permafrost microbial communities from Stordalen Mire near Abisko, Sweden - Palsa_T0_3 | ecosystem: Environmental > Terrestrial > Soil > Palsa > Peat permafrost | place: Sweden: Abisko... | reverse complement strand
GGGCGGAGCGCTGTCGAATCTGCTGGCCGACACCAACGCGTTCGGGTCGACGCTAGGTGCACGCGAACAAGTCATCGGCGACGTGATCACCAACCTCGATGCCGTGCTGGGTACCGTCGATGCTAAGGGCGCGCAGTTCTCGGCCAGCGTCGATGAGTTGCAAAAACTGATCAGCGGGTTGGCGCAGGGCCGCGATGAGATCGCCGGCGCCATTCCGCCGTTGGCTTCGGCGACCACGGATCTGACCCAATTCCTGAAGCAGGCGCGACGGCCGCTGCAGGGTGTCATCGAGAACACCCGACCGATCGCCACCGAGCTCCAGGATCGGCAGGGCGAGGTCAACAACGACATCGAGCAGCTCGGTGAGGACTACCTCCGACTGTCCGCGCTCGGAGCCTACGGGGCGTACTTCAACATTTACTTCTGTCAGGTGACGCTCAAGATCAATGGGCCCGCGGGTAGCGACATCCTCATTCCGTTCGGCGGCCAAGTAGATCCCAGCAAGGGGAGGTGCGCTTTTGCCAAGTAAGACAGACGATTCCGACCCACTCCGCACCGGCGTCTTCGGCCTGGTCCTGGTGGTGTGTGTCGTGATGGTCGCCTTCGGCTACAGCACGTTGCCGTTCTGGCCGCAGGGCAGGGCCTACTCCGCGTACTTCTCCGATGCCGGTGGCATCACACCCGGCAATACCGTGTACGTGTCGGGCATCAAAGTCGGCCAGGTGAAGTCGGTCAGCCTGGCGGGCGACTGCGCCCGAGTCGACTTCACCGTGGATCGTCATGTCAATGTCGGCAATCAGTCGCTGGCGGCCGTTCGAACCGAAACGATCCTGGGGCAGCGTGCGATTGGCGTGACACCGGCCGGGAGCGGCATCTCGACCACGATCCCGCTGAGCCGGACGACCACCCCCTATGCGCTGGGTTCGGCGCTTGAGGATTTGGGCGACAACGCGGGCAATCTGGACAAGCCCCAGTTCGAGAAGTCGCTGAAGGTCCTGACCGACGCACTACACGAGGCGACTCCGCAGCTGCGCGGCGCACTGGACGGTGTGACCTCGCTGTCGCGGACCTTGAACAAACGTGATGAGGCGTTGGAAAGCCTCCTGGCGCATGCCAAGTCGGTGACCGCTGTGCTGGCCGAGCGGGCCGGGCAGGTGAACAAGTTGATCGTCGACGGCAATCAACTGTTCGCAGCGCTGGATGCACGTCGCGCCGCCCTGGCCGAGCTGATCTCCGGTATCGACGGTGTGTCGCAGCAGCTCTCGGGGTTCGTGGCCGACAACCGCAAGGAGTTCGGTCCGGCGCTGACCAAGCTCAATTCGGTGCTGGACAACCTCAACGAGCGCCGTGACTACATCAGCGAAGCGCTGAAACGGCTACCCACGTACGCGACCACGCTGGGCGAGGTGGTCGGCTCCGGTCCCGGCTTCAACGTGAACATCTTCAGTTTGCTGCCGGCACCGCTGGTTGCGACCATGTTCGACGCGGTGTTCCAGCCGGGCAAATTGCCGGCCAGTTTCGCGGACTACCTGCGCGGCCTCGTTCAGGAACGTTGGCGACTAAGGCCTCAGTCGCCATGACCCTCTTCTCTGCCTTGAAGGAGCGCCACCGCAGCGTGCGGCGGGCGCTGATCGTGCTGCTCGCGGTATTCCTCGCGGCTGGTGCGTATCTGGTTTGGCCGGGCACGACTGGCAATAAGATCGTCGCGTATTTCAGCTCCGCGGTCGGCCTGTATCCCGGAGACCAGATCCGGATCGTCGGCGTTCCGGTAGGCAAGATCGACTCGATCGAACCGCGCGCAGAAGACGTCAAGATCACCATCTTGGTCGACAGCGGCGTCAAGGTCGCCCAAGGTGCGCGAGCCGTCATCATGTCGCCCAATCTCGTTGCGGCGCGGTTTATTCAGCTCACCCCCGCGTACACTAGTGGGCCGGCGATGCCGAACGGGGCCACCATCGATCTGTCGCACACCGCGGTGCCGGTCGAATGGGACGAGGTCAAAGAGGCGCTGACAAATCTGGCCAAGCAACTGAGCCCTGCCGCGGGCCAGATGCAGGGACCGTTGGGCACGCTGATCAACCAGGCTGCCGACACGTTCAACGGCAACGGCGGCTCATTCCACACCGCGCTGCACGAGCTCTCGCAAGTCGCCGGACGGCTTGGTGATTCGCGCACCGACGTCTTCGGCACGGTGAAAAATCTCGGTACGCTCGTCGACGCGCTGTCGAAGAGCAACGAGCAGATCGTCTCCTTCGCCGGTCACGTGGCATCGGTGTCACAGGTCCTCGCCAACAGCTCGACCCACCTCGACCAGACCCTCGCCACGCTCGACCAATCGCTCGTCGACGTCAAAGGCTTCCTGCAGCAGAACAACTCGACGTTGATCGGAACCGTCGACAAGCTCAGCGACCTGACCAAAGTACTGAGCGATCAAAGCGAAGACATCGAGCAGGTGCTCCACGTCGCCGGGCCCGGTATCGCCAACTTCTACAACATCTACGACCCCGCCCAGGGCACGCTGAACGGTCTGTTGTCGATCCCGGAGTTCTCCAACCCGGTCCAGTTCATCTGCGGTGGCTCATTCGAAACCGCGGCCGGGTTGTCCGCGCCGGAATACTACAAGCGCGCCGAGATCTGCCGGGAACGGTTGGGCCCGCCGCTGCGCCGGTTGACCTTCAACTACCCGCCGATCATGTTCCATCCGATCAACTCGATCACCGCCTACAAGGGCCAGATCATCTACGACACCCCCGACACGCAGGCCAAGGCGCAGACGCCGATCCCGGACCTGAAGTGGATTCCGGCACCGGGTGTGCACCCGCCCAACCCGACTGATCTGCAGGCTCTGTTGATGCCGCCCTCCCCGGCCAACGGTCCCGCTCCGGGCGCACCCGCCCCGGCGTCGACTCAGTTCGGTCCGCTGCCGGGACCTGCTCCGGCCCCCGGTGCTCCTCCCGGGCCGCTACCCGCGGAGCGGGGGGGCGGTCGATGAAGCGGATCCTGTTGCGTGGCAGCGCTGTCGCCGTCGGCAGCGCGCTGCTGGCGGGTTGCCAGTTCGGCGGACTGAATTCAGTCGCGCTGCCCGGGACGGCCGGACACGGGTCGGGCTCCTACTCGATCACCGTCGACTTGGCTGATGTGGCAACACTGCCGCAGAACTCACCGGTGATGGTCGACGATGTCACCGTCGGCAGTGTGTCGGGCATCGACGCTGTGCAACGCCCGAACGGAACCTTCTTTGCCGCGGTCAAACTGGCGCTGGACCGCAATGTGATCCTGCCGGCGAACTCGACGGCCAAGGTCGCGCAGACCTCGCTGCTGGGCTCCCAGCATGTCGAGTTGGCCGCCCCCAGCGATCATCCATCGGTCGGCAAGCTGGTCAACGGCTCGACCATCCAAGATTCCCGCACCAATCGTTATCCCACCACCGAAGAGGTGCTCTCCGCACTCGGGGTCGTGGTGAACAAGGGTAATCTGGCTGCGCTGCAAGACATTACCGATGAGACATACAAAGCTGTCGCGGGCCGGGAAAGTCAGTTCACCGATCTGGTGCCGAGGCTTGCCCAGTTGACGGCGGGACTGAACAACCAAGTCAACGACATCGTCGCCGCCATCGACGGCTTGGACCGCTTCTCGGGAATTCTAGCGAGCAACAAGGACAGCCTCGGGCGCACACTGGACTCGCTGCCCCGTGCGCTGCTGGTGCTCAACAAGAACCGGGACAAAATCGTCGAGGCGTTCGGCGCGCTCAGAAAGGTCGCAACGGTTGCCGCACATGTCCTTTCGCAAACCAAGGTGGATTTCGCCGAAGACCTGAAGAGCCTGTACTCGGCGACGAAAGCACTCGCCGACAACCGCAAGAACTTCGTGACGTCACTGCAGTTGTTGCTGACCTTCCCGTTCCCGAACTTCGGCATCAAGCAGGCGGTTCGAGGTGACTATCTGAACGTCTTCACCACCTTCGACCTGACCGTGCGCCGACTCGGTGAGACGTTCTTCACCACGTCATGGCCGCTCGACCCGAACATGTTGCATATGAAGGACATCCTGAATCCGCCGGACTTCCTCATCGGGGAGATGGCCAACCTGTCCGGGCAGGCCGCCGACCCGTTCAAGATCCCATCGGGCGCACCGGCAGGACAACACTGATGATCGACCGTCTGACGAAAATGCAGCTGGCCATCTTCGGAGTGGTCACCGTGGTCACGATTGTCGTGATGGCGGTCTTCTATCTGCGACTGCCGGCGGCGCTGGGCATCGGCACCTATCGGGTGACCGCCGACTTCGTCGCCGGTGGAGGTCTGTACAAGAACGCCAACGTCACTTACCGAGGGGTCGCCGTCGGAAGGGTGGAGTCGGTGGGCCTGAACGCCCACGGCGTCGATGCGACCATGCGGCTGAACAGCGGCACCACCGTCCCATCGAACGTCACCGCATCGGTGAAGAGCGTATCGGCCATCGGTGAGCAATACATCGACCTGGTCCCGCCCGCGCATCCTGCAGTAACCAAATTGCACAACGGATCTCGAATCAAGCGGGATAACACCGCGATCGGCGTGGAAGTTGCGACGCTGCTGCATCAATCCGAGACGCTGGTCAACAGCGTCGCTGATACCCGGCTGCAGGAGCTCCTCCATGAAACCTTCAACGCGTTCAACGGAACCGGTCCGGAGCTAGCTCGGCTGATCGAATCGGCCCGGCTGCTGGTCGACGAGGCCAATGCCACTTTCCCGCAGACCTCGCAGCTGATTGATCAGGTCGGGCCGTTCCTGCAATCCCAAATTCGTTCCGGCAAGGACATCAAATCACTGTCCAACGGGCTGGCACGGTTCACCTCCGAAGTGCGCACCGCCGACCCGCAGTTGCGGAACACGTTGGATGTGGCGCCAGGCGCCGTCGACCAGGCCAACACCGCGTTTTCCGGTATACGCCCGTCGTTCCCGATCCTTGCGGCCAGCCTGGCCAACCTCGGCCGCGTCGGCGTGATCTATCACAAGTCGATCGAACAGCTTCTCGTTGTGCTGCCCGCACTGTTCGCCGCCATCACCACTGCGGCAGGCGGTGCACCCCAGGACGAGGGCGCCAAGCTGGACTTCAAGATCAACATCGACCCCCCGCCGTGCAACACCGGCTTCGTCCCACCGCCGTTGATCCGGACGCCCGCCGACGAGACGTTGCGAGAGCTCCCGAGTGATCTGTATTGCAAGACAGCACAGAACGATCCATCGACCGTGCGCGGCGCGCGTAACTACCCGTGCCAGGAGTTCCAGGGTAAGCGGGCGCCGACGGTGGCGCTGTGCCGTGACCCGCGCGGCTATGTGCCGATCGGCACCAACCCCTGGCGGGGGCCGCCAATCCCGTACGACGCCCCGGTGACGAACGGTCTGAACATCTTGCCGCCCAACAAATATCCGTACGTTCCGCCGGGTGCAGACCCCGACCCGGGCACCCCGGTCGCGGGGCCGCTCCCACCAGGCGTGGTGGCCGGGCCCGGTCCTGCTCCCTTTCAGCCTTTCCCGGTGCAGCCACCACCCAACACCGGCGGCACCGACGGCCGACAGGCATGGATACCGCCATCGGCGTATCCGCCGCAGAACCCGCAGATACCGTTCCCGAAAGCAGTCCCTGCACCGCCACCGCCGGAAGGACTGTCTCCTCCGGCGCCGTATCCACCACCCGAAAAGCCTTGGGGCCCACCGCCCGGTCCGGCGCCGCAAGCCAACGGCGCGGCCTTCACCACCTATGACCAGAACACCGGTGCCTTCCAGGACCCCGACGGCACCACCGGTATCTTCGCGCCCGGCAAAGTGTCGAGCGCCGAGACCTGGTTGGACCTGATGCGTGACCCGAGGCAGTTGTGACAGAAGAGGATGCGGCGACGCGGCCCAAGCGGCGACGGGCGTCGCGGGCCGCCGGGCCCACCGGTGGCGAGGTTGCGGCCACAACCGTACGGGTCAGCACGCCGACACCATCGGTCAAGCGGCAGACCTCACCGGTCGGCCCGCCGCCACGGCGGCCCGCTCACCGCGTGCTGGTCGGATGGGTCGCGCTCGCATTCACGCTGACCGGGATCGCGGTGCTGGCAGCCGGTTTGGTGTTCGAACTCATCCAGCAGCGGCACGCTGACATCGCCGAGGCACGCCAGCAGCGCTTCATTGACACCGCCACCCAGACGGTGGTCAACATGTTCAGTTACACCCAGGACACCATCGACAAGAGCGTGGGGCGCCTGGTGGACGGCACCAGCGGGCCGTTGCGGGGAATGCTCAGCGCCAACAACAACGTCGAAAACATCAAAGCCATTTTCCGTCATACCAATTCCAGCTCGGAGGCGGTCGTCAACGGTGCCGCGCTGGAGGGCGTCGACGACGTCACCGACAACGGTTCGGTGTTGGTGTCGGTACGGGTGACCGCGACCGACATGGACGGCGTCAACAAGCCATCGGTGCCCTTCCGGATGCGGGTTATCGTGCACGAGGACGACACTGGCCGCATGACCGGCTATGACCTGAAGTATCCAGACGGAGGCAACTGATGCGGTGGGTGATCGCCAGCGTCGTCAGCCTGCTGATCACCACGTTCGTCGGGTTGGCCGCGACCGCCGGATGGTTCTACTGGGATCGCGTCGAGACCCGGGGCGAGCAGGCGGCGCGGGCGGCGTTGCCGGCGCTGGCCAAAGACGAGATACCTCGAGTCTTCGCCTACGACTTCCAGACTGTCGAGCGAAGTCTGTCCGAAGCGTTCCTACTGCTGACGCCGTCGTATCGCCGCGAGTTCGAGCGAAGTGTCAACGCACAGATCATCCCGGAGGCAAAGAAGCGGGAAGTGGTCGTCCAAGCCAACGTCGTAGGCGTGGGAGTGATGGCCGCCAAACGTGATTCGGCCTCGGTGATGGTCTACATGAACCGCACCGTGACCGACAAGTCCAAGCAACCGGTCTACGACGGAAGTCGGTTGCGGGTCGACTACCAGCAGATCGGCGGCAAGTGGCTGATCAACTTCATCACGCCGATCTAACCGGGTGACTCAGCGGCATTGCCCAATCTCGTTGCAGTTCAACGGGTAACGTTCGACCGGATTGGGCAGCGGGGCCTGAAACGCCAGTGTGAATGGGGTTTTGGTCATCCCGGGTTGCATACCGCAGACGTCGCTATGGATGCTGGTGTGCGTACCGGCCAGCGAAACATCGTCGAAGGCATAGGTTTCCGTCGAAGGCGCGGTGCTGCCATCCGGGCAGACCAAGCCGTCGGCCTTATTGACCTGGAAGGTCCACAGATCGCTGGTCAATCGGGCCCTCCCGCCGTAGTTCGCCTGCCGGTCCTTTCGGCTGGCCAGGCCAGCCGTGGTGCTCACGACATTGAGTGCGCAGAGGTCGGCCGCGACGACCGGGTCGGTGAAATCGGGGATGGCCCGCTGACGGGACGGCGCATCGCAGAGCGCGTAGATCTTCCACGTGCTGGCGGAGGCTCCTGCTTCGGTGAAGTTGTACAGACCGTCCGGCGGCGGACCCAGCGCTGTGGCGGGACCTGCTGTGCCCACTGCTGCGAGCGTCACGATCGCGGCGGCGGTGAGGCCGCGGGAGATGATCACGGTCGCGCTCCCTTCCGGCTTGGTACATCGAGTATCGCAGCGCGCCTTCGGCTAGAGGACGGATTCAGCTGTTTGACGGACGACCCACGGTGAGCGCATCGAGGAACGACCGAGCCCACCGGTCGACGTCATGGACCAGTACCTGACGGCGCAGCGCCCGCATCCGGCGCCGCCCTTCCTCGGCCGGTTGGTTGAGCGCGGCTTCGATGCCATCTTTGACGCCTTCGGTGTCATGCGGATTGACCTGGTAGGCCTGCTGGAGTTCGGCTGCGGCACCAGTGAATTCGCTGAGGACCAGTGCACCGCCGAGATCGCTGCGGCATGCCACGTATTCCTTGGCCACCAGGTTCATTCCGTCGCGCAGTGGGGTGACCAGCATGACGTCGCTGGCCACGAAGAACGCGATGAGCTCGTCGCGGGGAATCGGGCGGTGTAGGTAATGCACCACCGGGTGGCCGACCTCGCCGTATTCGCCGTTGATGTGGCCGACCTGACGCTCGATGTCCTCGCGAAGCTTCTGGTAGCTCTCCACCCGTTCGCGGCTGGGCGTCGCGAGCTGGACGAGTACGGTGTCGTCGCCCTTGACGCGGCCCTCCGCGAGCAGCTCGGCGAAGGCGTTGAGCCGCACGTCGATGCCCTTGGTGTAGTCCAGCCGGTCGACGCCGAGCATGATTTTGCGGGGATTACCGACCTCGGCCCGGATCTCCTTGGCCCGTCGCCGAATGCTTCGCTCACGGCCCTTCTGGTCGAGCTCGGCCGAATCGATCGAGATCGGAAATGCGCCCACCCGAACGTTGCGGTCGTCGAGCTCCACACGACCGGGCCGTGACCGCACCCCGACCGACGCGCGGGAGGTGGGCGCGCCGATCAAGCGGCGGGCCAGGAAGAGAAAGTTCTGCGCGCCGCCGGCTAGATGGAATCCCACCAAGTCCGCCCCGAGCAGGCCTTCGACGATCTCGCTGCGCCAGGGCAGTTGCATGAACAGCTCGACCGGCGGGAACGGGATATGCAAAAAGAACCCGATCGTGAGATCGGGTCGCAGTTCGCGCAGCATTTTGGGAACCAGTTGCAGCTGATAGTCCTGCACCCAGACGACCGCACCCTCGGCAGCGGCGCGCGCTGCAGCCTTCGCGAACCGGCGATTCACCTCGACGTAGCGGTTCCACCACTCGCGGCTGAAAATCGGCTTGACGATGACGTCGTGATAGAGCGGCCACAGCGTCGCGTTGGAGAAGCCCTCGTAGTATTCCTCGACGTCGTCGGCGGACAGGCGGACGGGATGCAGGCGAAGACCGTCCTCGAGGATCGGCTCGTCCTCGGTGTCGACGTCGTCGTCCACGACACCCGGCCAGCCGATCCAGGCGCCGTGCCGACGACGCAAAATGGGCTCTAGCGCGGTAACCAGACCGCCCGGGCTGCGCTTCCAGGAGGTGCTGCCGTCAGGCAATCGCTCCAGGTCGACCGGTAGCCGGTTGGCGACCACCACGAAGTCGGATTCCCCGGAGATAGAGTCCTTAGAACTCCGGCCTCCCGCGCGGGGCACCTACACCTCGATTTTCGCCGGCCCGATACCAAGCATCGACAGGAAGACTCGGCATTCGTCGGCATCGGTCGCGTAGGCCGCTACGACGCGCCTCGCCTGGCTGGCGGTGGTGTCGGCCAGCGGCTCGACGTCATCAATTTCATGCGGGTCAGATTTGGCGGGCATGACGTAACTCTATGCGAAGTGCGCATTCATCCGCATCGGCGTCGTAACCCCCCGGCGGCAGCGTTACGGGCTGACCGTAATGTGTAAGCGTCCAACTGCAGCGAGTGAGGTGGCCAATGGCAGTCCCGGTTGACGCGAAGTCTGAAGAGCTGGTGGCCTACGAGACGCTCGACGAAGGGCGGGTTGCGCGGATCTGGCTCAGCCGGCCCGAGGCGCACAACGCTCAGAGCCGTGGCCTGCTGGTTCAGCTCGACGAGGCGTTCTTGCGCGCCGAAGCCGACGACACCGTTCGGGTCATCATCCTCGCGGCGCGCGGGAAAAACTTCTCCGCCGGCCACGACCTGGGCTCCGAGTTGGCGTTGGCGGAGCGTGCACCCGGACCCGACCAGCTTCCGAGCTTCCGAATCAATGGCGCCAATCGTGACGCCGTCGCGGAAAAGACTTATCTCCAGGAATGGCACTACTTCTTTCAGAACACCTGCCGGTGGCGCGATCTGCGCAAGATCACCATCGCTGCGGTGCAGGGCAACGCGATCTCCGCAGGTTTGATGCTGATCTGGGCGTGCGACCTTATCGTCGCCGCCGACAACGCCAAGTTCAGCGACGTCGTGGGCGTCCGGATGGGCATGCCGGGCGTCGAATATTACGCTCACCCATGGGAATTCGGCCCGCGCAAGGCCAAAGAGCTGCTGCTGACCGGTGATTATCTGGACGCCGACGAGGCCTATCGGCTCGGCATGGTCTCCAAGGTTTTTCCGACCGACGAACTGGCGGACAAGACCCTGGAATTCGCCAAGCGCATCGCCGAGCGGCCGACCATGGCCGCCCTGTTGATCAAGGACTCGGTGAACGCGGCGTCGGACGCCATGGGTTTCACCGAGGCGCTGCGGCACGCTTTCCACATCCACGAGCTGGGCCATGCCCATTGGGCGGCGCACAACGAGAACCGGTACCCCATCGGCCTGCCGCCTGACGTCGAGGACTGGCGCAAGCCCAAGCCGTCGAAGCCGGCAACGCGCGACGTCCCCTAGGCAGGGAAGTCACAGCAGTCTTCCCACGGCCGGCACATGATGTGCCCGCCTCTGAGCGACTTTTGCGCCGATGCTACGAGCTGTCGCTCGAAGGCGGGCATATAGAGCCTCCTGTCCGCTCGGTGCCTGCTGTGGCGGGTGTGGTTTTATGACTAGAACCTGTTTCAGTTTCGGCGTGAAAGGGCTGGCATGCAGCTTTCGTTCGAAGACCGGACCTACCTGGTCACCGGTGGGGGCAGTGGAATCGGCAAGGGTGTAGCCGCCGGCCTGGTCGCTGCGGGCGCCTCGGTGATGATCATCGGCCGCAATCCCGACCGGCTGGCAGCGGCCGTCGAGGAGATCGATGCGGTCAAGGCCAGCGGTGGCGCGATCCGCTACGAGCCCGCCGACGTCACCAACGAGGACGAGGTCACTCATGCCGTGGAGGCTGCCACGGCATGGCATGGCCGGTTGCACGGCGCTGTGCACTGCGCCGGCGGATCGCTGACCGTCGGGCCGATCACCCATACCGACTCAGAGGCATGGCGGCGAACCGTTGACCTCAACGTCAACGGCACCATGTACGTGCTCAAGCACGCTGCGCGTGAATTGGTCCGCGGCGGTGGCGGATCGTTCATCGGCATTTCGTCGATCGCGGCCAGCAACACCCATCGCTGGTTCGGGCCTTACGGGGTCACCAAATCAGCCATCGACCACATGATGATGTTGGCCGCCGATGAGCTCGGCCCGTCGTGGGTGCGGGTGAACAGCATCCGGCCGGGCCTGATCCGTACCGATCTTGTCGACGCGAGTGTTATCCAATCGCCTGAGATCAGCGGAGACTACGCACTCTGCACGCCGATCCCGCGGGTGGGTGAGGTCGAGGACGTGGCCGACCTCGCGATGTTCCTGTTGAGCGATGCGGCTACCTGGATTACCGGGCAGTGCATCAACGTCGACGGCGGACACATCTTGCGGCGCGGCCCGGACTATTCCTCGATGATGGAGCCGATGTTCGGGGCCGACGCGCTACGCGGAGTCGTCTGAAACCTGTCCACTGACCGGGACGGCGTCACGCCGCACGGCTGAAGCCGGTCCACCATGAAGGGCCACAGCCTAGGACAGGAAGACACCATGGCCCGACGGGTAATCGACAACATCGCCGACATCGCCGACCGGCTGCGAGATCAAGGCGCTGAAGCCGAACGAATCGGCCGCATGCCCGACGACACCGCGAAGCTGCTCAAAGCGGCCGGGCCGATCAAGTTGCTTCAACCCAAGCAGTACGGCGGGTTCGAATGTCACCCAAGAGAATTCGCCGAGACCGTGATGGCCATCGGCGCCCTGGACGGCGCTGCGGGATGGATCTGCGGCGTGGTGGGCGTGCATCCGTGGCAGCTGGCGTTCGCCGACCCGAAAGTGCGCGAAGAGGTGTGGGGCGCCGACGACAACACCTGGATGGCCTCACCGTATGCGCCCACCGGCATCGCCGTGCCGACCGACGGCGGCTACCGGTTCAGCGGCCGGTGGCAGTTCAGTTCCGGCACCGATCACTGCGACTGGATTTTCCTCGGCGCGCTGCTAGGTACTGCCGACGGCGGGATCGCCGACCCGCCGACCATGCTGCACATGATCCTTCCCCGTAGCGATTATAAGATTGTCGACGACACCTGGAATGTGGTCGGGCTGAAGGGAACTGGCTCCAAGGACATCATCGTACGGGATGCATTCGTGCCGTCCTACCGGGTGATGAACGGTGACCAGGTGATCGACGGCACCGCGCAGAAGGAAGCCTGCGTCACCGAATCGCTGTACAAGATGCCGTGGTCGAACATGTTCCCGCTCGGCATCACCTCCGCGGTGATCGGCATCTCGGAGGGAGCGCTGGCCGCCCACCTGGACTATCAGCGCGGACGAGTCGGCGCGCAGGGCACTGCGATCAGGGACGACCCCTACGTGTTGTTCGCGATCAGCGAGGCTGCCGCCGACATCAACGCCGCCCGCCAGGAGTTGCTGGCCAACGTCGACAGGATGTGGGACATCGTGGAATCGGGGCGTGAGGTCTCATTCGAGGAGCGGGCCGTGGGCCGGCGCACGCAGATCCGGGCGGCGTGGCGGGCGGTGATGGCAGTGGATCAGATTTTCGCTCGCTCAGGCGGAAACGCGGCACGAATGGACAAGCCGCTGCAACGGTTCTGGCGTGACGCCCACGTCGGGCTCAACCATGCCATCCACGTGCCGAGCACGGTCTACCACGCGTCGGCGCTGAGTTCCATGGGCATCGAGCCCGCCGACCCGCTGCGGGCGATGATCTGAGGCGTGATGGCTGATATAAAAAGCTTGGGCTACATCAAGATTCAGACTGCCGACATCGACCGCTGGCGCAGCTTCGCATTCGACGTGCTCGGCTTTGCGCAGGGTAGCGGACCTGAAGAGGACGCGCTCTATCTGCGGATGGACGAGCGTCCAGCGCGCATCATCGTCGTACCCGGCGACAGCGACCAGGTCGTGCACGTCGGGTGGGAAGTGCGCGACGGCGCTGCGCTGCAACGGGTTCGGGAGAAGCTCGAAGGTGGCGGAATCGCCGTCAAACCGCTGTCGACCGAGGAAGCCGATGCCCGCAGGGTCGAGGACGTCATCGCGTTCACCGATCCGACCGGCACCACAACCGAGGTGTTCTTCGGTCCGGCGCTCGATCACAGCCCGGTCGTGACGCCGTTCGGCGCAAGGTTTGTCACCGGCACACAGGGTTTGGGTCATGTGGTGTTGCCGACCATGGACACGGCCGGCGCATTCGCGTTCTACACCGAATTGCTGGGCTTCTTACCGCGCGGCGCGATGCGATTGCCGGCGCCACCGGAGTTCGGCCCGTTGAGGATCCGGTTCTTCGGAGTCAACGAGCGCCACCACAGCATGGCGCTGTGTCCCGCGCCGCATGGCGGGGCGCCCGGCCTGGTGCACATCATGGTCGAGGTCGACTCGTTGGACGTGGTTGGCCGTGCGTTGGATCGTGTTGCCAAGGCCGGATTCTCGTTGTCGTCGACGCTGGGCCGACACACCAATGACAAAATGATCTCGTTCTATGTCCGTGCGCCCGGTGGATGGGACATCGAATTCGGCACCGACGGCATGAAGGTCGACGAAGCGCATTACACCGCTGAGGAGATCACGTCCGACAGCTACTGGGGCCACGACTGGTCAGGTTCCGAAGCACTGGCCGCGATGTGACCGTCGCGCCCGTTGATGCTGGCGACATCGCACACTGGGATGCCGAAGCCGATGTGGTGATCGCCGGTTACGGCATCGCCGGCGTTTCGGCGGCCATCGAGGCGGCGCGGGCCGGTGCTGAGGTTGTGGTCCTGGAGCGCACCGGCGGGTGGGGTGGTGCCGCCGCGCTGGCCGGCGGATTCGTCTACCTGGGCGGCGGCACCCCGATTCAAAAGGCCTGCGGCTTCGAGGATTCCGTCGACAACATGCGGACCTTCCTGTGCGCGGCGATGGGTCCCGGTGCCGACGAAGACCGGGTCGCTGATTACTGCGCGGGGAGCCTCGAGCATTTCGACTGGCTGGTGGACTGCGGCGTGCCGTTCAAGCCCAGCTTCTGGCCGGAGCCGGGCTGGGAACCGCCGGACGATGACGGCCTGATGTACACCGGCGGCGAAAATGCGTTCCCGTACAACCGGATCGCCGTACCCGCGCCGCGCGGACACGTGCCGCAGATGCAGAACAAGCGGACCGGCGAACAGGGCGGCGGCTACATGTTGATGAAGCCGCTGGTCGACACCGCGACCGCGTTGGGTGTGCGCAGCATCGTCGACACCCGCGTGCAGCGGTTGGTCGTAAACAGCAACGGGCGGGTGGTCGGCATCATCGCCCGCCAGTACGGAACGGAGCTCGCCGTGCGGGCGCGGCGCGGCGTGGTCCTGGCCACCGGCAGCTTCGCTTACAACGAGTCGATGGTGGCGCGTTACGCGCCGCGGATCGCCGGTCGGCCCGCCGCCTCGATCGAGGAGCACGACGGGGTCGCGATCCAGATGGCGCAGGCGCTGGGCGCCGATCTGGCCCACATCGACGCCACCGAAGTGGCGTTCCTGGTCGACCCGCAGTTGATCGTGCGCGGCATCCTGGTCAACGGACGGGGGCAGCGTTACGTCGCCGAGGACACCTATCCGGGTCGGATCGGCCAACTCACCTTGTATCAGCAAGACGACACCGCATTTCTGGTGCTCGACGCCGACGCGCACGAGCAAGCGATGGGCGCCCGCTCGGCGACGCCATTTCTTTTGCGGCCGCCGACCTGGGTCTGCGAGACCGTCGCCGATCTGGAATCCGAAATCGGTCTGCCGACCGGCTCACTGCAGAGCACGGTGGCGGCCTACAATGACGGCGCGGTGAAGGGCGACGACCCGCTGCTACACAAGAAGCCCGAGTGGCTGCGCCCGATCGGCACACCGGTCGGCGCCATCGACTTGCGCGGCAACACCGGCGGTTTCACCTTGGGCGGGCTGCACACGTCGCTGTCTGCCGAGGTCCTGCATGTCAGCGGCGAACCGATCCCCGGTCTGTTCGCGGCCGGGCGGGCCACCGCGGGTCTCGCCGCCTGGGGCTACGCCAGCGGTATCTCGCTGGGCGACGGCAGTTTCTACGGCCGCCGTGCCGGGCGGACTGCCGCCACCGCCTGACGAACGTCTCTCCAAGGGCACGCGGATGCGTGCCCTCTTCCCGCATGCTTGTGACCGGCGCCACACTATGATATGACTAGGCATATACCTATTAGGTATATCGGGATAACAGGAGGAAGCGCAATGACCCAGGCCGATGCCTGTACTCCGAGCGCCGTCATCGATCGAATTTCGCTGGTTCTGGATACCTTCGACGGACCGGGTCGGCTCTCGCTGGCGCAGGTCGTGCGCCGCACCGGGCTGCCGCGCTCGTCGGCGCACCGGATGCTGGAGAGACTGGTCCAACTGCGTTGGCTACGTCGTCATGGCCGCGACTACGAGCTGGGCATGCGGCTGGTCGAGTTGGGATCCCTTGCCGTGCATCAGGATCGGATGCATCGGGCCGCGCAACCATTCCTGCACGAGCTGCACCGGGCCACCGGCCTGGTGGTCCATCTGGCCGTTCTCGACGGAGCCGACGTGGTCTACCTCGAGAAGATCGCCGGCGGGCTGGGTGCAGCGGTTCCGACCCGAGTCGGTGGTCGCCAGCCCGCGCACTGCACCGCGGTCGGCAAGGTGCTGCTGGCGTTCGCTGACCCAGACCGACTGGACGACTCCGACCTGTTGGCCCGCAAGACCAAGTATTCGATCAACACCCGCCGGCAATTGGCCGAGGAACTGGTCGAGACGTGCGCCCGTGGTGTCGCCTACGAGCGAGCGGAGTGCGTCGACGGATTCGGTTGTATCGCAGCGCCACTCGGTGATGTCGGAGAGCCCATGGCCGCCGTCTCGATATGCGGTCCGTTGGACCGGATGACGTTCGACCACCGACTGGCCGGGCTGGTTCGCACGACCGCGTTGGGCATCTGGCGCAACTTCGACGACGGCGACGCGGTCCGCGTTCGGCCCATCCTGCAGCAGGCCCGCCCGTTGCGTCAGCCGGTAGCCGCCGCCTCCGTTCGGGCTCTGCAATACGCGTGAGCCTCGACCCGGAGATCGCGGAGCTGTTGCCCGCGCTCAACAGTGGGTTCCCCGGCGTCGAGACGATGACAGCGCCGCAACTGCGCGAAGTGATCCGTCAACGAGCGCAGCGTCCACTACGTCCCGAACCGGTCGGCAAGGTGAACGACCGGACTGTCCCAGGCCCCGGAGGCGATATCGGCGTCCGAATCTATTGGCCGGCAGTGTCATCCGGAACTCTGCCGATCATCGTCTTTGCCCATGGCGGCGGATTCGTATTCTGCGATCTGGATACCCACGACGAACTGTGCCGTGCGATGACCAACGGCGTCGGCGCGATCGTGGTATCCGTCGACTACCGGCTGGCACCGGAATCCCCATGGCCGTCGGCAGTCCAGGATGTCTATGCCGTCACGACTTGGGCGGCACAGGACGCCGACGAACTCGGCGGCGATCCGGCTCGCTTGCTCATCGCCGGCGACAGTGCGGGCGGCAACCTGGCCACCGTGACCGCGCAACTGGCCCGCGACCGCGGCCGGCCCGCCATCGCGGGCCAGCTGCTGGCGTACCCCGTGATCGCCGCAGACTTCGACACCGCGTCCTATCGGGACCACGCCACCGGCTTCTACAACACCGCCGCCGCCATGGAGTGGTACTGGGATCAATACGTGCCGAATCCGGCGGATCGAAGCGATCCGACGGCGTCACCGCTGCGGGCCCCGTTGACCGGGCTCCCGCCGGCGGTCGTGATCAGTGCGGGGTATGACCCGCTGTGCTCCGAAGTCGAGGCTTACGCGAAAGCCCTTGCCGGATCGGCAGTCACCACAATCCACCGGCACTACGGCGGTGCGATTCACGGCTTCATGACCATGGCCGACCTCGGCATCTGCAGGCTGGCGCGAAAGCAGGCCTGGGTAGACGTGTCAGCGCTGCTGTCCCGCTCATTGGAATGAGGTCTTGTCGCGCCTCTGGTCAACGAGGACGCTCACGTGTACGCGACGATGCCGGAGGACGTAATGGGTACAAGCTGGGACACGATCGACCGATATGTCGTCATCTCGACGGACACCCACGCCGGGGCCGACATCGACGACTACAAGCAGTACCTGCCGACGGCGCTGCACGACGAGTTCGACGCCTGGGCCGCGAGCTACATCAGCCCGTTCGATGATCTGATCATCGCCACGGCGAACCGCAACTGGGACAGCGATCTGCGCATCGCCGACATGGATGCAGACGGGGTGGCGGCGGAGGTGCTGCTGCCCAACACAGTCCCGCCGTTCTTTCCGACCACCCCTAATATCACCATCAGCCTGCCGCGCACCCGCGATGAGCTCGAAAAGCGTTGGGCAGGAGTGCAAGCGCACAACCGTTGGCAGATCGACTTCTGCTCGCTGGCGC
>Ga0302326_10013458_pt1 | contig 17334 bp, 17 predicted proteins | sample Palsa_T0_3_FD_202264 | JGI IMG/M metagenome (GOLD analysis project Ga0302326, IMG submission 202264) | Peat permafrost microbial communities from Stordalen Mire near Abisko, Sweden - Palsa_T0_3 | ecosystem: Environmental > Terrestrial > Soil > Palsa > Peat permafrost | place: Sweden: Abisko... | reverse complement strand
CATCGTATGATCGTCGCGCCAGTTCGGCGATTTCGTTAGCCTTGCGATTCGCCGCTTCTATCAGTTTACTGCGTGGCGCAAGTTCATCGACCAGCCGCCATTCGACCGCGCGCTTGCCGCGCACACCTTCCTCGGTGGTACAGAAAAAGTCCGCGCGATCGCGCCGCACCCGCCGCTTATCGACCAATCGCGTTAGGCCGCCCGTTCCCGGCAACACCGCCAGCAACGGTATCTCCGGCAGTGAGACGCTGGTCGCACCGTCATCCGCCATGATTATGTAGTCGGTCGCAAGTGCAAGTTCATAGCCGCCGCCCGCGCACGATCCGTTCACCGCCGCAATGTAGGTCTGGGCCGAACTCCGCGTCGCGTCCTCGATCGCGTTACGCGTCTCGTTGGTGAACTTGCAGAAGTTGACCTTGAACGAATGGCTGGCTAGGCCTAGCGCCCGGATATTTGCCCCCGCACAAAAAATCCGCTCCTTGCCCGACGTGACAATTACGCAGGCGACCTCCGGATGCTCGAAGCGCAGGCGCTGCACTGCGTCGTTAAGTTCGATATCGACGCCCAGATCGTAGGAGTTCAGCTTCAGTTCATACCCAGGCGTCAGACCGCCATTCTCTGCGACATCGAGCGCGAGCGTCGCGACCGGACCGTTGAGAGCGAGCTTCCAATGCTGATATTCCTGGGGGCTGGTTCTGAAGTCTATCATTTGTGCCACGCTGGGACTCGGCGATTCTTGAAGAGTGAAGCAGTCGATCATGCTGGCGATGCATGGCTTCCCGAATACTGGCGCTTATAAGCCGTGTCTTTGGAATTCATGGAGCTATCTCGCCGTACATGCATTATAATGCATATTCGGCGATTAATCGTCAATTGGTTTGTTCAGGCCGTGGCTAACTAGACCGAGCAATTCACTCAGGGCCTCCTCAGTAGTCTTACCGGTGGTGTCGAGGCGGGCGTCGGCCTTGCGATAAAACCGCTCGCGTTGAACGAGGATGCGCCGCAGGTCGGCCATCGCCTGGTCGTCACTCTCTCCGCCGGTTACGCGAAGGTCGCCCTCCGCGCGCACCACGCGCTCCCAATGCTCCTCGGGTGTCGCCGACAGCCAAATGGTGTAGCACGCGGCGAGCAGCCGCTCGAAGCTCGCAGCCTCAGCGACGAGGCCGCCGCCAGCGGCGATCACAACACGCTCGCGGGTGCGGACTACGCGTTGGATCGCCTGCCGTTCGTAACGTCGGTAGGCGGCCTGTCCCTCGGCGTCGAAGATTTCCGCCAGGCGCATGCAGGCTTCGCGCTCCACCTCGTCGCTCAATTCGACGAAATCCCAATTGAGCCGGCGAGCGGCCAGACCTCCGAGGGTGGTCTTGCCCGCGCCGCGCATGCCGATCAGGGCGACGCGCTCGCTGCGCACGTTGCCGAGACCGAAACGCAACTGCAGCAGCTTGGAGACTTCGGTCAGTGCGGCTTCGTCAAGATGGCGCAGCCGCTCGATGATCAACTCGGATTCGGCCGCTGGTTCGTCCTCGCTGACGAGACGCGCGAGCGAGATGTCGATAGCTGCGGCGACCCGCCGCAAAAGCACGATCGAGAGATTGCCCTCGCCGGCCTCGAGTTGCGCGAGATAGCGTTCCGAAAGTCCGGAATCGTGGGCTAGCATCCGTCGCGTCATCCCATGGCGGGCGCGCGCGTCGCGTACATGCTGTCCGACAATTCGCAGGAATTCGCCTTCCTCAGCCACGGCGGAAATGTCCGCTACGGCGGACTCGCGAGTCCTCGCTGGAGGGGCCTTGTATGACGATACCATCGTTTGCGATCTCAGTATGCAATATAGTGCACCATCCTTCGGTCGTGCCAAACCATCGATGCTCGAAGCCGATGGAGCCTTATCCACGAGGCTCACCAACGACGAACCGAGCCGGAGCATCACGAGGAGACCATGTGGGCAGGGACAATGACGAAGCGCGGGCGCATTGGGTCGAGGTGCCGCGTGAGTACAATGCCGCGAGCCATTTTATTGATCGCCATCTACTCGAAGCCCGGGACGGCAAGACTGCGTATGTCGATGATAAGGGGAGCTACAGGTACGCGGATTTAGCGGGGCGAGTTAATCGCGCGGGCAACGTGCTCGCGGGCCTCGGCGTCGAGATGGAACAGCGGGTACTGCTGTGCGTTCTGGACGGGATCGACTTCGTGGCGTTGTTCTGGGGCGCGTTGAAGATCGGTGCGGTGCCAGTGCCCGTCAATACGCTGCTGACGCCCGCCGATTACGATTTCATGCTGCGCGACAGCCGCGCGAAGGTGCTGGCGGTTTCAGCATCTCTATTTGATCGCTTCGAGACCGTGATTGAGTCCCAGCCGCATTTGAAGAGCGTTGTTGTGGTTGGCGGCGGCGAACCCGGCTCTTCCGACCCCCCGAACGGTAACGTTCACGTCACGAGCTTCCACCAATTGCAGGCGGGCGCGGATGCGACGCTCGAGCCGGCGCGGACTGTGGCCGACGACGTCGCGTTCTGGTTGTACTCCTCGGGATCCACCGGGCGGCCGAAAGGAGTGATTCATTTGCATCGCAGCCTGGTGCAGACGGCGGCGCTTTACGCATGCAGAATTCTCGACATGAGCGAGAGCGACGTCGTCTTCTCGGCGTCCAAACTGTTCTTCGCCTATGGACTCGGCAATGCGCTGAGCTTTCCTCTGCACGTAGGCGCGACCGCCATCCTGATGGCGGAACGGCCGACGCCCGCGGCGGTAATTCGCACGCTGGCGACTCATCAGCCGACGATTTTCTGCGGGGTGCCCACCTTGTACGCAGGGCTCCTCGCCGACGAGACGCTGGTCGCATCCCTCGGGACGCAAAGTACGCAACGTCTGCGCATCTGCACCTCGGCGGGTGAGGCGCTGCCGGAACCAATCGCGCGGCGATGGAAGGATCGCTTCGGCGTGGAAATTCTCGACGGCCTGGGATCGACGGAGGCTTTGCACATTTTCCTATCGAATCGGGCGGGCGCCATCCGCTATGGCAGTTCGGGCGTCCCGGTGCCGGGTTATGAGCTCGCGCTGCGCGATGAACATGGCAACGAAACAGGCGCCGGCGAAATCGGCGATCTATGGTGCCGCGGTCCCTCGATCGGCACCGGCTATTGGAACAATCAGGAGGCTTCCTCCCGAGCGTTTGTGGGCGGCTGGTTGAGGACCGGCGACAAATATCTCCGCGACGCCGACGGGTACTATCATTTCGCCGGCAGATCAGACGACATGCTCAAAGTGGGAGGAATCTGGGTCTCGCCATTCGAAGTCGAGACGGTGTTGTTGGAGCATCCGCAAGTTCGGGAGGCCGCGGTCATCGGGGCAGCCGACGCTCAGAACCTGGTGAAGCCAAAAGCGTTCGTGGTGTTGCAGGACAGCCGCGATGCGAGTGCGGATCTGGCGGAAGAATTGAAAGAATTCGTCAAGGTGCGCGTCGCCCCCTATAAGTATCCTCGATGGATCGAGTTTCGCGACGAACTGCCGCGGACTGCCACCGGTAAGCTGCGCCGCTTCGAACTGAGTTAGCGGCAAGCTGCTCATAATGCCTGCTAAATCTTCGGACCCAGGTTTCCGAAACTCCTTCGCGGTGTAGGAAATCCTTCAATCCTTCTTCGCCAAGCAGAAAGATATCTTCAACTTTCGCGTTCGGCCTCTGACCTGACCATCGACCTCGCGCGGTGAGAGCGCATCTGGCAGCGCGAGTTTCATATATTCAGTAATGCGAAAGAAGCGGGCGACACCACTCCAAAAGGCGACAGCTTCAGCAAGGCAATAGCTTCAACGGAAGAATAATAGAGCCGTCCAAGCAGATACATAATGACGGTCTGATTGTTGCGTCTAGCTCCTGAGTACACTTAGCGATGGCAATCGTGTAGCAGCATCGGGCAAGGAGTTTATCTAGATGTCGCAATTTAAGACACCCTGTCCGAATGGAGGTCATCGCAGGAAGCGGCAAGCGCACTTTTATAAGCTAAGCGGCGCGGCCCGAGGTCAGGTCCTGGTCTTGGCGACAATGGTGATCGTCGTGCTCGTCGGAATGATTGCGCTGGCCACCGATCTCGGAATCCTGTGGAGCGAACGTCGGCAGATGCAGTCGGCGACCGACGCAGCGGCAATTGCAGCGGTTTCCGCGCTTAGGAGCAGCGGCAGCGTGACCTCCGCGGCCAGGAATGTCGCAAGTCTCAACGGCTTCACCAATGGCGTCAATAATACTACCGTGACCGTCAACAATCCGCCGGCGGCTGGCCCCAACTCAGGTAACGCGAATTACGTCGAAGTCATCATAACCGAGGCCGAACCGACCTACTTTCTGCGCGTGCTGGGGCATTCGTCGATGAACGTAAGTACACGTGCGGTGAGCGGTATCATCAATTCCGCCGGTTGCATCTACGCGCTTGATCCTTCAGCCGCGAAAGCAATCTCAGCCAGCAATGGTGTCAATATTTCATCTTCGTGTGGAATCTTCGATGATTCGAATAGTTCGGACGCGCTCGATGTCGTCGGGGGCGCCGTGATTAAAACGACCGGGGTTGGAGTCGTGGGCCAGGCCGTTATCAACAATGGAGGTGCAGTTGAAAATACTTCGGGCGGATCGCTCACGATAAGTCAGAATATCGCGCCGGTGGCCGATCCTCTGGCGCATATCACTACCCCATCGGTCGGCAGTTGCACCTACAGCGGAACGCAAAACTACAATGCCTACACCGCGCAACAATCGCCGCCTTATAGCGGCAAATATGTAATTAACCCAGGCGTATATTGCGGCGGAATCAGTGTCAGCAATGGCGTCAGTGTCACTTTCAATTCTGGCACTTACATTCTTGCGGGTGGTGGAATGTCGCTGCAGGCCGGAGGTGGCACTGTCTCCGGCAGCAATGTGAGCTTCTATGTCACGACCGGTGCAAAGGCGGGTTACTCGGGATCGAACAGCGCCTACGCCGGAATAACTATGGCGAACGGCGCGACCGTCAACTTTTCGGCGCCGACGACTGGTGGGACTAACTCAATGGAAGGAATCCTGTTCTTTCAGGATCGCAGCGTCGCGACCGGATCATCGGCAAGCGCTTTCGCCGGCGGCGCCAATCTGACATTGAATGGCGCGCTTTACTTTCCTACGACGACCCTCAACTACAGCAATGGTATCAATGCCGCGTACACGATCCTGGTTGCAGATACCCTGGTTTTTACCGGCGGAGCGACCATGAACAACAACTATGCTTCACTTGCAGACGGCTCACCTATCCAATCCAGTTCGCTTTTCGAATGACGTCGTGATGATCGCGAACTGGCGCAGCCTAATTTAACAGTGGTCTAAAAACTATATGTAAGGATGATGGCGAGATTCTTGCGTGAATTTCCTGATCAAGGTTAACGACTGCAGATCGGGTGGCAGAATGGTAAAGGAGCTGACTGTATGTCGCAGGCCAACGTCTCGGAACGTTCCAATTGGCTGAGGCTCCTTCATATCCTGGGACGTTGCCGTTCCATCCGCGGTCAGAGCGCTCTCGAATTGGCCTTGGCGGTTCCTGTTCTGGTGCTCCTGTTGGTAATCGGATCAGACTACGGGCGCATTTTCTATGTGAGTATCGGAGTAAACAGCGCGGCGCGAGCCGGGGCGCAGTATGGATCGCAGACGGTTATAACAGCGGCGGATTCAACAGGCATGGTCAGCGCTGCCAAGACCGACGGCTCCAATTTGCTCAACCTGACGGCGACCGCTTCCCAGTGTACCTGCGCGACCTCGACGACTGTGGCTGCCTGTCCCACAAACTATTGTACGAACGCGCCCCAGGCGACTTTCGTTGAGGTGGACACACAGAGCGTCTTCCACACGATCTTGAACTACCCCGGAATTCCAACCTCGACCACGCTGTCGGGCAAGGCGATTATGCAAGTGCAACAATAATGAAAGTCAACCGGGCCATACCAGGCGTGCGGGACGTCAGTGCTGGCCAGACAATGGTTGAATTCGCGATGGTAGCGTCGGTTTTTCTTTTGCTCATGTTCTGCATTATGCAAATGGCCTTGACCGTGTACAATTACAATATTGTCTGCTCGGCGGCACGCGAAGCGGTTCGGTACGCGATGGTGCATTCGCCCACCAGTTCCAGTCCTGCCACCACGGCGCAGATTCAGCAGGTCGCAATCAATAGCGCGGTCAGTCTTAATTCGAGTAACCTTAGCATCTCGGTGAGCTGGCCTACCGACGCTAATCTTCCTTTGCAGAAGGATGCCGAGGTCAAAGTCTCTTATGTCTACCAATTGCAGATACCATTCATGACGCCGGTCAGCCTCACGCTCGCGAGCACTTCGCAAATGCTGGTATCACAGTAGCTGGATCGGTCGAAGTGGGCAGGGGATAGCATGAGTGAATCGGGCGGTCGGTAGTTACCGCGGGGATTTCCCACGCCGCACGGGTGCGCGGTCACCGATGAAAATTGCCTTGGAGACTTTGCGTTGCGAATTCGTGGTCGCTCCGGCGTTCCGCCAGCAATCGGCGGAAGGCCGGACCCGGTAGAGGCTCTGATCGTTTCGTTGAAGAATCCGCACCCACCGGGGGAATGCGATCAATGGGATCATCCTCTGGTCAATAACTATCCCCGAGGTACCCCTGAGAATTCTGTTCGGAACTTCGCTCGCCTTGCCAATCGCTGCCATGGTCGCGCTCGGTAGTCCGGTAGGACTCCGAACTTTCAGCGTTCCCGCGATTATCCTCGCGAACTCTGTTGTCTTGCGACGTGTTACTCTGGTGCCATCCGCCTGAGTAACACCCGCCAGCCACGGTCGAGAAAAGCAACAGCCCGAGGAAGCGAATGTTCCTCCGGCCGATCCTGCTTATGATGGCCAATCAACTTACCTTCTTTTTTATGGCATCCCTCGCCTTATCAACGACCTTTCCAACCGTGTGCTTGATCGCTCCAACCTTTTGATCCACTTTCCCTTCGTTTTTCAATTTCTGATCGTCAGTCAGGATTCCGACCGACTCTTTGACGCGACCGGTAATCCGGTCTTTTTCACCACTCATCGCTTTGTCCTCCTTACTGTTGTGCGAATGTTGCTGGTCCCGGCACCGCCGTCCTACACACATTCGATGTTGTCAGATCGGCTTGTAATTAAGCTCGAAAGAGCTGCCGCAATTCGCATCCGCGCTCGACGGCCGCACCAACGGAATAGTCGGTGCGGCCCCTTGTGGTTGGCTGGGAGCGATAGACCTATCGCCCTGCCTCAGTGCTGATTATGGTCGCTGCCGTGGTCATTGTGCTGCGGTTGGGCCTGCTGACGCTCCTGATGTGCGTCCGGTGCCTGCTCGCGATTCATGTGCTGCTGCTCATTCTCCTGGTGCATGCTCCGTTGCTCGTGCGCATTCGCTTGTTGCTGCTCCATCACATGCTGCTGGCCTTGCTGCTGATGCGCTTTTTCTTGTTGGCGATTCTCCACGTTCTGCTCTTGATTCGCACGCCGCTGGTTTTGCTGAGTGTCCTCGCGCATCGCCTGCTGTTGAAGGTTCGCCTGATGTTGCTCGTTCAGGTCGCGCCGATTCTGCTGGCTAGCCTGCTCCTGCTGTATGTTGGCCTGGTGTTGTTGCTCAACGTTCGCCTGTCGCTGTTGATTGAGTTCCTGAGTCTGATTTTCCCGCCGATCAATCGCCGCCTGTTGCTGGTTCTCCGGCTCGCCGGGCTGATGGATACCCTGTTGCTGGCGATACTTTTGCTGCTCGGAGGCGTTTTCCCAATTGTGATGCTGCTGGAGCCACGCCGGATGATTACTGGTTACCCAGTCTGGATTCTGGTTGTACCACCACTCACCGTAATGCCACCGATGCTGATTGTCGTATGCGCCGTCCTGCGCATACCATCGCGAGTCGAGCGAGGCCCATTGCTGATGATTGTCGTAGAACCAGTCGGGGCGATTCAGATGCCACCAGTAAGCGTCGCGCCACTGGTGTTCATCGTCGTAGTAGCCCCATTGAGTTTCTGCCGGTCCTTCAGCCCAGTCCGGCCCGTTGAGTTCCTGCCATACATAAGGATGGTTATCGAGGTACTGCTCGAGCGCAGGCTGTTCAGAGCGCCAGCCTTCGTCATAAAGGAGTCCTGGATTATGTGACAGCGCCGCGGCGATGTAGGGATGGTAGGCCAGAAAATACTGAAAGCTCTGTTGCCCCCGATCTTGCGGGACTTCGTTAAACCAGGGGTAGTAGTTGGAAAAGCCAGACACTTCCGGCATGTCGGAATAGGCAAAGGCCGGCACTGCGACAGTCAACGCCACGATCATCGCACCGATCCACGCTAGTGCATTTCGGCCGAACCTTAAGACAGGTATCTTCGCGGCCACGGAAAAGCTGGCGGCATTTCGCTTCTCGCAATCGCGATTATTCGGTTGCGCGGCGGATAAGAGCGAGAGTCCCATCGGGACCTCCACACAGGCCTTACTCTCGATAAGCGATTTAGTTGGTCTAGCGGAACGTGGCCAAAGGCTGGCGAAGGGCCATCGTGGGGCTGGAACAGGCTGGGACTCGAATCGTATGTCGATCCCGACTGGAGTTAGTATACACGAACCATGACGACGGCGGGCGTCGATCTGGTTACCTGAAGAACCGAGAAGACCGGAAGAGCGCGGGGAAGAGGTAATGTTGGAAGAAGGTGATGATGAGAAATCTGAAACCTGGATGAGGTTTCAGAAGAAACTATAGTTCTGAGTTCTTGAACAAGTGGCCTTACGCTTAAATGCGGCCGCATTCAGTTCGGGCGCATTTTGAGGCGATCGTCCTGGGCCCAGCCTTCCTTCAACGGCACCATGAAATACGGCACCAGGCTCATCTTGTGGAACTTCCATTCGCCGTTCTGGCGCACGTACTCGTCGTCATAACGGGCGGCGACCAGAAAAGCCTCGCCATTATAGATCGGTTTCGCCTCGAGATAGGCAAAGCCGCTTCCGCGGTCGCCGTTCAATTGAATCGTATGGTTATGAATGAATTGCTTGACCCAGGTGATTCGCGGGCGTTCCTTTTCGCCGTCGGCCGGCTTGCGGTTGAGCGCGCCGAAGAAGCGCGCGATCCCGTCGTGGCCGGACGCCTTGCCCAGGTGGGCAAAATCGAGTTCACCGTCCGCCGTGAAAAGGCTTGGGATGTCGGCGAATTTCCCCTCGTTGACGTACTCGTGGTAGCGGTAGCGCAGATCGCGGATAGCTTCGCGATCGCGGAGTTCCCGTACCAGATTTTCAAGCTCGCTTAAGCGTGCTTCGAGGTCAGCAGTCACGGTGGAACCTCCCGGCGAGTAGTTTTACATCCTCTAGCATGTATTGACGCCTGCGGACAAAAGGCGTTTCGCAAACTACTCGGCGTGGCCGGAAGCATCCGCTATTGAATCGGGAGTATGCGAGCGGAATGGTGCGCCGGCTTCACACCTGCGGACGGGGTTGCTATTAAATTCGGGTTTGCCGACAGCTCCGGCGGGTCCGTGAAGGGGTTGGGCCTTGAAGGAGGCGCGGCGTTGAACTCGAAGAATTTAAATGGGATGCTTCAACGGTTCAGATTTGCGCGATCTGCGCCGGCGAAGATATAAGTAACGCTCGATACGGCGGCAGACCGCCGCTAACCTGAATTTACGAGATTAATCGGACCGATCGGATAGAACCCGTGGCAACCAGAAAAAAAATAGCGTTTATCGGCGCCGGCAACGTCGGTGCAACCTGCGCCCACCTCTGCTTCCTGCGCAGTCTGGGGGACATCGTGCTTTACGACATTATCGACGGCCTCCCGCAAGGTAAGGCGCTGGATATGCTCGAATCGGCGCCGGTGCTCGGCGTTGATGTGAGCGTAATCGGCACGACCGACATCAAGGATATCGCGGGCGCGGACTGTATCGTGGTGACCTCGGGCTCCCCGCGCAAGCCGGGAATGAGTCGCGACGACCTGCTGAAGATCAACGCGGGCGTGATGAATACGGTCGGTGCGGCGATCAAGCAGCATGCTCCGGAGGCTTTCGTGATCGCGGTGACCAATCCGCTCGATGCGATGGTTACGCAGCTCAAGCGCGTCACGGGTCTGCCGAAGAATCGGATCGTAGGCCAGGCGGGGGTGCTCGATTCGGCGCGTTACCGGACTTTCCTGGCGGCGGAACTCGACGTTTCCGTCAGCAGCGTCAACGCGATGGTACTCGGTGGGCATGGCGACGACATGGTGCCGGTGCGCAGCTACACCACGGTGGGAGGCCAGCCGGTTGACAATCTGATCGCGGCGTCGCGCCTCGAAGAAATCGAAGTGCGCACGCGCAATGGCGGCGCCGAGATCGTGAACCTGATGAAGACCTCCTCTTACTACGCGGCGGGCAGCGCGGTCTATCGGATGGTGGAGGCGTTCATCCTCGATCGCAAGGAAGTGCTGCCGGCGGCGGCGTACCTGGAAGGGGAGTACGGCGTCAAGGGGCTCTTCGCGGGCGTGCCGGTGGTGATCGGCGGCGGCGGTGTCGAGCGCATCATGCAGATCGATCTGACGGCGGCAGAGAAGAAAGCCTTCGAGAGTTCGGTCGCACATGTGCATGAACTGGTCGAGGCGATGGACAAGGTAATCGGCGGCTAACGCCCGCGCAGACTCGCAAGGCGTAACAGGCGAAGCGATTTCGCTCAAAGGTAGCGCATGAATATCCACGAATTTCAGGCCAAGCAGGTTCTCGGCCGTTTTGGCGTGCCGGTGCCGAAGGGGCAACCGGCCTCGACGGTGGAGGAAGCCGCCACTGCGTTCGAGATGCTGGGGCAGCCCAAGGCGGTAATCAAGGCGCAGATTCATGCTGGCGGCCGCGGCAAGGCGGGCGGCGTCAAAGTTATCTCCAGCGCGGCTGAGGCGCGCGAGTTTGCCGCAAAGATTCTCGACAAGGCGCTGGTGACACATCAGACGGGACCCGAGGGTCGCGTCGTGCGCCGCGTTTACCTGGAGCAGGCAAGCGAAGTCGCGCGCGAGCTGTATCTAGGCATGGTGGTCGATCGGAAAGCGGAAGGCGTTTCGGTCATCGCGAGCACCGAGGGCGGCATGGAGATTGAGGAAGTAGCGGCCAAGACGCCGGAACGGATTCTGACCGAGCCAGTCGATCCGGTGATTGGGCTGGCGGGATTCCAGGCGCGCAAGATCGCGTTCGCGCTGGGGCTGCGCGACAAACAGGTGGGACAGTTCAACGCACTTATCGCATCGCTATATCGAGCTTTTGTGGAGACTGACGCTTCGCTGATCGAGATCAATCCGCTTGTCGTGACCAAGGACGGCAGCGTTATCTGCCTCGACGCGAAAATGTCGTTCGACGACAACGCGCTGTTTCGACATCCCGATATCCGCGAGTTGCGGGACGTTCACGAAGAGGATCCGGCAGAAGTCGAGGCGTCGAAATTCGACCTGAGCTACGTGCATCTCGACGGCAACATCGGGTGCATGGTCAACGGCGCGGGACTGGCGATGGCGACGATGGACATCGTCAAGTATTACGGGGCCGAGCCGGCGAACTTCCTCGACGTGGGCGGCGGGGCGAATTCGCAGAAGGTCGCGGCGGCGTTTCGCATCCTGTTGGCCGATCCTCGCGTGAAAGCTGTGCTGGTCAACATTTTCGGCGGTATCATGTTGTGCGACGTGCTGGCGCAGGGCGTGGTTGACGCGGCGCGCGAGGTCAAGCTGAAGGTTCCGCTGGTAGTGCGGATGGAAGGGACGAACGTCGAAAAGGGCAAGCAGATCCTGAAGGATTCCGGTATCAAAGTGATAGCAGCCAACGACATGGCCGACGCGGCGCGCCGCGTGGTTGAGGCCATCGGGCAGTCAGTTTAGGCAACGGACACCAGCAAGATGAGCATTCTCGTAAACAAGAAAACCCGCGTCTTGACGCAGGGAATCACCGGCGCCACCGGGCAGATTCATACTCGTGCGTGCAAGGCCTACGGAACCCAGATGGTTGGCGGCGTCGTGCCGGGTAAGGGCGGCACTGACTTCGAAGGGATTCCGATTTTCGACACGGTAGACCAGGCGCGCAGGAACACCGGAGCCAACGCGACCGTCATATACGTTCCGCCGCCATTTGCTGCCGACGCGATTCTCGAAGCGGTCGCGGCCGGTATCGAGCTGGTCATTTGCATCACGGAAGGCGTGCCGGTGCTCGATATGGTCAAGGTGCGCCGCTATATGCGCGGCACCAAGAGCCGGCTTATCGGGCCTAACTGTCCCGGCGTGATCACTCCGGGTGAATGCAAAATCGGCATCATGCCCGGATACATCCACAAGCCGGGCGAGGTCGGTGTGGTGTCGCGATCCGGTACGCTCACCTACGAAGCGGTTTATCAGTTGACGCAGTTAGGTATCGGACAGTCGTCATGCGTGGGAATCGGCGGCGATCCGATCGTCGGCAGCGGCCATATCGACATATTGAAGCTGTTCAATGAGGATCCGGGTACACGCGCGGTCATTATGATCGGCGAGATCGGCGGCAGCGCAGAAGAGGAATCGGCGCTGTATATCAAGGAACACTTCAAGAAGCCCGTAGTAGCATTCATTGCGGGCCAAACCGCACCGAAAGGCCGGCGGATGGGCCATGCCGGCGCGATCATCTCGGGCGGACGGGGCACCGCCGCGGACAAGATTGCGGCACTGATGGCCGCGGGTATCGCAGTCGCGATGAGTCCGGCGGAGCTCGGTATCACGATGAAGAACCTCCTCGACAGCAAGGCCGCCTGAGTGCAGCGAATCGCACCGAGCCTTCAGCAAATCTAAAGTAGTACATTAAGTAATTAATCTCATGGAAAAGACCTTCGCGATCATCAAGCCTGACGCCGTTGCGCGCCATATGGCAGGCGACATTATCAAGCGAATTGAGGCCAGCGGGCTGCGTATCGTGGGCCTGCGCCTGACGCAGTTGAGCCGGGCGGAGGCCGAGTCGTTCTACGCGGTGCATAAGGAACGCCCGTTCTACAAATCCTTATGCGACTATATGACGTCGGGGCCGGTGATCGTCGCGGTACTGGCGGGCGAAGGGGCGATCAAACGCTGGCGTGATTTGATGGGTGCGACGGATCCGGCGAAGGCTGCGCCCGGCACGATTCGCAAGGACTTCGGGCAAAACGTCGAACAGAACGCGACGCATGGCTCGGATGCGCCCGAGACGGCGGCCAACGAAGTTGCATTCTTCTTCCGCGGACTCGAACTCCTGGCTTGAGCGGTGAGGAGAGTTCTTAGCTCTTTCACGCGCCACAGATCTGAGCCTTATGGGATCGGTTCGAGCGAATGAGCTGCGATGCCGCTTCGCTACTTCGTCGAATCGTTTACAATGAGTAGCGTGACTCAGGTACAGGCATCCGCTGCTCACGAATCCGATTCGCCAAAGCCCGACCTGCGCGATTTCTCCCTGCACGAACTGGAAGGAATGGTTCGGGAGTCGGGCGAACGCACGTTTCGCGCGCGGCAAATCATGGGATGGCTGTGGAGCCGGGGTGCTGAGTCGTTCGATTCGATGCACGACCTGCCGGCGGAATTTCGCGGTAACTTAAAGCAACGCTTTGATATTGGATCGATCGCGCGGCCTCACGTTGCTCGCTCCAGCGACGGGACGCGAAAGCTGCTGATTCGTCTTCGGGATGCGGAAGATATCGAAAGCGTGATCATCCCGACGGAAGGACGAACGACGCTGTGCATTTCGAGCCAGGCGGGATGCGCGATGGGATGCGGTTTTTGCGCCACTGCGCGAATGGGGCTGCATCGCAATCTGGCGGCGGGCGAGATCCTGGGTCAGGTGATGGCGGCGCGCTGCGAACTCGATCCCGGCGAGACTTTGACCAACTACGTCTTCATGGGCATGGGTGAGCCGCTGGCGAATTATCCGCGGCTGCATCGGGCGTTGACAGTCATGACGTCGGACTGGGGCCTCGGCATCTCGCCGCGAAGAATAACGGTGTCAACGGTCGGACTGGCGCCTGCGATGGATCGCCTTCTGGCTGATTTCCCGGTCCACCTCGCAGTGTCGCTGCACGCCACCACGGATGAGGTTCGCGACCGGATCGCTCCGATCAACAAGCGTTTTCCACTGCAGGTGCTGATCGACGCGTGCAAGGCGCTGCCGATCGCACGACGGCGACGAATTACGTTCGAGTACGTGATGCTCGATGGGGTGAATGATTCGTCCAACGATGCGCACCGGCTGGTCAAAATGCTGGCGCCGCTGCGGGCGAAGGTCAACTTGATCTTCTTCAACCCGTTTCCTGACGCCGGGTTCATGCCGAGTTCACGTGAGCGAGTCGCGGACTTTCAAGCGATCCTTCATAGAGGTAATTTGACCGCAACTATTCGCGAAAGTCGCGGACGCGACATCGCAGCCGCGTGCGGCCAGTTATTCGCGGAGCGAAACCCGGCAGCAGTTTCGCTGCCTCGTTCGGAAGCGGCGTCGCCAGCGTAGTCAATGAGACGAAGCTAAGGGTATGGCAAGAACTGTACTGGGAATAATCGGGGGCAGCGGCTTCTATCAGATGAGCGGTCTCGATCAGGTCGAAGAGGTCGCGCTCGAGACGCCCTTCGGAACCCCGTCGGACGTCTATTACCGCGGGAAACTCGGCGACGTTGATGTCGTTTTCCTGTCGCGCCACGGCCGTGGCCATCGCCTACTGCCAAGCGAGCTCAACTACCGCGCCAATATCTGGGGGATGAAGAAGCTCGGCGTCGAGCAACTCGTATCGGTCAGCTCGGCCGGCAGCATGAAAGAGCATATCGCACCCGGCGATCTGCTCGTAGCCAATCAGTTTATTGACCACACTTATTTCCGCAAGCCGACTTTCTTCGGCGACGGCATCGTCGGGCACGTTTCGCTGGCCGATCCAGTGTGCGCGGACCTGAGCCGCGACCTGGTGGCGGCAGGGCGCGAGTCGGGCGCGAAGATTCACGATGGCGGCACTTACTTTTGCATCGAAGGACCGCAGTTTTCGACGCGCGCGGAGTCCAATCTGTACCGCAGCTGGGGCGTTGACGTCATCAGTATGACCGCGATGCAGGAGGCGCGTCTCGCACGCGAGGCGGAGCTTTGTTACGCGGTGCTGGTGCTGGTGACCGACTATGATTGCTGGCATGCGAGTGTTGCGGCGGTCGATATCGGCGAAATCCTGCGCGTGATGAAACTCAACGTCGAATTGGCCAAGCGTGCGGTGATGACCCTGGCGGAGACGCTCGGCGGGCGGGAGCGAACCTGCGGCTGCGGGCATTCGTTGCGCGACGCGATCATCACCGACCGATCGGTGATACCGTCGGAGACTGCGGCCAAACTGGAACCGATAATCGGAAAGTATATCAAAACGTGAGACAGGCAATCGCTTCGCCTCACGTGATTAGCCAATATGCGAAATGAGTATTGCTAAACGATGAGTATTGTCGCGGTCGGTACGATTGGATACGACACGGTCGAAACGCAGCACGGCGGTGTTACTGCCGCGCTCGGCGGATCGGTCAGCTATTTTGCGCTGGCGGCTCGTTTCTTCGCGCCGGTCAGTATCGTGGCGGCGGTCGGCAACGATTTTCGTGTAGAGGATCGTCATCTCTTCGACGATCGCGGCGTCGATTTGCGCGGGATGGTGACCCGCGATGGCCCGACCTTTCGCTGGCACGGCCGTTATCACGAGGACATGAACGTACGCGATACGATCAGCCTCGAACTCAACGTATTTGCGGACTTCATGCCCGACCTGCTGCCCGATCAGCGCCGCGCCGACTATGTATTCCTGGCGAATATCTCACCGGAGTTGCAACAGCACGTACTGTCCCAGGTGGCTAGTCCGAAAGTGGTTGCTGCGGACACCATGAACCATTGGATTGAGAACGATCGCCCCGCATTAATCAGGTTGTTGCCGCGTATCGACATATTGACGCTGAACGATGAAGAGGCGCGGATGTTGAGCGGCGAACACAACCTGGTCAAGGCTGGTCGCGCGATCATCAAGATGGGGCCGGACACAGTATTGGTCAAGCGCGGCGAGTATGGCGTGCTGCAATTCACCAAGGACGCGATGTTCGCGGTGCCGGCCTATCCGCTCGAAGAGGTGATCGATCCTACTGGCGCGGGTGACACCTTCGCAGGCGCCTTCATGGGCTATATCGCGCGCAAGGGCGTGGTCAACGAGGCGGTATTGAGGACGGCGGTGGTTTACGGGTGCGTGCTGGGATCGTTCGTGGTCGAGCAATTCTCGGTCGGCCGCGTCGCGATGTTAACCTGGGAGGATATCGAGCAGCGCTATCGCGCGTTCATCGAGCTCACGGATTCACATCACACCAGATGGACCTCTCAATAGTTATTCCGCTCTACAATGAGCGGGATAATCTAGGGCCGCTGCACGTGGAACTCGAGCGCGTGCTGGCGGCCAGCGGCCGATCGTATGAAATGATTTTTGTGGACGACGGCAGCACCGATGGCAGCGACGTGGTATTGCGTGAAATCAAGGCGCGTGACGCGCACGCGCGGGTTATAAGGCTGGCGCGGAATTCGGGTCAGACCGCGGCGCTCGCCTGCGGATTTCAACATACACAAGGCAGTGCGGTAGTTGCGATCGATGCCGATGGCGAAAACGATCCCGCCGACATTCCGCAACTATTGGCGCGACTCAATGACGGATATGACCTGGTGAGCGGCTGGCGGGCCGACCGATGGCGCAACGCGGCGCTCACCCGGCGCTGGCCGTCGGTGGCGGCGAACGCGCTGATCTCGCGCATGACCGGTGTGGAGCTGCACGACTACGGCTGTACGTTGAAAGCTTACCGGGGCGACCTGGCGCGGCGCCTGATGCTGTATGGCGAGATGCATCGGTTCGTGCCGGCGATCGCGGCGGAGCAGGGCGCGCGTATCGCCGAGCTGCCGGTGAACTTCAGAGCACGGCGCTCGGGCGCGTCAAAGTATGGCCCCGGCCGCATCATTCGGACGATCCTCGATTTGCTGACGGTGCGCTTTCTCGCTGGCTATTCGACCCGGCCGATACAGGTATTTGGTGCTATCGGCGTGATGCTGGGCGCGCTAGGCTCAATCTGGACCGCGATCCTCGTTTTCGAAAAAATGATCCTCGGCTGGCCATTGGGTAATCGGCCGGCGTTGCTGTTGGCAGTGTTGCTGGTGGTGGTCGGGGTTCAATTCGTAAGTCTGGGCTTGATTGGCGAAATGATCGCGCGGACTTACCACGAATCGCAGAATAAGCCGATCTATGTAGTGAAAGAGGAGTTCTGACCAACCGATGAATATCGCAGTGGTAGGGACGGGTTACGTGGGGCTGGTGAGCGGGACCTGCCTGGCGGAGAGTGGCAACGAAGTTATCTGCGTCGAT
>Ga0302326_10013457_pt1 | contig 17335 bp, 17 predicted proteins | sample Palsa_T0_3_FD_202264 | JGI IMG/M metagenome (GOLD analysis project Ga0302326, IMG submission 202264) | Peat permafrost microbial communities from Stordalen Mire near Abisko, Sweden - Palsa_T0_3 | ecosystem: Environmental > Terrestrial > Soil > Palsa > Peat permafrost | place: Sweden: Abisko... | reverse complement strand
GTATCGGGTGACGATGCAATACAGCGGGGGACGCCATCGACTCGACATTGCCTGGGTCTCTCTTCTGGAAGACGGCAAAGAAATTGCCCGCGACACACACGACGGCCGGACGGGAGTGGCTGACGTTGCCAACAGCTACGTGGTCGCGGTGCCGCAAATGAAGGATGGCGCGAAGTATTCGATTCGCGCCCAGGTTCGTAGCGATGGCGGAACGGATTCCAATGGACAGGTGTTCGTTGCGCTTGTGCGGTAGTTGATATCCGCCGCTCGTGGAAGTGTCGAGCATCGAGACTATCACATGATGCGATGGCGAAAAGCTGTACTGGTTTGGGCGGGAATCGTGGCGGTGTTGGCCATGACATCGTCGGACCGCGCGGATACGAAACCCAATCTGGTGATTATCCTCGTGGATGACATGGGGTATGGGCAGACGAAGGAGTCTCCGCGCGGCGTGCAATATTATTTTGATGGGAACACGCTGCAGGCGGTGCGGTTTGGGCCGTGGAAAATGGCGATCGGGCCGCAGCGGGAGCAAAACCGGCTCGAAGGCCAGCCGCAGCCCGTCTCCAAGCCGCCGTTTCCCAAGCTGTATAATCTCGAAACGGACATCGGCGAGACCACAGATGTGGTGGCGGATCACCCCGATGTCGTGAAACAATTGCAACGATTCGTCAAGACAATGGATGTGGATTTGGGGATTTCCGGGAAAGGGCCGGGGGTTCGGCCTGCGGGGCGTGTGGAGAATCCAGTACCTCTGCTGTTGAAAAAGCAATGATGAAGAACCGTTTTCTGTTGCTGGTCGTTGGAGTCGGACTCGCCATTGCGGGCGATGCGGTGGCGCAGGTTCACACAGCATATGTGGACTGGCTGCTAAATCCCGCGCCCTTTAAGGCTCAAATTGAGTTTGACGCGAAAAAACACGAACTGACTTTGCATAATGGGCTCACCAGCCGCACTCTGCGTCTGGTTCCGAACGTCGCCACGATTGACTATCGCAGTCTGGTGACCGGCGAACAAATGCTTCGCGCCACCGAGCCAGAGGCTCGCGTGATGCTTGATGGCACCGAGTACGCCATAGGTGGTTTGGAGGGGCAGTCGATTCAGAACTATTTGATGGCTGACCAGATCGACGATCTGCGCGCGGATCCCTCCGCCTATCGATTCGCGGCTTGGGAAGAAGAACCCATGTCGGCGCGTTTCATGTGGAAGAAACGGCCCCAATGGCTCAGCAGGGACCTGCCATGGCCTGCGCCGGGTAAGACCGTAGTCCTCCATTTTGTCTCGCCGGGGCCGGCCAATCTTCCAAAGATCGATGTGCACTATGCGATTTACGATGGCATACCGCTGATCGAAAAATGGGTGACGATTCACAACACATCGGACAAGCCGGTGCGAGTGAACAAACTGGTTTCGGAGGTGCTCAAGGTATGCGAGTCTGAATCGAGCACCGAACCGAATGTTAATATAGAACCGTCGAACTTGTACGTAGAGTCGGATTACGCCTTTCTGGCGATGAACGGCAAGTCGGCGAACAAGCAGGCCGTGAAATGGCTGACGGATCCGACGTATCACACGCAGGTGAGTTACGATTTGCAAGGTATCTGCCGCCTGGAAGTCGCTCCGGAATTTGGTCCCGATACCGACGTCGCGCCCGGTGGAACAATGGTATCAGTGCGGGCGTTCGAGCTTTTCCGTGATGGCACCGATCGCGAACGTCGCGGGCTCGAGCAACGGCAAATGTATCGCGTCATCGCCCCCTGGTCCCAGGAAAATCCTGTCATGTCCTACCTGATCTCGGATAAGCCGGCGACGATTCGCAAGGTCGTCGATCAGGCGGCCGAAGTGGGGGTGGAACTGGTCAACCTCAGCTTTGGGAGCGGGATGAACATGGAGAGCCGCGATCTCTCGTACGAGGCGACGTACAAGGAAGTCGCGGATTACGCAAAGTCCAAAGGGATCGTCATCGGCGCATACTCTCTCTTGGCCAGTCGTGGGGCAGGTACGAGCGCCGACGATTGTCAGGGCCCGGGAAACCGCGTGCGATTTGGCGTCATGCCCTGCCTCGCGTCCAAATGGGGACAGGATTATCTGTCGCAAATCAGGTCATTTCTGACGAATACGGGGTTTGGCCAATTCGAAAATGACGGCTCCTATCCGGGAGATACCTGCGCGGCGAAGGATCATCCCGCTCATCACGGGCTGGACGATTCACAATGGGTGCAGTTCCATGCGATGGCCGATCTCTATCAGTGGTGCCGCGGGAAGGGGGTCTATCTCACGGTGCCCGACTGGTATTTCCTCAATGGCAGCAGCAAGACTGCCATGGGTTACAGAGAGACGGACTGGTCGTTACCGCGCGCCGAGCAGGAAATCATCGAGAGGCAGAATGTCTATGACGGCACCTGGGAGAAAACCAACTCCATGGGCTGGATGTTTGTCCCGCTCACCCAGTACCACGGCGGTGGCGCGGCTGCGACGATCGAGCCACTATGCGACCATCTCGATCACTACGAAGCACGTCTGTCCGATCTTTTCGGCGCCGGCGTGCAAGCGTGTTACCGAGGTCCGCGCATCTATGATACCGACACGACCAAGGCACTCGTTGCCAGGTGGATTGCTTTCTACAAACTGCACCGCGAAGTACTCGATGCAGATATTGTCCACCTGCGTCGCCCCGATGGCCGCGACTGGGACGGATTTCTGCACGTGAATCCCCGGGGGAAAGAAAAAGGGCTCGCCTTCTTTTACAACCCGCTGAACGAAGACATCGAGCGACAGATACGAGTCCCCCTGTATTACACGGGCCTCAGTGGCAATGCGCGAGCCGCAATCAATGGTGAGAACCCCGCGGCGATCGAACTCGATCGATCCGAAACCGCGGCGATTGCCGTTAAAATTCCCGCGCATAAACGAACCTGGGTGCTGTTCACGGCGGTGACAAATTTCTGAACTTGCAGATGAGATGTTTTCGCAACCAACGGAGCCAAATGAAACGATACGAGCCGCGCGAGTCGGCGATGGGGGATCGCGCCTTTGCGCGACATCTCGACATCGTGGCGCGGCATGAAGAACAGAGCCGTCAGCCGAAGCGAGATTGTTGAGCAATGGAGCATTTGATATCACTTTCGCTTCCCGACGAAGCGCCGGAGCCACCGACACGGGAGCGCATTTCGTCGCGTACCCTTTGAAGATCAGATGGTGTGATTTGCGATCTTCTTCCCGCGCCGTCTGGCAGCAGAAACCAGAGCCGGCGGGTGTTTCCGCCATAGGCGCGTCCCTTCGTCCGAGTCGGATGGGATGTTTCAGGAAACCTGTTGGCGGCGCGGTTTCTTACGCTGTGTGAGCCATTGGTGTACATCGGCTGGAGAGGTGAACTGCATGACGACCTCTCGTTCTTTGGGTGCGACCGATTTCATCAGCTAATTATACACCACGGTCTCGGCCGTGGTCAGTTCCAGGTAACTGGTCATGAACGCTCCGATCAGCGTTGCCCTTGCCTTGTCGAGCTTTAGCGTCGCCAGCATGCGCAGACATTCGAGCTTCACTCGCGGCCGATCGCCGACCGCAATGTGCATCTTCGTCATCAACGCACTGGCAACCGGATTGGGATCGCGCACAAAATCGCGCCAGTCGAGGCGATTGAGCTGAATAGCGCGGAAGGCGAAGTCCAACACTCGAAATTCCGGAAACTCCACCCGATATCGATCCGGCTCCGGTCGCATCGGCCGATCGAAGGAGAAGAGCGCCACGGGGAAGATCGGCAAGGTTTCCCCAGACTTCCTGTTTTCGCGCGCCGGGGAGGGTGCGCGGGGTATGATGAGTGCCGTCGTGAGGCAATTGGTTTAAATTCTGCGGAAGAAAATCGGGGGTGGCGGTAACTATTCCTTCAGAAGCCCGCAGGCAAGAGCCAATTTGGGCGGAGAGCCGTGGATTGCAGAGCGATCAGGAGCTGGTGCAGGCGTCGGCCAGCGGTGACTCAAAGGCATTCCACGCGCTGGTGGATCGGTACGCGCCGGAGTTGACCCGGTTGGCGCGCTCGCTGTCCCGGACGCGGTCCGATGCCGAGGATGTGGTTCAGGAGACGTTTGTTGGCGCGTTTAAGGGCGTGAGCCGGTTTGATGGCCGCTCGTCGGTGCGGACGTGGTTGTCGCGGATTTTGGTCCGTCAGGCCGCCAAGGCATGGAATCGTTCCAGCCGGCACCGTTCGACGGTGTCGCTGGACAACCCCGAACGAGCGGCGGGAAACTGGCAGAGGCCGGACGGAAGATCGGGTTCGGTTTCGACAACTTCAAGCGTCGATCGACGGATCGATTTGCACGAGATACTTCAGACGCTTGGTGAGGATCATCGCCAGGTGATTCTGATGCGGGAAATCGATGGTCTGAGCTACGCGGAGATCGCTGAGGCGCTGGGCGTGCCCCAGGGAACCGTCGAATCGCGGTTGCACCGGGCGCGCGGCGAGTTGCGGGAAAAACTGGCGGGCTATCTGTCGTAAGGCAGGAAGAGTAATGACCGGCTGCGAATGTGAATCTCGACTGGACGCGTTTCACGACGGTGAACTTGGCCCCGCCGACCGGGCGCAGGTTGCCGGGCATGTGGCCAAATGCCCCGCATGCGCCGCCGTTCTGCAACAGATGCAGCGGATGTCGCTGCTGCTGGGCAGGGGGCGCGGCGATGTTTGGGCCGATGTGTCCGCCGACGAGATGGCACGGCTTCACGGTGCGGTCGATCGCGAGATAAAGCGCTTCCGGCTGCAGGTGGATCCGAGTTTCTGGCGAACCGCGGCGCTGTTAAGCGGGCTGGCCGCCTCTGTGTTGGTGGTAGCATCGGCTTGGCTGGCGGAAACGCCCCCGGCCCAGCAGGCGACCGGCCCAAGTGCGGTTGCGCTCCAGCCAGCTTGGGAGCGAGTTGCCATGACGCTGCAGGCCGATCCGTTACCCTATGCCGGCCCGCAAGCCAGCCCCGATCAGAGCGCCCTGGCTGACGCCCATGCCAGTATGACGGATTGGATGCTGGAGAACCTGAAAGGACGGGACGGGCAATGAGATTTCCCAAAGCGACGCTCGCTCTCCTCGGCGTGGCAGTGCTGGCACTCGGCGCGGGGGTGGTTGCCGGGACGCTGGGCAAGCGGGTCTTGAGTCTGCCGCCTAACGTTTCTCCCGACGTTGGGTCTACGCTCTCGCAGGAACTGGGGCTCTCTTCTGATCAGCGGGATCGGATGCAGCAGATTTGGGAAGGTGTTCGCGATACAGCCCACGATTGCCAGGAACAGGCTCAGCAGCTTCAAAAGCAGCGAGATGACGCGGTGGTTGCCCTGCTGAGCGACGAACAGAAGGCAAAATATACTCAGCTTACCACCGAGTGCTTCGGGAAAATCGCGGCCCTCAATAGTCGTCGGGAAGCGGCGTTTGGAAAGGCGGTCGAAGAGACCAAGAGCATCCTCAGCGATTCACAGAGAAAGGTGTATGAGCAAATGATTCAGTCGCGGGTGGGACAACATGTCTCCTCCGGCGGCGAGAGTGAGCCGGTGCAGGAACTGGCGATGCAAAAATGATGATCCCGCATGAAAATTGGCACGAATAAATAAGTCGGTTCCAGACGTGGCGTGGGAGCCTTCGCGTTGACGGTGCGCCCCCGGCAGCGCGAGGCCCCACGCAGTTTTTTACCTTTGGATTCCGGCGGTATAGTGTTATGCTCACTGGTCGTCAATGGCGTTCAAGCGGCATGTTCCCGGGCGCCAGATTGCACAGGAGAGGCGATGGGCGCGTCCAAAAGCCAGTTCTTTTCATTCTCAGAAGCCCTGGAGACTCGGCAGCTTCTCTCTGCAGCGCCGATCGCATCGGTCCCCATGCCGATTCTGGTTTCCCCGGGGTCGATCTTTATTGGACCGGAAATTCGAGTCGGCGCTCTTTTAACCACGCAAGCTGGCGCCGATACGAATCCCTGGAGCCATTCCCTTTGCCCGCAGCCTGCGGTATCCGGCGCGCCTTTCCCGACCGAATCGACGATCGAGGCGACAATAATCATTGTCCCAAACAGCGGGACGGCGGGCACCCCGGTTGTGCCCCAGACTTTCGCCGCACCTGCGTCCGGGGAGATACCGATCCAGGTCCAATCACCCAATGATAATGATGCGGATCGCGGAGTATCCCAGGCGAATCTGGCGGCCGTGACCGACAACAGCTCGACGGATAACGGCACGTCCGACAATAGCACGAATGACAGCACCGATTCTTCCAATTCATCTGCCGTAACGCAGACCTCTTCCACGGCAAACTCAAGCCCGACGGTCGCAATTCGCGTGGCGGGAAATGGTGGTCGCGGCCAGCCGGGATTGCTGCATCCAGGGCCGAGCGAAAGTCGTGACGGCGATTCGTCAGGGGCTGGCGGCGAGTCCGGCGCCGGCTCGGATGGGAACGGATCGCACAGTCGCTCGGAGGATGCGGCGCCAATGTCGGCGTCGGCGATCGTCGCTGAAACGCATAACGGATCGTCTGATTCGAGCTTGGCGTCGCCGACTTCGGTTCAAACTTCTGTTGGCTCAGTTTCCGCGGTCGGCAGGGGACTTTCGTACTCGGCATTTTCAGGCGTCAACATGGTCATGAAGCCATTGGCGACCACAGCGTTCTCGATTCTGCCGCTGGCGATCGCCGAGATGAGCGCGCCAGTGGCGGCGGTCGATCCGGCGGCGACGACGCAGGTGTCCCATGCGTTCGCACAGGCCGCCAAAGGCTCTGCGGCGGCGGCGCTGGACGCGGTGAACACCATCATCACGACGCCGGCTGTTTCCGCCCCGGGCGCTCTCATCAATTTGTTCCACGTCAATGCGATCGCCACGTTTCGGGATGCGATGGGGGCGTTCATCGATGAGAGTGCCGCGCGGGCAGCAGGCCGTTCTCCGCTGTCGCACTCCCGCGCGTGGAAAATCACCGCCGGCGCAGTGGCAGCCGACCTGCTGCTGCTCGGCTACTGGCTGGCGACGTGCCGGCGGGAAGAGCCAGGGGACGCTATCCCGGTCTCCGCAGTCTGCGAGGGGAGCCGGTAGTCGCAACCGCGGTGTCGCGGACCACGGGATTTTCAAGGCCGCCGCGATTCTTACCCATAACGCAGGGTCTTTGCCAAATCGCTGGCCAGCTGGGGCGATTCACTATTCGCCCCGTTGATCTTTCGTTATACACCGAGTAAAAGTGGGAAGTTGCAGTTGGGTTTTCCCCTGGCATAGCCGAACCGTAGATGCCGTGGGAGCCAAGCCCTTTGCGATCCGCGCCTGACACCTCCAGTAATAGGTAATTCACGGTGCCCGGTGACATTACGTGATGAGACTTCGGCAAGGACCGCGCGAAAAGTTCGAATTGGATTCTTCGACGACTTTCGGCGTTTTTTTGTACGTGGGCTGGCGGCGGTCTTGCCGACGCTGATCACCCTCTGGCTGCTGGTCTGGGCATGGAATTTTCTGTGGGAAGCACTCGGACAGCACATCGTGTGGGGGTTTCGCTGGACCTGGCTGAGCTTGGGCGGCTGGTGGATGATTCCCCAGGAACCCCCGGCGCATATTCACGCCGTATTGGACGAGCAATACCTCGGGACGCGCGTCCTTGGGGTGGGGCTGGCCGTGCTGCTGGTTTACATCGTGGGAGTCTTCGTCGGGAATTTCATCGGGCGACAATTCTGGCGCGTGGTGGAGCTGGCGGTCATGCGCATTCCGCTGGTGCGCGCGATCTATCCGTCGGTGAAGCAGGTTACCGACTGGCTTCTTTCCGAGCATACGCCCCAGTTCCAGGGAAGCCGGGTGGTGGCGGTGCAGCCGCACGCCAAGGGGATCTGGTCCGTGGGTCTGTTGACGGGATCGGGACTTGGTGCGCTGCGCGATGCGGTTGGGCAGGAGATGGTCACAGTTTTTGTTCCATCATCCCCAACAGCGTTCAGCGGATACGTGCTGGTGGTGCCGCGGGAGTCAATTGTCGAGTTGCCGATGTCTGTGGAAGAGGCGATGCGGCTTTTGATCAGCGGGGGAGTGATCGCGCCGCTCTCGAGAGATCCCGCGGCGTTAACCAAGGACATACCGGCGGCGTTGGAGGGTGCTGGGGAGAATCGCGGGCCGGCCGCGGAAGATTTGAAGGATCGGGCGGTGCGAGCCGCAAGTTGAGTCCTGCGTCAGAGCCTGACATTGGCGTGAAAGGAGAACGCTTTGTTAGTTACCGTATCTTCGCGGCACATGGACGTTACCCCGCCGCTGAAAAGCTATGCGGAGCAGAAGGCGCACAAACTGGAGAAATATTACGACCTGATTCAGGAAATCGAGGTGATTTTCGACGCCGGAAAGGACCGCACCAGCGTTGAAATGATCGTCCACGCGGAACACAAGAATATGTTCATTGCCCATCACGACGAGGGCGATGCGTATGCGTGCATCGACGGTTGCGTTCATAAGCTTGAGCGGCAACTGACCGAGCACAAGAAGAAATACCGAAACCGCAAGCACCCCAACGACTAGCCGCCGATGGCGGAGGGTTCGGGGTTGAGGGTTCTGGGTTCAGGGTGTCAGGGTTCAGGAAGAAGAGTTACATCTGTTTCTCTTTCCTGAACCCTGAACCCTGACACCCTGAACCCTTGGGCCCTGAACCCTAACTGGAGTTGACGAACATGAAGTTGAGAGACTTTATCATATCCGAGGCGATTGCCCCGGAGCTCAAAGCGACCGACCGCGACGGCGCGATTCGGGAACTGTGCGCGGCGCTGGCTGAAAGCGGCGCGCTGCCGAAGAGCGCGGTGGACGAAGTGGTGGCCTCGCTGGTGAAGCGCGAGCAGAACGGTTCGACGGGCTTTGGCAAAGGCGTGGCTGTTCCGCACGTGAAGCATCCCAAGGTCAAGAAGATGGCCGGCACCATCGGACGCAGCACGGCCGGGATCGACTTTGCGGCGCTGGATCATCAGCCAGTCTTCAGCATCGTGCTCCTGCTCTCTCCGGAGAATGAGCCACAGCAGCACCTGCAGGCGATGAACATCGTGTTCAGCAACCTGCAGGAAGACATGTTCCGGCGGTTCCTCCGCCAGGCGGCGACGCGCGAAGCGATTGTCGAGCTGGTGGAGGAGGCCAATCAGGGCAAGTGACCTTCTCGCCGTGCGCCAATGCGCGCCGCTCCATTGCAATTTCTCTTTTGGGTTTCGTCAGTACCTATGAGCACGGTGTCGCGAGAAGTCATTGTCTCCAACGAGCGCGGATTGCATGCACGGCCGGCAATGCAGTTCGTTGACGTTGCCAATGGCTTTACTGCCCAGGTGACGGTCGTGCGCGGTGGAGAAGATCCGCTGGAAGTCGACGGGAAAAGCGTGATGCAGATGATCACGCTGGAAGCAGTAATGGGCACGCCGTTGCGGATCCTCGCCGAGGGCGAGGACGCCGACGCTGCCGTAGAAAAACTTGCGGACCTCTTCGCAACAAAGTTCGGCGAAGAATAGGGGCTTGGAAGGGTTCAGGATTCAGGGAAAGAGGTTTTCAGTTTTCAGTTTTCGGTTTTCAGATGGCGCTTCCCGCTGAAAACCGAAAACTGAAAACCGAAACTTCTTCTCGAACCATGAACCCTCCTGCCATGTGTTATGGAGATCAAGAAAGGCATCGGAGTTTCTCCCGGCGTGGCGATCAGCACCGCGCTGGTGCTGCACGCTGAGAACCTGGTCGTTCCTGAGCGCCACATTGGTGAAGACCAGGTTCCCGAGGAACTCCGCCGCCTCGATGAGGCGCTTGAACGCTGCATGACCGATTTGACGAGCGTCCGTGATTCGATCAAGGCGGCCCACGCGCCGGAGGTCGGCAACATCCTCGACTTCCACATCGCGATTTTGCGCGACAAGTCCACGACCTTGCAGATGCATCAGGAGATTTCCGACCGCCGGACCACCGCCGAGTATGCGGTCAGTACGGTGATCAATCGCTACGCCAAGACATTTGAGAAGATGACCGACGTCTACATGTCGGAGCGGATCAAAGATGTCCATGACATCGAAAAGCGCATTCTGCGCATGCTCATCGGCCAGCGGCAGGGGGATCTGCTGCACCTCACGCACGATGTGATCCTGATCGCCAACGACCTGCTCCCCTCGCAGGCCGCAGCGTTGGACCGAACCCACGTGAAAGGATTTGCCACCGACGCCGGTGGACGCACGAGCCATACCGCCATCGTTGCCCGCGCCATGGGCATTCCCGCCGTCGTCGGCTTGGGGAACATCACGGCCGAAGTCAGCGCTGGCGATATCGTCGTGATTGACGGAACGCGCGGCGTCGTAATCGTCAACCCCGATGCCGAGCAGCTTGCCGAACACGAGGAGGCCGGCCGCAAGTTCACCGCCATGGGGGATGAGCTGGCGGGGCTGGCCGATCTCCCGGCCCAGACCCTGGACGGGCACATCGTCAGCCTGCAGGCGAATATCGAATTCGCCGGCGACATCGATGATGCCCTGCGCCACGGAGCCCAGGGTATCGGGCTTTATCGCACCGAATTCCTGTACCTCTCTTCCGACCATGAGCCCAGCGAGGAGGAGCATTATCAGGCTTACGCCGATTCCCTGCGCCGTCTCGGCGGGCGACCGCTGGTTATCCGCACGCTCGATCTTGGAGCTGACAAGTACACGCAAGATCAGGCCGCCAATCCGGAGCGAAATCCCTTCCTCGGCGACCGATCGATCCGCATGTGTTTGCATGACATCCCCATGTTCAAACGGCAACTGCGCGCGATTCTGCGGTCGAGCATGCTCGGGGACGTGCGGATCATGTTTCCGATGATCTGCACGCTGATGGAACTTCGGCAGGCTAAAATGGTGCTGCGGGACGTCGAGGAGGAACTGGAGGACGAGGCGGTCGAGTTTCGAAGAGATATTCCGGTCGGAATGATGGTGGAAGTGCCCTCGGCGGCGCTGATGTGCAACCAGTTTGCCCGCGAGGTCAACTTCTTCTCGATCGGGACCAATGACCTGATTCAATACACGCTGGCGGTCGACCGGACCAACGAAAAGGTGGCTGGGCTCTTTTGCCCCGCCCATCCGGCGGTTCTCCTGCTGCTCCGCGATGTGATCCGCGCCGGCAGCAGAAACTCCATCAGCGTGAGCGTCTGTGGTGAAATGGCGGGCGACCCCATGTACACTCTGTTGCTGCTGGGCTTGGGGCTGAACACGTTCAGCATGAACGGCCCGGACGTTCCAGAAGTAAAAAAGATCATTCGCCTGACGACCATGGAGCACGCGCGCCAGGTGGCGCGGCGGGTCATGAGCTTCGACAGCGAGCGGCAGGTAATGCACTTTCTCCGCGAGGAGACCAGGAAAATCGATCCAGAAGCATTTTAGAAGGGTTCGGGGTTCAGGGTTCAGGAAAGACCAAGAGGCGTCCCTCTTCTTCCTGAACCCTGAACCCTGACACCCTGAACCCTAAATCAGAGACACTTACTATTGGAGTATAAGGACAGGGTTCAAGGTTCACGGCTCAGTAGAGATGGCGGGAAACGCCTTTCCTGAACCCTGAACCCTGAACCCTGAACCCTCACAACGGATGAAACAGGAAATGTTGATCAACGTCTCCGAGGGCGAGGAATGCCGAATCGCTCTCCTGGAAGACGGCGTGCTCGAAGAGCTGTACATGGAGCGAACGAGCGCCACGAGTCATGTCGGAAATATCTACAAAGGGCGCGTGACCAACGTCGAGCCGTCGATTCAGGCGGCGTTTATCGATTTTGGGCTGGGGCGCAACGGATTTCTCCACATCTCCGATCTGATGCCGACCTATTTCGGGCGCGCTGGAGAAGACGTGCAGGAAACCGTCGGCCGCAAGATGGCGCGCCGCGATCGGCCGCCCATCCAGCGATGTCTCCGTCGCGGCGATGAAGTCGTCGTGCAGATCATCAAGGAAGGGATCGGCACCAAGGGTCCGACGCTCAGCACCTATCTCTCGATTCCCGGCCGCATCCTCGTGATGATGCCGGGGCTCGGAAAGATGGGCGTCTCCCGCAAGATCGAGGACGACGAAGAACGCCGCCGGCTCCGGCAGATACTCGACTCGCTCAAGCCCCCCAAGGACGTCGGATTCATCATCCGCACCGCCGGCATCGGCAAGAGCAAGACCGAGATTCAGCGCGACCTTACCTATCTCACGCGCCTCTGGCTGACTCTGGACAAGAAGCGAGCTTCCGGTCCCGGCCCGATGGAGCTCTACACCGAGGGAGATCTCGTTGCCCGCACTGTCCGCGACTTCTTCAGCAACGACATCGATGCGATCGTCGTCGACAACAAGGAAGTTGCCAAGCGCGTCAAGGAAGTCATCAAACTCGCCAATCCCCGGGCCAAGAACAAGGTCGATCTGTATGAGGAGACCGTCCCGCTCTTCCACCGCTACGGCATCGAGCGCGACATCGAGCTGATGTACAGCCGGCACGTTCCACTCCGCAGCGGCGGATCGCTCGTGATCGATTCGACGGAAGCGGTGGTGGCGATCGATATTAACAGCGGCAAGTTTCGTGATCACAGCGACGCGGAAACCACCGCCTTCAAAACTGACATGGAAGCCGCCGACGAAATCCCCCGCCAGCTCCGGCTGCGCGACCTCGGCGGCGTCATCATTTGCGACTTCATCGATCTGCGCTACGAGCGCCATCGCCGCGAGCTCTGGAAACGCCTCTACGACAACTTCAAGAACGATCGCGCCAAGACCAAAGTGCTGCCGATGAGCGAGTTCGGCATTATCGAAATGACCCGCCAGCGGATGCGGCCGTCGCTGAAGCGATCGATCTACTTCGATTGCCCGCATTGCAAGGGGGCCGGCCTCGTCAAGACGCCCGAGAGCATGAGTCTCGACGTGATGCGCCGCCTGGCCATCGCGGTGGCCGATCAGCGCGTGGTGCGCGTCGAGTTGGCGGTCTGCTCGGACGTGGCCTTCTACCTCCAAAACCGCAAGCGCATCCAGATTGCCGACATGGAAGCCGCCACGCACAAGCGGGTGATCATCCGTTCCGACGCCACGCTCGGGCTCGACGAGATGCGGCTCGATCCCTTCGACAGCCGCGACGGACTCATCATCATCGAAGAGCTGGCCGCCGTGCTCAGCCCGCCCCCGCACACCACGCAGCTTGGCACGCGCCCGCCGCAGCGTCCCCCTGCCAATCAGCGGGGCCAGCAAGGACGCACTGACGATCGGCGTCGGCCGGGAGCGATGCCCCAGCGCCCGCAGTTGCCTCCGCCGCGTGTCGCGGCACAGCGCGAAGAGGCGTTTGACGTGGAGCGCGACGAGGACGATTTCGAACCGCGTGGCGAACGCGAGGATCGCGCGGAGCGCGATGACGTCGCTGAGCCGCGCGAGCGCGACGACATCGGTGAAAGTGGCGAGCGCGACGACATCGATGAGCGCGAGGATCTTGGCCGACGTGAAGAGCGCGTCGAAGATGTCGAGATCGAAGTCGTCGGTCGCGTCGAGCGTGATGAACCGAACGAGGCGATCGACGAGCCATTTACCCCCTCCCTCGACACTGAAGCCGCGTCCGAGGCCGCCGAGGATTCCATCGGTAACCATGCCGAATCGCCAATCCGCGGCGAGGAGGCACCGGACGACGGCGGTCCGCGCCGCCGTCGCCGTCGGCGCGGGCGCCGCGGCCGCGGCCGGGGTCAAGGATCCCAGAGCCAGCCGCCCGGCCCGCGCGCCGATGCCCCGCGCATAGACGATCGTCGCCCGCCCCCACGCGGATTCGACGGCGGCGAGGTCGATCGCGAAGAGATTGCATCCATTGGCGACGAACCAGTCGATTCCGAAGAGCTGGTCGATGCGCGCGCCGCTGACTACGCCGATGAGCCGAGAGAGCAAATCGCTTTGGTGGAAGAATCCGAGACCGATGTCGACGGGCAGTCTCAACCCGCCGCCGAGCCCGGCGAGGCCGGTGAAGACGGTGGTCCGCGGAAGCGCCGCCGCCGCCGCGGCGGAAGGGGCCGTCGCCGCATCGGCCCAAAGCCCCCTGAAGATCAGCAGGAAGTCCCCGAGGTCCAGGAAGAATCGCCGCAGGCGTCAGCCCCGGCATCATCGCCGCCGACTCCCGTGCCGCAGCCGTTTCCCGCGGTGCAGCGCACCGGCTCAAGCGATCGGCACCTGATCCACGACGAGCCGATTCTTCCAGAGCCCCTGCCAAGGCCGCGGTCCTATCGCGATCTGGATCAGATCCCCGATGATCTGGATGATCGGTAGAGGAAGCGAGAGAGAGCTCACCACGGAGGCACGGAGACACTGAGGCGCCGCGGACGTCCGACGGCACCGTGTTGGCGCCTAGCTTTCTGTTGAAAAAAGCCGTGAGAGCAAATGGTGTGTCATTGGCTCCGAACAAGTCTCGCCGTATTGATGCTGTCACTCTGCGCAGGGACGTGCGTCTTATGGGTGCGGACCAACCGAGTCGAACGCGCCTCTGTGTCTCCGTGCCTCCGTGGTGAGCTCGTATTTTTTTATGCAATCGAGCAGAGGATGTCGCAGCCGCGGGCCAGCTTTTCGTCGGTGGCGGCGTAGCTGATACGGAAGTGGGTGTCGCGCTCGGAGAAGACGTTGCCGGGGATGATCAGCACGTTGTTCTCGATGGCGCGGGTCACGAACGCGCTGGCGGTCAGGCCGGCGGGGGCCTTGGGGAAAATGTAGAACGCGCCGCCGGGTTTGACGATCTCAAACTTTTGGCTCAGCTTCTCCACCACCAGATCGCGCTTGTGGCGATACGCCGTTACGGCGCTTTCCATTGGCACATCCAGAGCCGCCAGGGCCGCATATTGCAGCGGCGATGGCGCGCAGACGAACGTATATTGCTGCAGCTTCGTCATCGCCGAAATCACCGGCTCCGGTCCGGCGGCATATCCGAGCCGCCAGCCGGTCATCGCATGGCTCTTGGAAAAGCCCCGCAATAGCAGCGTCTTCTCGTACGACTTCGCCGGCGATGCCAGCCCACCCGCCTCGTCATAGAGGAAAGGCTCGTAGATCTCATCGGAAACAATCAGAAGATCGTGCCGCTTTGCCAGCGCCACGGCATCGGCGATTTCCTCGCGGCTCATCACCACGCCCGTCGGATTGCTCGGCGAGTTGAGAATCAGCAGCTTCGTCCGCGGCGTAACGACTTTCTCCACACGATCCGGCCGGAAGCGGAAATCGGGATAACTGTCGACGATCGACGGCTTGCCGCCGACCAGCGACAGCAGATGCTTGTACATCACGAAGTACGGATCGAGAAAGATCGCCTCGTCGCCGGGATCGATCGTGGCCAGGATCGCCAGAAACAGACCGCCGCTCACGCCGCTGGTGATCAGCACTTCACCGACGTCCCGTCCAATTTCCGCGCTCAGATCTTTTCGCAGCCGCTCCCGCAGCGGCGCGATCCCCTGCGTCTGCGTGTAACGGTTGTGGCCGGATTGAATTGCCTCGATTGCCGCCTGCTTGGCAACATCCGGCACATCGAAATCAGGAAGCCCGATCGACAGATTGATCGGGTCCTTCATTTTCGCCGCCAGGTCAAACACCTTGCGGATGCCCGAGGCATCGACGCCAAGCGAACGCTGGGAGACAAATTTGGAATTGGAAGACATCTGCCCGCTTCCTTATCGTTTATTCCTCTTCGCGCAGCTAATGCCCGCGATTCTTCCTGCCCCCTCTCCCGATACTCCGGGAGAGGGTTGGGGTGAGGGTGATTTGGAATTCCAGTGTCGCTGGCACTCGAAATCACCCTCACCCCTGCCCTCTCCCGGAGTACCGGGAGAGGGAGTGAGTCGTTCGTCGCTCTGGGCTTTGACCGCGCAATGCGGAGTAGCCGCGACGGGCAGCGGAGCGCGTCCAGCGGCGCATCTTGCGGTTTGAACGTGATTTGCAATGACGCGACGCTGGACTCGCTCCGCTGCGCGTCGCGGCTAGGCAACGAAGCACGTTGACCAGCTTCTGCGGCCACTTCTGTCTAGCAGGCACGGAATCCAGAAGTCCGAAAAGGAACTGAGTCGCGCTCCGAAAAAACGCGCGGCAACTTACTCCACAACGAAGGGCCGGACTCCGCCTTACTTCTTCTTGCCTGCCGGTGCAGCGGCCTTAGCGGCCGGCGCAGCCCCCTTGGCGGCGGGGGCTGCACCCTTGGCCGCCGGTGCTGCCGCGCCTTTGGCGCCCGCAGCGGCCGGTGCCGCACCCGCGGCGGCTGGCGTTGCGCCTTCTTCGGTTGCCTCGGCCTTCTCCGCCTTCGCCAGCGCCTGCTTGCGATGGGCCACTTTCGGAAGCCCAAAAACGCTCATCCCCTCGCGCCACTTCTCATCTTCCTTCAGCTTCGTCAGACGCTCGTCGCGGGTCAGGACGTTGCGATGGCGAATCAGTGCATTAGCGCTCTTCAGGCTCGGATCCAAAGACATTGTATACCTCGTTGAATTTCCAAACGTAACGCACTCACATCATTTTCCTGGCGTAACGCGCGGGGGAAGGATCATACAGTTTTGAACGTCAGGGCTCAACACCCGCGGATTCGTGGATTCGTGGATGAGCCGGGCGGTCCTCCGCCCGAATCGGTCGAGGACGACCGGCTCATCTGAGTGCAGAGTCAACTTCTGCAGCATGGCTGAGCCGACTGACTGAAAGCTACTTCCTCCCCGGCGGCGAGTAATGCCCTCTTTCACAGCTCAGGACGAATTTTTCCACGCATGCCTTGAGGTCTTCCCACTTCTGGCGAATGCGATCGGCTTCCTCCGTGTCGATTCCCGGCTCATTTTCCATCGATTCGGTTACCGTCTCGAGCAACTCGCTGAAATCGCGGACCATTCCGCGGGTTTCGATGAAAATCGACTCATCGAGACTCTTGGTCGTCTCCGGCTTGGGGCTGGCGACGAAAAACCCGCCGGCGTCGTTGCACAGCCAGCGGATCAGGCGGATGTCTTTGGTGAGCTGGTACATTTCCCGCACCCGATCCAGCGGATTCTTCGCGCCGCTCTGATCCGGATCTTCTTTCTCCGCCGGCGCCTCGCACCATTTGTAAACCAGCGCCGACGACACCTTCAGCGCCGCCGCCACCGTCTTCACCCCCGGTTCCTCCACCGCTTGCCGAATGACCTCGTAGGATTTCATGGTAACTTCGATTGTAACGAACTCTGCCGGATTCGCCGAATTGTGCCGCAATGGATATCTTCTGGCGCGACGACGATGAAGAGAGACGGGGGGAGCTGGGGATTGCAAATTGCAAATTGAAAATTGCAAAATGAAAGCCGCGGAACCCGCTCCCTCCCACGGGTGCTGCGACAAACCGAGCGGAGTCGTTCTTCGAATTTCATTTTGCAATTTGCATTTTGCAATTTGCAATCCCCAACTGGCCCC
>Ga0302326_10013456_pt1 | contig 17336 bp, 14 predicted proteins | sample Palsa_T0_3_FD_202264 | JGI IMG/M metagenome (GOLD analysis project Ga0302326, IMG submission 202264) | Peat permafrost microbial communities from Stordalen Mire near Abisko, Sweden - Palsa_T0_3 | ecosystem: Environmental > Terrestrial > Soil > Palsa > Peat permafrost | place: Sweden: Abisko... | reverse complement strand
CCCGCGACAATCAAGCCGACGCATAACACTTGTCAGCGACAATCAGTACCGGCATGATCCCTACGCTGCGCAAGCCGATCTCCATCTTGATCGTCGCGCACCTCTCACCCAGATCGTCGCGCCACAGTTCGTGGATCAGCTTCTCGCGCGGCAGATGCGCGGGTAAGGCGCGCCGAACGGGCTTCTCACGCGCCGGTGCCGCAGGTGTGGGTGGAGTCGGTAGACTCGCCTCCTCACTCTCAAGCTCTTCGAGCTTGAACTCGAGTTGCCGGATCTGCTCATCGAAGCGCTCGGAGGAGCGACCGAACTTCATCCGCCGCAGCTGCGCGATCTGAAGCTTTAAGGCCTCGATCTCCAGCTGCCGTGAGAGGAGCCGCGCTTCGGCGGCTTGCAGTGCGGTCTGCGCCTCGATGACGAGGCGCTTTAAGCTCTCCACATCGTTCGGCAGGTTAACTGCGCGAGGCATGGGTCATTATAGCAAGCCGGTCGATCTCAAGCGAATGAAGGGCCTATAAAATAAGCTCTTTTTACACCGTCAGCTGCGGCTCAAAGGTGCGCTCCGGGCGCTTCCAGTTGATCCCCTCGAGGAGCATCGACAACTGCGCCTGCGTCAAACACACCGTGCCGGAGGTCGCAAGCGGCCAGACAAACTTGCCGCGCTCCAACTTCTTGGCAAACAAACACAGCCCATCCCCCGACCACCACAGCAGTTTTACAAGATCGCCGCGTCGACCTCTAAAGATAAAAACATGACCGGCATAGAGGTTCTCCACCAACACCGTCTGCACCGTCGCCGCAAGCCCATGCATGCCGCGGCGCATATCCGTCACTCCTGCGGCGAGCCAGATCTGTGTGCCTCCCGGCAGTGAGATCGTGAGATCACAAGCGCCGCCGCACACACTCGAGCACGATATCAAGCACACTCGCATCTACCGAGCCACGCACGCGGATGGTTGCAGCACTCAGCGTGATCTCAATGGATGACTCTGAAAAGCTCAACGCGCGCGGCACGTCCGGCCTCTGTGTCGTCACCGGCAGCAGAGTGACCGGCACCGTCTCGGCTCGCGCATTGCTCGTCAAACGCGCTCGTGGCTTGCCGTACTGCACCACCCACCGGCGCAGAAGGTTCGCGTTGACGCCGTGCAGAAGCGCCACCCGTGCCAACGAAACACCAGGCTCGGTGCAACGCCGCGCCAATACGCGCTTCCCCGCCTTGCTGTACGAGCGCCGACCCTTCACGCCGGTCTTAGTAACAAGACCCTTGACGAGCTCCTCGGCGTCTTCTGACATGGCGTCCGCGATCCCCAACAAGCGGACACCATCCTCAATCGCTCTTGTTCGCTAAACTAGACGGGCTCTGGATGACGCTTACTTTTCCCCAACTCTTTCATCGCCATTCCAATTTGCGCGCGGCGTAACCATCACGTCCGGTTTCGCGTATCTGCGGACATGTCAGGATCTCTCTCGCAGTCTCACCTTTCTCCGGTCTTTCTCAAAAGTATTGAATTGGAAATACCCAGTCCTTTCCCCGTCCAGGTATCCTCGCGGACATCAAGAATTCGACAGTCAGCTTCTTCGGCAATCTCCCAAAGCACATTTTGTGGTAACACATGCATCTCCAGCCTTCCTTCGATTGACGCACCAGTTAGATACTCCCTCGCGCTAAATTTCGCGTTCTTTCTATAGGTGGGGACCTGAAAATACCCAACGCCGCCGGGCGTAAGCTTTCCAAGTATTGTCCGCAGCAGGAAGGCAATTACGGGCGGAGGATTGTGTTGCAGTACGATAACGGATAAAAAGCAATCAATGTCTGGCAGCGCCCTGATTTTCTCGACCTCATTCAACAGTCGCAGTTCCACGTTCTTTAACCCCTCACGCGCGCAAGCTTCGGCCGCGAGCCGAAGATGCGGCGCAGAGATATCAGCTGCTATTAGTTCAGGAAACAGCTGAGCGAGCCATATAGATACACGGCCGACCCCGCATCCGAGCTCAAAGCAGCGTCGAAGTTCTTTGTAATTTACACCCGCTCTATCGCAGGTATGCGTGAAATATGAAATGACACGTTTGCCAGAACGGTAAAATGCCTTGATATTGCTACCGATCTCGGTCGCCCTGAATCTATCTCGAGTCAAGACTGACCAATGCGGGTCCTGCTCTCCGAGCTGCGCCCAGTTGCCTTCGATATGCCGAAGCATTGCCGCCAACGTCTCAGCCGGCACATCAACTTCAATATCCATTTTCGGCCAGTCTAGAGGTCTGCTCATCAGGCCCTTGCGCCGCATCTGAATGCGATACTCCTCGGACCCCATAAAGCGCCGGCGCAGGTCGCTCAAAGTTTTGTTGGCTTTTAACTGCTTTGCAACAGCCGCGCCGCTTTTGGCTCGCCGTCCGAGCAATAGCTCATAGGCCACTTCGACGTCGCGTCTTGAGAGCTTGTTTTGAACCTTGTCCATTTAACGCTGCTCCCTAGAGGTCCGCTGACAAAGAGAATTGGCCAACAGGGGCGCGAGAAAGGAAAGAATCCCATCCCGATCACTCAAATAAGAGTGAGCGGTTCCCGACCGCTGTAGCATCGAGTTTGGATAACTCGGCAATTGGCTAGGACGTAATGGAGCGCGCGCCGGCGCGACGTAGGATGCGCTTTACGAGCGCGTCCTGTGGATCTTGTTTGCTCGCGGCTTCTGCGCATGATATCGCCGTAACATGGTCGCCCTCGTCGATGGCCTTTCTCGCGCGAAAGATAAGCCCTATTAGGGACTCAGGGGAATTCGAAGCAGAGAAGTAGCGTACCGGATAGTACCCCGGGCAGTTTTGGATTACGAGCTCTTCAAATTTCGCCAGCACCGGGGAATTTGCATAGCGATGAGAATAGATGTTGGATTGCGCAAATGCGGTTTTGCCAAGCCGGACGGCCACTGACTTGGCGACAGCTTTCGTCACTGTTTCCAAGTCAACGGGCATGTCGATGTGCTCGAAAAAATCCAGTATGACCTTGAGGGGGTGGCTAGTGAGTTCCTCGTAGCTCACGAGCAGCATTTCCGGTGAGCGTATCGCGAGCCATTTCTTGTAAAAACGTTCGGAATACAACGCCTCATTTACAAGAAAGTCCCGGAATGTGCGCAAGCTGTCCTCAGGGCCGCTTTTGAGGTGCAGTTCATAGTTCGAGAGAGCGCGGGGAACTGGACTACGATATTGAATGACACGATAAGTTCCAGCGACCGTAAGCGGATCAGTAAACTCGAAATCGTGGGACTTCTGCATGAAGATGGTCGCTTCATGCGCTGCAATTTTGGTCTCGGACTTGCACGGAATCGATTTGCAGCAGCCTTGCTCGTAGAATTCACAGTAGCGAATCTGGTCTTGCAGTGTGTTCTGTAGAATCCTTTCAAACAGGTGATGCCCCGATCTGGGCATAGATACGCCTAACACGTGAACCATTGGGAGATCCTTCGAAGTCGGCAGAATGGAGTCTGCTCCTTACCGCGGTACAGCGCCGATCACTGGCTGGACATAACGAAGTTGCTCAGCACATCCAAACGCGTCTTGAGGTCGTTTTCCGGCACTATCATGAGTCGCTCCAACCCGACCGTCGGGATCCGGCCGTCGAGGGCGCCGATCTGGTCTCTCAGCGCGGGGGTAAGGTCGACCTCGATCCCGAGCCGCAACCGCCAGCGACTGGTGGCCGCCGTGGCACCTTTGCGTACGCGCAGCATGAGATCGTGCGAATGCGGCCCGATGCGGCCCTCCCACAGACGTACGCCGTTTGCCAGGAGTCGGATCGGCTGCTCGTGCAAGACGCCGCAAACCCGCAGACGGACCCAGACGAAATCGAACTGGCTCGCGTCGGGTGCCAAGCTCATGACGATGTCGCCGCCGGCGTGACACAGCCATGTTCCCCACTGCTCGGGCTGCGCCCAAGAGCCGCCGGAGCGAATCGCCTCGCCTAGTAGAAAACTCTGCTGACCGAGCGGCTCTTGCTTAAAGTGGCCCACTCGGGCATCGACAATCCGGGTCAACAGCAGCTCGCCGGTGCCATCCACGTCCTGGTTCAGCCGTCCGAAGCTCACTTCGGTGGAATAGGGCATTGCCGTGTAGGGATAGGGCTCCTGCCATTTGACGGTGATTGACGTTTCGCATGCGGAGGCTACACGTTCGGAAACTGACCGCCAGGTGATCGGCACATACTCGCGACGGATCTTGGCTTCGAGCTCCTTCCGGTCCTGATCGTTATGGATCAGATCCCGGATCACCTTTAGGCACTGATCAGGGCGCCCGATGTCAATATAGACACCACAGGCGCCGGCCACCTCCGGCACAGAGGCACGGTCACTGCTGACACAGATCTTGCCCATTGCCAGCGATTCACCCACTGGGAGACCCCAGCCTTCATAGAACGTGGGGCAGACTGTGAATAGACAATGCTTGTAAAGAGCCAACAGGTCTGTATCCGAAACCTCGCGCAGCAGATGCACACGCCCGTCCAAATAATTCGTCTCGACGAGCGCACTGACAAAGGTGGTGGCCTTCCAACCCAAGCGGCCAACGCAGATGAGGTGAGGCGGGTCTTCGCCCTGTTCGATCATCTGGCGCCATATATCGAAAATCAGCTGATGGTTCTTGCGTCCCTCGATCGTGGCGACGAACAGTACGAAACGCTCTGGCAGATCAAGTAGCGCTCTATTAATATTAGCCACTTGCGGCAGAAATTCCGCGAACGACGAACCGTTCTTGGTGACCGTAATCGCCGGTTCGGGAACCTGCAAGGTCGCGAGAAACCGCCGGACGTCTTTCGCAGTATTTTCGGACACGGCCAGAATATGATCCACATGCGGCAGTGCCCGCCGCATAAACTCCTCAAACACGCGCGCAGTATCCTGGTCGCAGGTCTCACGTGCGTACATCGGAATGAGATCATGCACGGTCATGACGAAGCGGGTGCCGAACCGCCGCTTCAACCCGATCACGCGATGGACGTAGTCCTGGTGGACCCATGCCGCGCCCAATAGGCAAAGCACCGACGGGTTACCATCGTCCAGCACACCCGTGCCGTCAAATGCCCGCGCACCTGGCAAGACTCCATAACGCGCCTCCTCGGCCGGGAATTGGATGAGCCGCTGTTCATCCGGCAGAAAGAAATCCCGCAGCAGGCTCATAAGAAACCCAGTGGGGATGGCGATCCAATTCCTGCTCTTCGCGTTGAAGCTGAGGAAAGTTACGGCGGATGGCTGCACCACTTCTCCATCCATCATGGCAAGGACAATGCTCGACTGAACCCGCTGGATACCCGTGAGATTCGAATGCTCGCCAATGTAATAGACGAGATCCGAGACATCGAAAAGCATGCGCGTCCCTACGCGAGCAACGGTACGCGTACCTAGGTTGCCGGCGGCACCCGACGGCCGGAATACGTCGTGAGTCGCGCCATTCGTCGGCGACGGCTGCGGCCCGCGCTCGGCCGGTAATCTTCGGGCCCTGCTGTCCGTTTTCGAGTCCGGCATCTCAGGGCCAATGCCAGTCAGCGCAGCCCCGGCAGTCCCTGCCCCCGAGCGCCAATGCACTGGCTCGTCAGTAAGTGCGAAGCCCGTGTCCTCCTCGATGATTTCGAGGACATGCACCTCGCCGTCCAACAGCGACTGAGGCATCGGCAGCGTGAAGGCAAAGCAACCGTCACCGATGCCGGCGGATAGCAGATCGCCGCGGAACTGTGATGCGACAGTTCGGCTAAGGACGGTTTCTCCCTCTTTCAGAGCCACCACACAGTGACGCAGCAGCCCATTGCGCGGAGCGATCCAGCCTGCGACCTCCTTGTCCGTAATCTGGTCAAGATACCAGCGAAATGCTGACTCGCGCGGGTCGGGCGCAAGTTCAAGGATGATCGGAGAACCCGGTACGGCCGCGCCGGTTTTGACACACTGCAGATGCAACACATGCTGGCCGTACGGGAGCTGCAACGGCTTCAGGCCGATGCTGAAGGCATGCCGGCCGTCGGAGACGCCTGCAGACATCAAATCGGGGCGGTTATCGCCCGCGACCACCATCGCCAGTTGCGTCCGTCCCTCAACCAGCTCGAGCTCAATGCGCTCCTCTGGGTTCTCTGGATCCCAGGCCCAGCCCTCGATGGCCGATGTCGATTCGTCAATAGCGCCGTGTAAAACTCGGTGGGTGCTAGGTTCCGGACTTATGACTGAGCCTGGCGGACCTTCTGCGCCGACCTCAAAGATTTTCAGTACGCCATTGTCAGGAGTGTCGGTCGCCTCAATTACGGGCGTGCCAGTCTTCTTGCGCTTTGGAACTCTCGCCATAAGAACCTCATCAACCCGAATTAAGATTTCAGATGGGTATCAGAATTCGCCGAGCTTTTTAAAGTATCGACGTGAATCCGACGTTTGCGTCCCGGAACTTTAGTCCTAATCTGCCGCTTTCGGCAGCCTGCGATAAGCAGACAATAACGAGCGCTTAACGATTGCCTTATTGGGGAAAGTTAAGTCACTTCGCCCTATCTGAATTCCACTGCACACTCTCTGGATCGTTGTCCAGTCCTGGGTTTCCGCGCGCATATTGTGTCTGCAGAATCGCCGAGAAAGTCTAGCAGAATCCCTCGGAATCGCGGAAGCCTGAGCCATTACACCACACAGTGGGAGCCACGGCGGCACTTTACGCGTTCGCCGGTGCCATAACGCCGAAGCTGCGGCCGACGCGATCCCGGGCGCCCAATCACGAGCCCAAACATACCTGGCGCAACTGCCAGAGGAAGATACGCAATCGTCTATTGTAAAGCGAAGCGATAACGAATCCGATTTGAGAATGCTTTCGAGAGGCGACGAATGAGAGCAGCGCCTACGTCTTCAATGCGTATTTCTGCGGTCGCATTCGTCTCGTCCATCCGGATTTACCATAAGTTTCTATGATTCCGCGAATTGAATTCCCAACGACACTTTGTGTATTTGCTGGACGTGTGGGTGCGCGGTTATCTGGCCGCTGCAGTATCGTGCATCCAGCGCGATTCAACCATCGTTTCTTCTGCTAAGAAGCAAAGCGGCGCGGAAAAACAATCGTCATGCATCACCCATCCTGAAACTGCAATAGCAGCGGCGGAGACTCATCACCATGCTTTGCTAACTCTCGTCAGTCGGACGAATCTGCATTCCGAACAATTGAATTCCCAACTGGCGCTCGTCCGGAATACCAAACTCCGACGGCCTTTTCGTATCGGGCGTATCGAAAGTGAGTACATTGCCACCGGACTTAAGCATTTTGGCGTCGACCGGAATGGCGAGAGTTGTTCGCTGCGTCACGAAATGGGACCCTACGCGAAGCCCGTTTAAGTAGATGAAGACATCTTGCCCGTCGATGTGTCCTGCCATTTTGAACACATCGAAGTCCAGCATGAGTTTAGCGCTCTTTTTTCGACTCGCCGGAGTTGCTGAAAACTCGAAGGTAATCTCACTCCAGTGGGAAGAGGACCAAATGAACCCATTTTCCGGTGGAAAGAAATTGCGGAGCGACACCGGTGCAGGCTGGTCTAGAACAAATTGTACGGAATTTTCGTAGGTTAGCATTTCTAGGAATCCATCCCGCGTGGGATAAAGGCCGTTTTACGTGCAATTGACGCTACCCTCGACTTTACGTTCTGTCCGCACCGAGGACGTTCTTCTCTCGCGGCGCGGATGTTGCGAAATCGCAGCCGGTTTACACAAATCTGCGAAAGCCATTTTCGAAAAATTCAGCTACCTGCATCATCCTCGCCACGGTGAAGTACGCAGGGAATGGGAGGTTCCCGACGCGCGTATCCTATTATGGCTCCCGCATCGCCTCCTCACCGGTGCGCAGGGCACCCTCCGTGAGATAGGACATTATCGTGCGATTTCCCACCAGAATGTCACCAGTGAGCGTCATGCCCGGAATTATTCTGAAATCCGGCGGCACATTGTGCAGAAGGATCTTGGTCACGGCCACACGGACCTTGAAATAAGCGGGTACGGGCGTATTGTTTTGATCGACAGTAAATGAGCCTTCGCTGATGCTCTTAACCACGCCTTCGGCGGTGCCGAAGCGTATGTAGGGGTAAGCGTCGAGCTTAAGCGTCGCGGTGTCACCGACGGCGATGAAACCAACATCCATGCTGGCGACGTCCAGTTCCATCTCTACGGGCGCATTGAGCGGCGTCAATGTGAAGAGCGGGTTCGCTCCCGGGGTAACGGCACCTATCCCTTGGCCGGGCGCAATCGAACCGGGGGACAACTTGCCGATCGCGAGAACGATTGCATCCTCCGGCGCATCAAGGCTCGTTAGATCTTGGAGTTTCTGATCCTTGTCGAGACTATCCCGCGTCAGATCCAGATCGTTCCGGTCCAGCACCAGCTGGCCGGCCGTCGTCGAGAACCAGCTCTGAATATAAGCCTCCCGTTGGCCCTTCAGGGCGGCTATCGTCTCGCGATACTGGGATATCTCATTCTGAGCATCCGCTAACAGGCGACTCATTTCGGTCCGAGTGTCGGAGGCTTGCATCACCTGCAATTTGGACACATAGCCTTTGTCGAGTAGTGGCACATACACATTCTCGGCATCACTCGCGAGTTTCAGTCGCTGGGTGTACTTCTCCGAATCAGACGTGGCCTGCGACATTTGCGCTTCGGTGCTGTGAATCTGGCCGTCGAAGTTTGCGACGCTGCCTAAATAACTCGCCTGTCGTTCCTTCCAAAGGTCCAGCTGCATCTTTTCATATTGATTTGAAGGGGAAACGTTATATGGGCGTTTCGCCAGTTCAGCTTCCTCTCGCGCGATCTGTGCTTCATCACTGGACATGTGTTCCTTCATCTGCGTTAGATCCGCTTGGGTAAAGGTCGGATCGAGCGTCGCGAGCGACTGCCCTTTCTTCACCATTTGTCCTACCTTCACATTCACTTGCCGAACCTGCGCTGGATTAAGTGGATCCAAATACAGCGCGCCGGCTGTCGGCATAACAAAACCTTCTACGCTTGTAACCACGATATCAAGTTTGACGATGAAGGTCAGTGCGACCGCGAGAAGGAGCATGGACACAATGATGATCACAATGACGCTTTCATGTTTCGGTTTCGTGCGGTGGAACACGGCGACTGTGTCCGATTCGAACGCTCCAATCAGATCACCGACCACGTCCGTTGTTCGACGCGGCACGAGATGCTTGCCGGGAACAGTGAGCTCCAGGCTCATCAAGCCGCCCCTCGGGATACGGCAAAGTGCTTTTCGGCAGCGCGAGGATCAATATGACGATTCTGCTGGTACCACATGTGCTTGTAGATATCGCAACGGCGCATTAGCTCTTCGTGAGTTCCGATGTCGTAGACCTTTCCTTGTTCAAGCACTAGGATGGCGTCGGCTTCCACGAGCATCGACAAACGGTGCGATATCGACAGCACTGTACGGCCCTTCGCCATCCGCTTCAAATTCGCATTAACGATTGCCTCGCTCTCCGCATCGAGGGCGCTCGTGGCTTCATCAAGGATCAGCACTGGCGGGTCGATGAGGAGCGCACGGGCAAGTGCCAGCCGTTGTCGCTGACCGCCGGACAAATTGGAGCCACCTTCTTGAATCGGAGTATCGTAACCGCGCGGCAGACGCTCGATAAATTCCTCGGCACCGCTGAGTTGCGCGGCCCGTACGACGGATGCGAAATCTGCATCCGGCTTGGCCATGGCGATGTTCTCTCGGATGGTACCTGAGAACAGAAAATTCTCCTGCGGAACGACCCCAATGTTCGTGCGCAGATGCATGAGATCTATCTCGCGCAAATCCATGCCATCGATCTTGATCATTCCCTCGTAGCTTGTATTTAGGCATTGCAATAGACGGGTCACCGTGGTCTTGCCCGAGCCGCTACGCCCCATGATGCCGAGCATCTTACCGGCCGGCACGGTGAAGGAAACCTCCTCGAGAGCATAGGGGGCGCCCGGCGAGTAGCGAAATCGCACGTCTTTGAATGTCACTTCGCCCTTGATGGGCAGGCGCAAGCCATTTGTTCGGGCTTCTTCCGGCGTGGCGTTGACGACTTGGCTTACCTGTCCTATGGACCCTTGCAATTCGGCCATGTCGCGCTGGAGCGATGCGATTGCGGTGAGCGGCTGAGATAGCCGCATGGATAACATCGCAAAGGCCACCAACGTTCCAGGAGTTAACGTATTGGCGCCGGGTACATTGTAGTTGGCTAGCACCATATACGCGCCCACGGCCAGACAGCCAGAGTAAATCAGGCGCTGGAAAGGCAGCGACAGTGTTTCGGGATAGTTTGCCATAAGTCCCATCGCGTGCCGGGCGGTGACCGCGTCGGCGACCTTATGGTCCCACTCGCGGCGCCGCCGGCCTTCCAATGCCAATGACTTGACCGTGCGAATGCCATAAATCGTTTCGGTCAGATGGGATCCCTTAATTTGTTCCGCAAGAATCACTTTGCGATACAAACGGCCAATCGGCTTCATGAACAGCATGATAATTATAAAAATCATGGCTCCGAGGGCGAACGCCATGAGCGCTAGGTGCCATTCGAGGATTAGCATTATCGGAATCAGTGCGATCAGCGGCACAGAATCGAGAAACGCTCCGAAAAGTTGCCCGGTCAGAAAGTTACGAATTTGCCATATCTGATGTAGGTTCGTGAGGATGGTGCCCGTCGGCGTGCGCTCGAAGTAGTCCATTGGCAGCTTGAGCGTCTTATCCAAGAGATACAGATTAAGCCGTCCGTCGATTCGAGTTGTAACAACTTGCGTAATGACGCGACGGGCGAATCCCAGCACCGCTTCAAAAAACAGCATGATCACAATCGCGCCCACTACGACATTCAGTGTGGAATACGAGTTATTGACCAGGACTCGGTCGAGCACGATCCTGAAAATGAAGGGCGGTGCAATTGCAAATATGGTAGTGATGAATGCTGCCCAAACGATTTGTTTGAAGAGCTTTTTCTCCTTCAGCACTTGCCCGAATAACCACGCCTTGCTGAACGGTTTCTGCTCATCAGTCGCGAAATGACGGCGTTTTACAAGAACCGCTTCGCCCTCCCAGACTTCCGCGAGATGCAGTTCATCGATGGCGAGCACGATGTCTTCGGTGGCGCTCGGGTCGCGAATAACTGCGACCGTGCCTTTGGTTGGATCTGCGCGTGCTTCTTCCAGTATTAGGGCCCCTCCATCCTTGGCGCGCAGTATCGCTGGCAGTGCATGGGCAAGCCGGGGAAGCTCCTGAAAAGTCATGCGCAGAGCCTTGGCTTCCAGGCCGAGCTCCGCTGCCAGCGCGATAAGTGTCCGCGTGTCAGGTTCTCCGGCCGGCAGTGCAAAGCGACGCCTCATCTGATCGGCACTCACGTCCAGGCCCAGACGAGAAGCCACTGCAGCAAGCGCTCTAAGCGAGCTGGGAACTGCCGCGCCGAATTCCCTTGGTTCTGTGCCGGTTGTTTCTTGCATTTTGGTTAACAGTTAAACATTGGATGCTCTGAACAACTCGACTGCTAGTCCACTTCTTCTCATCCCTACCGTCCGATCGTAAGGCGGCCGACATACGGACACTGATTAGTTGGAGTTTGTGCACTCGCCATTACGGCGCATCTTGTCGAAGCAGTCGCATTAATTTGCGATGGTGCTACCATCGAATGAATAAAAAGTTCGTGCGTTTCTGCGTAAGGACCGGCGCTTCGACTCGATCAGTTTAGGGCGTGGCAGCTCAAGCACCTTGACTATATATTCCGTTGTTACCGAGAAGTATCCGACTCCCGCGCACCCGGCACACGCTTCCAAAGGCGGTAACTTAAGGCGCTATTCAACAAGACCGTTACGTTTTAGTACGACCCGAAGCTTGACCCACATTGGCACTAAAGAGGCTGCCAATATGCGGGACTCATCGTCTTTTTTATCTGCGAACCACTCTTTGGCAAGCTCAAGCTGTTCGCCCAATGTGCGAACTGCTAGCTCCCTCTTAAGTCGCGCCATGCTCGCATGGCCCGCAATCCAAGCCGCTAGCTCCTTACGCTCCTCGGGCGCGAGTGCCGCTTTAAGTTCATCTGATATCTGAGGATTGGCCTTTGCCAGCTTTCCTACTATTTCATTCTTGCCCCTCTTCGAGCTTTTGTCGTATGAGGTTCGAATAATTTGGACAACGGAACCGCGATCGCGAAAGTGCATTAGGATCTCCTTCTACTATGCGGCAATATATTGCCCACTTTTTGTGTCTAAGTCAACGTATTGACCGTCTTCGCCGCTTTTGGGGTTTACGCACCCATCGGGACTTGCATTGATGCTGACGTCGCTCCGCTTTCGTAGTTGTTTAGAATTGGACCTGAACGGGTCCTTGCGATGCGAAGAGCGCGAAGTGACCTGCCGGCTTTCTTCGGTCCATTTGCTGCTTGCGAAATGGCTGCTTTGAGAGGCCTGGTTAAATCGAACCATCAGGTCTGGGAGGTCGTCGGGCAAGCGACTAATGCTTAGATTTGCGCTTACTTTCAATCTGGCAGACCTGTTCGTTCAATTGGGATGAGGCCCACATTAACTAATTCCTTACCCCAATTCGCGGGAAACGATGTTATCTCCTCAGCGTTGCGTTTAGCGTCAACAATAAAACACCGATATCCTATCTCCCTAAAAAAGCAGAAGAACGCGTCTGTATTAGTGCCAGACACATCCTCTAACATGTCAGGGTAGAGTTCCGCCAATATCACCGGTCGACATCGAGCAAGTGTCTCGCGAGCCCCACGGAAAACACGTAATTCCGCCCCTTCGACGTCGACCTTCATAAAGTCAACTCGCTCCAGCGCAAGGGCGTCCAGCGGACGCAATTCTACCAATTGCGATTCCATTTCTGTACCGGACGGTTGAATACTTAAGAAGGAGTGCCCCGGGTTATCGGTTCCCTTGGGCCAGACTAAGTTGGCTTGGCCTTCGGCGTCAGAGAGCCCGTAGCGATAAATTGTGATCTGGTCCCCTAAGCGATTAAGGTCTATCGTCTTTTCAAGATACTCAACCGTATCCGCGCGTGGTTCGAAGGCGTGTATTCGACCCCTTGGTCCTACTAGCGTACTGGCTAGTAGAGAAAACCATCCAAGATTAGCTCCCACATCGACAAATACTGCTTCAGGTCTTAGATGCGAAGCTACGAACGCGGATTCAATTGATTCATAGCTATCGAAAAGGCAGCCTCTGGATACAAATCTATCACCTAAATCGATCCACATCAGACGCTTCCCACGCATGACTTGCGCGATTACCCACACTCGCGGTAGATCTTGTAATAAGGCCTGGCGACCAAATTCCTTTGATTTTAGGAATGCGCGGCGCAGTGCCGGAACATTTGCAGCACGCTGCGCGCCCTTAATTGCCAATTCGCTTTCGGGCTCCCGACCCAGAATCATTCGATATGCCCACATCGCTTCATCACGCGTGACCACTAGGCTATCTGCTCAATATGAGTAGGGATCGAAATGCACACACGCGACATCATGTTAAATGCGCTCGTATCGTCCTAAAGGGATTATAAACGCAGTACTCATGCGGCGGCTCGCGGCGGTGCTTGAGCTTCGCGTTCTCTTCGGCAGCAGCTTCACCGCAGTTCCCTAACACGGGTCCGCGTTCTTTTTTCCAGACGTAAAAGTCGCGTCCCTTCTCCATCCCCACCCTATGGTGCTTGGAAGGACTTCCAAAGCGAATTTAGTCCAGCTTCTGGCGGACCGCAAAATACGGACTCAGATCACCTCGGCTGGCCTCAAACCGGTGCTATTAAATGTTCCACAATCAGCGAAGCGGCTTCATCGGCCGTCATTTTGGTCGTATTTATGTGAACATCGGGAACAACTGGTGGCTCATAGGAGCTGGCGATACCTGTAAAGTTCGCGAGCTGCCCGGCTCGTGCTTTCTTGTACAAGCCTTTCACGTCTCGCCGCTCAGCTTCTGCGAGCGGCGTGTCAATGTAGATCTCGATGAACTCTCCTGGCTGCATCATGTCCCGCACCATCTGGCGCTCCGCTCTGAAGGGAGATATGAATGCGGTTATCACAATGATGCCAGCGTCGGTCATGAGCCTGGCTACCTCACCTACACGACGAATGTTTTCCACGCGATCGGCGTCGGTGAAACCCAGGTCCCGGCTAAGCCCATGACGGATATTGTCGCCGTCCAGAAGAAATGAGTGCCGATTCATTCGATGCAGCTTTTTGTCGACCAAATTGGCAATCGTTGACTTACCTGCACCGGAGAGACCTGTAAACCAAAGAACCGCTGGCCGCTGATTTTTCATCATCGCTCGAGCTTCTCGACCGATGTCCAGAGCTTGCCAGTGGACGTTTTGACTGCGTCTCAGCGCAAAGTGGAGCTTGCCGGCCGCGACGGTCGCGTTGCTCAGCTTGTCGATGAGAATAAAGCCGCCAAGCTCCCGATTAGTCTCGTAGCTCTCGAAGACGATGGGTCGATCGGTCGTGAGGTTGCAGACCCCAATCGCGTTCATGGTTAGCGTCTTGACCGCTAGGCGCTCCATTGTGTTGACATTGATCTGGTACTTCGGCGCCTGAATGGTCGTGCTTGCGATCTGTGTGGCTAGTTTCAACCAATAGGGCCGCCCGGCCAGCATTGGATCCTCCGCCATCCACACAATTGTCGCTTCGAATTGATCTGCCACCTGCGGCGCCGAGTCAGCATCCGCAAGTACGTCGCCGCGCGAACAATCGATTTCATTCTCTAGGCAAATCGTGACGGACTGACCGGCGACGGCTCGAGGAACATTTTTTTCTGGAGCCAAGATGCGAGTGACTAAGGATGTTTGACCGGACGGAAGGACTCGAATCTTGGTACCAGGCATAACTGAGCCGGCACAAATCAAGCCGGAGAAGCCTCGAAAATCAAGATTTGGCCGATTCACCCATTGCACGGCCATTCGAAATGATTGCGCCTCGGCTGCATCGATATCCACAGAAACAGTTTCCAAATGCTCCATTAAAGACGGTCCGGAATACCAAGGTGTATTGAGGGATGGAGAATAAATATTGTCGCCGACCAGTGCCGAAATTGGTATGGCCAGAAAATCGGCAATGCCAATGCTGTCGGCGCAGCTCCGATAGTCGGTGACAATGGTCTCAAACGTGCCTCGATCATAGTCAACGAGATCCATCTTGTTAATAGCGAGTACGACGCGACGAATGCCCATAAAGTGCACAAGAAAGGAGTGGCGACGCGTCTGTGTTAGCACGCCCTTGCGCGCGTCGATCAGAATTACAGCAAGGTCCGCCGTGGACGCGCCCGTGACCATGTTGCGCGTGTACTGTTCGTGCCCGGGTGTATCGGCGACGATGAATTTGCGTCGTTCGGTAGAAAAGAAGCGATAGGCGACATCTATCGTAATACCCTGTTCACGCTCGGCGGCGAGGCCGTCGACCAAAAGGGCGAAATCGATATTCTTTCCCTGAGTGCCTACCCGCTTGGAATCAGCCTCTAGCAATGCGAGCTGATCCTCGTAAATCAACTTGGAATCGTAAAGTAACCGTCCAATGAGCGTCGACTTGCCGTCATCGACGCTCCCGCAGGTGATAAATCGCAACAGACTTTTATGCAGATGCTGAAGCAGATACGCGTCGATATCCTTCGCGATGAGTGCTTGCGTCTGAAAGCCGCCTTTTCGTTCGCCGTTATCCATCAGAAATAGCCATCCTGCTTTTTCTTCTCCATGCTCGCGGCTTGATCATGATCAATCGCTCGGCCTTGACGCTCCGACGTCGTGGCAAGGAGCATCTCCTGAATCACCTCCGGGAGCGTCACGGCATTACTTTCGATGGCGCCAGTGAGCGGATAGCACCCAAGCGTGCGAAAGCGAATGGAGCGCAGGACGGGAGTCTCGCCTTTCTGGAGCGGAAATCGGTCATCGTCCACCATCAGGAGGAGGCCATCGCGGCGGACAGTGGGGCGTTTCGCGGCAAAATACAAAGGCACAATTGGAATGCTCTCTAAATGAATATATTGCCAGACATCGAGCTCGGTCCAATTGGAAATCGGAAACACCCGGATGCTTTGATTCTGGGCCTTTTTGGCATTGTATATTCGCCACAGCTCCGGGCGCTGGTTCTTCGGATCCCAGCGATGGTTGGCGGAGCGAAACGAAAATACCCGTTCCTTTGCACGACTCACTTCTTCATCGCGCCTCGCCCCACCGAAGGCAACATCAAAGCCATGCAGATCGAGCGCCTGTTTTAGGCCTTCGGTTTTCCAGAGGTCTGTGTGCATCTGGGAGCCGTGTTCGAATGGGTTGATGCCGCGCTCCTTGGCCTCAGGGTTCTGATGGACGATCAACTCCATGCCGGATTCGTGCGCCACGCGGTCGCGAAATTCGTACATCGCCCGAAATTTCCACGTCGTGTCAACGTGCATTAGCGGAAATGGAGGTACGCCCGGAGAAAAGGCTTTGCGCGCGAGCTGCACCATGACGGCTGAGTCCTTGCCCATCGAATAAAGCATCACGGGCTTTTGCGCCTCCGCGACGACTTCCCGCATGATGTGAATCGATTCGGCCTCTAGCCGCTGCAGATGTGTCAGAGACGTCTCTTTGTCTGTCATTTGAAATGCATCATGGGCTAAACCGAGTAGATAAGTCGCCGAAGCGGAGCAAGCTCATAAAGTAGCGCAGCCTGCAAATGGGGCCGAGAATCCCGCGGCAGCTGCATTCGCGCACCGACCGCGTCGGAGCCCTTAAGTAGGACGCTGGTCACTTGGCCTCCACATCCGTGTCGGAAACCGCGTCATGACTGTATGACTGAGAGGGGTAGCTTGCGGCACCGGACTCGCAAAATCTGATTTGGATCTTTCATTGGGATGCACGATTCCACGCTTCTCTTTACATGAATATATCGCGTTCCAAGCCCGGTTACTGAGGCTAAGCCGAGACAAGGACTTATCGCAACGGCGCGCGCGCGTAGACTAAGCGCTTGCGTGTTATGTCAAGGACACCGCTATGCCAGGTCGGACATCGAGCTGGCCGACGTGGTCAATGATAATTCCACAGCTGCGCGCGGCCGACGGCGCGAGGGCCCGCGATTCAATCGGCTCGATGCGAGGCGCGCCTAGTATTCGGCCGTCACAGGCTGCGCCACTTTGCTGTCGCGAATGGGCGCGCAGGGCGTTGCGGGCCTGTCGCAGGTGCTGTGTGGCGGCGGGGCTGGCACCGCCGCGCTGGCTCTGATTCAGCGCCTGAAATATGAAACGCTGCAGCTGAAACGCCAACGGCGTGTCGCGGGGCGACACGCCGTTGGCGGTGGGCGTTTCAGGTCGAATCAAGGCCAGGCGCGTCCCGATCCGAGCCCTGTCTCAGGCACTAGCGGCCGATCAGTGGTTGGA
>Ga0302326_10013453_pt1 | contig 17339 bp, 13 predicted proteins | sample Palsa_T0_3_FD_202264 | JGI IMG/M metagenome (GOLD analysis project Ga0302326, IMG submission 202264) | Peat permafrost microbial communities from Stordalen Mire near Abisko, Sweden - Palsa_T0_3 | ecosystem: Environmental > Terrestrial > Soil > Palsa > Peat permafrost | place: Sweden: Abisko... | reverse complement strand
ATCATTGGCGATTGCACGCCGGATTACCATCTGCTGCCTCTGCAGGCGGAGATTTGGCAATACGATCCGACGACCAATATCTGGACACGGGTTTTCCAGTCGCCGAACTCACTAACTACCGTCGATAACGCCGGCAACACCGTGGCCACTGCCCGGGATATCGGTTTCCGCAGCTTGTCATTAGTCACTGAACCGGGCGGGATAAGTGCTTTGTACGCGGGTGGCGTGACTTCCGAACCGATGTTCGAGTCTCCCACCGCGTTTGGTACCTGGCCTCCGCCGCGCATTCTGCGGACCACCGATGGTGTGAATTGGGCTCCCCTGCCGCAGGATCCCGGGACTTTCCTGGGCGATCTCTCACGGAACGGCACACCGCAATTCCCGAATTGCAGTATCCGGTCGGGGCAGCAGCTTAACGGCTCCCTGTTTTTGCAGGCCGGAGATTTTCCGGGTGAGGGCCGCGTCTTCTCGAGCATCCCCGGACAGAATCCGGCAACCGGAGACAACGCATACCAATGGGCCAGCCCGCCCGCCGATCAGATGGCGGTGTGGATCTTGCAGGAATACAATAATTTCATCTACGCGGGCACTGGTCTGCCCCCAGCCGCCGGCCCCAGCACCTATGGCGTTTATAAGACAGATGGGACAGGTACCGCTCCGTTCACCTGGACACCGATCATCACAAATGGGGCCTATGCGGAACCGGGTCTGGTCGGCTCGTACGCTATTAGCATGGAGCCATTCGCCACGCCGGATTGTCCCGGCATAGGGTGTTTGTATGTGGGCACGGATGAGGCGGCCGAGATCGTGCGAATTCATCCGGACGATACTTGGGACTTAGTGGTCGGCAGTCCCAGAACCATTCCGCAAGGACAACCCGGAGCGGGTACGGTCATCACTCCTCTTAGCGGGATCGGAGAGTATTTTGGGAACGGTTTTACCGGTAACATCACCCGGATGTCGGTAGGCAGCCAGGGCCTGTATGTCAGCACTTGGGATTGGAGCGCCGACGAGTACCCGGTGCTGACCTCACCCTCCGCGCTTTGGAATCAGGAGTTCGGGATGGATGTCTGGCGTACCAGCGACGGGACCAATTGGTACATGATTAGTAAGGTCGGCTTTGGGGACGGTAATAACCAGGAGGGTCGCAGTTGGGCCTCAACGCCATATGGTTTGTATCTGGGGACAGCGCGCTTTGTGGGCGGGGCGCAGGTCTTCCTGGTAGACAACGGGACTGTGGATTTCAATCGCGATGGCGTGATCGACGAGAAGGATGTGAGCCTGATGACGGCCCGCCTGAATACTCCAGCCACGGGACCTAAAGACCCCATGGATCTCAATCGGGACGGTAAGATCACCGCGGCGGATGTGAGCCTGCTAAGGACTCAGTGCACCTATCCGGGATGCGCCGTGCCGGCGGCGCGGGCCACCACCACGCTGGCAGCGCCACTAATAGCTTCGGCGCCGGGAACTCCGGGTGGACCCGTGTCGCTTACCTGGGGCGCAATTTCCGGGGCGCAGGATTACGTGGTTTACACCATCGAGGTTTCGACGGCCCTCAATATACCTCCGCCCGGCATGGACTTGACTGGTGAGCTGGCCGCCGCGTGCAATAGCGGCGGCGTGGCGGCCACCTTGGACTTATGTTACATGGAGCGAGCGGTCCAGGGTTCCACTTCAACCGCGCTTTATGGGTTCCCCGGCCCTCCGATTCTGTTAGGCCGGGTTACCGCGCCAACGTATTACCAGAGTACTTCGCCTACACTCCAGGCGCTTTATTTTGTGCGGGCGGAGGATAGCTACGGCAACCTGTCGCCGCCTTCCAATGTTGTGGGAGGGCCGTCGCTAGCCGCACAGTAGGCGTGGGGCGGGCAGTTCTGCCCGCAGCCGGCTGTTAGCCGGCTTTGGCGGCCTGGGAGGCCGCCGCAGGCCGAGGGCCTGCCCCACGAAAAGAGGCTATCCAAACATCTTCTCCGCCTGGCCGAGCATTTGGGCCACGTAGGTCATTTCCGCTTCGCTCATTGTTGTATGGAATGGCAGCGATAATACCCGGCGCGACAGTTGTGCGGTCCGCGGCAGTTCGCGATTGGTGAAACTGGCGAAGAATTTCTGTTCGTGAACCGGCGGATACCAATAAGCCCTGGTCTCGATGGCATTTTCCTGGAGCCAGGCGGCGATGCGCTCGCGCCGGGCGGCGACGCACTCAGGCAGCAGCACGGTGAAATGCGTAAAGGTGTGGCGGACACCGGCGGGGCGGGGAATTAACTCACACTTAGTGTGAGCCATTAGTTCTCTTTCGTAGTACGCCGCCTTTTCGGCACGGATACTCAGTATCTGGTCCAACCGGCGCAAGTTAGCCAACCCGACGATCGCGTGCAGTTCGCTCATCTTGCCATTCATGCCGGGCCACTGCGCGTCGTAGTTACTTTCAATGCCGTAATTGCGCATGCGGCGGACCTTCTCCACCACGGCCGGGTCGCGGCTGGCGACCAGACCGCCCTCCACGCAGCCCAACGCCTTGGTGGCTGAGAGCGAAAAAACCTCCACCGATCCGAAGGAACCGGCGGCCCGGCCGTTCAAGCGGCTACCGAAGGCGTGCGCGGCATCGTACAGCAGGGGCACCGGCCGTCCCACACGCGTTTCGTAGGCGTGCACGACTTCAGATATCTCATCCACGTGGCACGGCAGGCCAAAGGCATGCACGGCAAGGACGGCGGCCACCTCCGCGTCGCCCGCCAATTGATCCGCAAGATCCTGGGGATCGAGAGTGAGATCGCTGCCCACTTCCGCGAATACCGGTACAGCGCCGGCGTAAACTACCGCTTGCGCGGTCGCCATGAAGGTGAAGCTAGGCAAAATCACGCGCTGTCCCGGCCGGACACCGACTGCCTGCAAGGCAAAAAGCAGCCCCATGGTGCCCGAAGAGACGGTGGCGGTATTTACTCCAAGGTAATCGGAACAGGCACATTCGAACGCCGTCACGTACTTACCGAAATTCGTGATCCGTCCATTTGCCAGCACTTCTCGAAAGGCCGGCTCAACCTCCTCAAAAACAGGCAAGTCTGGTTTGATCAATGGCAGCATCGCGCGCTGCGCGATTGCGGTTCCCATGGTTCCCCCTCCGTTTATTTGAAGCCATTCGCCGTCATCCATTTCACGTTGTAGCAGTGGGCGTCGTCCCGCAGCCATCCATCGCGATGTGCCTGCGCGATCTCGCGGATCGCCATGGTGACGTCTCTCCTCGGTACGAAGCCGGTGGCGAGCAACCGATCCGAACACACGCGGTACGATCGTGGATCGTTGGACGGCAGCACTTCGACACGGGCGCCCAACTCACGCGCCACGATGGCCGCAATATCCATGACGGTCAGATTTTCAAAGCCGGCGTTGTACACCCCGGCCAGCCGGTGCTCGAACGCAAATAGATAGAGATCGATCAAATCGTCGATATGCACAACCGGCCGCACCTGCCCGCCGCCTAGCACCGTAATAATACCTTTGGTTAGCGCCTGCATGGTTAGCATGTTGACGACCGTATCGAGGCGCATACGAGGTGAGTAACCGCATACCGTGGCGGGCCGGACGACCGTGGTGGTTATCGCGCCCGAGTAACTCAGTACCACACGCTCAGCCACCATTTTTGTGCGATTGTATTCCGACAGAGGACATAACTCGAGGTCTTCGGTAACACGCTCCTCCTGTTTCAGTCCGTACACGCTCGCCGAGGAGGCAAAAATGAATTGTCTAGCGCCTCTGCGCGCGGCCGCATCGATCAGACGCATGGTGGCCAGGACATTCACTTTCCACGAAGTGTACGGGTCCAGGTCCACAGAGGGGTCGTTCGCGATGTTGGCCAGGTGGAAGATCGTGTCATAGGCCGAGAGATCGAGACTATCAAAATCGCAGAGGTCTGTATGGTGAACGGTGAGCCGTGGATGCGATTTGAGATGGTTGCCGAACCATTGAATGTCCAGCACGTCGATCTCATGCGGCGTAGAGGTCAACAACGCTTCCGTTAGCTTTGTCCCCACGTACCCGCAACCACCGGTAACAAGTACTTTCACTGTGTTTCGGCTCCGCGCCAGAACCTCCAACCCCATTGACAGGAATCCTAAAATTATAGGGCATGCCCGCCAGGATGTCCAGAGAGAATTTTCCCGGATGTACGAACGGATATTTGCGCCGTTGCTAGAATCGGATTATGTCTTTCGAACGGGCCGTGCTCGGGCGCACGGGCATCGAGGTGGGCCGGCTGGGTTTGGCGTCCAGCTATGGCGCGCCGGCGAGCGCTGTGGAGCGGGCGTTCGACAACGGCGTGAATTACTTCTACTGGGGCAGCTTTCGGCGCGGCGGGTTCGGCGAAGGCCTGCGCGCGCTGGCGCCGCGGCGCCAGCGGATCCTGCTGGTGACGCAGTCGTATTCGCGGATGGCTTCGCTGATCGGCCCCAGCCTGGAACGGGCGCTCAAGGCGCTGCGCTTCGATTACACCGACGCGCTGCTGCTGGGATTATGGAACGGCGCTCCGCCGCCGCGCATTCTGGACGCCTGCCGCAAGCTGCGCGAGCGCGGCCTGGTGCGGTACGTGGCCGTGTCGACGCACAACCGTCCGTTGATCGCGAAATTGGCGGCGGATCCGCTATTCGATATCTTCCATGTGCGCTACAATGCGGTGCATCGCGGGGCGGAGCGCGAGGTGTTCCCGCAAATGCTCACCCGGAATCCGCCAGGGCTGGTTTCGTTCACGGCAACAAGCTGGCGCCAGTTGTTGGGCCATAAGCGGATTCCGCAGGGCGACAAGATTCCCACAGCCGCGGATTGCTACCGCTTCGTGCTGACGCAGCCGGCGGTGAATGTGTGCATGACGGGACCGGCTAACGCGCCGCAATTCGACGACGCGCTGGAGGCGCTACGTCGCGGGCCGATGGCGGAGGATGAGCTGGCCTGGATGCGGCGCGTGGGCGATGCGATCTACGGGAAGCCACGAACATGATCTACCGGAAATTGATTTTAGTGTGGCTTTTGGCGGCTACACTCGAGGGCGCAGCATGGCAGCGGCATGTCCTATCCGGCAAAGGAGAATTCCGGGATAGTCCCGCTCCGGAGCCACTCGCCTACTTCACTCGCGATCCTTTCATGCGCGACGATGGGGACCAGTTCTGCACGGCTTGTACACCACAGGATAAAGCCACCTTACACGCACAGCACAAGTTCAAGGCGGAGCTTACGAAAGTGGGGGACCTGCGGGGGTTCGCGATCTACGACTTGTTCTATTTCTTCGACGATGACATTGCCGCGCGGCAAATAGACTGGAAGTCAATCCTGGTTAAAGTCGCGCCGGGAAGATTCCGTGAGATTTATCATCTGCAACCTACGCAAGCGATCGTCAGACCGTCGTTCCTCCTGAAGGTGGGCGACCACCAGATTCTCGCAACCCGCGACCAGATTCCGGGAACCGGCAATAATTTCTACGAAGACTATTTCTGGTTCGATCGGGACGGGCCGGTTCGCATTGACATCGATGTTATTCCTAAAGTCCTGAAAGCCATTCTCCCGGCTGGCTCCGGCGTGTGGAAGGGCGGCGGGTTGCACATGAAGACACTGACTTACCGCATGCCCGTCTGGAAAGAAAACGACGGAAACTGCTGCCCGACCGGAGGCATGGTGGAGTTCAAATTCCGGCTCGACGATGGCCGGCTGGTGGTGACCGGCAAACACTTCGATCCCCACGCCAAACCCGAATGACACGCAGGAGCTGCGCTACCAGGGCCACGCGACGCTGCGCCAGGCGGGGCCGGGCGCGATGCATTCAACTGTGTCGATAAGCTCCGCGTGGCCGTACTCTTGTTTCACGCGAGCCAAATAGGCGGCATTGGTCGGGAACTCGCTGGGCGTGCGCCCCATGCGCTTGGCGGCGAACCATTGCGCGTCGCGATGCAGCGGGTCCACGATCTCGCCCGCGCGTACGATCATGCCGTCGTACTGCACACTGGCCACCGCGAACTCTTCGTAGCCGGATGGGTCGCCACTGCCGAAAAAGCGGAAGCGCCCATCCGCCAGGCGCAGCCCGCAGGCGATCAGGTAAAATCGCAGCGCCTTGAACTTCCAACTCACCGCGCCCACGCGCGACGGCCACTCGCCGAATTGACGGTGGAAGCACAGCATCGAGAAGAAGAGGTTTTCGAAACTGTCGCGCCCGAAGCGCTCCAGCAGCACGCCGTTACAAACCAGTCCGGCAGTGCGCGCGTACTCCCACATGCCTTCGGCTTCGGAGTTGGAGACGGCGTCCGCCAGATGCGGACGCGACCGGCCGCCGCTCAACACCAGCGCATGGTAGCCTTCCGCGGCGAAGATGCGGAAGGCGTCGCGCACGTGCTCTTCGTAGAGCCGGTCTTCGTTCTGGTGTCCACCGTGCCACCGGCCATCCTGATAGATAGCGTGGCCGGCCAGCATCAACAAGCCGCCGTTCATTCCACGGTCACGCTTTTGGCCAGGTTGCGCGGCTGATCCACGTCGCAACCGCGCCGCACGGCGATGTGATAAGCGAGCAACTGCAGCGGTACGATTTCCAGGATGGGCGCCAGCAGTTCATTGGTGGCCGGGATCTCGATGACGTGGTCTGCCGTTTTGTGGGCCTCTTCATCGCCTTGGCTGGAGATGGCCACCACGGTGCCCTCGCGCGCTTTCACTTCCTGGATATTGGAGAGCGTCTTCTCATACAGCACGCGGCTTTCGTCGCTCGATGGATCGCGCGTGGCGAGCACTACCACCGGCAGATTCTCGTCGATCAGCGCGTTGGGTCCATGCTTCATCTCGCCCGCCGGATAACCTTCCGCGTGAATGTAGGAAATCTCTTTGAGCTTGAGCGCGCCTTCGAGCGCGATGGGAAAGTGCACGCCGCGCCCCAGGAAGAGAAAGTCGCCGGCGCGGAACAGCTTGCGGGCCAGCTCTTCATACATCGCATCGTGCGAGAGCACTGTCTCCAGCTTGCCGGGGATGCGGCAGAGCTCCTGCACCAGGCAGCGCGCGGCGGCGGCATCCAGCGTGCCGCGCTCCTGCGCCAGGTACAGCGCCAGGATGAAGAGCGCGGTCAACTGGCAAGTGAACGCTTTGGTGGAGGCCACGCCGATCTCGGGGCCGGCATGCGTGAGGATGGCGCCCGCCGCTTCGCGCGTGATCATGGAGCCGATCACATTGCAGATCGCCAGCGTCTTCGAGCCTTTGTGTTTGGCCTCGCGCTGCGCCGCCAGCGTGTCGGCCGTTTCGCCGGATTGTGAAATCACTACCGTGAGGGTACCCGGATCGAGCAGCGGATCGCGGTAGCGGAACTCGCTGCCATAGTCGACCTCCACGGGTATGCGCGCCAGTTTCTCGATCATGAACTTGCCGCACAGGGCCGCGTGCCAGCTGGTGCCGCAGGCGATGATCTTCAGTTGACGGAATTCGCGGAACTCCCGCGGGGTGAGGTCCATCTCGTCGAGGAAGATGCGGCCGGTCTCCTGGCTGACGCGGCCCAAGGTGGTATCGCGGACGGCGCGCGGCTGCTCGTAAATCTCCTTGAGCATGAAATGCTTGTAGCCGCCCTTTTCGGCCATGATGGGGTCCCACAGGATGTGCGAGACCTGGCGGTTGACGGGGCGGCCATCGAAATCGCTTAGGCGGACACCGTCGGGGGTGAGCACGGCAAGGTCCCCATCGGCCAGGAAAAACATGTCGCGGGTGTGGTTCAGGATGGCGGGCACGTCGGACGCCACGAAGTATTCGTTATCGCCGAGGCCGATGACCACGGGCGGCCCGAAACGCGCGGCCACGATTTTGTTTGGATCGGTGCGCGCGATGACGGCCAGCGCGAAGACGCCGGTGAGTTCCTTGACGGAGGCGCGCACGGCCTCCTCCAGGTTGCCCTGAAAGTGCTTCTCCACCAGGTGGGCGATGATCTCGGTGTCGGTCTGGGTTTGGAAGGTGTGACCCTCGGCCTGCAACTGGTGCTTCAACGACAGGTAATTCTCGACGATGCCGTTGTGCACCACCACGATGTCGCCCGTGCAATCGCGGTGCGGGTGGGCGTTCTCTTCGGTGGGCCGCCCGTGCGTGGCCCAGCGGGTGTGGCCGATGCCGAAGGCGCCATCCACGGGATTCAGGCGGATGGCTTCTTCCAGATTGCGCAGTTTGCCGGAGGCGCGCCGCACGGCGAGCTGGCCGTTATCGCAATAGACCGCGATGCCGGCCGAGTCGTAGCCGCGATATTCGAGACGCTTGAGGCCTTCCAAGATGATGGGGACAGCTTTGCGGTTTCCGATGTATCCGACGATGCCACACATAGGTTTTATTATGCGCTTCGTGCGCGGTTCTGGGTTCCGGGTGCTGGGTTATGGGTAGTGTATCGGTTTGAATTTTCATAGGCGTCGATCATGGCAACGATATCGCTGATTTCCCACTTGCGGGTTTCCAGGCCAGCGGCCATTGCGGGCGTCTGTTTAAGGGTCTGATGGACGCGACCGAAATTGTAGTACATGAAGTAGAGAGCCGCGGCGTGCATGTGGTTCTCCAGCTTTTTGGAGAAGGCGTTCGTCAGCCGGGTGAAGCGCCGCATGGACATGCGCATCGTGAGGTTTTGGCGTTCTACGTAGCTGGTGCTGATGTGCTTCGGGTCGGGGTTGCCGGTAACCGTGTGGCTCTCGCATCCAAGGCACACAGCGGGGCTGTAGCGCTTCTCCCCGTCATTGAGGATACCGTACACCTTCACCAGTTGGGCGTAATCCACATCGCCCGCAAACGCCTTATCGACCGCCTTGACGTAAAGCTTCAGGCCGTCGCTCGTAAGCTGAATGCGGCTTGCTAGCCGCCCGGCCAAGTCCTCGATAAAATCCCGCGCCGCTTCTGGGCTGCGGTCGGCAACTAACCAGCACGGTACGAGCTTAGTATCCGCATCAATGGCCGTCCATGTCCACGCATCGCCCATGCCTTGCGCCTTCTTTTCCGCCGTCGCCTGCTTTTCTTTGCACCCCACGAAGCTCCAGATTTCATCAACCTGAACCCGTTCGCACTTTAGGTTTTGCATCGCCCTGTCTTGGTAATCAGCACAAGCCCGACCGGCGTCTACGGCCAACTTAACGACCGTGTTGATGGCTACTTCGGTCAACCGGCTAGTGGAGCGGATGGAGCACCCTTCAATCAGGCACCGGAGAACTTGGGCGCGTTGGGCGGAATCAAGCCTGTTCATACTAACTATTATACTTGATCGGCACCCATTAAGTCAAGCATTGCAGTCACTTTAACGAATTGCGTTCAGTGGGTGTTGACAAGGTGTTCGCTTGGTGTTATCTTCAAATCAGCCAAAAACTTGCATGGATATCGAGTTCAGGGATTCTCGTCTGTCCCTGATTGAAACGGACCGGGCAATGGAGACGAGGTTGCCCGTCTCGGTGATTTCATCATGCCGGCACAAGTTGGTGGTTCTTCGGGCGGCTCCCGACGAGAGGACGCTGAGGAACTGGAAAAGCTTGCACTACGAAAAACTTGAAGGAGACCGTGCAGGGCAGCGCTCTATTAGGCTGAATAAGCAATGGCGCTTGGTGTTTACTTTGAACTCGGATTTGACTCCACCAAAACTTACGGTTTTGTCGGTTGAGGACTATCACTGAGGCGCGATATGGGACAGACGGCTACAGACTGGGTGATGCACCCTGGGTTCTATCTAAAAGAAGAGATGGATGCGCGCGGGTGGCTTCAGCGCGACCTTGCATTTATTTTAGGAGTTCCTGAGCAGGCGGTCAATGTCATATTGGCCGCTAAGCGTGGCATTAGCGCAGATATGGCGCGGGCACTCGGTGAAGCGTTCGATGTCCCTGCCGAGTTCTTTGCTAATCTGCAAAAGGCTTACGACCTCTCACGGGCAAATGCTCCGAATCCCAGCGTCGCGGTGCGCGCAAGAATCCAGGGACAGTACCCAATACGGGAGATGATAAAGAGAGGATGGCTTATGGATGGCGATTCCACGCTGCTCCAGGGCCAACTAACGCGTTTCTTTGATGTCCCATCGCCCGATGACATACCATTCCTTGCGCACGCTGCCAAGAAATCTAGTTACGAAGAAATGGACATAGGGCCCGCTCAGCTTGCGTGGCTATTCCGCGTTAAGCACATAGCACGGTCTATAAGTGTTCCAGCGTATTCGGAGAAAGCTCTGCGCGATTCATTGGGGCGACTGGCTACGCTGCTTTACGCTCCAGAGGAAACGCGTCACGTCCCAAGAATACTAATGGAAGCTGGCGTTAAGCTGATCTTTGTCGAAAAGCTCCCGCAGGCCAATATCGATGGGGTTTGCTTTTGGCTTGACGCTGGTTCGCCAGTAATCGGCATGTCGCTTCGCTACGACAGGATCGACAATTTTTGGTTTGTTTTGCGCCATGAGATCGAGCATGTACTTCGTAAGGACGGTCAAGCAAGAGAGATCGTTGATGAACTTGATGGACTACGCTCATCGACAGACTCTTCTCTGCCAGAGGAGGAAAGGGCGGCTAATGTCTCGGCGGCTGATTTTTGCGCCTCATCAGACAAGGTGGACTCGTTCATCGCTAGGAAACGCCCATACTTCTACGAAAAAGATGTTCTGGCCTTGGCACGCATCCTGAACCGACATCCTGGCTTGGTTGTTGGGCAAATGCAGAAAAAGCTAAATGACTTTGCATACCTTAAGAAGTATCAGGTCAAGGTACGGACCTTCGCGGCTCCAGGAGCGATCACGGATGGCTGGGGACAGACAATCCCGGTCAGTATGTAAGGTGAGGGTTGAATGACAAAACAAGAAAGACTACAGCAGGCGTGGCATCACTTCGATGATAAGCAAGACCACCTTCCATCAAGCGCTCGGCAGGCGTGCGAGCGGGCGGTTGCGGCTGGTCTGTTGCAACTACCTGAAATCGATCCTTACGATGTACTCGCCGAAGATATGGCCCAAGCGCTCAGAGCTGAGTACGGCACCGATAACGAGGGCCGCCGATACCGCATCAATCATGCGGTTCGTGTGAGTAAGGCTGGAGTCCAATATACGTTTTGGGCTGAGATGGGATTCGCTCCGCACGATCACATGGAAAAGGCATTCGCACAGAGGCGAGAGCAAATCGTTGGGGACTGTTTCCAACTTAAGACTGATGTCGATGTTTACAACAGCCTCACTGCCAAAAGTATGCCAAGGGTGCAAATGGTACTGGACTTCGCGGATGACGTTGCGGAGCGCGAAGAACAGCGCAGATTCGGGAATAAGGCGGCTTAGCTCCTTTTTTTCCACCTTGCCGATGCAGCGGTGCGAGCGATGTCTGTTCGCTGTTCTGGTGTGAGTTTATCCGCGCGCGCCCTGCCACCCTTCGCGCCACCGAGCTTGCCCAAGGCCACCGCAGCCGGGTTCTTGCCCGCATGGGCGTCTTCCAAGGGAGTGCCGTCCAGGTGCTCCCCGATGGCTTGTTCAACCACGCGGCGGGCTACCGTCATGAAGTCGTGGTCTTTGCTTGAACGGCTAGGCATGGTAATATTATGGCATAGTGAAAAAGCTAACGCCATTAGCTCATGCACTCGGCGATGCGCTTTTGAAGCGGCATGCTGAGGTTTGCGCTCCACTTAAGATTTCAAAGGCTGCGGTCACGCCGACAATCAGGGACGAGTGCACGATCCCGTACAAGGTTCTCTGCGAGAGCGTTAATGCCGTTGAGATGACCGAGAGCGTCGGTGACTTTCTCAACGAGTTGGCGGAATGGTGCCAAGCAAACAGACTGCCACCAATCAACTCTTTGGCGGTTAACAGCCAAACTGGCGTTCCTGGTGTCGGGTATTTCTTGGCTCCAGGATGCGGGGAATGGGAAGCCGAAGTTGCCGCGTGCATCGAATGCCAACGTTATCCAGCGGCGCTACCTCGGAACGCCTGACGGATTCCGAACTGATACACTACCGGGTTATGGGCTCAGCGTGGTGGCCACCGACTGTGTTGAGGTTAGCGGACTTGGGGGACGCCGGCAGTCCTTATTGTGGCGGCGAGCCGCGTCCAGCGGACGAGCATACCCACGCCTTCCCATCCTCCCGCCGCCGCTGCTATTCCATCGTGATGGCGAACACCGTGCCGCCCAGCGGGCTGGCCGGGCGCGGCGGCGGTGGTGCCATAAATGGCTCCATTCGGTCCTGCCACCAGATTTCCGCTGGGAACCTGGCCGTTCGTGAAGGTGTAGAGAGTGGTCATGGTCCAGGCGCCGCCTGGGGCTGATGGGGGCTGCAGCTCGAAGATGGAGCCGCCCGTCCCCGTAGTGATGCCGCCGTAGAGATTGCCGTTCACTATAGCGACCGGAGTGTTAAAGTGCTCCGCTTTGGTGGGCGTCGTCAGGGCCGTATAGGTCCACTGTCCACCCGATGCGGTGGGCGGGGTGAGTTGGAAGACGGCGGAGTCCCCGGCGCCGAGCGGGGGATTCCACCCGTACGCGGCGCCGTAGATCGTTCCGTCTGGCGCGACGGTCAACCCAATGGGATTGCCCACCAGGTCCTCGGGGGCGAAGCTGTGCAGCAGCTTCCGGGTCCAGACGCCACCAGGAAAGGCGGGCGGCGTAAGTTGGAACACCGCACCGAACTCATGAGGTAGGTTGTCGTCAGGGCCCGTGCCGTAGAGAACACCGTTCGGTCCCGCGACTAAGCTGTTCAGCGTCGGCCCATGGGTAAAGCTGTAGAGTACCGTCGCGGTCCAGGCCCCGCCGGGCGAGGCGGGCGGCTGGAGCTGGCAGAGATCAGTGGCGGAAGTCAGCACGTAGAACGAACCGCCCGGACCTTTGACAACGCCGCTAGTGGCGTAGCCAATGTTCGCTGATGGATCGTCGAAGTTATAGAGAACGTTCTCGGTCCAACCAGCACCCGTGGATTCGGGCGGTTGCAAGTCATAGAACACCCCAAGCAGATAGGGTCCCCCGGCCGAGGTGATCCCGTAAAGGGTACCGCCGGCGCCGACGACTGGCGCGCCGGCAGGAGAGCACGGGTCACCGATGACGTTCGGGAAACTGTATAGCACAGTGCCCACCCATGGACCGTCTTTGGTGCCCGGCGGCTGGAGCCGGTACACCGTACCGCAGTTGTAGCCGACTCCGCCGGAGTCGAAGGTCGTGCCGTATAGCACGCCCGTCGCCCATGCCAAGCCGACGGGGTTATCGCCGGTGATGGTATACAGGGTGGTAAAGCGCTTGCCGTACGAGCGAGGAGCCAGCGTAATGAGGCAAACTGCGCAGGTTACTGCAGTGATCGATTTCATTTCTGATCCTCCTGGGCGCGTCTCTACGGAATAAGGCCCGTGTTTACTAGTGAGTAGGTCTGGATTGACGGCGACGACGAGTTCGTAAGGTAGCGCACGATAACGACGCCATTATTAGACCTTGGCTCGTATGTGCAACCATTGGAACCGTCGGTCTCGCTGGTGCCATTTGGACCGCTCGGGTCCGTATCGGTCACGGTGGCCCAAAACGACCCGAACGGGCTGGTCGTACCGCTCTGGAGGGTGAAGTTCAGGATCACACATCCGAATTGTTTTTGGGTCGCCGTGCCAGCGGGTGTTACCACGGCGACGATCGTATTGTCCGCCCGGATGGCCCAGTCGAATTCCATGAGGTAGAAGTAGCTGGTGCCGAAGGAGGCCTGAAGTAGCGAGGGAAGATCTGAGTCCTGGTGAAGCAATACTCGAGGTGGCAGCCGGTCCACAGGTCGTCGGGCTGTAGCTGGCCGAACGTCGGCGCATCCGCGCGCTGGGCCGAGGCCAGCGGGGCAAAGAGCAGAGGGAGCATCAGCGCGAATAGCCCAAGGCCGCACGAGCGGAAGAGCGGAAGAGCGGAAGAGCGGAAGAGCGGAAGAGCGGAAGAGCGGTACCGGTATCATAGTGCGTGCCTCGTGCTGGGAGATCTCCAGACTAGTAGTCAGTATCAATGATAGCCTGGTGTGTTGTCAAGAATCTTGTCTAAGCGTTACTTTTCGCCGATATTCAGTTGGGCGCCATGGCTTGCAGAGTGTGGCCCGGCTGCTCTTGAGCCATCTAACTGCAGGCGAGGCCATGGAGGCCGGTAGAGACACGCCGAATGACCTGATCGAGCTGGGATCGGTGGCCGTCGCTCCGATCCAGGTGACGGCCCCGATACTTAGTCTTCAGGGTAGGCCACAATATTTGGCGCGCCTTGCGTACGGTGCTGGCTTAGCGGTTCTGGGTGGTGGGTTCCGGTGGCGCGTGGCGGGTTATGGGTGTTGGTTTTCGCGGTAAGCCAGAAACACCGCGATGCGGTCCCAGCGGTCGCCGGCCCAGACTCCGGGTCCGATCTGGTAGCCGCGCTGGCGCAGCAGGTCTTGGGGGCTTTGCGCCTGCTTCCAGGATTTGTGGTTGTATCCTACCCAGATCCGGTCCGCAGTAATTTCGGCGACGCTCGCTACGTTCACCAGCTTCCACTTTTGGTGATAGTGGGATTCCAGATAGTAAGTCATGGGAAAGGCTAAGTACGGGTCCAGGAAATCGACTGTAGCATTGCCCCCCTCACGCGCGTTCAGCTCGATTAACTGGCCGGTAAGGACGTCCATGTTATTCCTGAGTTCCGGGTACAGAGTCACACGATACACGCCAAAGGCGCCCCAAGCGCCGGCGATTAAGAGAATGAGGAAGCGCAGCCACTTGGGCCGCAGGGCGGCTAATCCCAGGGCCAGCAGCGACAGATACGGCACGGCGGAGACAATCAGGTGGCGATTGCCCCAGATGGAGTTGCGCAGCACGTTGCTCAACAGGTAAGCCGCGGTCGGCGGCAGAAACGCCAGCAGCGCGGCGAAACGCATGCGGCTGGATGCGAGCGGGCCGGCGGCGCGGAAGACTCTCCACAGACCGGCCGCCATGGCGCCGAACAGCAGGAAAACCATGGCCGAAGCTACGGGGATAGGCCATAGGGGGCCATCGCAGCCCACGTAATACCACCAAAGGTCGCCGATTTTCGGATGGCGGATCCAACCCAGGTTGGGCGCCAGGCCGCCTTTGGCGATGGCCGCCGTGGTGGCGGCATAGGCCCAGGGCGCAAACAGCACGGCGATCACGGCGGCGCCCAACAGGAACGGCTTCAGCTTGCGGCGGTCCATCCAGACAAGGTGCAGCGCCTCGACTCCCATCACCATCCAGCCGAAGTATTGGGTATAGACGAGCAGCAGGTTGACGGCGGTCAGGGCGAAAACCGTTCCCTTACGGTCCCGGCTCAGAAAGGAGTTGAAAAGCGCCATGGAGATAAGGCTTAGCAGGAAGAACAGCGCATACATCCTAACGTAGCGGGCATGAAATACCTGGTAATCGTTGATGCACAATAGAGCCAGCGCAATGATGCGCGCCGGCGCGCTGAGTTCAAGCTGGCGGAAGACCATCCACGCCGGTATCAGCGCCAGCATCGAGAGCAGGAACGGCAACAGCCGCAGCCAAAGGAGCGACTGGCCGCCGATCCTGACCCACAGGCCCAACAGCAGGTAGAAAAGCGGCGGGTGGACCACGTCGGCACGCACCGATTGCAGCAGGTGTGGGAGCGGGTAGCGGGCGGTGAGCAGGCTGAAGATCTCGTCCGAATCCAGGCAGAAGGCCGTCAGGTTCCAGAGGCGGATGCCGATGAAGCCGGCCACCAGCAGGCACAGTATCGGCACTTCCAGGCGGCGCAGACGCGCGTTCACGTGGTCTCCGGCACCGCCGCGGCGGGCCTCCACCTTCGCCACCTGCGCCGGACGCGGGTGGGCAGGTTCAGGGTGGCCAGTCCGTACATCAGCGCGATCAACAACAGGCTGGCGGCGGCGCACTGGCCGATGGTCAGCCGCTCTTTGGCGAACCAGAACCAACGGCCGTACACCAGCTCCACATGCACCCAATAGATAAGGAGGGAGTTCGTGCCGAGGCGGCGCATGAAGCCGAGTTTCTCGGGCTGTTGGCCGTGGGTCCAAACGAATCCCGCGGCCGCCAGCACCAGTACGATGCCGAAACGGATCAGGATTAGGCCGGGGCTATTGAGCCAGAAATCGGAGTTCGGGTAAAGCGAGAACGGCAGATTGGAAAAGTAGTGCGCCGTCACCACCAGGGCCAGCCCGAGACAAGCGCCCCATTGCATGATGCGGTCCACAGCCGGATCGCCCGCACGCAGCAACGCGCCGAAGCTGACGCCGAAGGCGATGTACGCCGCATCCGGGAAAAAACTGAAGTAGGCTTTGTTCGGCACAATGTAGTTGCGGACCAGCCAGGGGACGGCGGACCAGTCGAGGGCGGAGACCACCGGCGCCAGCGCGGCGATGGCCAGTCCGGCGGCGGCGCACCAGGTGATGCGCTTCAGCGGCGGCAGCAGGGCGACCGGCGAGAGCACCGCGACGCCGAAAGCCATGCAATTCAATATGTCCACGCGAACGATTTCCGTCCAGGGATTCCCCCATGCGAACAGCCACAACTGGAACCGGAAAGCGAAAGCGATAGCGCCGAGATAGGCCGCACGTACCAGGGCGGACTGCAGGCGCGCCGCGGACGGCAGCCCCTGGCGATCGGCGCGGTCCAGCCGGAACGCCAGGGTGGCGCCCACCAGGAACAGAAAGATGGGCGCCGGCATTCCCCCGATGAACTGGGAAAGAATGTAGACGGACTGATTGCGCAGATCGGCGCGCGCGAAGGAATTGAACAGATGCCCCTGCAGCATGATCAGGACGCCCAAGCCCCTGAGCCAATCCAGCGCGAGCACCCTATCCGTGCGAGGCATTCCTCAGGCAATGGTCGCACTGCGCGGTGGTGGTTTTCAATGCGGGGTCCCCAAGGGCGCTCGCAGCACAGGACATGCGGGCTGGTATCTGACGTGTTTTCATGCGTTTAGTTGTACAGGTCGATTACATCCCGAATATATTGCAGCAAACCCGAAGGCGCGCCATGCTATTCCCAGAGGAAGTGTGATCGAGATGCCAGGGATTCAATTTCAAAGGGTCGAATTTCAAAGGGTAGGTTACAAAACGATGCATACCAGACACCAACCACTCGGATTGAATTTGCGGAGAAGATTCCGTTGGGCGCTTCGCATGGCGGCCGTTCGGCGAATCAGACAACAGCAAGGCTAAGGGGCCAGCGCACCAGCGGAGAGGAGACGCTCGGATGGAGTTGATTCAAATGGAATCCAATCGCCTGGAGCGGTATCGCGATGCCCGGCTGGACCTGAACCTGCACACTCGCGAGGTGGCCCTGGACCGGACGCCCATTCACCTGACGCCCATGGAGTTCTCGCTGCTGTCGACGCTCGCACGCAATGCCGGCGAGATTGTGTCGCGGGATACGCTGATGCTGGACGTATGGG
>Ga0302326_10013451_pt1 | contig 17339 bp, 16 predicted proteins | sample Palsa_T0_3_FD_202264 | JGI IMG/M metagenome (GOLD analysis project Ga0302326, IMG submission 202264) | Peat permafrost microbial communities from Stordalen Mire near Abisko, Sweden - Palsa_T0_3 | ecosystem: Environmental > Terrestrial > Soil > Palsa > Peat permafrost | place: Sweden: Abisko... | reverse complement strand
CCGAGCGGGAATTGCGCAGCACTCACGGTGATGCTGACTGGCGAAGGGCCACTCAGGGAGGCCGAGCCGAGAGTTGTGGTGCCGGCGGAGAAGATGACGGATCCCGTAGGCGCAACTTTGGGGGTGGAACCCGCGGTGGCGGCGCCGGTGACGGCCGACGTGAGAGTGATGGAGGGCGCGGAGCCGACCAGAGCATAGCTGGCAGAAGAGGTGAGAGTGGTGGCGGACTGCAGGTTCGGACCGCCACTGCCGCAGCCTGCAAGAAGTGCGCAGACAGAAATTGTGAAACTGGAAAAGAACCAGCGCATCCGTGATTGCCTCGAGGCAATGCTTCGACGGCAGGCGAGCGGGGGTGCAAGCTCGGCCAATCGAAACATAAAGTGAACAGAAAGTAATGGAAAGATATCCTTGGATGGCGATCGAGACAAGTGGAAATTCAGGCGAACTTCATCGTGCCATTGATGTACTGAACATTGCCGAGGCGAACAGAGCCCGCAGCGCAGAAGCTTTGCGCGATCTGTGGAAGCCAGATTAAGGCGTGACGGCGAGCGCCATTTTGCCGGCTTCAGACACGGAAAGATTTGGCGGCAGCGGCGCGAAGTTGCGGTGAGTCAGGTGCTGGGTGCGGCTGAGAGTGTGGAAGAAGAGCAGGTGCCCCTGCATGTTGATGTCGAGCAGCGTGGGTTTGTAATCGTCGCCGGTAGTGTGGACGCGAACGAGGTGCATGTTGCCGCCAGGCAGGATTTCGCCAATGATGCCCCAGCCGAACTTCACATCCTCGGTAATGCGGGCGTCGAGTTGGCGCAGGCGCAGGGCGCCGGGTTCGATGAGGACGCTGCCGGCCATGGCGTGGAGGACGCGCTGTTCATAAGTCGACGGCTGGAAGGCGGGGTTGGGTCGGAAGCTGATCTTGAGGAGGCCATCGCTTTCGCCCTCCCGAGCGTAGACAAACATCTGCGGCGGGTAATTGAACATGGATTGCGCGTGCTGCTCATCCTGCTCGCGGGCATGGCTGTCGGCTTCCAGCTTGGCGGGATCGGCGGCCTCTGCGGCGATGCGGGCGTCCTCCTGCTGACGGCGTTGCGGGGCGAGTGGCTGGCCGTCTTCCCGGAGCAGGCGGCGGAATTTGCCTTGCGGAGTTTCGACAACGGCCTCGAGCCAGAGATGCTGATTGGTGCGGTCGGAGCGCTCTGCATTGAGGAAGGAGTAGTAGCCGTGATGGCGGTATGCGGCAAGTTCATGTTCGCCGACTTGCTGAATGATGGCGAGCGCGGCGGGGTCCTGCTGGGTGGGCGCAGGAGTTTGCGCGGAGCCGCAGATGGCCGCGAGCGACAGAGCGGCGAGCAGGCAGACGCCAGGCAGGACGTTGGATTTCACGGGCAAGCTCTCATCAGTAAAAAAAGGTTAGATGCAGAGCGGGGCGGCAAGTTGCGATTGCTCCGGTGTGCTCTTTTGCTCTAGCTCCATGCGTGAATTTTAAGTCCACACCTTGAAATCCCGGGGTGCGCGGCGTAGCATCCACTCTCAAATCCGCTTCACAAATTTAGATCTGCATCCAGATGCGTCTGGCTTTTCGCTGTAATCCATCCAGCGCATGCAAAGGAAGGCGCGTTATGACTTTGGGATTGTCGCTGCAGGCGTTTACGCAACTTCACGTCGCCATCAGTTTGATTGCAATTCTTGCGGGAGTGATTGTGCTGTTCGGGATGCTGGCTGCTCGACGGCTGCCCGCCGTCACCGCAGTGTTCCTGGTGATGACGATACTTACCGACATCACCGGTTACATGTTTCCGTTCACCGGATTCAAGCCGTCGTATGTGGTCGGTACGATTGACCTGCTTTTACTGATCCTGGCCATGATCGCGCTCTACAGCAAGCACCTCGCGGGGCCTTGGCGCACAACTTATGTGGTCAGCGCGGTTATTGCGCTCTACCTGAATGTTTTTGTCGGAGTCGTGCAGACGTTTGAGAAAGTGCCGTCGTTTGTGGCGATGCCCAAGCTGGCGCCAGTCTTCCAGATTGTGACGCTGCTGCTGTTTATCGTGCTGGGATATTTCGCGGTGAAGCGCTTCCGCCCGGTCGTTTGATCGGGGCCCGTCTGAGTTGAAGCAAGACTGGAGCCGGAAGCCTCCGCCCAGTTGCGAGCTAAATCAGAGGCAGATTATTACTGCGGAAGCAATCCGTAAGCTGCGACAACACCTTGTCCGGCGACATAGACGCGGCCGTTGGCGACAACCGGTAGCGTGAATTTCACGGACGGCGGAGCCTGGTCGCGGGAATTGTTGGTGGAGCTACTGTAGAGCTGAGTGGAGAGCGAGTTCGCGTTGAAGGCGTAGAGAACGCCGTTCGAGCCGGAGATGTCGAGTCCCCAGGCGATGGCGTTGGTGGCGCCGGCGTCGGGACCGCTGGCGGAGAAGACTGGCTGCACTCCGCCGCCCGATCCGCAGTTACAGAAAGAATGCGTGGTCGACATGCTCGGCGTAGTTGGCAGCGAACCGGCAGTGGTAGCGCTGCCGGGCGCGTAGTCGTAGGCGGCCAGCGGAGAGTTGTTGGCGCCGATGTAGAGGCGGCCATTGAAATATCCGAAGCTGGCGAAGAGACTGCCGCCGGCAGCGAAATCTTCAAGATCGGCATTGAGGCCGTCGACGCCGTTCGATCCTTGGTCGTAGCCGCCGAGGTTATAGCGATTCATCAGGTAGACGCGGCCGGTTTTATCGCCGGTGACGATGAGGTGCGGGGCGACGCCGCTGGCCGGGTCTTCAAAGAGAATGCCGTCAACGGTGCCGACGTCGAGATCGTGGTCGCTTAGATAGAGCTGGTTGCTGGGGACAAAATAATCCGCTGGTGTGAGCGAGTTGCTGCCGATATCGAAGCGCTGCACGGAGTCGCCGTAATCGGCGCCGCCGGTGTTGACGTCAAATGTGCCATTGCCGGTGACGGTGAAGATGTGGCCCTGGTTGTCGGCGGCGGGGCCGGCAGCGGTCATCCAGATGCCGCCGTCAGAGCCGTTAGGAGTGTTGTTGTAGATCGCGGTCTGCTGCGAAATATTCGCGGCGTTGTAGCCGATGGTCCAGCCGTGATACGGAGGAATGTCGCAGTGCGAGGCCCAACTGATCCAGACGCTGCCGTTGGCTTCAAGCATGGCTGCTCGCTCACTCTGCTTGAGCGGATCGAAGCTGACGGTGCCGTTGCTGGTGCCGTCACCGGTGCCGGGCACAGCGGCTGCGATGACGGTGGGGCCGTTGAGTTTTTCCGTGCCGTCGGCCAGGTTGATGGCGTGCAGGCGTTGCGTATATGTAGTTGAGTTGCCGGAAACGAGCTTGGTTTTTCCGATGACGTAAAGCACGCCGAGAGTGCGATCAATTACCGGCGTGCCGAGGATGGTGCTGCTGGGCGACGGATTGCCACAGCCGTAATCGGACGGGGTGACGACGTCCTCGCCCGAGGGGATGACGGAGACGTGCCAGAGATAGCCGACAGAGGGGTTGTTATTGTCCGCGTCGAAGGCGTAAATCGAGCCGCCGGAAGTTTCGACGAACAGGACGTTGTGCTTGTTGCCGTCTTTCATCGTGTAGTTGCTGACGTAAAGCGGCTGCGCGAAGGCGTAGCCGTCGGTGGTAAAGCTGAAAACTTTTCCGAAGGAGTTGGAGTTCACGTTCGACAGATTGAGAACAGACTCGGCGGATTGCACGCCGGTGCGGGCGACATTGTTGCGATGGGTGAGAACGTCGACCGCCGGGGTGACGTTCGCGGTAAGCGCGGACGAAGTGGATGCCTGGTCGGCGGTGTCGCCGTTGTAGTGCGCAGTCAAATTGTAAGAACCGAGTGGGACCGCAGCGTTGACGATGAGTTGCGCCGTGCCATTCTTGAGCTGGGCGTAGCCAGCCTCCTGGCTTCCGTAAAGAAATGTAACCGTTCCTGTTGCAGTTCCGGGATTGCCGGTTCGCGTCACAGTCGCGGTCAGGACGGCGGGCTGATTTTGCTGCACCGAACTCGGCGCGAAGTTGAATGCGGTGGTGGTGGCGGACTGGACGCTGACATAAACGGCGGGTGAAGTTGAAGAGCTGTCGCTGCTGTCGCCGGTATAGGTGGCGATGATGGGATAGGCGCCAAGCGCGATGCCATCGGAGCTGCCCTGGAAAGTCGCGATGCCGCTGCCGTTGAGGCTGGCCGAGCCGAGGTCGTGGCCTTCCGATAAAAAGACAACCTTGCCGGAGGGAGTGCCGCTGCCGGAGGTGCGCGTCACGGCGGCGGTAAGAGTGGCGCTGCTGCCGGTGACAACTTTGGTCGGCGAGATGGTGAGGGCGGTCGCGGTGCTGGATTGAAATGCATGCGCGGAGAGTGGCGCGAGCGCGGCGGTGACAAAGATTACGGCGAGGCAGAGAAATTTCACGGGGCGGACCTCCGGTGGACGGCTTACGTTTGATGTTTGCATCGTGCGGGGCTTGCTGCCAAGGGGCGCAGGCGAACTTTTGTTGCAGGCGATGAAGCGAATTTCGCGCGATGAAATAGGCGCTGAGAAATTTTCGCCGCAGAGGCAAGATTACACGGCGGTTACACTAGTAAGCGGCTGAAACGAATATGGCAGGCAAGACGACGCGCCAATCCGGAGAGCGGGCGAAACTGGGCGGAGCATTGGACACGCAGGTATCGCGGGCATTTTCGCCGGGCGTGGTCCATCCGGCTTCGGTGATCAGCGTAACGCGGCTGACGCTGGATGACGTGGAGCAGATTCTCGAGCTGACGACAGTGTTGGAGCGGGAGCCGGTAGAGCGGCGATCGAAGCGATTGGCGCACCGCCGGGTGGCGCTGCTGTTTTATGAGTCGTCGACACGGACGCGAACGAGTTTTGAGCTGGCGGCAAAAACCCTCGGCGCGGAGACGACCCTGGTCAGTGCGCTGTCGAGTTCGATTGAAAAGGGCGAGTCGCTCAAGGACACGGGGCTGAACCTGAAGGCGCTGGGGGCGGAGGCGATTGTGCTGCGGCATCCCAACTCGGGTTCGGCGCAGCTGCTGGCGGAGGCGACCGGGTTGCCGGTGCTGAATGCGGGAGACGGAATGCATGAGCATCCGTCGCAGGCGCTGCTTGATTTGCGGACGATACTGAGCTGGAAACTTGGCGACAAGCTGCTGCGCGGCAAGGTGAAAGTGAGCGACACGACGTTGCGCGGGGTCACGGTCACGATCTGCGGCGACATTTTTCACTCGCGGGTGGCGCGGTCGAATGCGCTGCTGCTGCCTCGCCTCGGCGCGCGGGTGCTGCTCTGCGGACCGCCAATCTTACTGCCGGAGATTGCGGCCGAGCTACTGCCGGAAAAGGCGAGTGGTCACATTGAAGTGCGGCGCGACTTTGAGGAGTGCATGCGCGAGAGCGATGTCCTGATGATGCTGCGCATTCAGAAGGAGCGGTTGCAGAATTTGCAACTGAATTTGAGCGAATACGTTGCAGAGTACCAGTTGGGACCGGGGCGGTTGGCAGAGTTTGCGCCGAAGGCGCTGGTCCTGCATCCGGGGCCAATGGTGCGAGGCCTGGAAATCACGGCGGAAGTTGCGGACGGCGCACAGTCGGCGATCCTGGAGCAGGTGACGCATGGGCTGAGCGTGCGGCGTGCGCTGCTGGTGCGCGCGCTGAGTGCGGCGAAGAAAGTTGGCAGCGCATGAAGGCCAGGAGCAAAGCGACGTTGATTCGCGGCGGGCGGCTGGTGGATCCGGCGAACAGGGTGGATGCGCTGCGCGATGTGCTGCTCGCTGACGGGCGCGTGTCGGCGGTGAATGCTCCGGGCAAACTGGATCTGGCGGCGAAACAGTTGGGTGCTGAAATTCTCGTTGCGCGCGGTTGCGTGGTTGCGCCGGGGCTGATTGATATCCACGTCCACCTGCGCGAGCCTGGGCAGGGTTACAAGGAAACGATTGCGACGGGGACGCGGGCCGCGGTGGCCGGGGGATTTACTGCGGTCTGCTGCATGCCGAACACGATTCCAGTCAATGATTCGGCGGAGTGGACGCTCTGGATGCAAGCGCCGGAACGCGATGCGTTGGCGGCGGTCTTTCCGGTGGCGGCGGCGACGATCGGGAGTCTCGGGGAAACTGTAACTGATTATGCGCAATTGAAAGATGCTGGCGCCGTTGCCGTGAGTGACGATGGCAAGCCAATTCTGGGCGACGACGTGATGCGGCAATGCCTGGTGCAGGCGGCGCGGGTGGGGATGCCGGTGATTCAGCATGCGGAAGATACGCGGCTGACCGGTGGCTGCAGCATGAATGCGGGGCCGCTGGCGTTTCGCCTGGGGCTGCGCGGATATTCCGTTGAAGCCGAGGCTGGGATCGTGCGGCGCGACTTGAAGCTGCTGGAAGAGTTAGACAGGAAATCAAAGGCCACCGCCCATCTGCATGTTGCGCATTTGTCGACGGCGGCGGCGCTGGACGAAGTTCGGCGCGCCAAGAAACGTGGATTACGCGTGACGTGTGAGGTCGCGCCGCATCACTTCACGCTGACGGATGCGGCGGTCGGTAATTACAACACGCACGCCAAGATGTATCCGCCGCTGCGCGCAGAGCTCGATCGCGAGGCGATGATCGAAGGGCTGCTGGACGGGACGGTGGATTGCATCGCGACCGATCATGCGCCGCATGCCATCCACGAAAAGCAGGAAGAGTTTGATCGGGCGCCGAATGGGATTCTTGGCCTGGAAACAGCTTTGGGATTAACGCTTCGCATGCTGCACGGCGAGCGCGGGATGAGCCTGGTCAAGACGCTGTCGATGTTGACGAGCGGGCCAGCGGCGGTGATGGGCTGGAAGGATCGCGGCCATCTCGCGAAGGGGGCGCGCGCGGATGTCGCGGTGTTCGCGCCGGATGCAAGCTGGACTTACTCCGCTGAGAACGGGGAGTCGCGGTCGCGAAATACTCCGTTTGATGGCTGGAAGCTTCCGGGGCGCCTGCGCGCTACCGTGGTCTCCGGCGTAGTGACCAGCGTCTAAAAGGCCCACGCCTCAACTTTGAAGCGTGGGCGATCTAAATTCCTTAATACGATTATTCGGTGGCGGCGGGAGCTGTGTCCGTCGTGACCGGCGCGGCCAGATGTTGCTGGATGCGAGCGAGCTGCTTCTGGCGCATCTGGTCGGCGGTGGCTTTTTGTTCCGTCGTTAGCACCGAGTTGTAAATCTTGCTTTCAAGTTCGGTGCGCTGCACGGTGAGTTGCACCTCCAGCTGCGCTTGCTTGGTGGCGAGCGACTGAATAGTGGCCTGGTTGAATGCTCCGCCAGCGGTTGCGGTGAGGATGGCGGCGCGGTTCTGCTCCATCTGCTGCATGAGCGGACGGTTGGCAGTGCGCTGGGCCTGCATCATGGTGTGGATCTGTTCTTTCTGCGCAGGCGTCAGGTTGAGTTCGCGGGACATGTAACCGAAGTGGCCGCGGTGATGACCCCATCCGCCGGGACCGCCTTCGTCTTCCGCGTGGGCGAGCGCGCCGGTGGTGCAGAGGGCCGCCGCTAACAAAGCTGCTGTGATGAATTTGGACTTCATAACTTCTCCTTGTCGAACATTCGTTTCCGCGGCTCCGGCTTCAGGAGTGCGGCAACGTCTGGCGACGCAGGATCGAAGTTTCGGCTGAGGCGCCAGTATGTCTATCTAGACGGAGGCCGGTGGCGAAAAAGTTGAAGAAAATTTGCGGGCGCCGACCGGGCGGAAGTTAGCGTTTGCCTTGGATTATTTTCCCTGGCGCGGCTTTTCCTTGGCCGGCTTTTCGCCTGGCGCGCTTTTCGGCAATGGCCTTCATCTGGGCTCCGAGGCTGCTGCGGTTCATGGCCAGCTGCTGGATGATGCCGATGATGTTGCCGCCGGCCCAGTAGAGAGCTAATCCTGAGGCGACGGTCCAGGTCCAGAAGCCGAACATGGCGGGCATCATGAAGGCCATCATCTTGCGTTGTGTCGGATCCATGCCTGGAGCGGGAGTGAGCCATTGCACGAGGAACATGGAGATGACGAAAAAGACAGGCAGGATGTGCAGCGGGTCGGGGCGCGAGAGATCGGGCAGCCACATCCAGTGGGCCTGGCGCAGGTCGATGGCTTTCGCGAGCATCGAATAAAACGCGATCAGCAGCGGGAACTGGATCAGCGTCGGCAGGCAGCCGCCGAACATGTTGACGCCCTCTTCTTTGTAGAGGAGGGAGAGTTCCTTGTTCATCTCGGCCTGGCGCGGGTCGCCCATTTTGTACTTTTTATATTTCTCGCGAATGGCGGAGACCTGCGGCTGAATGCGCTGCATTTTCAGCGCGGACCGCATGCTGATGATGCGCAGTGGCAGGACGGCGAGGTTGATGATCAGGGTGAGGATGAGGATCGACCATCCCCAGTTCTGCACCATGTGATCGTAGGTCCAGTGCAGCCAAAGGAAGAGCGGCTTGGAGAGGAAGCTCCAGAAGCCGAAGTCGACCAGCGGTTCGAGTGACGGACCGGTAGGCTCGCCGCCAGCGGCCAGGTTATCTGCGGGCGCGGCGGCACGAATGCTCTTCAGAACGTCGAGCGCTTTGGGCCCGGCGTAGATGCGGGCGCTGACGGGGCCGGCGGTGCGATCGCCAATGGCGGCGCCGAGAACGGGGACGGCGTCATACTTGGAAGACTTGTCGCGGGGATCGCGCGGGACGCTGATCTGATCGTGCAGGGTGACGAGCGATGCGGCGGTCGGGACATCCGGCAGGAAGACGGCGGCGAAGTAGAGGTCGCTGAGCCCGGCCCAATCCAGCGGACCGTTGATGGTGGCGCCGCCGGAAATTTTCTTGGCTGCGAGGTGGGTGACGTCGGCGTTCTGGCTGTAGTCCAGCTGCGAGGAGTTGTAGAGCGCGGGGGTGACATCGTCGCCGAGCGCGGCTGGCCAGGTGAGCGCAGTCTGCAGGGGCGCGCCGTTCATGGTGACGTCGGCCGCGGCGTGGACGACGTAGCTCTGGTCGAAGCGGAAAGATTTGTGGACGCGAAGGCCGCCGGCTGAGTACTCGAAGCTGACCTCGGTCGGCGAAGAGCCGGCCGTGGAAACAACTCCGGTGGCAGACGGGACGAAGAGCGCTTGTGAGAGACGCGCGCGCAGGCCGGGATCGTAGCTGTAGAGCGACAGCGGGAAGCCTGTCTGCTTTGCGGCGGCCTGGTTGACGAGGTCCAGCGGCTGGCCGGCGTCGTCGCGGTAGCGCTTGAGTACCCAGTGGATGACCTGCGCGCCCTTGTTCGAAAAAGTGATGCGGTAGAGCTCGTTCTCAACGATGGTCTGCTGCTCGGTGGCAGCCTGGCTGGTATTCGCGGCAGCTTCACCGTTGGCGGACGGCGCGGCGGCGGGAGTCGGTGTGTTGACGGCTGAGGTTGGATTGGGCGCGGTCTGCTGGGCGGAGTTCTGCACCGGGGTGGGCTCGGGTGCGTTGTGCTGGCGATACCATGTCAGTCCGAAGAAGGCCATGACAAAGACGACCGTCATGAGCAGCATGGAACGGGCGTCGAAGCCGCCGCCGCCGGAGTTCTGATTGGGATTCTGTACTTCAGGCAAGGCGTAGTTCCTGGCGATACATAAAATGGCCGCGCCCAGCGCGGCTTTGGAAGGCTCAACCCGTGAGGGGGAGCCGCTTTGTCTATGGTAGCAGGGCGCGGGGAAACGCCGGGCGAACGTGACCGATGCGGGCCGCCGATTATTTTCGTTCGACGAGAACGACCTGGTCTTCGCGGTCGACTTCGTGGAGGCGGACTTCTACGATCTGCTGCTGCGTCGTTTGGATAGTACGGCCGACATAGGTGGCCTCGATGGGGAGCTCGCGATGGCCGCGGTCAATCAGGACGAGCAGCTCGATGCGGCGGGGGCGGCCCTGGTCGAAGACGGCATCGAGTGCGGCGCGGATGGTGCGGCCGGTATAGAGCACGTCGTCGACGAGGATGATGTCGCGGCCGGTGATGTCAAATCCGAAAGGCGAGGCGGTGACGACGGGACGCGGGCCGTGTGTGGAGAGGTCGTCGCGATAGAAGCTGATGTCGAGACGGCCCAGATCCACCGGCTGCTTTTCGATGGTGGAGAGCAGCTTGCCGAGTCGCGCGGCGAGGGGGACGCCGCGGCGTTCGATGCCGATCAGTGCGGGGCCGTTGGGGGAGGATGCGCTGGCGGCCAGATCGAGACCAGCGTGCGCGTCCTCACTTTTTTCTGAGATCTGGTGGGCCAGGCGGACGAGGGTGCGCTCGATTTCCGAGGCCGACATGAGGCGCTGCTCCGCCCGGATGGGGGTCGTGCTCATAGCAAGCGATGATAGCGGATTTGTGGAGACAGCAGATGAAGCTACGGTGCGGCGCTTTCAACTCGGCGGCGGCGAATGGAGAAGTAGTGGCCGCCGGCGGCGCCGCCAATCATGGAGAAGAGCAGCATGAAGAAGAAGCTGCCGATGGCTCCGGTGACGAGGACGATAGCGTGGCCCTCCGATCCTGAGACCAGGTTGAGGTACGGATTGGACTGGCCGTCTGGCGCGATCTGCGCGGAGATTTGGGTGAGCTGGCGGACGACATTGTTGAGGCCGGTGTCGATGTCGGCGCCCTGGCGGAAGACGAAGCGCTCCAGCAGCAGGGCGATGGCGTTGAGAAGCGTAGCAAGGCTGGCGCCGAAGAGGCCGGAGAGCAGGCCGATGCGGAGGCCGACGCCACCGCCCAATCCGGCGAGCGGGTTGCGGCGGGTGTAGAGGGCGACAGCGGCGATGGCTCCAGCCAGGCACCAGACGATGAGCAGCAGCTGGAGAACTCCAAAGAGGATGGAGCTGAGAACGCCGATTGCGCTGCCGCAGATGAGGGCGACGATGATGGCGGAAGGCCACTGGATGGTGCGGAGATCGGGCGCACGCGGAGTGGAGGTACTGGCAAGTGCGGCGGCGGCAGCAGCAATTTCCGTCTCGGTGACGCGGAGTTGCGGGGATCCGCAGGCCGGGCAGAAGGCGCTGTCCGCGGGGAGGTCACCGTGGCAACGGATGCAGGGCAGCGGCCGGGAGATGGTGGAAGAAGCCATCAGTTGTCCACCGTACATGCCGCGATGAGGAAGAGCAAATGACGAAAGTCGGGTAGGCGGGCACCATGTTCCGTTAACGGAGTCGTATGAGCTAGTCGGCAGACGGAAGAGCCGACGACCAGGCTCTCGCAGGCAAGATCACTTCCCGTCTATTTGCTCTCGGAGTTTTTGTTGTCGCCGTGTGGAAGCTCGAGATAGACGAGGCCAAATTTTGTGAAGCCCGGGTGAGAGCTGCCGTTGTCGATCTCGACCAGGCGGAAGTTGCGCGGAGAGCCGGCGCGGAGCTGGTGTCCATTGTGATTACCCAAGTCACTGCCGTTGGCGTCGATGTGAATGTTGGGATCAACGTTGACATTGCCGCTATGTCGATCTTCAGAGCAAGTGAGACCGCTGGAAGCGACGGTAGGCTCACCGACCGGATGCTTGCCATTGCACTCCAGGACGTCGCCGTATTCTTTGAGCGCGGTACGATAAAACGCGAAAATTTTGTCCTGTGAATCGGGAGTTTCGTAGCTGGCGGCCAGCACTTTGAGATGGAAGCTGCCGAAGCTCATGCTGACGTTCGCGGAGTCGCTGTTCTTATCCTTATATGGTGTCGCACCGGGGTAGACGGGCAGGCCAACATCGGACGCGGTGGTCTTGTTGGACTCGACGTGCATGCCGCCGAAGGGCGTAGAGATGTGGACGTTGTCGCTGCCATTGTCCTTGGAGCTGTGGACGGAGCAGGCGGTGAGCGACAGGGTAATCAGAACGGCGGAAGCGAGAGCGACTGGACGCAGGTGCATGACCGATTCCTTTCGACACCAAAGGATACGCCACTCGGCTGTGGCGTGTTCCCCAAAATGCGCAAAGTTAATTCGTCGAGTCGCTGGATTTCTTGTCCGAGTCGCGGGGCAGATCGAGATAAACGAGGCCGAAGCGGGTGCCGCTGCCGTGCGAGTCGTTGTCGATGCCAACGATGCGGAAGTGATGTGGGCTGCCGGCGCGGAGCTCATGTCCGTCAGATGAAGCGTGAGCGCCGGCTTGGCCGCCGCCGTCGTCTTTGTCTGAGCAGGTGAGGCCGCTTCGCGTCACAGTGAGGCTGGTGGCGGCCTTGCCGTGGTCGCATTCCAGAACCTCGCCATATTTTGCGAGCGGCTTGCGATAGAAGGCGAGGACCTTGTCGGGCGAGTCATTGGTTTTGTAACTGACGACGAGCAATTTGAAATGGAAGTCGCCGAAGCTGAAGCCGAGATCGGCGGCGGAGCTGTCGCTGTCGTTGTCGTTGTCTGGCGCGGGGACGGCGCCCGGATAAAAGGGCAGGCCGATATCGGCGGCTGTGGTCTTGCCATTGGCATGGACGGAGAGATCAAATCCGTTCTCGGATTTGCTGTCGGCGTTTTGCGCGAGGGCGGATGGGGCGGTCGAGAGCAGTGCAGTGCAGAGCAGCGGGAAGGCGAGGTGGAAGAGCGGGCGGGAGTGGGACGACGACATGAATGTCCTTTCGACAGCAGGAGATACGGCGACGGCGACGGTGGGAGGCCACAACGGGCCGCACTCATTCGTACGCGGCCGGGCCGGCGAATGTTCCCAAAAAAAAGGAGAACCGCCGAAACGCGGGCAACGCGGGCGGGCGTGGCAGGCTCTCATGAGTCGAGGTGAAACATTATGAAGCCGATGAATCGGACAAAATTCAGCAACCCGTTGAACGCGAATCCTGGCAGCACGGTGGGTGGACCGAGTCCATCCTCTGAGAGCGTGAAGGGGAGCCCGAATCGTGGCAACTCGCCAGAGTCGACGACGCGCAACACGGATTCTGAGACAAATGTTGGACCCGACCATCTGAAGGGCGCCAAGACCGAAGAGGCGGATATGGATAAGGACCACTTGAAGCGAGAGGCTGACCACGGACAAGGTCAGCCGCAGGGCGTGCGTAAGGTCGGATAGTTTTTCTCAATCGCTGAGTGGTGAATGAGGGGCGCGGAATTTCTGCGCCTCTCTTCTTTTGCGGGCTTTCTTCTTCCCAGGAGTTTTTCTTGGTGGTGAATTTAGTAGCCGACCAGTCGGGATGAATGGCTGCGATTTTGTAATCGACGAAGCCGGCGGCTACTCCCATCTCGCGAACTTGATCTCCATCGAACGCCCGCGGATGTCCTGATGGGGCTGACTGCCGCGGATAAATAATCCAGAACGAAGCGCTATTTGACAGCGCGGTCTGCGCTTGTTCAAACGAATGCGTGAGCTCGGCCGGCGTGATCGCGACGAACAGCGCGAGTCTAGTTTGCAGAGTGACGCGCGGACACAGAGCTACGCCTTCCGGCAAGTCGCCGATGGCTTCGGCGACGCCGTACCGGTCATTCAGCAAGGCGGTGGGAATGCCAGGGACTAATCCGAGCTTGCGCGGCGCCTCGTTCGAGGCGGACGGAATTTGAGACACCGCATCGAGGCGATTCGCAGGCGATTTGGACATGTCCGGCTGATGCTATCAAACAGAGCTGGGCATGGGGCCGCGGGTGGATTAATCTGTGGGCCATCGGAGGGGCGGCGTGAGGGTTCAGAGTGCGGCCCGGATTTGCGTGGTGATATTCGCAGCGCTGCTGCTGCATGGCTTCGCTGCGGCGCAAACTTCCTGCTGGCTGTCGGTGGGATTGCGGCCTGACGTGATGATCCGCATCTGCACGGATGAGCTGGCGACGACCAAGCTCAGCAAGGACGATCGCTATCGCAACCTGCTGGTGCGGGCCTCGGCATACAACGTGGCCGGCGAGTTCGACCTCGGACTGGCGGACGCGAACAGCGCGCTGGAGATCAAGCCGGACGATGTCTATGCGCTGGTGGCGCGCGGCGCGTTTTACGGCAACAAGGAAATGGCGGCCGAGTCGTATGCGGATTTCGAACACGCGCTGAAGCTGGATCCCTCGAATCAATATGCGCTGGTTGGGCTGGCCGACGCGGAGACGATGGCGCGGCAGTACGACAAGGCAATTGCTGATTACACCAGCGCGATTGTTGCGCACCCGAATTTTCTCGAGGCGTACGGGCATCGCGCGGTGGCGGAGGGACGGAACGGCCGCTGCGATTTATCAATGGCCGACGAAGCGCAAGTGCTGCGGCGCGATCCGCACAATGCCCGCGCCATGCTGGGAACAAGCTACTGCTATTTGTGGGAAGGCGACGCCGATGGCGCGCTGCAGGGAGCGACGCAACTGTTGACGCTACAGCCGAAAAATGCGGAGGCGGTGGCGATTCGCGGACGCGCGTATCTCATGATGGGCGAGTATGCGAAGGCGCTGGAGGAATACACGCATGTCACGGAATTGGCGCCGAACGATGCGGACGGATGGACCGGCCGCGGCAACGTCTTTCGCGCGCAGCGGGAGTATGACAAGGCAGAGGCGGAATATGCGCACGCGCTCGAAATGAAACCGGATGATTCCACTGCGCTGCTGGGCCGGGCATGGCTTGCGCTGGATCGCGGACAGGCGCCGGCTGCGGTAGAAGACGCGACCAGGGCGGTGCAATCGCTGACGCGGCTGCGGCATCCGGAGGCCTCCGCGTTGCGAGTGCGCGCGATGGCGGAGTTCTGCATGGGGCAGTGGGCCGCGGCAGAAAAAGACTACGGGGAAGTCGCGAAGGTCTGGCCGGATGAGTCGGCGCCGGCGGTCGGGCTGTATCTCGCGACGATGCGCGGCGGTGGTGCGGACGGCAAGCAGGCCGGTGCAGCGCTGGAAGCCGCGTTGGCAGCGATGAGCAACGAGTGGCCGAAGGCGGCAGCAGCGATGTTTGCCGGCGCGAAATCGCCGGAGGAGTTGATGACGGAGACCAAGTCTCCACATGCGTATCGCGAAAAAGAGCTGGAGTGCGACGCGGAGTTTTATCTCGGCGAGCGAGCGCTGCTGCGCGGCGATTTGAAAGACGCGAAGAAGCAGCTGGAAAAGTCAGTGGCGTCCGGGCTGCACACGAACGCCTCATATCAGATGGCTCGGGCTGAGCTGGAGCGGATGAAAGCAAAATGAAGGGAGGGCACTCACTTCAAATCGACATGACTTCCTTTTCCTTGCCCCTGCACATTTCCTCAATGCGCTTGATCTCGTCGTCGGTCAGCTTCTGAATTTCTTCGAGCGAGCGCTTTTCTTCATCTTCTGAAATTTTCTTGTCCTTCGCTGTCTTCTTGATGGCGTCGTTGCCGTCGCGGCGGATGTTGCGGATCGCGGTGCGGTGCTCCTCCAGCTGCTTGTGCAGCTGCTTGACGACGTCCTTGCGGCGCTCCTCGGTCATGGGGGGAATGGGGAGGCGAATGATTTTGCCATCGTTCTGCGGATTGAAGCCCAGCTCCGAGGTACGGAGAGCTTTCTCGAGGTCGGCGAGCAGGGATGGATCGAACGGCTGGATGACGATGAGATTAGCCTCGGGCGCCGAGACCTGGGCGACCTGGTTGAGTGGCATCTCCGAGCCATAGTAGGGCACGCGGACATTGTCGAGCATGTGGACAGAGGCGCGGCCGGTGCGGGTGCCGACGAGGTGCTGGCGGAAATCCTCGACAGCTTTTTCCATCCGAGTCTTCAACTGAACGAAGGTGTCTTTGAGTGCCGGGAGACCGGCCATGAGTGAAGCTGCCATAATTCTTAATGTTCCTTCACGGTGCTGTTTTGCGTTCCAGCCCAACAGCCCTTATTCTACAAACAACCGGCGTCGGCCGGGAGCGATGTCCGGAGACGGGGAAGGTAAGGCGAGCATGGGGACCAAAGAAGACGTAATGCTGCATCCTCACCCGATAACTTTCTGGATAGAGCGATGCCCCGTGTGTTCGGTCACCCTGTCGGGATGGCTGTGTCTGTTTCGCGCGGGCTGGCGCGGATTTTTTATCTGTCCGAACTGTGAGTCCGCACTGGAGTTGCGAGGCCGGTTGAATGCAGCCATTGTGATGACGCTGGTGGTACTGGCGCTGGCGGGATTTACCTGGTGGTTCCTGGAATTTCTGTTGCACCGAACCATTGGGCTGGTGCTGGGATTTGGCGCGGAGTTCGCCTTCCTGGTGTTCATGTGGGTGGTGTGCGTGAAGTCATTCATGAGCGTGGGCCGCAAAGACGTCGACACCACATTTGTCATGTAGGCCCGGTTTTCGACCTATACGTAACTATAAAAGAACAAATAGGCGGACTCGCTACTGCAGCACGGCGAGGCCAGTGCTGGCGGCCTGTTCGTGCGCGTGATAGCTGGAGCGGACCAGCGGGCCGGATTCGACGTGACGAAAGCCCATGCGCATGGCCTCATTTTTCAAGTCGGCGAATTCCGCGGGGGTGTAAAGGCGCGCCATGGGCAGGTGGTCGCGCGACGGACGCAGATACTGGCCGACAGTGAGAATGTCAGTGCCGACAGCGGCGAGGTCGCGGAAGACCTCGAGCAGCTCTTCGGTGGTCTCGCCGAGTCCGGCCATGACGCCTGATTTTGTAACTGTGTTGGCGTTTAATTCTTTCGCGAACTCCAGCAAACGCAGGCTGCGGTCATAGCGCGAGCCCGAGCGGACGGCGCGATAGAGACGCGGCACGGTCTCCGTGTTGTGATTCAGGACTTCGGGGCGGGCGTCGACGACGATGCGGATGGCTTCCTCTTGTCCCTGAAAATCGGGGATGAGGACTTCGACGTGACAGCCGGGGGCCTGCTTGCGGATTTCGTCGATGACGACGGCGAAGGCGCGGGCGCCGCCGAGAATATCGTCGTCGCGATTCACGCTGGTGATAACGGCGTGCTTGAGCCCGAGCGTGGCCACTGCTTCAGCAACACGGCGGGGCTCATCGTGATCAATCGCGTCGGGCCGGCCCTTGGGAACGGCGCAGAATCCGCAGCGCCGGGTGCAGGTGTTGCCGAGCATCATGAAGGTCGCGGTCTTATGGTTCCAGCACTCGCCAATGTTGGGGCAGTGTGCCGACTCGCAGACAGTGTGCAGGTTCAGCGAGCGGGCGAGCTGCTTGAGCGAGTGGTAATTCTCGCCGACCGGCGCGCGTGCCTTCAGCCAATCGGGCTTCGATGCAGGGCGACGCGGGGCGAGGTCAATCTGCACCAAGTCAGGTGAGGCGCCGGCGGGTTGGGCGGTGGTGGCCACGGAACTTTCTATTGTAGCTGGGAGCGCCGCGAACGCGCGCGATGGGTCGAGCACAGCTGCGACTAGGGTTTGACTTGTTTTTCGACGACTGCGATCTCAACGTTTTCGTGCTTGATGTCAAGGCGGAGGCGATTGAAGGCGCTCATGTAGATATTCGCGACCCAGACGAGGGCGAAGCCGGCGATGAGGTAGCCGCGCCATCCTTGATAGAGCAGCTGGAAGTGCGTGATGACGAGAAAT
>Ga0302326_10013449_pt1 | contig 17340 bp, 10 predicted proteins | sample Palsa_T0_3_FD_202264 | JGI IMG/M metagenome (GOLD analysis project Ga0302326, IMG submission 202264) | Peat permafrost microbial communities from Stordalen Mire near Abisko, Sweden - Palsa_T0_3 | ecosystem: Environmental > Terrestrial > Soil > Palsa > Peat permafrost | place: Sweden: Abisko... | reverse complement strand
GGAATCCCCAGTCTCGGCCACGCGCACATCAAACTCGTCTTCGCGGACTCGCAAGGAAAACCGGACCAAGCGCGGGCGGCCGCGGAAGAGCTGATCACGCAGGACCACGCGGTAGCGCTGATCGGCGCCTACATCTCGTCGACGACGGCGACCGCATCACAGGTCGCCGAGCGTTACGGCATTCCGTTTCTCAATCCCGACTCGTCGGCGCCCTCGCTCACCGCGCGCGGTTTGAAGTGGTTCTTCCGCACGACCCCAAACGACGCAATGTTCGCACAGAACTTTTATGACTTTCTGGCCGACCTCAAGAAGACCAAGAAGGTCGCCGTCCACAAGGTCGCGGTCGTGAACGAAGACGGACTCTTCGGCACGGGCTCGGGCGACGCCGAGGAGTCGATCGGGAAGTCCTCCGGCTATGACGTCGCCGCGCGCATCGCGTATCCGGCGACCACGACCGAGGTCAACGCCGAGGTCGAGAAGATTAAAAGCGCCGCGCCGGACATCCTGATGATGTCATCGTATTTGCCCGACGCATTGCTCTTCATGCGCGGCCTCAAAGATCAGGGCGTCGCCGTCCAAGGGATATTCGCTCAAGACGCCGGTTTCATCGATCCGGGTTTTATCAAGACCGAGGGCGACGACGCCGAGGGCATCATGACGCGCGAGGTCTTCTCGCTCGAGATCAAGCAGCGCAACCAATCGGTGCCGCTCATCGATCAGCTCTTTCGCGCGCGCTTCGGCGGAAAACCGCTCGACGGCAACACGGCGCGCGATTTCACCGGCGTCCTCGTCCTCGCCGACGCGCTCGATCGGGCCCACTCGACCGACCCCGCGGCGATTCGCGACGCGCTGGTCAAGACGAACATCCCCGGCAGCCGCACGCTCCTGCCGTGGAAGAGCATTCACTTCGATGCGACGGGTCAAAACGACGGCGGCGCGGGCATCATCGAACAGATCCAAGGTGGTAAGTACGTAACGGTCTGGCCGTTCGACGTCGCGGTCAAGCCCGTCGTGTGGCCGATGCCGCCGTGGAAGCACTGACGACCTTCGCGCTCCTTGTGGCCGGCGGGCTGCTCACCGGCCTCGTGTTTGCGCTGGTCGCGCTCGGGCTGACGCTCGTCTACGGCGTGATGGACGTGGTCAACTTCGCGCACGGTGAGTTCCTCATGCTCGCCATGTACGCCACCCTCGGCTTGGCGCTGCTTGGAATCGGACCGCTCGTGGGCTTGCCGCTCGTCGCCGCCGCGCTCTTCCTCTTCGGAATCGTCGTCTACCGCATCTTCATCCGGCGACTGCTCGCCGGCCCGCCGGAAGCGACGGTCTTCGGAACGTTCGGGCTGCTCGTGCTGATCCAGGGCGCGGCGCAAGCACTGTTCTCGAGCGATTATCTTTCCGTTCCGAATCGGCCGCTTCAGGGAACCCTGCACCTGGGGCCGATTGCGCTCGCTCAATCGGCGCTCGTCGAAGGCGCGGGCGCGCTCGTGCTGACGGCGCTCGTCTTCGCCTTCGTCGAATACACCGAGACGGGGCGCGCGATGCGCGCCGTAGCCGAGGACCGCGTCGCCGCGACCTTGATGGGCATCAACGTGCAGCGCATCAACGCGCTCGCCTTCGGCATCGGCGCCGCATGCGTCGGCGCCGCGGGGGCGCTGCTGATGCTCTCCTATCCCGTCTATCCGACGGTCGGTTCGCAGTTCGCACTCACCGCCTTCGTCGTCGTTGCGCTCGGCGGGTTCGGCAGCATCCAGGGCGCGCTCGTGGCCGCGCTGCTCGTCGGATTGCTCGAAGTCTTAGGCGGCTTCTACCTCTCGCCCGAATTGAAAATGGTCCCGGTCTACCTCGCGTATCTCGTCGTCGTGCTGCTTCGGCCGCAAGGGCTGCTGGGACGGCGATGAGCCCGCGCCCGCATCTGATCGCGCTCGCTGCAATCGTCGTCCTCGGGCTGCTCTACGCGTTCGGCTCGAAGGATGCCGTCACGCTGGATCTCGTGTTCACGCTCTTCCTCTACGCGACGCTCGGGCAGTCGTGGAATTGGATCAGCGGCTACGCCGGCAACATCTCGTTCGGTCACGCAATCTTCTTCGGCTGCGGTGCGTACGCAGCCGCGCTCTGCACGAACGCCGGGCTTTCGCCGTGGCTGGCCGTGCCCGCGGGTGCGCTCGTCGCCGCCGCGCTCGCGCTCGTGACCGGATTCCCGACGCTTGCGCTGCGCGGGCACTACTTCTCGATCGCAACGATCGCCGTCGGCGCGCTCGTCGACACCTACGTGCGCACGCAAGGCTGGCTCGGAATGGCGAACGGGTTCGAGCTGCCGATCAAAAACGGCTTGGGGTGGCTTCAGTTTTCCGATAAAGGGCCATACGTCGCACTCGCACTCGGACTCTTCGCGCTCGTGCAACTCGCCACGCTCGCACTCGAGCGCTCGCGCCTGGGATACTATCTGCGCGCATTGCGCGCCAACCACGCGGCCGCAGCCTCGGTCGGAATCGACGAACGCCGCTGGAAGCTGATCGCCTTCACGTCGTGCGCGACCTTTGCGGCACTCGCCGGCGTCTTGTACGCGCAGTACACGCTGTTCGTCGATCCGCCCTCGACCTTGGCCCTCAGTATCTCGATCGACATCGCGCTGATCGGCGTCGTCGGCGGAATCGGAACGTTGTGGGGACCGCTCGTGGGCGCGTCGGTCTACGTGCTGCTCGCCAAGGAAGTCGCGCTGCGGCTCGGCGGCAGCGGCAAGGGCTACGATCTCGTCATCTACGGCGCGATCATCTGCTTGATCGCCGCGTGGCGTCCGCACGGAATCGTCGGCAGCATCATCGACGCGCTGCGGCGGCGACGCGGAGCGGCCGACGTCGTTTCGGTCCAAAACCCCGCGGAGGCCGCATGACACCGCTCTTGGAGGTTCGGGGCCTGTCCAAGCGTTTCGGCTCGGTACGCGCGCTCGACGGCGTCGACTTCGACGCTGCGCAAGGCGAACTTACCGGTCTCATCGGACCCAACGGCGCCGGAAAATCGACCGCGTTCGGGTGCATCGCGGGCGCGATGCGTCCGAGCGGTGGAAGCATTCGGTTCGCGAGCCAAGAGATTGCGGGCCTCGCGTACCATCGGGTCGCGCGCCTCGGCGTCGGGCGCACGTACCAGATCGTGCAGACCTTCGCCGACATGACGGTTCTCGAGTCGGTCACGACCGGGGCGCTGCTGCGCCACCCGCGGGTTGCGGATGCGCGCGCGCACGCCGAAGAGCTGCTCGCGTTCACCGGGCTCGCCGCCAAGCGCGACCGGCTCGGGCGCATGCTGACGATCGCCGACAAGAAGCGCCTCGAGGTCGCGCGCGCGCTCGCGACCGAACCGAAATTGCTGCTGCTCGACGAGGTGATGGCCGGGCTGACGCCGGCGGAATGCCGCGATGCCGTCGCGCTGTTGCGCCGCATTCTCGAACGCGGCGTCACCGTGGTCATGGTCGAGCACGTCATGGAGGTACTGATGCCGATCGCGCACCACGTGGTCGTCATCGCGGCCGGCAAAACGATCTTTTCCGGCGCGCCGGCCGAAGCGGTCCGCGATCCTGGTGTCGTCGCGGCCTATCTCGGGCCGCCGCTCGAGGCTGCGTCGTGAGCACCTTGCTTGAGATTTCCGATCTTGCCGTCGCCTACGACGGGATGCGCGCGTTGCAAGGCGTTTCGCTGCACGCCGATGGTGGCGAGATCGTCGCGCTGATCGGCGCGAACGGCGCGGGCAAGAGCTCGTTGCTCCGCGCGATCAGCGGCTTGGTCCGCGCCGCCCGCGGCCAGATCCGCTTTGACGGCGCCGACATCACGCGCCTCGGGGCCGATCGCATCGTGGCCGCGGGCATCGCTCACGTTCCGGAAGGCCGGCGCGTCTTCGCGAGCGCTACCGTGCGCGACAATCTTCTGCTCGGAGCATACGTCGAGCGCGACCGCTCGAAACGCGCCGAGCGCCTCGCGGCGGCGCTCGCCGCCTTCCCAATTCTTGGCGAGCGTTTGGGGCAGCGCGCCTCGACGCTCTCCGGAGGAGAACAGCAAATGCTCGCAATCGCGCGCGGAACGATGAGCGGACCGCGCCTTCTCATGCTCGACGAGCCGTCGCTCGGCATCGCGCCCGTCTTAATCCCGCAAATCTACTCAGGCGTGCGCCGGATCGCGGGAAGCGGTACGGCCGTGTTGCTCGTCGAGCAGAACGTGCGCGAAGCGCTGGCGGTCGCCGCGCGCGGCTACGTCCTGCAGACCGGGCGCATGGTGCTCGATGGTCCGGCGGCGGCGCTGCGCGACGACCCGCTCGTACGCGAAGCGTTCTTGGGGATCGCATCGTGAGCTGGCGCGTCGGTATCGACATCGGCGGGACGTTTACCGATCTCGTTGCGCTCTCGGACGACGGCCGGCTCGTGCGCCGCAAGATCTCCTCGACGCCGCGCGCACCGCAGGACGGCCTGCTCGATTCGGTGCGCACCCTGCTCGAGGAAGTCGACGCCGGCGACATCGCGCTGCTCGCACACGCCTCAACGATTGCGACCAATGCGTTGCTCGGCCAGGTTCATCTCGAATTGCCGCGGGTCGCCTTCGTGACGACCGAGGGCTTTCGCGACGTGCTCGAGATCGGCAGGCAGAACCGCAGTGCGATCTACGATCTGCACGTGACCAGGCCCAAGCCTTTAGCCTTGCGGGAAGATCGTTTGGTCGTCCACGAGCGGCGGGGGCACGACGGCGCCGTCCTCGTTCCGCTGGACTCAACCTCGGTCGCGCGCGTAATCGTCGCCCTCCAAGAGCGCAAGATCACGGCGGTCGCAGTCGGGCTGCTTCACTCCGACGTCGATGGTACGCACGAACGCGCGGTCGGCGACGCAATCGCCGAGGCGATTCCCGAGGCGCAGGTTTCGCTCTCGCACGTCGTCGACCCGCAGTATCGCGAATACGAACGGTTCTCGACGACGGTCGTCAACGCGGCGCTCGCACCGATCGTGCGCGAGTATCTCGAACGCATCGCCGCCGGTATTCGATCGCTCGGCATCGCGGCCCCGATTTACGTCATGCGCTCCGACGGCGGAATGGCCGTGCTCGAGAGCGCTGCAGCCGCGCCCGCCGCGCTGATTGAATCGGGGCCGGCGTCCGGTGTGATCGGTGCCGCGTTCGTCGGACGGTCTTTGGGACTCGAGAACGTGCTATCGTTCGACATGGGCGGAACGACGGCAAAAGCCGGGACGATCTTCGGCGGCGTGCCGGAGGTCAGCGCATCGTTCGAGGCTGCCGGCGCAACGCACAGCGGCCGTTCGGTCAAGGGCAGCGGCTATCCGGTGCGCTTCCCGTTCGTCGATTTGGCCGAGGTCAGTGCGGGCGGCGGCACGATCGCCTGGCTCGATGCGGCCGGCACCTTGCGCGCGGGACCGCTCTCCGCGGGCGCCGACCCGGGGCCGGCTTGCTACGGAACAGGCGAACGCCCGACGGTCACCGACGCGAACGTCGTCCTGCAACGGCTCAACCCGCGCGTGCTGCTCGACGGCGCTTTCCCGATCGATGCGACCCGCTCGTACGCAGCGGTCGCATCGGTCGCCGCACCGCTTGGGGGCGACGTGGAACGGACCGCAGCCGGAATCGTTTCACTCGTCGACGCCGAGATGGCGAAGGTTCTGCGAATCGTCTCGGTCGAGCGCGGTCACGACCCGCGCGACTTCAGCCTGCTCGCATTCGGCGGCGGCGGCCCGCTGCATGCGTGCGCGGTGGCCGAGGAGATCGGCGTCGGCCGCGTCGTCGTTCCACCGCTGCCGGGCGTCTTCTCCGCGTATGGGTTGCTGGCCGCCGACGTGCGCGTCGTGCGCGTCCGATCGCTCGTCGAAACGGCGGACGAACGGGCCTGGGAGCACGCCTGCCGTCTGCACGGCGTGCTCGGACGCGAGGTCAACGCCGCGCTCGTCGAGCAGGGCGTCGCGGAGCGCGACCGGACCTTCGTCCGCGAACTCGACCTGCGCTATTTCGGACAATCGACCGAACTAACGGTGACGGCTTGCGAGTCGCTCACCGATGCGATCGAGGCTTTCCACCTCGCTCACGAGCGGCGCTACGGCTTTTCGGCGCGGCAAGATGCCGTCGAAATTGCGACGGTTCGCGTTGCCGGGATCGGCATAACGCCAAAACCCCGGCTCGTCGCAGCCGCCGTCCCGGCCCTCGCGGCGCCCCCAAGCGATGCGCTGCGCGAGAAGCGCAAGGCGTTCGACGGGCATGCGTTCGTCGCCACGCCGGTATTCGCTCGCGCCGCATTGCTGCCGGGTCACGCGTTCGCGGGGCCTGCGGTCGTCGAGCAGTACGACGCGACGACCTACGTGGCCCCGGGCTGGAACGCGCACGTCGACGCCTTCGGCAACCTCGTTTTGGAGACGGCATGATCGCTCTGGATCCGATCACCGCCGAACTCGTCTCGTCGGCGCTCGTCTACGCGAGCGAGGAGATGGGCATTGCGGTTCGCGACGCCGCGTACTCGCCGAACATCAAGGAGCGGCTGGACCATTCGTGTGCGCTCTTCGACGCGGACGCAAACCTCATCGCGCAGGCCGAGCACATCCCCGTCCATCTCGGCTCGCTGCCGTGGGGATTGCGGCGCACGATCGCATGGCTCGCGGAGCGCAGCCGGACGATCGCGCCGGGCGAAATGATCGTCGTCAACGACCCCTACCTCTCCGGGACGCACCTCAACGACGTTACCGTGATCCGCGCGATCTACGACGACTCGGGTGCGCTCCTGGGTTATTCGGCGAACAAAGCGCATCACACCGACGTCGGCGGTGCGGTTCCCGGTTCGATGCCGCCCGACGCGCGCGATCTGTTCGCCGAGGGCGCGGTCCTGCCGCCGCTCGTGCTCGTTCGCGGCGACCGGATCGTCGACGACACGGTCGAATTGTTGCGCGCAAATTCGCGCACGCCCGACGCCCGCGCGGGCGACCTGCGCGCGCAAGTCGCGGGTAACGTCGTCGGCGAGCGCCGCTTTCTCGAACTGGTGCGGCGCTACGGTCGTGCGGTCGTCGAAGGATCGCTGGCCAAGGCGCTCGACGACGGCGAGCGGCGCACGCGCGCGGCGCTGCGCGAGTTGCCCGACGGCGCCGTCGATCACGAGGACGTGATGGAGGACGAGAACGGCGAGCCGTCGATCGTTCTGCGCGTCCACCTCGTCAAGTCGGGCGAAACGCTGAGCCTCGATTACACCGGAACCTGCGCGCAGGTCGAATCGCCGCTCAATGCGGTGTACGGCGTGACGCTCTCGGGCGCGTACTATGCGATTCGCGCGACGACCGATCCGCGCATTCCGATGAACGCGGGTTCGTTCCGTCCGGTCGAGATCCGCGTGCCGGAGGGAACGTTGCTCAACCCGCGCCGCCCGGCCGCCGTCAGCGGCGGAAACGTCGAGACCTCGATGCGCAACGCAGACCTCGTGCTCGGCGCGCTCGCCCGCCTCGCTCCCGGGCGGCTGCCGGCCCAGAGCGGCGGCTCGATGAACAACGTCATGATCGGCGGGCTCGATGCGCAGGGCCGCTCGTGGGCGTTCTACGAAACCAACGGGTGTGGGATGGGAGCGCGTCCCGACGCCGACGGCATCGACGGGATTCACGTCCACATGACCAACACGCTCAATACGCCGATCGAGGCGATCGAACGCGCGATGCCGCTCGTGATCTGCGCCTATGAGTTTGCCGAAGGCAGTAGCGGTGATGGGCGCTTCCGTGGCGGAAGTGGGCTCGTGCGCGCGTTCGCATTGCGCGAAGGGCGCGCGACGGCATCGCTGCTGGCCGAACGGCATTCGGTACGTCCGAAGGGCGTCGAAGGCGGCGACGACGGCGCAACCGGCGGGCACTACCTGGTTTCGGAGGGCGACTTGACGGAACTTCCGGCGAAAACAACCGTCGCACTCGAGGCCGGCGACGCGATCATCGTTCGCACCGCCGGGGGCGGCGGGTTTGGCCCGCCCGCGCAGCGCGATCGCGACGCGCGCGCGCGCGACGTTCGGGACGGTATCGCGCCCGCGCCATGACGCCGCATGCCGTTCGCGCAGCTATTCGCGCCGGAACGATCTCGGGTCCGACCCAGCGCTTTGCGCCGGATCGCGTGCAAGCCAACCTCTGCGTCGTGCCGGCGAGCTGGGCGCAAGAGTTCGCCGATCTTTGCGCGCGCAATCCGGTGCCCTGCCCGGTCCTCGAGCAACTCGCGCCGGGTGCGTTCACGCCGAAGTGCGCGCCGGGTGCCGACCTGCGCGCCGATCTCGGCGCCTATCGCGTCTGGCGCGACGGCGTGCCGGTTGCGGCCCCACACGAGGTTGCATCGCTCTGGAACGATGAACTCGTCGCGTTTCTGATCGGGTGCTCGTTCACGTTTGAGACCGCGCTCGTACGGAGGGGCCTCGCACCACGACACTATCTCCTGGGACGCAACGTTCCGATGTACCGCACGCGCGTCCCGCTCGCAACCGCGGGCCGCCTGCACGGCACGATGGTCGTCTCGATGCGCCCGTATCCGCGTGACGCAATCGAGAGCGTACGCAACGTCACGCGGCCGTATCGGGTCGCCCATGGAGAGCCGTTCTCGTGGGGCGATCCCGAAGCGCTCGGCATCCACGACCTCGGAACGCCCGAGTACGGAGACAGCCCGGACTTGCAGGCGGGCGACGTCCCTGTCTTCTGGGGCTGCGGCGTGACCCCGCAGGCCGTCGTCGTGGCGAGCCGGGTGCCGTTCGCAATCACGCACCAACCGGGCCGAATGTTCATTACGGACATTCTCCACGACGAGCTCGCCTCGTGAGCGCGCGGCCGTGCCGAGGCATTCGGCGCCGGGGACCGTGATCGTCCGGCACGACACGTTCGAGCCTGTTTCCCGGCCGCGGGTTAATGACTTGCTCGCGCGCGCGGCGCGCCGGCGCATCGGTTTGGTGTTGGCACCCGCCGGTTACGGCAAGTCGGTCGCGGTGACCCACTATCTGGCGGACGCGGAGGTGCCGAACGTTTGGTTCGTCGTGCGCGACGAGCACAAGAAGTTGCTGGGATTCGCGGGCGGCCTTGCGAACGCGCTCGCCCCGGAGGTCCCCGGGCTCGAGCGCGGGCTTCTCGGGGCGTATCAAAACATTTCCACCGAAGCCGAGCGGCCAAGAGCCCTGGCAGCGTGGTTTGCGGCCCAGCTCGACGACTGCCGCCGTACGATCGTGGTCGACGACGTGCACGTGATCTTGGAAGAACCGGACGTGCGGGAGTTCATCGCCGCGCTGATCGAACGCGCGCCGCCGCGCGTACGCTGGTTTTTATTGGGTCGCAGTGCGCTCGATCTGCCCCTGGCGACGTGGATTGCGGACGGTCACGCCGGCGAAGCGGTAAGCGAAGACGACTTACGCATCCGTTCGGACGAAGCGGCCGCGATCGCCCGGGCATGCGACGTCGCCCTCGGTGCCGAGCACGTCGAGCAATTGTTGCGTTTAACGGCGGGCTGGCCCGCCGCATTCATCTTTGCGCTGCGCGCCGCTGCGCACGGAACCGACCTCGGACGCATCGCCGTCGAAACGCGCGAGAAGCTCTATGCGTATCTCGCCGACCAAGCATTCGGCGCGCTTTCCTCGAGCGAACAGCAGTTCTTACTCGCAACGGCGCTTCTGCCCGTGGTGGATCTGAAGTTGCTGGCGGCAGCCGGATGGGACGCACCCGGGGCGACGTACACCCGCTTGCGCCGCCACGCCAGCTTCATCGTTCCCGACAGTGCAACGACCTTTCACTACCACGGTCTGTTTGCGGATTTCTTGCAACACCGCTTGCGTCTTTTGGGGCCTGCGGCATACGAGCGCGCGCAACTCGCTTCGGCGGCGCTCTTGGAGAAAGCCGGCCGCGCGGACTTGGCCTTGCGCCTCCGCCGGGCGGCGAAGGACCGCGCGGGCGTCGTACGGATGCTGCGCGATCAGGCCTCCAGCCTGACGCTGGACGGAATGGTCGACGCGATCGAGGACGCGCTCCTCTGGCTTCCGCCGGCAACCCTTCGCTCCGACCCGGTCCTGCTCGGACTGCTTGCTCGGGCGCGCAACTTGCGCAGTGCCTTTGCAGAGTCCGAAACGCTCTACCGGGCCGCGATCGAAATCTCCAAAACGTCCGACGAACGCGCGAAACTTCGCATGTCCTTTGCCACCTCACTGCACAACCGGGGACGGTTCGACGATGCGTTTGCCGTTCTGCGCGATCTCGACCCAAACGACGTTGAGGATCTCACCGGCCGCGTCCGCCTGCTCGCCCATTTGGGGGTTCTTCGAGCGATCCGCCGCGAATTCGATGAGGCGCAACGGCTTGCCGACGAGACCCTCGCCCGGACCGTCGCCGGCGATCCCGAACTGCGCGCGCAAGTCCTTTATAACGCGTGCCTCGTATCGCACTACTCGAATCGCTTTGATGAGGCACGCGCCCGCGTAACCGAGGCGCTCGTAGCGGCTGAGGAATCCGCGAACAGCTACATCATCGCTCGATGTTGCCACTTCCTGAGCGTCGTTGCGATGAACGACGGCGACTGGGACGGCGCCGCGCGCCTCCACAAACGCGTGCTCGTCCATGCCCGGCGTGAAGGTGATCTCGGACTCGTCAACTTCTCGGTGCAAATCGCGCTCAATCTCGCACCCATGCGCGGTGACGCTGCGGGCATCGCCGAAGCCGATGCGGCGCTCGGAGGCGGGTCTGAAACCTATCCGGACGCTGAAAATGCGCGATCGTTTGCGCGTGCGATGCTTGCGGCCTGGAGCGGCGATTTCCAAACGGCGCGCCGCGAAGCAGAGAGCGGCATCCAGTCGACGGAAGGGATGAGCCAGCGCGATCCGATCCTATCGTTGCCGCACGCGGCGCTTTACCATGCGGCCGCCGGCGACCGCGGCGCAGCTCTAGCCGCGCTCGATCGCGCGACGGCGTTTCTCGCCGAGTTTAGCGCCACGGGCACGCATGCGACCGACGCGACGCTCCTGAATATCAGTCACGTCGTCCTCGCCGTCACTCATGCGCTTTTGCTCCGCTCGCGCGCCGCGAACGAAATCCTCTCGCATCTCGAGCGGAGCGACCGGAACAGCATCCCGGCTGTCGCCACGCTCGCGCGAGCGGCTCGCACCTTCAATCGCGTCGCCGGGGGCGTTACCGGGCGCGAGGCGCTCGATCGGGATCTCGGCAAGGTCCGTGACGTGGGCCTCGGGGGCTACGCGGATTTGTTTGCGGTGCTGCCCGTCGGGATCGCGCGCAGCGCGGCGGCCTTCGGCACCTTGACTAAAGCGGAGATGCAGATGCTGCGGCTGATCGCGCGCGGCGGAACGACGAAAGCGATTGCCGTCGAGCTCGCCCGCAGCCCCGACACGGTCGAGACGCACGTTCGCGCGATCCTGCGAAAACTTGGCTGTAAAAGCCGCAGCGAGGCGCTCGCGCTCGCACGCGATCACGGCATTCTCTAACTCTAGCCGCCCTTTCCGACGGGGGACCGGGGCTTCGGCGGCCAATGCGGAGACCCCGGCGCACTGACCCGTGGCGACGCCGGCTCTTGGGAGCTCTAGCGTGCTCATCTCGCACCACGAAACGTTCGAGCCGATCCCCCGGCCTCGGCTGATGGAGCTGCTCGCGCGCGTCACGCGACGCCGCATCGGCTTGATCGTGGCGCCCGCCGGCTACGGGAAATCGGTTGCGGTATCGCAGTACCTCCTTGAAGCGGAGCTGCCGGGCGTTTGGTTCGTCGTGCGCAACGAGCACACGAAACCACTCAGCTTCGCCTGGGGCCTGGCCCGCGCGTTGTCGCAAGACGTTCCAGCACTCGAACGCGGTCTGCTCGCCGCATATGAGAGCGCGGCCGCTGAAACCACTACGGCGCGCGCCCTGGCGGCATGGTTCGCGGCCCAGCTCGAGGGCTGCTCGCGAACCGTCGTCATCGACGACGTACATCTGATCCTCGAAGAACAGAGCGTACGGGACTTCATCGTCTCCCTCATCGAACGAGCCCCCGCGAGCGTGCGCTGGATATTGGTGAGTCGCAGCGCGCTCGATCTGCCGCTCGCGACCTGGTTAGCTTACGGCCACGCCGATGAGCCCGCGGGCGAGGAGGACTTGCGCATCCGGTCGAGCGAGGCCGCAGCGATCGCCCGGGCGTGCGGCGTGGCGCTCGGCGCCGAGCAGCTCGAGGAGTTGTTGGACTTGACGGCGGGTTGGCCCGCTGCCTTTATCTTCGCGCTCCGCGCTGCGGCCCGCGGAGCGGAGCTGGGTCGCATCGCTCTCGAGACCCGCGAGAAGCTCTACGCATACCTCGCCGATGAGGCATTTGGTGCGCTTTCCGCGAGCGAGCAGCAGTTCTTAATCGGGACGGCGCTCTTACCGGTGGTCGATCTGGAGTTGCTGGCCCAATCCGGCTGGGACGAGCCCGCCGTGACATACGCGCGCTTACGTCGCCACGCCGGCTTCATCGTGCCCGAGAGCGCGACGACCTTCCACTACCACGACCTCTTTCGCGATTTCTTGGAGCATCGCTTGCGCTTGAATGGGCGACGGGCCTATCGGCATACCCAGCTCGCATCGGCGGCCCTTTTGGAATCCGCGGATCGCGCGGACTTGGCGCTACGCTTGCGGGTTGCGGCGGGGGACCGCGCGGGGGTCGCCCGCATGTTGCGCGAGCAGGCATCCCGGCCGCCGCTCAACGGCATGGTCGACGCGATCGAGGAGGCACTGCTTTCGCTTCCCCAAGAACTGCTCCGTGAAGACGCGATTCTGCTCGGACTTTTCGCGAGAACGCGTGCGCTGCGCGGCGCTTACGAGGAGTCGGATGCCTTGTACCGGGCCGCGATCGAGTTGGCGAAGACGGCGGATCAACGTGCCAGACTCGTCCTTTCCTACGCCGATTCGCTCCAGGTGCGATGCGACTACGATGGTGCGTTCGCCGCGGTTAATGATGTCGATGCAAGCGACATCCACGATCTCGAGGTCCGCATGCGCCTACGTTCCCAATTGGGCGTCTATCGAGCGATGCGCGGCGAATTCGAGGAAGCGCAACGACTCGCAACCGAAACGCTCGCAGCGACGGTCCTCGCAGACCTCGGCTTGCGCGCGTTTGTCGTCTATTGCGCGGCCCGCGTATCGCATTGGTCGCATCGCCCGCTGGAGGAGCGCACGCGTACGGCCGAGGCACTACGAGCCGCAGAGCAATCCGGTAACAGCCAGCTCGCCGTTCGTTGCTCTCACGCCTTGTTCATGTTTGCATTGAATGACGGCGACTGGGGCAGCGCGACGGACCTTCTCGCTCGCATGCTCGCGCACGCCAAGCGTGAGGGTGATCTCGCCGACGTAAACTATGCCCTGGAAGCCACGCTCGCCCTTGCAGCCATGCGCGGCGACGCCGCCATGATGGCCGGCGCCGAGGCCGCGCTTGGCCGCGATGTTGACGCAGTGCGTTTAGATACCGCGCGACTGTTTGCGCGCGCGATGCGCTCTGCTTGGAGCGGCGAGTTTCGATCGGCGGCTCGCGAAGCAGAGAGCGCTCTCAAACAACTCGGTGACGTTGACGAGGTCGAAGGCATCTTCGATTTGGCGCATCTGGCAGTTTACTATGCGGCGGCCGGAGACCGTGACGGGGCTCTGGAAGCTATCGATCGTGCGACGACGGTCACGACGCTTCTGAACGAGCGCAACCGGCGTGGATCGGCGGAAGCGCACGCAACGCTGACGCTTATCAACATCGCTCGCGTCCTGCTCGCCCTCGCGCACGCGCTCTCGCTACGCTCGCGCGCCGCAAGCGATATCCTCGGTGAACTCGCGCAACGCGACCCAAAGCCGATCGCGGCAGTCCAGAGCCTCGCTCGGGCAGCACGTACGCTCAATCGCATCGTTCAGGGCGCTGCCGAACGCGCCGTGCTGGATCGGGATATCGCTAACGTGCGCGAGCACGGCCTCGGCGGCTACGCGAACTTGCTCGCGGCACTTCCGGTCCAGATTTCGGGCAACGCCGTCGCATTCGGCACGTTGACCAAGACGGAGATGCAGATGCTGCGCCTGATCGCCCGCGGCGGAACGATGAAAGCCGTCGCCGTTCAACTGAACCGCAGCCCCGACACCGTCGAAACGCACATTCGCGCGATCTTGCGAAAACTCGGCTGCAAGAGTCGCAGCGAGGCCGTGGCGCTCGCGCGCGATCACGGCATCATCTGACGAGGCCCTAGCACCGTGATTTTGCAGCAGGAAACGTTCGAGCCGGTGGTCCGGCCCCGGGTTATGGAGTTGCTCGAACGTGTCATGCGGCGCCGCATTGGCCTCGTCGTTGCGTCTGCCGGATACGGTAAATCGGTTGCGGTATCGCAATATCTGTTGCAAGCGAAACTACCAGCTGTTTGGTTCGTCGTACGCGACGAGCATACAAAACCGCTCAGCTTCGCTTGGGGCCTGGCGCGGGCTTTGTCGCAAGTCATCCCGGGGCTCGAACGCGGCTTGCTCGGCGCGTACGAAAGTGCAGCCACCGAGACCGATCCGCCACGCGCCCTGGCAGCCTGGTTCGCAGCCCAACTCGATGATTTCTCGCGCACCGTCGTCGTCGACGACCTGCACCTCGTTCTAGAAGAACTTAGCGTCCGAAGCTTTATCCTGGCGCTGATCGAGCGAGCCCCCACGAGCGTGCGCTGGATACTACTCAGTCGTAGTGCGCTCGATCTGCCGCTCACGACGTGGCTCGCGTACGGCCACGCCGACGAGCCGGTTCTCGAAGGTGATTTGTGCATCCGTCCGGATGAAGCGGCAGCGATTGCCCGGGCATTCGACGTCGCGTTGCGTCCCGGTCATCTCGAGGAGTTGTTGGGGCTAACGGCGGGCTGGCCGGCGGCGTTCATCTTCGCACTGCGCGCCGCCGCTCGGGGAGCCGAGCTCGGACAAATCGCCCTCGAGACGCGCGAAAAGCTCTACGCCTATCTTGCCGATCAGGCATTCGCAGAGCTCTCGCCGAGCGAGCAGCAGTTCTTGCTCGGAACCGCGCTCCTGCCCGTCGTGGACCTCGAGCAACTGGCGGCAGCCGGCTGGGACGAACCCGAAGTGACGTACGAGCGGCTGCGCCGCAGCGCCGGGTTCATCGTGCCCCAGAGCGCGACGACCTTTCACTATCACGATCTGTTCCGTGACTTCTTGCAGCATCGCTTGCGCTTGGCGGGCGCGGCAAAATACCGCCTTACGCAACTCGCTTCGGCGGCGCTTCTGGAAGCGTCCGATCGGCGGGACTCGGCGCTCCGCCTTCGGGCCGCGGCCAAAGATCGGGCGGGGGTCGTTCGCATGTTGCGCGTGCAGGCTTCGAGTCCAACGCTCCACGGCATGGTCGACGCGATCGACGAGGCGCTTCTCTCACTTCCGAAAGAGAAACTGCGCAGCGAACCGGCGTTACTCGGACTGCTCGCGCGCGTTCGCGTGCACCGAGGCGCGTATGACGAATCGGACGCGTTGTACCGAACTGCGATCGACTTAGCCGAAACAACCGATCAACGCGCCATGCTCACGTTGCCCTATGCGCGCTCGCTCTTTATCCGGCGCGGCTACGACGCCGAGTTCGCAGCGCTGCGGGCCCTTGATGCGAACGAAATCGAGAACTCCGCGACACGGATACGGTTGCTTTCGCGTTTAGCCATGCTCCGGGCGATGCGCGGCGAGTTCGAAGAGGCGCAACGTCTCGCAACCGAGAGCCTAGAGTCCACGATCCTCGGAGACCCCGACCTGCGCGCCGAGGTCCTTTATTACGCCGCTATGGTGGCGCACTTCTCGCATCGATCTGCCGAGGCGCCGTTTAGGGTAGCCGAAGCCTTAAAGGCCGCCGAACAATCCGGGAACAGCTATCTCATTGCTCGATGTTGTCACTCCTTGTCTCTTTACGCAATAAACGATGGCGATTGGGAGGGTGCCGCTCGCCTTCTCGCCCACATGCTCGTCCACGCCAAGCGGGAAGGCGACCTCGGCGCCGTCAACCATACCCTGCAAACGGCGCTCGCCCTTGGACGCATGCGGGGAGACTACGCGGCCATCGACGCGCTCGAGGCCACCATTGGACGCTCTTATGCGGCGTATCCGGATGCCGAAAGTGTGCGATCGTTTGCGCGCGCGATGCTTCACGCACGGACCGGCGACTTTCAAGCGGCATGCGACGAAGTGGAGGCCGGTTTGCGAACGCTGTCAGGGAGGCCGCACTTCGAGATGATCTTCGACCTGCCGCATGCGGCGTTGTATCATGCGGCTGCCGGAGACCGAGACGCGGCCTTGCGCTCGATCGATCGCGCGACAGCGTTCCTGACCGAATTCAGCGCGAGCGGTACGCCCAGAAGCTACGTAACGCTTATGAATATCGGTCGAGTTTTGGTCGCAGTCGCTCATGCGGTTTCGCTACGCTCGCGCGCCGCAACCGAGATATTGTCGCAGCTCAAGGAAACCGATAAGGTCATCCCGGCAGTTGCGTCCCTGGCGCAAGCGGCACACACCTTCAATCGCGTCGCGCAGGGAGTCGCCGAGCGTGCCGAACTCGATCGGGACCTCATGAAGGTGCGCGCTGCGGGCCTCGACGGATATGCCGACTTGCTCGCCGCGTTACCCATCGGTGTGACCCGCAGCGCCGCCGCATTCGGCACGTTGACCAAAGCGGAGATGCATATGCTGCGCCTGATCGCACGCGGCGGAACGATGAAAGCCATCGCCGTTCAGGTCAATCGCAGCCCCGACACGGTCGAAACGCACATTCGCGCGATCTTACGAAAGCTCGGCTGCAAGAGCCGTAGCGAGGCCGTCGCGCTCGCGCGCGATCACGGCATCATCTGACGAGGCCCTTGCGCCGTGATTTCGCAGCACGCAATGTTCGAGCCGATCCCCCGCCCACGGGTTATGGAGCTGCTTGCGCGGGTCACGCGGCGGCCCATCGGCCTGGTCGTGGCGCCCGCGGGGTACGGAAAGTCGGTTGCCGCGTCGCAATACCTGTTACAGAAAGACGTAGCGAGCGTGTGGTTCACCGTGCGCGACGAGCATGCTAAGCTTCTGAGTTTCGCGTGGGGCTTGGCGCGTGCGTTGTCGCAGACGGCTCCGGGGCTCGAGCGCGGCTTGCTCGCGGCGTACCAGGCCGCAGCCGCCGAGACGCAGACGCCGGTCGCACTAGCGGCGTGGTTCGCGGCCGGGCTTGACGATTGCTCGATATCCGTTGTCGTCGACGACCTGCACCTTGTTCTCGGAGAACCAAGCGTGCGGGACTTCATCGTAGCGGTCGTCGAGCGGTCCCCCGTGGGGCTGCGCTGGATATTGCTCAGCCGAAGCGCTTTCGATTTACCGCTTGCGACCTGGCTCGCGTATGGCCGCGCCGA
>Ga0302326_10013448_pt1 | contig 17343 bp, 10 predicted proteins | sample Palsa_T0_3_FD_202264 | JGI IMG/M metagenome (GOLD analysis project Ga0302326, IMG submission 202264) | Peat permafrost microbial communities from Stordalen Mire near Abisko, Sweden - Palsa_T0_3 | ecosystem: Environmental > Terrestrial > Soil > Palsa > Peat permafrost | place: Sweden: Abisko... | reverse complement strand
TTGGAGTTGAACGGCGGATCGATGTAGATCAGATCAACGCACGCATCGGGCAGCTTGGCGAGTTGTTCGAGGTTGTCGCCGCAATAGACAACACGGGTATCGAGCAGGGCCGACGGTCTTGCAGACGACGGCCGACCGGCATGAACGGCGGGCGCGGCTGTCGCTGGTTTGACGGCGGGTTTTCCTGTGGTCCCCTTTTTCGCCATGCGCTAAAAATACCCGAACAGACACATAGCGACAATATCTATGACATCGCTGTGCAGGCCATCGGTGTTTATCTGCCGCAAAGGAATTCCCGATAACGCCAATTCAAATGGGTCGGGAGACGTGATTCTCTACCTTATCCAACCCGGCGGCCTGTCGCGCCCTGGATCGCCGGCCGGCAACTGGTACGGCTCGAGAATTCCTGTGAATTTCTCTATCAGTGCACGTAGCGCGGTCATGTCCGGCTGTCCCTTGCGCAGCAAATCCACTTGCCGTGTCGGCAGATCGTGCATTTCGATCAATTGAGCTGCCTCAAGAAGGTTCGCCGACCTTTCGGCGATATCCAATCCGGCCGTCCAATCGGCGTTGGGATCGGCCAGCCACCGCTTTCCATCGGCCACGGCGCGCGTGACCCGCCCTTCTCGATCCGGAACTTCCGGCACGACATCCGGTCCTCGGTTTCGGAAAAATCCCATCAGCGCCGCGGCAATCGAAGGATCGCGCACGGTTCCATCCGCGTATAGCACTCCGTGCACCGTTCCCCACTGCTTGGTGATCATCAATTCCCAGATGTACCAACCGACGCCTGAATTCATGTACTCCTGAAGCGTCACGTCATACGGGTTGGATCGGGCAATGCAGCCGATCTCGGTGTTCATGACTTGTTTGTGCTGGCTGGCCGCATATTTTTTGGCCTTCTCGATGTTGGTGCGAATTCCTTCCCGCGTCGAGCTGTAATCGTGGAAGCAGAGCACATCGACCAAGTCGCTGCCGGTTGCCTCCATCTCCGATTCGGTGGTGGAACCGATGGTGATCGGCGTAACCTTGTCCAGTTCACGGAACACACCGGCCATGTGCCGGGCGAACTCAATTCGCGCCTTTCCCGGCTCGTTGTGAACATCCCAGAACGCGAGTCCCGGTTCCTTGCCATTGCCGATGGTGTTGACCAGATCCGCAGCGTACTCGCGAGCCAGAGGCCAGTTAGCCTGGTCCTGCGACCACTCGCGGGGATACTGGAGCGTAGGCATGACGCCGATGCCGCGCTGGTGACAGGCACGGATGAAGTGGACGAGGTTCTTGCGAAACGCCGTCTTGTCTCTCGAGTACGCGGTGTACCCGAGGAAGACGCGCACCTGATTGAGATTGAGACGCCTGGCGTAGTCCATGTCGCGCTCGGTCTCGGCGGGATTGTATTGCAACCACATTTCGTTGTGGCCGATGGTGGGCGCGGATTCGTAGTTGAATCCCCGGATGGTTGAAACGTCGGCGGGGATATTTCTCTGGAGCTTGGTGAGGTCCGGAGGGAAATTGTCTTTCGGTTCCTGGGCGGCACATCCAATCAATATGGCGGGAAGCAGAATCACGAGAAACAGGGGTCGCTTGTTCATGGTTGAGCTCCAACCAGAAAATCGGCTGTTTTCACGCCTTCGACATCCACCAAATCAACCGCAGGGCGCGCATCGGGGCGGGTGACGGATAATGTAACATGGTCGCAGGTCACGCCATTGACATGGCGGAGGTAGACGCCGAAGGCGGGCATGATTTTGCCGAACATGCTCATCTCCGGATAGCCGGCTTCTTTTTCGGGAAGCTTTACGTCGGCATCCTTCGCGCTGCCACCGCCGGCGAGCGTGACGTCGATGTTCTTCAGATGAAGCGACTGCACGGGATGGTCGGGGATGCCGTTGATGAGCAGGCCGATCTGGCGCGCTCCGATGGCGTGGATGTTTTCGAGGGTAATATCGCTCAGTGATCCGATGGGGCGCGGCTGGTCGCCGGCGCGGAATGTTTTGAGTCGTGCTCCCAAGCGCACGCTGATGGGGACAGCAACGCCGTCCATGTCCACATCGGTGATGGTGACATCATGCAATTGCGCACCATCCACCGAATAGAGCGCGATTCCCGCCAGACCGATATCGCGCAGATGACAATTGCTGGCCTGAATATGCGAGAAATCACCAAGGGATTCGGTCCCCAGCTTGATACCATTGCAGCGCGTTTTGAGCGTGCAGCCGGTGACGGTGATGTCGCCGCACGGCTGCGGACTGGTCGCCTTCATGCAGATGGCATCGTCGCCGCTTTCGATGTCGCAATTTGTGATTTGAACGCCCTGGCAGGAGTCGATGTCGATTCCATCGTTGTTGATCAAATGCGATGCGGCACTGCGGATGTTGACGTTTTGGGCGACCACCTTGGTGCACTGAAAGAATTGCATGGTCCAGGCGCCGGGGTCGGTCAGGTGAACGTCTTTGACGGTGACATCGGTGCAGTGTTCCCAGCGGATGAGAAACGGGCGCACGTTGTATTTTGATTGAGCGGCCTTGAGCGCCTTGCCCTGGCCATCAATGGTTCCAGTCCCTTCAATCCCAACATGGCTTGCGCCCACGGCCGTGATCAGGGCGTATCCGAGCGTTCCCTTGTTATCGCCGCCAGTGAATGGATCGAGATTCTGATAGTCGGCGGCGTTGTGGCTACCGAGCAACACCGCCTGATCGGCGAGCCGAAGGCGGACGTTGTTTTTCAATTGGATCGTACCTGTCGCATAGCGGCCGGCGGGAAAGGCGAGCACGCCGCCGCCCTGGACACTGAGCGAATCGATGGCGGTTTGAATGGCGGAGGTGTTGAGGGTTGCGCCGTCGCCGATCGCACCGTGGGCGCTGGCATCGATCACAACTTCCGGCGAAACGCCGGTCGCAGCGGCATCATCGGAGAGGTAAAACGCCGGCGGCCGCCCCGCCGCGCCAGCTCCCGCCCAACGCGATGCGACCGGCGCGCATCCGGCAATGCCCAGGAGGCAAACCGCCGCCCACATCCCTCTCCACCGACATTGGAACACCAATTGTCGAGATTCCATTGCGTTCTCTTATGGATGCGGCTTGACGGTGATCAAGTCATCGTTGACCGGATTTACTTCGATCGCCATATTCGCATACTCATCAAACAATCCTTTGTTGTGCATCTGCAATGCGAAGGGTCCGGTTTTCCCGGCCTCGGGCACGTCAAAATCGACGACCTCTACTGCATCGCTTCCCACCGGCTGAGCGACCGCCATCCGCGCAGTTCCTTTAGTGGCATCAATCAATAGCTCGACCCGGCTCCATTGCTTGGCATCAAACCTGGGGTGCTTGAACGATTTGAACTCACCCTTGCCGGCGTTGTTGTGACCCTTGCGGTAATCCCACGTGTATCCAGGCGGCACCTGAATCTGCACCGCGCCAAGTGCATCGGTGGGTTTTTCACCGTCGGCGGGAGCGGTTCCGAAAAACAGGACGCATGCCTGATGATCGGGTTTTGCCGCGAATGCTGCGTGGCGGATATCGAAAATGATCCGGTACTTGCTGTATTGATCGACGGTGTAGAGAACTCCGCGTGCAACGCCGAGGCTGGCGAGGATGCCGTCCTTTACGGTCCACGAATTGGCGGGCACCTGCACCCAGCCGTCGAGCGTTTTGCCGTCGAAGATGGGAGTCATTCCCGGCGGCAGGGGAACCTGCGGCCGCGGGACCGAGGCGATGACGGGTTGCGTTGACTGCGCAAGCCCCGAATCACTCAGGAGACAGATCAAGGAAACGACGGCGATAACGATCAATGGCAGACGTTTCATCCTGAACTCCAGTGCGAATTCGACGCGAGCGCAGAAGTATTCCACGCGAAATATGATTTCAGAATGCTCATTTTGGCGACACCGCGAGCAGCACTACTCCATGCGGAGCCACGGGCGTTGAAAACTCGCCATCGAACTGACCCAGATCTTTTTGACGCCATAGATCCCGCACGGCCGGTTTGCCCGCGAGTTTGAGATCAGACCATTTCACCGTGGCGTCTGCCGGAGTCTTCCCGGTGTTGAATAAACCTACCGCCCAGCGCCCATCGTCCAGGGGTTTTGCATAGACGCTGATGTCGCCATCCTTCGAGATGCTGGTAGCCTGCTTCCCCAAGCTGTCCTGGTCCACATCCAGCACTTCGTCATTGGAGATCAGGCTGTATGTGAACGGATCGAGTTTCTGCAAATCACACCCCAGCAGCAACGGAGCCGAAAGCAGGGACCACATGCTTATTTGGGTGTATTGCTCATCCGGTGTCAGGTGGGTGGGATGCGGTCTTCCCCAACCAATGACGCCGACGACAAGCATGTCAGGATCATTGAAATGACCCGGACGAGAAAAGGGAGCCCACGGGTCCTGCGTGAACGCGCTCTTGGCGACCATCGCCCATCTGTCATGCACATCGTCGGTGACGCGCCAGGAGTTTGCATAAGGGGAAACCTGATCAATTTCCTTCAAAAGCGTGTAGCTGCCATTGTTGGACAGACTGAATAAAAAATCCCGGTGTGTCGCGCGCAGCGCATCGAACATTTCCTTGGTGGCGTCCACATGAACCGGGGCCCAGTCATATTTCAGATAGTCGAATCCCCACTCGGCGATCTGTTTAGCATCCTGATCGATGAAATGATATTTCCCGATGATGAAGGGGAATTTCAGGCTGTGATCGTGGTTGTTCTGCTTGGCGAAGTCGGTGCTCCATTTCCCATCGGGATCGTCGGAGGTGCTTCCGATATGGCGGTCATAGGTCGTCACCCAGGGTGAGGAATAGATTCCGGCTTTGAGACCGAGACTGTGAATTTCCTTCACCATGGCCGCAATGTCGGGGAAATCCTGGTTGTTTGGCTGGATGGCATTCAACTCGCCGCCGCGTACCCCCTGCCAGCCATCATCGGTATTGCAGTAGGTCCAGCCATGCTGGGCCAGTCCTGAATCCACCATCGCATGCGCTTGCGCCAGCACAATGGTCTGGTCGATATGCGCACCCGTGAGGTTGTAGTTATTCCAACCCATGGCGGGCGTCAAGCCAATTTCGTGGCCGACGATGATTTTGAAAGGCCGGTCTGCGTGCCCCAGCGAGTTGCTTGCGTGGAACACGATGGAGTATTCGCCCGCGGTTTCCAATTGTCCGGTGATTCGACCCGTCGCGCCGTCGAGTGCCAGTCCGGTCGGGAGTCCATCCGCGGAGAACTGCATCGGCCGATCACCAGTTGCGGGAATTGAATAGATGAACGGTGAGCCCGGCCGCACGCCGAAGACTTTGGGTCCGTTTATCCGGGGTGTTTTTGCGGCGGGAGGCGTGAGTATCTCTGGCGTTGCCGCGTCGGGCGCGGCCTGAGCATAAGCCTGGACGGGGAACGCTAATGCTACGCACAGAAGAGCGAGCAGTCGAAAGCATGTTTTCACGAGTATGCCCTTCAAACGTGGCAGATTGGCGCCGGCAAAGTTCATTTCTTCAGCCATCTATCCCAATAACTGGCGAACTGATCAACATTATCCTTGGTCACTTGCGTAAGAGGATTGGGAATCTTCGCCCCAGGTCGCCACTCATCGCCATGGGACCGCGGGATGATCGGAAACCAGTGGATTAGGACTAGCCACGGACGTGACGTTCTGTTCCCGATTGACATACCAGGTAGTCGACGGGCGCGCGGGGAATGCGGTCAGGTACGGATCGGCGTTCGCGGTCGCCGCATCGCGCCCGTCAGCTTCGGTTTCCAGAATATCCAGGTCATCATCAAGGCTCTGAAGCCCAGTGGATTCCGACCCCGTCCCCTTGAGTGCGTTATTTTGGTAAGGCCAAACGACCGACTTATTCGTCGCAAGGATCTTGTCATTCACTGTCGCAACGTGCCCGTCGATGAACACCATGTTAAAGCTGAAAACGGTCCCTTTGTTGTTAGTATGTGCCACGTACGAGGGTTGAAAGACCATGTCGCAGGCCAGGCATTTATAAGCGTCGAAACTGCTGACCTTGATGAACCAACTCACCTTCGAGTTGAGCAGCGATTCGCCGCCGTTGGGCCAGTTTCCGGTGAGCCTGCTATACGCCCAGTGCGGGTTGAACAGATAGCTTGTATTTCCGTAAGCCAAATATCCAGTACCCCCCGCCAAACCGCTTGCAAATGTAACGGCCAGATCCTGGTTGCCCAGAAGCGCCGGGCAGAACCGCACGGGAGCATACGTTTGGTCCGCGTAATGATTGTGAAGATAAAGAATATCGTCGCTGCCAAGGTATCCGGTAGTCAGCAGCATGCCGATATTCGAGCCCGCCAAAGCGTTGGTGGTCGTCACGGCTGGCCAGCCGGGCGTGTAGTACAGGCCAGTATATTCGTCCAGCGCATCGGGATCTCCCGAAGCATTGGCTTGCGTACCAGCAATGGGATAATCGCCGGCGGCATGCCTGGGCGGGAGAGATCCTTTGTGATCGGCCGCGTAGCCGAGCGTCGCCAAAGCAATCTGGCGCAGGTTGGATTCGCATGCCACAAGCTTCGCCTGTGCGCGGGCACGACTTAGAGCCGGGAGCAGGATGCCAATTAGAATTGCGATGATCGCGATCACTACAAGCAACTCGACCAATGTAAACGCCGTGGATCGCCTTCGAGAAAACTTCGTCGCCACGCGGTCTCCTTCATGAATACTGGCCGGCTTGTCGCTCCGCCATCGAGAGACGTTAGAACCCTCAGCAAACTCCCGGTTTGCGATTGCCGTCGCATGCCCTAATAGCCAGCAAACCCAGAAATGCAGCCTTGGCATATCCCATTACGGCAGCGAATTGGACAACCTTTTTTAATAAAATTGGCACGAAGTGCCCAACCGTGTCGAGGTTGCAAGCGGAAGCGGCACCGGTTTGTTGTACTTTTTAGCAAATTGTTTCCGAAAACATGTCCAATTTTGCGTTTGCCGAGGGTTTCAGGAAGGCTTGGATCGAGATGAGGATTTCGCGCGGTCATCCATGCGACGGGACGGGAGTGAATCTGCAGGCAGATGCATCAGAATTCATGGAGTTGTACTCAAACCATGAGATGCGGCTGCGCGGCTACGTGCAATCGCTGGTACCTCGGTGGTCGGATGCGGAGGACATCACCCAGCAATGCAGTCTGATCCTGTGGAAAAGATTCGGCCAGTTTGAACCGGGGACCAATTTTTTCGCCTGGGCATGCCAGATCGCGCGGTTCGAGGTTCAGAAATACTGGAAGACGGCCGCGCGGAACAGAAATATCTTTAGCGATGACTTTATGGATGCGGTAACTGCACGGACTGTCGAACATCAGGACGAACTGCAAACGCGGATCGATTATCTGCAAGAGTGCGTCGCAAAGCTCTCGCAAAAACATCGGGAATTGCTTCGGCTTCGTTACGATGAGAGACGCTCCGTCGGCTCCGTTGCGCAATTGCTCGATCGGCCGATCGAGGGCGTCTACAAGGCGCTGAGCCGAATCCGTCTGGTCCTTCACAAATGCATCAGCCGTCGTGCGGCAGGCGCAGCATGAGCGAAGAAAATACCGAAGAAACGTCGGACCTCAGCCCGAAATTGCAAAATGCGATGCAGTTAACCTCCGCACTTTGCGATGATCGCATCACGCCAGAGCAGTTTCGTGAATTGGAATCATTGGTCTGCAACGATCCCGAGGTGGCGCGGTTCTATGTCAGCATGATTCACCTTGATGCGTCGCTGCATCGTTTCGCTAGTTATTTTTCGCAGCCGATGTCACGGGAGGATGACATCGATATTCTCAGCGGAGAAAGGGTGCGTGATGGCGGACGAGCTTTCGGAATGGATGAAAGCATGGTGCTGCCGGCGATAACGGAACCCGAATTTGCCGATAGCAACGAGTTGGCTGCGCCTTACCAAGTGCAGTCTCAGTTATCCGAGAAACTCCGTCCACGAACTGATGGCAGCCGTTCTCTCTATCTGAAAGGCGGATTTGCCGCCCTTTTGGCGGTGGGTGTGGGGCTTTGGGGATATGTCCTGCTCTCGCACAAGGTCAAATCCCCCGCCGTCAATGTCGTGGGCATCGCTCCCGCGGTGACCCCGACTGTTCCAGCGGCAACTACAGAGGATGCGATACTTCCTCCGCCCGTGCCCATCGCGACTGTTGAGCTTGCCGCCAATCCAGTTTGGGGAACAACGGATTTGCCTCCGCACGATGCAAACTTTGTCGCCGGACAATCGCTTTCGTTGAAAAGCGGCGATGTCCAGCTTTTATTTCATCGCGGTGGCCGGCTGGTCGTGGAGGGACCGGCAGAGCTTGAATTTGTATCCGATGCCAAAATCTCGCTTCATCGAGGAAAAATTGTAGCGACAATACCCGGAGGAGGGTTGGTCGTTGTTTGTCCAATGGGCCTGGTTACCGATCTGGGAACTGAGTTTGGATTGGCTGTGGATTCCAACGGTGGAACTGAGGTTGCCGTGTTCCAGGGGCGCGTCTCCGCATCGCTCAGTTCAACGGCAACCACTCAAGGCACCAAGGAGTTGCTCCTGAAAGTCGGCCAGGCTGCGACGATGACTGACAAAGCGTTGGCCTTAACTACAGATGGAGCTGCGGCACAGCGGTTTGTCTGCAGCCTGGTGAATGGCAAGGTCACGTCTCTGGATGTCACTGATTTGATATCGGGAGGCAACGGTACAACCCATCGGCGTGGAATCGGGATCGACGCAAACACCGGTGCCATCGGTGCACTTCCGCCGACGGAAACCCGCGTGAGCGATGGGAAGTATCATCAGGTAAGGGGATATCCTGTCATCGACGGCGCGTGCATCGCGGATGGCACCAAGGGGCCGATGGTTGTGGATTCAGCCGGACACCAGTTCCAATTCTTATCCGTAGGGAATTCAGCGTATAACAACATCTATACCGGCGGCAGGATTCCCTGGCCGGTCGCCAGGGAAATCTCGACTGTGCTCGATGGAGTTGATTATGCCACTCTCGATCACGGGCTTATTTGCATTCACCCCAACAATGCTTTGACGCTGGATCTGGATGCGATTCGAAGGATCTACCCCGATCGAACACTGGCGAGTTTCCATTGCCGGGTGGGTAACACCGCGCCTGCAAGTCCAAAACCCACGCACAATGCTGTTGCCACGGCGTACGTGCTGGTCGATGGCATCGCGCGTTATATGAATCCGCATATCACCAGCCCGGACGGCAGCGTCATTATCGATGTGCCCCTGCAGCAGCACGATCGCTTTCTGACGCTTGTATCGACGGACTCGCGCAAAGCGGGGATCGACGACTGGATCTTGTGGACGGATGCCGAGCTGAATCTATCGGCTGGCCACTAGCACGTTACCGTCCAGGGTTGGTCCCGTTTATCGTGTCCGTCCTTGTGTGTCCCGAAGCTGACGCGGTTGGCTTCCATGCAGCAACAGCATATCGTGGCTAAGCCGCTCACGGTCCTGTTGCACGCTCCAAGGGATGAACGGGCCGCCCCCTTTTATTTTTCGCTGACTACATTTGCCTATATCGGGGTTGTCCCCTTCGGTTTTCCCTACCGGGAGGCCGCATGATCCGCCGATGAGTTTTTTTTACAGCACGGAGATAACTGAAGGGGACAAGCACGGAGATAACTGAAGATAACTGAAGGGGACAGGACCCTTAATCCAGCACATTTTCGTTCCGCTCTTTCCTCCAGCCTCGCCTAAAGGGTCGTGTCCCCTTCAGTTGCCCCTGCAGGCCATAGGTGGCATTGGTATGCCTCGGCTCTGTTGCAATGTCGCTGTGAACGATCACCTCGATATACCGACGGACGGTTTGATTCTTAATCCCGCTGAGAAACGCATCAAACGTCTGACGCGACAGTGGGTCGCCGTGGTCTTCCTTCCAGTCGGATTCGTAATATTCCTCCGGGGTGATCAGTGACCGTGCCTTTCTTGTGAATGCGCGGTACGCAGCCAACGCCTCCGGCCCAGAGATCCGGTCCAGGTCTTCTCCGGTTCTCAGAAACTGATCGCCGAGGAACACGCCGCGCCCATTTATAGGATGGGTAGTAAGACCAAGCTCGGCCACCAGTTCTTTCAATGGATCGGGGCCAACGCCCGAATAGTCGTACAACTCCGCTGCCCCAGCCTCGTAGATGGCATCGCATTGTTCAAATCTCCGAGTGACGATCTTCCCGCCCAGCCGATCGCTGGCTTCAAAAAGCGTGATGTCCACCGGTGCCCGATATCGCTGCTGGAGCAGATAGGCGGTCATCAGACCGCCTGGCCCGCCGCCGATGATCGCCAGCCGCCTGTGCTCCCCTCGGTTTCCCATATTCCTCCACACTTGGACCGATCGCCGCCGGCGGCCCTTTCACTTTACTTTATCCAATCACCTGGTCCGAAACTGGTACCGCCATCTGTCGCGCAAGCTTAAGCACCGCGTCCCAGGCCTTGTCAAAGGGGATTGCCAAGGGCAAGGCCTTCTTGTCGTGTGTGTTGTAGGCAGACGCAAGCGCCTCGCGGAGCGGCAAGTCAAAGCCGACACTGGCCAGTCGTGGTTCCACCGTGCAGCGCGATCGAAAATATTCGTTTATCAAGGGCGGGTGCAACCCATCGCCGAACTTGGCCACCATCGCGGCGATGTCGGCTACGTCTTGGCCGCGGGCTTTTTCCGAAGGCCAATGCCGCGAGAGAATGCCGACGATTTTTTCGCTGATCAGAAAATGAAGATCAGCCACACCGATGCAAATCTTCGGTGATGAGCAGAGATCGATGCGCCCAAATCGAAGGAGGGAACGTCGAGGGCTTACATGTACCTGCACACGACTTCGTAAGTAGGCGCCCCATTTGGCATAGTTTGGAAACAGTGAGGGCAAGCCCTCAGCAAGGCACTTGCCGACGGCGGTTTCAACGCTCCGGCACTGGGCAGGGGATGGATTCGGCGGCATACCCAGATCAAGCAAATCAATGTCGGCGGTTGGGCGCTGATTGCCGTAGAACAAGTACATAGCTCCTGCGCCGCGCAAGACGAGCCTCGCGCGAAACCGGGGCGCACCTGCCAAGACGCGCAAAACGGCGATGTGCATGAAGCGCTCTTGTGCCTCTTGAGGACTGAGCCGATTGTGTTCAGCCCATGTTATGGTGTGCTTAAACGAGTTAGGATAGTGCGGTTGAGCCTGCGGGCTGACGCCGACCGCCAGCACTGTGACGACCTGTTCGGTGGTCTGGATCATTTTTTACCTCACGTTCCGCGACCTGCAACGCATAACCCACGCGTCGGAAGCTGTTACCAAATGCTGCGGGAAAAGGCGGGGCATCCCAGCGACCTACCCTCATGGTTGTGGGGATCCCATCTGCGGAACCAAGACATAGTCGGGTCAGCAGGACCGCTTCTTCGATATCAGAGAACCAAAGAATAGGCCGCACTAACCAGCAGGTTGCCGGTCTTGGAGTCGACATACGCAAAGAGCACCTGCTGAGAGTAATCCACTGATGTTTGCAAATAGGCTCCGCCATCGCTGATAATCGTGTCGGGCGGCCCTGACTGGCTGCCTTCCGAATACGCGACGACGCTGCGCGTGGACGGGTCGTACGCGAAGATCGAGGATCCCTGAGCGCTCACGTCGGCCACGTTCCCGGAAGCTACGGTGTAGGCAGTGTATGTGACTGGAACATCACCATTGGACACCACGTCGCGTAATTCTTTTCGCGCAATGTCGTAATAGGCGATAAACGCGGGATCCGCTTCCTCCGATAAACTAACAGAGAGACCGCTCACGCCCTTCTTGACTTTTGTAAGGACCTGAATAATCCACTTTCCGTTCGAATCCTGCTGCGCCAATTTGATCTCGCCGGTATTGGAATCAACGTATGCAAACCCCAATTGCTCATCCAATGCCAATTCATTGGCGGATTGATCCGTGACATCAACGTTTGAGTCGATTGTTGAGGTGACCCATTTGCCACTGGAGTCCTCGGTTGCAAACTTCACCCGGTCATGAGTCTGATCGTAATAGGTCACTTCCGGCGCGTTGTTAAAGATGTTGAAGTTCAGCGATGCAAACAGGCCCGCATTCCCGCTATCGTCCAATGTTACGGTCTTGAAGGTGTTGCCGTCGTCAGAAGATCGGGCAAGTTTGAGGCTTTGCGACGCGGGGTCGTAGTACGCGATATATGGATTACCGTTCCCGCCTTCTTCGCTGCCGCGAATTTGAAGCGAGAAATATTGGTCCACTCCTTGGGTACCGGCAATGGCAACGGGCGTGGTCCATATGTCATTGCCCAGTTCCTGGGAATACATCAAAGAATCTGTTTTGGTGCTGTAATAGGCAATACCTACTTGGTCCATATCAGTTGTGTTCTCCGCGACGTTCAGGGAAGCGACGCTGCTTGACGTGCCCCCTGCAAAGCCATTGAAGGCAGGAGCGAAGCCGTTACCTAAATTCAATTCTAGCATCAGATAATTGCCTTCGGCCCCTGCCGCAATCGCAATGTTTCCCGATGGAGTGATCACGGAGGAAGCGCTGCCTGCGCCAGCGAAGGCAACATTATCCGTCGCTGTGTTGAAAGTGGTCACGGTCTCGCCGATCGTGCCAGTGCTCGCTATGGAGGTCACGGCGGCATCGCCTTCATTTGAACTGAAGGTGAGCAGGACGGCCCCACCTCCGCCTAGGGCGGCGACGCCATCCGCCAAAAAGGGGTTCCCCGGAGCTGCAATACTTGAACCGGGATACCAGCCAACATCGTAAGTGGGTGACCCCGTCACGTTTAACGCCGCAACGAAATAGTGGACTTTGTGGACAAACCCAGTCGACAGTCCGGTCGCATCATCCCCGGCGAACACGGTGCTCCCGTCGGCGCGGGCATCGAAGCCGGTAAGCTGAATATCGTGAGGACTGGCCAATCCGTCGGAATTGAGCGTACCGGCGCTAGCGAACTCGCTTCGCGCGATGCCGCCACTGCCGTAGGTACGAACCAATTGCCCGGCCAAGGTTATCTCCGCGACAACGAAGAAACCAGGTCCAAAAGTGTCCCTCGATCCGCTGTTGGAATATGAGATGGATCCACCGCCGACGAGAATGTCACCGTCTGGCAATGTCTTGACGCCGGCAACCTCGTCATAAATGAATGGCGTGGTAGAGGTGCTCGTCCCAAGTTGCGCGGAAAGAGAACCGTCACCCGCGAAACTCGTGTCGGGCGAGCCATCGTCAATGAGGCCAAAGACGCGCATCTCGGCCCCGCTACCACTGCCGGTGGATTCGGTTCCGGCGACGAGTAGCTTGCCATCGGATTCCTCGACTAACGCCTTCGCGGTAAAGCCGCTATCGCTGGTAACGATGGCCGTGCCGCCCTGCCCGAAGGTGGTGTCGAGAATGCCTACCGAGGTATAGCGCGCAACAGCAACGCCCGCAGAGGATTGCAGCAGCACGTATAACCGATCGTGTGAATCCACCAATTCGGCGATGAACGTGTCGCCGCCGGGGAGGCTCGCCAATCCATTGGTGCCGAAGGCAGTGTCGACAGCTCCGGCGGCGCTGAATCTGGCAATGCCGGCATCGCCCCCGGCGTACAACCTCCCGACTGAATCGTCCACCAGTTGGCCGAGCACGGCTTTTTGAATGGGATTGGTGCTGATACCCGTCATCCCTGGCGTAACGTCTTGGTTAAAGTTGGTATAGTATGTGCCAAATGCAGAGAAGTGGAGGCGATGCTCCAAGGGCTCGATATATGAACCTTGTTGTTTCTTGCACCGAATCCTCGCTCGCACGTCCCGCCAGCAACCGAAGTCCGTTGGATACACTAGAGACCTCTTCAAAAAACAAGCATCAGCAAAAATTCTAGATCCTTCGCCAGAGAGCGTCAATTATAAACGAATCGTACTCGGCGCTGAATCAGCCGCTCTCGCGAGACATTCTTCGAGACACACCACGATCCAGAATTCTCGACATCTGAAACCTCCGCGTCTATTCACTCATCAAGATACATGCACAAAGATAACTGAAGGGGACAGGCCCCTTAATCCAGCACATTTTCGTTCCGCTCTTTCCTCCAGGCCGCCTAAAGGGTCGTGTCCCCTTCAGCTACCCTTGCGGGATTCGAGCGGCTCAAGAAAGGTGCGCAGGACCGCCAGACGCCGCGCATCGGCGGCCGCCCATCGCGCGAGCGCCCACCGCTTGAAGCTCGCAAACCGCTTACCAACGAAAACGCCCACCGCTCCGCCAATGCGGTTCGCCCGATTTTTCATTTATTCGCCCCATGCAAATTGCCCGGAAGGAAATGATCGACGCCTACTTTCGCCAAGGCGTTGTAACCTATGCGCGGCCAATGTCAAACTAATTATTCGAGCCTGGCGTGACATGCTCGTGAAATGATTGACCCACAAATTTCGCGCAAGCGCTGCAGGCGAGAGGTACGGCTCACTGCGAGGCGTCGGCCGTCTGATCGGACCTGGTGAGGGGATGGGAATCGACGTCAACCGTCGCCGATTGCAGGCCCTCGCGCCCGGCGGTAAGGGTGATCTTTCCGGGCGTGAGAGTCGAACGAACAGCAACGCGATTGATCCCGCACTCGGTGAGCAGATAGAGGTTGTTGGTCGAGCCGACGATTCCGCTGTTGTAGCCGCCGCGCCAGATTCCCGGACCGGTTACCTTGAAATCGATGCGGGCCTCATCCGTGGGACAGCGACGGCCCTGGGAATCGACCACCTCGACGTCAAAGAGCGCGACGTCCTCGCCATCGGCTTTCAGACCGCCGGGACCGACAATCGGAGTCAATTTGATTGATTGGGCTTGTGTGGCCGTCACAAGCTCGTGCTCGCAAACCTGCTGACCGTTCTTCAGGCCCACCGCTTTGAGCGTGCCCGGAACCCATTTCACCGCGGGGAATGCAAAGATAAATCCGCTCTTGGGCTCGCGAGCAGTGCCCAGCGATCTGCCGTTGAGGGTCAGTTCGACCGCTTCGCAATTGGAGACGACGTAGATCGTTTTGGTCGTTCCCTCCGGATAGGTCCAGTGGCCGATGATGTGAATATCCGGCTCTGGGTTTTGCATCACGCGATGGGTGAAATAGATTTCCTTGGGAAGTCGAACGGCATCCACCTTTCCACTCACGCGGCACACCTCGCTGGAATCCTGCCGGCCATCGGCGTTCGAATCTGAGAAATAGATCGATGCGTATCCGGACCACTTTGAATGGGCCGGATCGGTATTCGAGATGCGATTGGACCAATAGTCCCAATAGCGCCCGGCTGCGGCGAGGGCGAAGGTTTCGCTGTTCCAGTGATACGTATCGTTGGGACCGGGTTTGAAACCGAAATGGGGAGGCGATTGATCATCCCAGAACCTTCTGGCGCCTTCATCGCGGAAATCCTCGGTTTCAACCAGCGGCGCACGATCTCGTCGCTCGGCGCTGTAGGCGCGAAAGATTGCTGTAGGAGATGCCAGTTTGTCGGTCCGGGGATCCTGGCCGATCATGACGCCGAAGTATTGGGCGATGGGCGTAGCGCCGGGATCTTCCAGAGTGCGGCAACCCATGGCGCGCATGCCGCTCGGATCCCACTGCTGCTTCAAGTTGACCATCTGCTTTAGGTGATCGACGGAAACGCCATTGTTCCCGGCCTCCCAGAAGAAGATGCTGGGGCTATTGCGAAAGTAGATCATGGAATCGCGCATAACCTCCATCCGCTGTTCCCATGCGCGCCCCTGTACATCCTTCTCTTTGTCGCCGGCCGGACAAACTTCAATGATGCCCGCGCGATCGTACGCATCGACATCCACGCGCTGCGGTGAGATGTGCATCCAGCGGATGTAGTTGCCGTGACTGCTGTGAATCAGGTTCGCCGTGAGGTCATGCATCCAGTCGGGATAAGCCTGGCCAAGGCCGGCCCATTCGTCGGTTGAGCGCTGGGCGTACCCCTTGAGGTAGACAAATTGATCGTTGACATAGACGCCTCCGGCGCCGACGCCGCCCCTGAATTCCACCTTGCGAAATCCGGTCCGGTTCTTCGCCACATCGACGACCTTGCCGCCGACCGTCAAAACCGTGTAGACATCATAGAGGTACGGATCATCCGGACTCCACAGCTTCGCATCGTTGAGCCTGCCTTTGGCCATCACGTCCATCTTTTTTCTGCTGGCCAGATGGACGGTGTCGCCATCGAATTTGGCGCGCACTTGGCCGTCGGCATCAACAACAATTGCGGACATGTTCGCGGAAGCCTCGTCCATCGATTCGTTTTCCACCTGCGAAACAACATTGACCTCCGTCGCGTGCTCGGTCGGCGAAATATCCGACGGATAAATGTACGTGCCCGTCGTCTCCAGCCCGTAGTAAAGCGGAAGCGTCTGATGAACCTTTCCCATCACGTGCAACCAAACGTGGCGATTGATGCCACCGTAATTCGGGTTGAAGTCGTTGGCTTCCCATTCGAAGCCGACTCCCGAACTCTTTTCCACGTATCTGCCGCTGTTGTCGACGCGAACCGCAAGAACATTGTCTGAATCACCGAAGTGGATGGCATCGGAAATGTCCAAGCCGTAGGCGGTCACGCCGTTCTCGTAGAGGCCCAGTTGCTTTCCATTGATGAAGATCTGCCCCGCTTGCTTCATCCCCTCAAACTCGATGATGAGTTTTTGATTCTTGTATTCGTTTGGGAGCTTGAAGTGTCTTCGATACCACGCCGGCCCCTGATAAGCCCCGCGCTGGCCGCCGCCGTGGGAAATGATTTTGTTGAAAGTGTCGATGTCGTTGTAGGTGTGGGGAGTGCTGACGGTCTGCCAGCTTGAATCGTTGAAATCCGGCGACTGGGCGCCGGGAACATCCTCGCGGATGAACTTCCAATCGATGTTGAAGTCAATTCGACTTCTGGGAGATTGCGGCGGCACAAAGACATCGGCAGCGTGCACGCTTGCTACTGGAAGAAAGGTTCCGAGAACGGCAAGCAACGCGATGAGACGGCTTGTACCAAGGTGTGTGTTCATCGTATCTGATCTGTTGATGGTTGGAGAATCGCCCTCGACCCGTTCAATGTTCCGCGGGCTGCGCAAAATTGTACGCAAACCCGCTAAAATCAACATACCCCGCGTTTTTGATGTTGTTGCAGCAAAACAGGCCGATGCGATCGCCCCGATAGCACCCGGATCGACGCTCCGTCCCAGGTTGCTTTGCACCGGACCCTTACGCATATTATCATTCGTATCATCAGGGCGGAGTCTCGACGAAAGAGAAGAGGCGGCCGTGACAGTTTCCTCCCGGTCTCGTCGGATTAACGGTTCACCAGATGAATTGATCGCGCAACGAATTGGCGGTACTGCCGTGGAGAGGCCGCGCGATGAGACGCAGCATGTCGTGCCAGTGGCTTTGCGCGGCGCCCAACACGTCACCGTTTCCGCA
>Ga0302326_10013447_pt1 | contig 17347 bp, 7 predicted proteins | sample Palsa_T0_3_FD_202264 | JGI IMG/M metagenome (GOLD analysis project Ga0302326, IMG submission 202264) | Peat permafrost microbial communities from Stordalen Mire near Abisko, Sweden - Palsa_T0_3 | ecosystem: Environmental > Terrestrial > Soil > Palsa > Peat permafrost | place: Sweden: Abisko... | reverse complement strand
ACTTCCACGGCCCACAAGTTTGGAGGGAAAGGAGGAAGTCGAATCCTCTAAAACGTGATCCACAATCACGCGCCGCACCGTTTGGCTTCAATCCCCGTGAAGTTATTGCATGTTAAGGAGCCGGTAGAGGTAATTGAAACCCGCGGACCTGCGACTTACAAGATCGCTGATCTGTTCTACCGGCCCATCTTCATCCGCGAACGGCAAATCGCCGGTCGCCATCGGAGTCAGCGTAGAGATACCGGCTCCACTCATTCACTTCCAGGCCCATCGACCGCAGGATGAATCTGCTGGTGTGGACGCTTGCCGGCAGCGGCCTGCGCAACAGCGGCATGCCTGCTTCTTCCGGCGTTCTGTCCGCCTTGCGATGGTTATCCTTGCGGCAACATGCCGCCAGGTTCTCCCAGGAATTCTTTCCGCCCTTCGCCCTGGGAATAACATGGTCGAGAGTCAAATCGCTGCCATGAAACTTCATTCCGCAGTACTGGCAGCGGTAAGCATCGCGCATAAGAATGTTGCGCCGCGTAGTTACCTGCAAGCGCACCGGCACATGCTTGTAAACGAGCAGCCTGATAACACTGGGCAGATAGATGCCGGGATAGACCAGCTTGCCGGTGGGTAACTCCACCATCGCCTTTCCCGAAGTTACAAGCTTGAGCGCACGCATGGCAGGAATGATGCGCAGGGCCTCATACGACGCATTGAGTTGCAGCACCGGTCTTCGCATCAGATTCATCGCTGCTCTCCTTCTGCCTTCGCTTTCTAACTGGAGCCCCATTGACGACTCGAACGCCAATCATGTGATTACGAAACACACGCTCTTCCGGTTGAGCTAAAGGGGCGAAACATCATTCCTGGGCTTGCAACTCCACTTCAAACTTGGAGCGGTGAGCGAGACTCGAACTCGCGTATGCGGTTTGGAAGACCGCGGTACTTGCCGCTGTACGATCACCGCCCGACCACCCCAACGATACGGACTCATCGTTGGGACCCCGCGATTTTGGCTCTCGGAGGGGGATTCGAACCCAATCCATTCGAGGCTTCAAAGGCCCCTGGCCTGCCAATTAGCCGATCCGAGAGTAACTCGATGCGTGGCTCCCGGCGAGGGATTCTAACCCCCATCAGCACGGTCAGAGCGTGCGGTCCTCACAGTTGAACGAACCGGGAATAACTCAAAAATGTTGGCTCCGAGAGTCGGATTCGAACTGACGTCTCGCTGCTTAACAGGCAGCCGCTCTACCGCTGAGCTATCTCGGATCAGCGCCATAAAACTAAAAACCCTCTGGCCAAGTTGGCTCAGAGGGTAGATGGAATCTGAATTCAGAATCCCCTGAGCTATCACATAGGTGCACCCTGGCGCGGTTGTGCCGTCGCTGGTGTAAATCCGTGATTATTGGCTCGGTTCGTCATAGCAATACCAACTTACCCCGAATCTCGATATAAGTCAACTGAAAGCTAGAAATTATTTCTAACATCAATGATTCAGACCTTGACCCGAAAGTAACATGCCGTGAGAAACGAACCGCAAAATTGGCGCCGGTGACGGGGCTGAACCCGCGCGACAAGTGTTTGAAAAACAATGGGGCCTTGAAAGAGCATCCGCCAAACCAGACTAGCGTACACCGGCGAAAAATGTGGCGGCTGCGGCGAGAGTCAAACTCGCACTTTCCTCTTCGACAGAGAGGCATCCTATCATTAGATGACGCAGCCGTTCTGGGGGCACGATTCGAACGTGCGAACTCTGCCTCATGAGGGCAGCGAGATGGGCCGCTTCTCCACCCCAGATCCCTGAAAAACAAAAACAACTCTGGGAAACACAAAAACTCTGGTGCATGCGAGAGGATTTGAACCTCCAGAACCCCAAGGGGTAACGGTTTTACGGACCGCCGCAGCTAACCGTATCTGCCTCGCATGCACGTCGTGGAGGAGAGAGCGTGGATTCGAACCCGCGGCACCCGAAGGTGCTCTCGCTTTCGGGGCGAGCGCCTTAAGCCTGACTCGGCCATCTCTCCAAATTCATTTCGTCTGGTGCCGGCCGGGGGCATCGAACCCCCACGTCGCATGACACTGCGGTTTGAATGCAGCGCGTCTTCCATTCCGCCAGGCCGGCACATCTTTGGTAGGAGCGGGGGGAGTCGAACCCCCAAAGCCCGAAGGCGCTTGATTCTAAGTCAAGTGCGGCTTCCAGTTTCGCCACGCTCCCACAATCTTGTTGGTGCTTCCATGTTGGTACCCGAAGAGGGAGTCGAACCCTCACGCTCCTACGAGCACAGCACTCTCGACGCTGCGTGTCTCCCATTCCACCATCCGGGCATAACTCCTCAAGACATAACTCTCCTCTGGCGACTTTGCAGGTCGCCGCTTCGAGCTATGAGTTACAAGCTCGTGGTGCGGGATGCAGGACTTGAACCTGCACGTCCGAAGGACACTCGATCTTAAGTCGAGCGCGGCTTCCGTTTCGCCAATCCCGCATGAACTGACAAATCTCCCCGAAAAACTAAAAGCCCCCCGATTTCTCGGAGGGCTTCGATAACTGACAATTCCAATGCCGTCAGCGCACGAAGCCTCCCCATTCCAGCCGATAGCTGAATGACGAGAGTTGATCGGACGTGACTAATAAAAAGCGCATTGGTTTCAATCCTTCACTTACTTAGATACCACGCATTCATTAATTTTGCAAGCCCCGAACTAACAACTTACTCTCCAAAAGACGTGTTAAGAAGCAACTGAGTGGGCATGGTCCCATTTTTGTGTGAGTTATACGTGCTGGCTGATGGAAAGAACATTCCCGTCCGGATCTTTGAACCAGGCTATCTGATCTCCGGAAGGTGAAGCCCATATCCCCAGTTCTTTATCTGCGACGAACGGATACTTCTCGGTTTCCACGTCGCGCCCTTTGAGCCACAGCACCGCGGCGTGCACGTCGTCCACTTCCCACCCGACAACGGTTCCCTGTGCCGGCTTGAATGTTTCAGCTTTGCTGATGCGGATCATGTTCACGCCTGCCCGCACCGCGAGCGCAAACTGATCCTGGCTGAGAAATTCAAAGCCGAGCTTGCCTTCGTAGAAGGCGCGCGCCTTCTCATAATCCGTTGTGGTGAGAAATCCGACCAGTTTGCCAGCAGTTAACATGCGGCCTCCATACTTGCATCTCGAAGAATAGCAGTTGCTCATTGTGTTGACTTACGCTATTGTGACAATAAATGTCGCAAACGCGCCATACATTCCTTTACGACCGCAATGGCCACCGCGTTGCGGAGATGGCGGGTGGCTCATGGGATTTCGAGCATGGGCATTTGATCGGAAGGCATGCTCATTTTGAGGATCAGCTGCTTTTTGCCTCCGAGGGAGTAATGACGGTGGAGACCAGCGATGGCATCTGGGTTGTGCCTCCGCTGCGTGCTGTCTGGATACCTTCAGGAACCAGCCACAGAGTCGCGATGTCCGGTCGCGTGCGAATGAGAACACTCTACCTTGAACCGAAAATGTGCAGGTCCCTTCCCCGCAAGTGCCTGGTGATTAATATCTCGTCTCTGCTGAGAGAACTCATTCTTCACGCATGCAGTTTCTCCGGGCTGCAAAAGCGGGTGGCACCACAGCGACGCATTATCGAGATGATCCTGGATCAATTGAAAGCCGCTGAGTCGATCCCCGTTCAGTTGCCCCACCCTCGCGATCCACGGGCAAGAAAGCTCGCCGATCTTCTGCGCTCGAATCCGAGCCTGCAACGCCCCTTGGAGGCCTTGTCTGCTCAATGCGGCGCCAGCAAACGCACCATGCAGCGCCTTTTTGCCGATGAGAGCGGCATGTCGTTCAGCCGATGGCGCCAGCGGGCACGGCTGATCCACGCGATGCAGACCCTGGCGGTGGGCCAATCGGTAACAAATGCCGCGTTGGAGGCAGGATACAGCACCACCAGCGCGTTTATTTCCATGTTCCGCAAGCAACTTGGCACTACGCCGACGCGTTACCTGGCGGGCGACCGATAGTCGCCGAGGAACCCCTTCGATGCCAACGCAAATCCGGCACGGACAAAGTCTTTTGGATGCCAAATTGACGGCCATTGTTTGGCTTTTGGTCAACGCTCGTTACTCAAAACTCAATACTTGGGCGCTAAATTGAGCAATTTTGCACATTTTTTGCTTGACTTGATTTTCGTCGGGGAGTTACGATTTGCCCTCCAGTAACTTACCTGAATTTGCAGACGCAATCTGAACACTTAGCAGTGGCGTGACCGCCACGGTGCATTTCGACATATCGATCAAAGGGAGCGTCCTGGGTAGCTCCTGACGATTGCTCGCGGTTTTTCGTGTGCCCGTAGTTCCGGTTCCTCTCAGTGTCCTCTGATTCTTGCACAAAGAGATTGAAATCTTCTTTGTTCCAACTACTCAAACGAAGTTGACACAGACTCAAACTCAGGTCGTCGATTCCGCCCCGACCGTTTGGAGAATTTGAATGATCGACAATAAATGGCTTCGCATGTGTGGAAATCCTCCCTTGGCTACGGCAATCTTCCTGCTTTCCAGCGCATGCTTTGTGAATGGGATTGGCGCGCAATCAGTCGAATCTGTCGAGGCCGGATCATACCCGAGTCCAGTTGCTCATCCTACATTCCTCGTTGCCCCTTCGATTTCTCTTGGGTATGCTCCAACGAGCGTGGCCACGGGCGATTTGAGGCGGAGCGGCAAGTTGGACCTGATCACCGCGGATTGCCAGTCCGGGAACATTTCCGTATTTCTTGGAGCCGGCCAGGGCAAATTTGGCGCCGGAACAAAGTATGCCGCAGGACCATGTCCGAGTTCCGTGATCGTGGCCGATATCAATGGCGATGGCCGGCCCGACGTTCTCGTGTCCAATGAGTCCAAAGGCACGATCGGCGTGTTGTTCGGCAACGGAGATGGATCGCTGCAGCCGCTCAAAAGCTATTCGGTCGGTTTCCAGCCAGCCTTCATCGCCGCGGGCGAATTCGACGGAAGCGGTAAGGTTGATGTGGCTGTTGCCGGGGCGTCAGGGAATCATCTTGCCATTTTGCTCAACGACGGCAGCGGAAATCTGCAGAAGCCAGTTGCGATTCCGATAAGCAAGGCCCCGACGGCTTTGACTGTCGCGGACTTCAACAACGACGGGCACAGTGACCTGGCGCTGGCAAACGCAGATGGAACGGTAACCATTCTGCTTGGTCAGGGCGGAGTTGTGTTTCACGCGCTTCCTGACATCGGCGTAGGTTCGCAGGCCCTTTCCTCGATCGCTTCCGCGGATTTCAACAAGGACGGAAAGATCGATCTGGCGGTTACGCAGCCAGGACAGAAGCTGGTGTCTGTTTTGGTGGGGAAAGGGGATGGAACCTTTGCGCCGCCTGCTTCTTATCCAGTGGGGAACGAGGCTGTATCCACGCTGGTAGCCGACGTGGACGGGGACGGCATTCCCGATCTTGTGGTCATCAACAAGCTCAGCAATACGTTCAGTGTTCTGGGCGGCAATGGCGACGGGACGTTCAAGGCTTCGCTTGACTTTGTCGCTGGGAACGCGCCCCTTGCAGCGGTAGCGGGCGACTTCTACGGCAACGGTCATGCCGATCTGGCGATCATCAACCATTCATCTCAAACGGTGAGCGTTCCGCCGGGTAACGGAGACGGCACATTCAAGGCCAGCCGCTCCTATGAGGCAGGGCAGCAGCCGGTCTCCATCGCTTCAGGCAACCTGAACGGCGCCAAACTCCGCGGACTGGTGGTTGCCAATTATTGCGGTTCCGAACCCGACTGCGGCTCGGGCGGAAACGTGGCCGTGTTTCTCGCGGACGACAAGGGAGACTATAAGCTCTCGTCCACATACGCTGTTGGCGCCGGCCCCGTTTCCGTCGCGCTGGCCGATGTGAACGGCGACAAGAAGCTGGATATTATCGCGCTCAATCGACTCGATAAAACCGTTTCAGTCCTGCTTGGCGTCGGAGACGGAACCTTCCAGCGGCAGATCACCATTCCGTTGGAAGCCGCTCCGATCGCAGTTGGCATCGGCGACTTCAACAAGGACGGGAATCCGGATCTCGCGGTTTTGGAGGACTGTGGAACTGCGAAGTGTTCCCAGCCGGGCAGCCTCGAGATCCTGGCAGGGAAGAGAGACGGGAACTTCCAAAGCGTTTCGAGCTACCCGGTCGGCTATTCTCCAAGCTCCCTCGCCATTGGCGATATCAACGCTGACAAGGCACTCGACATTCTGGTGGCGAACCGCTGCGGCAAGGATGCCTCCTGCGCGTCGCCCGGAACGGCTACCGTGCTGATTGGCGACGGAACCGGGAAATTTACGCCGGGGACGGATCTGGCATTGGGGAACAGTCCATCTTCCATCGCTTTGGGAAATCTGAGCGGGAGTAATTTGGACCTGCTGGTTTCGCGTTCCACCGACAATACCGTGGCAGTCTTGCGTGGCAACGGAGATGGCACCTTCAAAGCGGCCGTTCCCTATGCGGTTGGCGCCCAGCCAGGGCCCCTGGCCGTGGCCGATTTCAATGGAGACGGCATCGCGGATGTTGCTGTCACCAATTTCAAGGACTCAACGGTAAGCCTGCTGTTCGGCAAAGGGGATGGCACGTTACAGCCCTCTACGGACCTACCGGTGGGCGCCGGCCCAGTAGCTCTGACAGCGATTGGAGCCGCGAAAAGCAAATACGCCAGCCTGGCCACGGCCAACGGTAACAGCGGATCCTCCACGCCTGGGACGGATATCACCGCTTTGCAGAATCTGCTATCCGACCCCCCGCTGGCAAGCTTTAAGCTGGTTCCGTCGCCGACATCCTCGAGCGTCAATGACATGGTCAAGTTGACTGCGACTTTGACCGGCGTAAGCCCGAATGCTGCACCTGTCGGGACCGTCACATTCCAAAGCAACTCCGCCGACCTCTCTGACTGCACAGACGTCGATATCGTCCAGGGTGTCTCGCCGAGTCTCGTCTCTACCGCGACCTGCACCACACAAATGCTTCAGGGGGGCAGCGACTCCCTCACCGCCGTCTACAGTGGGGACGATGTTTATGACCCTGGAGTTGGAGAAACCTCAGCGGCCGTGATGCAACCCGTCGCCGCTCTCAGCCCCATCCTGGATTTCACGTCTCCGGCCTCTCCCACGACCGCCGGCACATCTGTGACTTTTACGGTTCAACTTGATGATGCGACTCTCACCCCGATCACGCCTGTCTCATCGGCAACGCCGGGGACGGTGAGCTTCACACTGAACGGAACCGTGGTCCCCAACTGCCTCACTGTTCCAATCAGCGCGACCGGGAGTGCAAGCTGCGACTCTCCGCCGTTGGTTGCGGGAACTGCCAAAATGATTGCGGACTATAGCGGCGACAACAACTTTAACACTGCTTCCAAGGAGGACGACGAGACAGTGAGTACGGGCGGCGTCGCGAGCGCGACACCGACGTCTTCGCTGCCTACTTCGTCAGTAAACCAGACTGTGACCTTCACGGTCGCTGTGACTAATGCGTCCGGTGCTGGGGAGGCGTTGCAACCCACGGGAAGCGTTAAGTTTACCGCCCCCGTGATAGGAACTCTTTGCACGGCGCCTGTCGCCAGCGCCACTCATACCGCGACCTGCAGTTATGCCTTCAGCAGCGCAATCCCGTCCCCTGGAGCAACCGTAACCGCGACTTATGTCCCTGGCACCGACACGAATTTTCCGCCAGGGACTATCGGAAGTACCACGCAGATTGTGATGGCTTCTGGAACCACGACAAGCGTGGCGTCCCCGGTTGCCTCCCCCGCTGTCAACCAGCAAGTGGCTTTTACGGCCACGGTTATGCCCAATTTCACGGCGGGGACTGCCAAGCCTACCGGTACGGTAGCGTTCGTTACCACCACAGGAACCACGCTGTGCAGTGCTCAACCGCTCACCAACGGCATCGCGCCCGTATGCAACGCTTCGTTCGGGGCTCCGGGTTCCTATACCGTGGTGGCAAACTACACCAGTGGGGATACAAACTTCTCCAACTGCACATCGCCCGCGGCCTGTGCCAGCACGGTGAGCGAGACGGTGATCAAAGCCACCAGCTCGACGAGCGTGGTGTCGACGCCTAACCCATCTGCTGTCAACCAGCAGGTAGCGTTCACGGCCACTGTGACGCCGCAATATCCAGGGGCCACCAAGCCCACCGGGACGGCGTCCTTCGTCCTCGTATCAACCACCGCGACAGGCCCGCAAGCGCCAGCGCCTGGAACCGTCCTTTGCTCCGGCTCCCCCCTTGCTCCCGCAGCGAATGGAACTGTGACAGCAACCTGCGCCAATACCGCCACAACGTTCGCTTTGCAGGGTACCTACACAATAGTTGCCAACTACACTGGCGGAGATTCGAACTTCTCCGGCTGTGTTTCACCTTCATCCTGTGCGAGCGTGGATGCACAGTCTGTGGGGGCCGGGGTCACCGCGGTCACTCTGACTTCGTCACCGGGCCCCAGTTCATTTGTCAACGAGTCGGTGACTTTGAACGCAACCATCAACTTCGCCAGCAGCGGGTCATCGGTGCCAACCGGTATTGTCGTCTACAACGACAGCACTACCCCCACACCGCTTTGCACCTTCGGCAGTACGGGCTCTCCGAGCACATTCACCGGTGGAGTAGTCCCGGCCTGCGTGGTTGCATTCACCTCGCCAGGTAGCCATTCACTCACCGCAACATTCACCAGCTCGAATACGAACAACTTCCTCAGCAGCCCCGCTTCTAACGCCGTGCCGCAATCGGTCTCGAAGGACTCGACCACCGTTACGGTTGGCTCCTCGCCCAGCAATCCCTCCTCGGCCAACGTTGAGGTAACCTTCACGGCAACCGTGTCGCCTGTCCATACGGCGGGATCTGACCAGCCCACGGGGACGGTGACTTTCACGCTCACATCGACAACAGCGGCAAGCCCGGCGCCGGGTACCGTTCTTTGCTCCGCGGCTTCCGTCGCGACTATCGCAAACGTAACAACGGCAACTTGCGCCAACGCCCTTACTACGTTCGGTACGAACGGCACCTACAACATAACGGCGTCGTACAACGGCGACCCGAACTTCCAAACCAGCGTCTCCGCGCTTTATCCGCAGTCGGTCGGCGCCGGGGCTACCTCAATTAAGGTGACATCGTTTCTTACCGGGGTAAATCCACCAGTGTTAAACCAGCCCTCGACGGTGAACCAGTCCGTGACGTTCAATTCGGCCATCACCTTCCTCAGCGGCGGATCGACGGTACCGACTGGAATCGTGACTTACTTTGACGGAGCCGCAACGCTCTGCGCTTTCGGCACTGTCGCTTCCCCAGTCACATTCACGGGCGGAAGCGTCCCTGCCTGCGTTGTTCCACTTTATTCGGCGGGGACCCATTCGATTACCGCAACGTTTACGAGCGCAAATTCGAACTTTACCAGCTCGACTTCTCCCGGATTGAATCAGGTCGTGAACCCGACGGCAACGAGCGTGAAGGTTTCCGGCCCTCAGGCAGTGTCAGTGAATCAGACAATATCGTTTACTGCCACGGTGACGCCGGTAATCGCTCCTTTTAACGGTTCCACTAATCCGACCGGTACGGTGACCTTCACCTATTCGTTCGCGGGCGGCTCAACCGTGACCCTGTGCCTGAACGTACCGTTCGGCCCAGGGACGGAATCCGCGGTCTGCTCTGGTTCACTGCCAGCTACGGGCGGATACACGATCACCGCAACTTACAGCGGAGATGCCAACTTTGTTTTCTCGGCCTCTAACCCCTATCCCGTTACCGTCGGCACCACCCCAACCACGCTTACTCTGAGTTCGTCGCTGCCTAGAAGCGTCGCTTCTCAGGAAGTCGTCTTTACCGCCTCGATAGCCCCGACGTTTTCAGCGGCGGCTTCGCCTACCGGTACAGTCACCTTCAATTCATCCGACGGCACGCTAAATGCGCCGTGCTCCAATGTTCCGGTGGCGCCGCTTGCCAATGGAACTTCCAAGGCGGTCTGCGTAGCTACGTTCCCGGCGAGCGAGCAATTCACCTCAAACGGCCAGGTCACGGTTTCTGCCACCTACAACCCGAACGGCAACTTCGTGACCAGTAATGGGAATTTCCCGCAGGTGGTACAAAACTATGGTGTGGCATTTAGCGCCCCATCGGCATCAGGAACTCCTCCAGCACTCGTGCCCGTGTTCCTGACCCAGGGGAAGTCAAATGTGAATGATCCGTTCGATCCACAGCCAATCACTGTTTCCGTAATGTCCTCGGGTGGATTCGATGATTCTTTAAAAGTCACTTGCGTGGTTGCCAGCACAACCGGCCAAACGTTGGCAGACGCACCATCTTGCTCGCCGTCCACCTCAACGCTAATCGGAACCTCCGGCACGTCGCTGTCTTTCACAGTGAGTGCCTCCGCTTCCACGCCTGTTGGGTCCTACTCTGTGCAAATTGTGGCCAAGGACAGCCCCATATCAGCGTCGAACGGCGGACCAACTTACTCGCTTGTTCAGTCAACGCTCACGCCCGTGGTCGTATATGTTGTGGGGGTAAACGGCACGGTGGACCTGGGAGGCGGGGCGACGACGGCGGATGAGGATATCGTTTTTGACACGGCAACTCCACCTTCAGGCGTAGCACCCACAACGCTGAGTTCGTTCGCTTGCGGGGTCGTGAAGACCAGTGCGGGAGCCACAGTTTCAAGCGGCGAGGTTAGTTGCCTCGGCCCAAGCGGGGGCGTGAACGTAACAGGTTCCCAGACCGTGGCATCGATTATTATCCAAGGCTCCACGGTAAGTGCGCAGCTGCGAAGGTCCGATTCGATTTACGCAGCCGCATTCTTTGGCATGCCGCTCATCGCCCTGATTGGATGGCTTGGAGTAGGAAAATCGCAGCGCAGGAACTTCTTCCGATTCATCGGATTGATACTGCTGATTGTTGGACTCTCGTTTGGCACTGGCTGCGGAGGCAGCTTCAGTCAGACAGGCGAGACAACCACCACCTTGAAAATCGCCAAAGGGAACTATCTCGTTCAAGTGGTTGCCAAAGACCAGAATGGCGTCAGTTACTATGCGGTTGTGCCGTTGACTGTGAATCAGTAAACAGGAAAATTGTTGTTGTCATCGGAGTGCGTTCAATTTCCAGGATTTGCGCTAATTGCGCAGGGGAGAATTTGTGAAGGCCAAGGCACTGTTGCTCTTCATCTCGTTTGTTTGTGGACCGACCGTTTATTCGTTTGGGCAGATCGATTGCACAGGCTCGAATAAGCTGGTATGCGAGCTTCCAGCGACGACAACCTATTTGTTGCCGTTTGGCGCGAGTTCAGGTATCACCGCGCAGGCTGTGACTGAAAGTTCATCGATTAACGCGTCGATTGCCACTCAGTTGACTCAACTCCCCCTTCCCAGCGCCGCCGTAGGACTTGTCAATATCCAGCAGAAGGGGAGCGAGGTTGGGCTTCCATTTTACAATCTGGGCCCGATCCTTACCGACCGTCCGGATACGGTCGGTAAGAAGCGCGTGTTCGTAGGGTTCAGTTATCAACACTTCAATTTCAACGCAATCGACGGAATTGATATGAAGTCGCTTCCTCTTGGCTTTGCGCTAAGCCAGCCAGCCCCCGGCAACCCGGCCGATATTCAAACCTTCTATGTCGCAGATATCAACAAGGTCAGTTTTCAGCTGAATCAATATGTTGGAGTGGCAACATTCGGATTCAGCAAAACGACGGACGTTTCGGTCGTCGTGCCGATTAATTCGGTCTCACTTGCAGTCACATCGTCGAATTCGCAGGCGTACGTCTACGATTCTGTATCTCAGACATACTCGATCTACCCGCCGTCGAGCCAGCCCGCATCAACCACCGGCTCGGCAACTGGAATAGGGGACGTCTCCTTAAGCGTGAAGCAATTGCTTATCGGCGGCGAGGGTAGCCGCGCAGCGATAGCAGCAGGCGCCACGATCCGCATACCCACCGGCGATTCACTGAACTATCTTGGATCCGGCGCCGTAGGCGGAAACCTCTATGGGCTCTTCGAGTACAGGGCGCGCCTGGCTCCGCATCTCAAGCTGAGCTATCAATGGAACGACGTTTCGAAGCTCGCGATAAATCCCACGACGGGAGCGAATTCTCGATTGCCGGGCGGACTGCAATACGCTGCTGGGGCTGACTACAAGATCAGGAAGAATTTGACGGTGGCGGCAGATGTTCTGGGCAACCAGTTCGTCAACACCACTTCCGCTGTCGTTAGCACGTTAACCCCAATCGCAGCGACGGTTGGAGCAACGCCGCCGTCATTGACGGGTCTGTCGCTCAATAACGACACTTATTCGACTGTCAACTTCAGCGCGGGGCTGAAGTGTAGCGTCGGGCATTTTCTTTTCTATGGGAACGTGCTGACGCAACTCAACAATGTCGGATTGCGCAGCGATCCAGTACCTTTATTCGGCATCGCATTCAGGCGTTTTGGAAAGAAAAACTAGACACGGCAATCACGCTGGCTGAAGACTTCGTCAAGGTTACCACCCGGCGATTTGGAAGGATCCGTCCTGGGCCTTCACAAAGTGGAACATCTTCTGAGGAGCGCGGAACTGCTGCGGGCCATCGCTCATGTGTGCTGTAATCGTCTCAGAGCAAGTCAGGATCGGGGCTTCCGGAGAACCGCTAACCAGGCAAGACTGCTCATTGACCTCGAAGCTTTTTTCGCCGTCGCACCATTTTGCCAAAGCCTTCAACCTGCCCTGATACTTGCTGTTGAACACAGCCTGACACTCTTTGTTGCTCTTGCCTGAGGCCTGCTTGAATACATCCTTATAGGGGCTCAAGGCCAACTCCAGGGTTTTCTCATCCGGGAGGGTGGGCTCGACTTTCTTGGGTTCCACTATGGTCGGGGTCTTGGAGACCTCGGTAACCGTCACCGTCTTCCTATCCAAAACGGTTCCGTTGGCGGACAATTCGTAGGTTGTGGACTCGGTCGGGTAGACTTTTGCGCTTCCCTGGGCTGGCTCGGTGCCGATATTGCTGATAGAGGCCGATGTAGCGTTCTTTACGTCCCAGGTTAACTGGACCGGTTTGCCAGTTTCCACCGAGCTTGGATTAACGGCCAGGCTTCCGGATGGTGGCGTCGCCGGAATGAGCTGCAGCAGCGCATCAATCGAAAGGGTTTGACCCCCGGTAAGCGTGAACGGCCTGGTGACAGACTGGTACTTGTCGAGCGAAATAGTGACCGTATGCGGGCTCAGACTCAGAGGGTCGCTGGAAAAGCTGCCGGTTGAATCTGCCAATCCCTTTGCCTGGCCATCGATGGAGATTTGCGCGCCACCTGTGGTGTGGATGGTCAACCGTCCAGTGGTGGGCGGGGGCGCAACATACTTCTCCAAGGTGAATTTGTCTTCAAAATTCTGGCCCTTGGCAATGGTGATCGTGTGCTCTTTGGAATCGTTGTAATCGGGAGGCCATGCATATTTAACGGTATGGGAACCTTCACTCAGCGCAATCTTCTCCTTCGACGACTCCGTCCCCAAGCTCTTCCCGTCAATAAAGACTCTCACCTTGGCAAGATCCGCCTGCGGAATCGGAATCAGGTATCCAGGGGACGGTGGAAGTACGGCCAGGTTGAGGGGGCCAGGAATGACATTGCCGGGCTTGGGGGCGAGGTCATCTTCGAAGGATGCATAGCCCGTCCGGGACACCACGACGTGGTGCGTGGTTCCCGGGTTCACTTTGAACGTGAGGTGTCCAGGCGGATTTGTCGGAATCACCTTTCCATCGATTGATATGACGGCATCCGCGGGGAGGACTGCGAATTGCAAGTTGGTTTCAGTCGGCGTGGTTGGCTGATGCGACGGGTAAACCTTCCAAACGAACGTGGCGACGATGGCAATCAGGGCAACGGCGGCCACGGAGACGAGCGCGAAGGGGAATTTCTTCGGCTTTGTGCTGGCGATCTCGGATAACTCCGCATCGAACACGGCACCGCGGGTCGCTGTCGTTCCTGTCTCACGGTCCTTCTTGACAGACTGTCCGATGCGCTGCCAGTCGGCCTGCGTTTTGGCATCGGTAAACTCAATCCACGGCGTGGAGCTCTTCAAGGCCTCGATGGCGGCTTGAGAGTTCCCGTTCAGCAGAGCGGCCTGAGCCGACTTGATTGATTGCCCGACAATCTCCTGTGCGTGCGATGAGCGCTCGGCTTCAACCTCCTGAATTGCCACAGTCAGCTCGGCGGATTCCCCAAACGCAAGCTGAACCGCATGCAGTTCCTTCAATGCGGAGGAAAAATCCTTTCTTTGGGCAGCTTCCCGTGCTGCCCTTATCTTCTTGCCGGTCTCCTGCTGTTGTTCCCGTTTGGCCAGCAGCGAGGTCAGCAGCTCCTTTGCCGGAGCGCTCTTCGGTGTTGCCTCGAGCTGTTTCTGCAGCATTCCGATCGCTTCTTCAAGCCCGCCCGCGTTTTCACTCGTTGCCTTGGCTCGGCTTACGAGTGCCTCTGCCTGCCGCGCCAACTCGGCGAGGCTGCTGCTTGCCTGGCGTAGCAGTTGCTCGACGGATGCATCCCGTGTTTCAGAAGCAATGGGTTGCAGAAGCGCGATGGCACGCTCAAAGTCGCCGGCATCCATGAGCGCGCGCGCTTGGCGAGTGGCGTTGTCGACGGCTTGAATCAGTTCAACGCTTCGCTTCTGCTTTTGCGCAAAGGCCAGCAAAGACGCAATTTCCGGGTCTTCTCCACAGACGATTGCCGCATTCTGCAAAATCTGGACGGCCTGCTCGAATTGCCTTGCGTCCATGGCCGCTTGCGCCCGCTTCAAGGAAGCAGACTTCTGTTCCTGAGCGTTGCCCTTTTTAATCTGTTCGGTAACTTTCGCCTGCAGGGCCAGCAATTGCGGCTCCCCTGGCATTTCGAGGAGTGCCTGCTGAACGATGGCAAGAGCTTCCTGGGGGTCAGTTTGAAAAAGGTTGTAGACCTGAAGCGTGGTCTTCTCGATCAGCTTCTTTGCGGTTTGCACACGATACCCAGCTTCTGCGTCGGCTTTCAACTGCAACAGCACAGCCTCGCCGGGTAGACGTTCCTGCGCGCGCTGGATCAGGGTAAGTGCGCGCGCAAAATCTTCAGAGGCAATGCCTTCGGAAATCTCCGCCACAATTTGACCGATGACCTTGCGGCGGCGCTGCTCTTCTTCGCGCTCGACCGCTTCCTGGAACAGCCGCTGCGTCTCGGCATCGGTGGGGTCGATCTCCAGGGCAGAGCGCAGACTCTGAATGGCCTCGGCATACTGCCGGGCGGCCAATTGATTCTTGGCGGTCTCGATGAGTTGATGTAGTTTGCGTTCCCTGTCGGCCTTCTCCGCGGCCTGAAGGATCCTTGCCCGTTCGTTGCGCAGGTCCGTATTGCGCTCGTCGAGCTGAAGGGCTCGCTCGATCAGTTGATTCGCCGCAGTCAGGTCGTTGCGCTTACGCGCTTCGCGGGACTGATCCAGGAGCATCGCAACCTTGTCAGTCTTCTCCTTTAACTGGCGGACGTGCTCGATCTTCTCCAGCAGGTCGGGATTACCCGGATCAATATCCAGGGCCCGGTTGTAGATCTCGATCGCGTCGGCATAACGCTGGGAGAGGACTGCTTCCTCAGCGCCGGATAAAAACTCCCGCAGTTGAACCGTCTTCTGCTGGCGCTTGAGCTTATCCTGCACGGTGCGGAGCAGTTGTTTGACTTCGGTGTTCTTGGGGCTGATCCGCTGCAACTCAAGCAGCAGGGGATGCACGCTGGTCCACTGTTCCTGGGCAACCAGGGCTTGCACGTTGCCCAGGGCCTGTGCCACGTGGTCGCGCTTGAGCCCTTCGTTGATGGCCTCGAGATCCGTGGCCATGTCTTCGGCCGTCTCGTATCGATCGGCGGGGCTCTTGGCAAGGGCAGTGTTAATCACATTATCAAGAGCCGGTGGGTAATCGGTGAGGAAGTTGGAGAGCGGCTCCTGCGGTTCGCGGATCACGCGGTGCAGCGCCGCCGAATCGCCTTCGGGAAAGAGAAATGGCAGACGACCGGCAAGCAACCGGTAGAGGATAACGCCGGCTGACCAGATGTCGGCGCGGCCATCGGCGGGCTTGCCTAACAGTCTCTCCGGCGAGATGTAATCGAGCGTGCCGATGACCAGGCCGGTCTGCGTGTGGCCGCGCGTCTCTCCAAGACGGGCAATGCCAAAGTCGACGATCTTGATATTTCCATCCGGCTGCACCATGATGTTTGCTGGCTTCACATCACGATGAATAACTCCCTTTTGGTGCGCATAGCCCAGGCCGATGCAAAGCTGGCGGATGATTTCGAGCTTCTCAATGATCGTGAATTGACGTCCGGACTTGAGCAAATTGTCCAGTGAATCCCCGGAGATAAACTCCATGACGATGTAGGGATTGCCATTCTGTTCGCCGAAGTCGTAGACGGTGACGATGTTGGGATGGTTCAGGACGCCCGAGGATGCTTCCTGTTTGAAGCGCTGACGGAGTTCTTCCGTCGCCTCCTTGAGCGTCTTGATCGCCACCTCGCGCCCGATCGCGGGGTCCATCCCGCGGTAGACGGTGCCCATGCCGCCTTCGCCCAGTTTGCCCAGGACCTGGTACTTGCCGATTTGAGTAACTGCTGACGCGGTATCCAAGGCAAACACTCGATTCAAATGGATTTCAAGCCAGCAACAGCGCAGATTCTTGAAGAATCTGAACCATCCTGACGATCTTCAACAGGCTCCTCGGATCTTCGATGGGCCAATCTTGCCTGTTTAGGTGCCTACGCTGGTCGAGGTCGAGCCCTTGCCAAAGGGGAGCAGGGAGCCCTCTCGACGCGGACCGTCACGGCTGATCACAAGAAAACCATGCTTCAACGGGGAGCGGATTTTATTGCTTAAAACGTTAACACAAAAAGGGGTTGTTATCCAATTGCGATTTCGCCCGATGGGGAGCGGAGCATGTTACTTCGAGGGCCCAATCGAAACCGGCTCATTGCAGATTAAGTCTTTTTATTTGCTGCGTATTGGCCAACAATTACGTGCGCAACGATTGCAGCATCACTTAAGTACTCAACAAGTACAGGATCAATGAAGCACACAAAAAGCTCAGGCAGAACCTAGCTCTAGTCTATATGCTATAGAATCAGAAGCTTACATCTATGGTGGAGGCGGCGGGAGTCGCAGGAAAAGTCCGCGTTGATTCCATTTAAGTTATTGATTTTTATAGAAGCCTGAAACTGGAAAAACGCCGGAAACGGCTTATCCACACACGTATTACACACACGAAATCTGTGGATTGTTGACAAGGTGAAACCTAATCTGATAACGAGGGAAAGCCCCCGACTGAAAATCGAGGGCTTTCCGGTTACGCGGCGCGCAGCCTGAGCTTCTTTTCTGGCTTTA
>Ga0302326_10013445_pt1 | contig 17350 bp, 5 predicted proteins | sample Palsa_T0_3_FD_202264 | JGI IMG/M metagenome (GOLD analysis project Ga0302326, IMG submission 202264) | Peat permafrost microbial communities from Stordalen Mire near Abisko, Sweden - Palsa_T0_3 | ecosystem: Environmental > Terrestrial > Soil > Palsa > Peat permafrost | place: Sweden: Abisko... | reverse complement strand
CGCAACCCGATCGGCAAGCCGTCGGCGCTGGACAAGCTCGTCCGGGAGCGCCAGTCCGACGTCGTCGATGCCGCCGGCTGGCGGGCGATCGACGCCGCCGAGGTGGCCCGCGGCGAAAGCAGCGATCGGCCGCGCAACAAGTTCACCTCGGTTACCGAGATGCTCGACGTCGCGGCCGCCGCGCCTACGCCTCCGCTGCACCGCAGGCTGGCCGATCGGCTGCGCGCGCTGTCCGACCTCTAGCCGGAGCTGCCCATCGCCGCCGCGATCTCTTCGCTGCTGACCTCGCGCACCGGCTGACCCAGCGACCAGTGGTGACCGAACGGATCGGCAACCATGCCGTAGCGGTCGCCCCAGAACTGCTCCTCGAGCGGGACGACCACGGTGGCGCCGGCATCCAGGGCCCGCTGGAACGCGGCGTCGACGTCGGTCACCGTCAGGTGGATGGTGACCGGTGTGCCGCCCAACGCCGGCGGGGTCATCGACTTGCCGCCGGACATCTCCGGAAAGTCGTCGTTGAGCATCACCAGGAAGCCGTTGATGCGTACCGAGGCGTGCACCAGCTTGCCGTCGGGTCTGGGCACGCGCACGACCTCAACCGCGTCGAAAGCCTTGACGTAGAAGTCGATCGCCGCCGCGGCGTCGTCGACGACGAGATGCGGGGACAGTGCGGGTTCGACGGCGATTGCCATCAGGGCCTCCTTGGTGTCGGTGCGTGGCCCAGGGCGGGCCTACGGGTATGACTCGATTGGCGATGCAATCTCATCACTGCCCACCGACAACGAAGGCGCTTGTAGCCGTCAGGCCGTGACGACCTCGTTCCAGCCCTCGACGGATTCCGGGCTGCGGGGCCCCGGGCCGACGTAGATCGCCGCCGGACGAACCAGCTTGCCCAGCCTCTTCTGCTCGAGGATGTGTGCGCACCACCCGGCGGTACGGCCGCAGGTGAACATCGCCGGCATCATCCGCGCCGGCACCTGCGCGAAGTCCAGGATCACCGCGGCCCAGAACTCGACGTTGGTCTCGATCGCCCGGTCCGGCCGCCGCTCCCGCAGTTCGGCGAGCGCGGCCTGCTCGACGGCAGCCGCCACCTCGTAGCGCGGGGCGCCCAACCGCTTGGCGGTGGCCCGCAGGACACGTGCCCGCGGATCCTCGGCGCGGTAGACCCGGTGGCCGAAGCCCATCAGCTTCTCGTGGCGGTCCAGGATGCCCTTGACCAGACCGCGCGCGTCACCGGTGCGCTCGACCTCTTCGAGCATCGGCAGCACGCGGGCCGGCGCACCGCCGTGTAGCGGGCCGCTCATCGCGCCGACGGCCCCCGACAAGGAGGCCGCCACGTCGGCGCCGGTGGAGGCGATCACCCGTGCGGTGAACGTCGAGGCGTTCATACCGTGCTCGGCGGCCGAAACCCAGTAGGCGTCGACGGCCTCGACGTGCTTGGGATCCGGCTCGCCCTGCCACCGTGTCATGAAACGCTCTGTGACCGTTGAGCATTCGTCGATAACCCGCTGAGGTACCGCGGGCTGGTAGATGCCCCGGGCCGATTGCGCGACGTACGACAGCGCCATCACCGACGCGCGGGCCAACTGGTCGCGCGCGGTGGTCTCGTCGATGTCGAGCAGCGGCTGGAATCCCCAGATCGGTGCCAGCATCGCCAGGCCGGCCTGAACGTCAACGCGCACATCGCCGCTGTGAATCGGCAGCGGGAACGGCTCGGCGGGCGGCAGCCCGTGGCCGAATTTTCCGTCTACCAGCAAGGCCCACACGTCGCCGAAAGTGACGTGCTGGCTGACCAGGTCTTCGATGTCGACACCGCGGTAGCGCAGGGCGCCGCCGTCTTTGTCGGGCTCGGCGATTTCGGTGGTGAATGCCACCACGCCTTCGAGTCCGGCAACGAAATTCTCCGGGATCTTGTCCGAGGTGACAGTCATGACCGAATTCTCCCACGCGATCGCGGGCCGGTTGCTACCGGTCGGTAACCAAAGCCCAGGCCGGCCGAGGGTAGCGTTGGCGGGGTGGCAGGACCAGACAACGAGCACCTGGCGGCAATGCGCAAGGAGTACGGATCCCGGGAGCGGGACGGCAGCCCCGACCTCGACGTCGATTGGCTCGACGATGGCTGGCTTGCCTTGTTGCGCAAATGGATTGGCGAAGCTGAGCGCGGGGGCGTCGCCGAACCCAACGCGATGGTGTTGACCACCGTCAGGGCGGGCAGACCGGCCAGCAGGTCGGTGCTCTGCAAGGGCGTCGACGAAGACGGGATCACCTTCTTCACCAACTACGACTCGGCCAAGGGCGATGAGTTGGCCGCGACGCCGTATGCGTCGGCGACCTTCCCGTGGTACCTGCTGAACAGGCAGTTCCATATCCGCGGGTCGGTAACGAAGGTCGATCTGCAGGACACCGAAAACTACTGGTCAAAGCGCCCGCGCGGTTCGCAACTGGGCGCCTGGGCGTCACACCAGTCCCAGGTGATCGACTCCCGCGCCGCACTGGTCGACCAGCTGGCCGAGGTGACCGCGCGCTTCGCCGACTCCGAGCAGATCCCGGTGCCGCCGAACTGGGGCGGCTACCGCATCGCGCCCGACGAGGTAGAATTCTGGCAGGGCCGAGAAGACCGGCTGCACAACCGCATTCGTGTGGTCGGCGGACGCGTCGAACGCCTGCAACCCTGATTCATAGGGCCGGATCGCGTCCCGGTGTCGGCGACTGCAGCTCCTGAAAGCGCGCGAGCGCGGTCTCGAGGTCGGCTTCGTCGAAGATCTCGAGCCGGCAGACCATGTCGCCTTCAAATGCGAAAAGGCCGATCTCGCGCCATTCGAAAGCGAAGCCCTCCTGTGAGGTCCCAGTGATCACCTCGGTGATGACCACCCCAAGGTTGTTAAGCCGGTGTACGGCTTCGATATGACCCTTGACGTCCGGGGCGACGTCATAGGTAGCACGCAAGAAGGGGATCATGTCGTCGGGCGCGAAGGCTCTGCCCCGCCGATGATCGATGTTCACTTTTTGCGTCGTCGGGGGAAATTCGTGTCGGTTGTACGTGGCTTGGAGTTGCGTCACGGCCGTCCATATGTGCGCGTGGACGGCCGCTTCGCCGGCGAGGTAACGGGCATCGAGTTCCTCGAAGGCGGCGTCGATATCGTCGAGGTCGAATACGACTGCTGCTGCGATCTGTTCTTCGGCGTTGTGCTCAACGACTTGAAGGACATCTTGAGTCGCCGAACGGTCGCGGCTCGACACTCCAAAACGCGTGAGAATGAGGCGTTCGCCCCGTGTCGCAATGATGTCCGACGTGATGTTTGCCGCCAAGCCGATGTCAGCGGCTACGCGCAGATCTTCGATCGCGGCATCTCGACCATGTCGAACCCCCGCGTTCACGACCCGACGGCGATCATCGCAGTAATAATCCACGGCAAAGTCCTGCCCTATGGCGTCCCAGTCGCGCGTCGCGAAGTGCGCGAGGAAGCGCTGTTGCACTGGATGTTTCAGCCGGGCAGGCCGTGAATGCAGTACCTCGAATCGGGCAATTGCGGCGTCGAGGTCTACCTCGTCAAACAGCTCACACCGGCTGAGGAGGTCGTCGTCGAATGTGAGAAGGCAGATCTCGCGCCACTCGGCATCGAAGCCCTCCTGAGAGGTTCCGGTCACCGCCACCGTACTGACCACTCCGGTGTTGGTCAGCCGGTGAACAGCCTCGGTTTGGAGCTTGGCGTTGGGGATGACGCTCCATGAGGCACGCAGGAACGGCTTCAATTCGCCTTGCTCATACGCTCTGCCGCGCCGATGATCGATATTCACCCAGTCGTCTGTGTTCGGGAAAAACTCGTGGCGATTCCACGCGGCCTGGGCCTGCATCACCAACGACCACGTGTGCGCGTCGGCAGATGCCGCGCCTTCGAGGTACCGGGCATCGAGTTCCTCGAAGGCGGCGGCGATGTCGTCGATGTCGTTAGGGTCGAACATGACCTGCGCCGCGATCCTTTCCTCTGCGTCGATCTCAATGACATCAAGCACCTCGGTGTAGAAGTCCTCGGGCCGCTGGTTCGGCCCCAACCATCTGGCCCGAATGAGGAATAGGCGTTCGCCCCGGGTCGCAATGATGTCCGACGTGATGTTTGCTGCCAAGCCGATGTCAGCGGCCACCCGCAGATCTTCGATCGCTGCATCTCGACCATGTCGAACCCCGGCATTCACGACCCGACGGCGATCATCGCAGTAATAATCGTCGGCAAAATCCTGCCCGACGGCGTCCCAGTCGCGCGCCGCAAAGTGCGCCAGGAAGCGCTCTTGCACTGGATGTTTTAGGCGGCGGGACCCCGGATGCAGTTCGTCAAAGCGGGCGATCGCGGCGTCAAGGTCTGCTTCGTCGAAGATCTCGAATCGGGAGACCATGTCGCCTTCAAATGTGAAGAGGGCGACCTCGCGCCATTCGAAAGCGAAGCCCTGCTCTGAGGTGCCACTGACCATCTCTGTGATGACCACCCCATGGTTGTTCAGCCGGTGCACAGCTTCGATGTGACCCTTGACGTTCGGCGCGACATCATAGGTAGCACGCAAGTAGGGGATCGTGTCGCCGGGTGCGATCGCCCTACCCCGCCGATGATCGATGGTCACGAAGTCCGCCGTCGCCAGGGGTACTTCGTGTCGATTGTAGGCGGCTTGGACCTGCGCCATGGCCGTCCATATGTGCGCGGAGGGGGCCGCGTCGCCGGCGAGATAGCGGGCGTCGAGTTCCTTGAAGGCAGCGTCGATCTCATCCAGGTCGAACGCGACGGCTGCTGCGAACCGGCCGTCTGCGTTGATTTCGAAGACGATCAGCATCTCTGCATCGAATGGCTGCGACTCTTGATTTTGACCGGAGTAGCGGACATGGCTGAGGGCGAGGCGCTCACCGCGGACCGCTATGACGGTCGGCACTGCGTGCGTGACGCCGAGGTTGGCTTGCGCTCGTACGCTGGCTATTTCGACATCGCGTCCGTGAATGCCGCCGCCTACCAGATGGCGACGATCGTCCGTGTAGTAGTCGGCGGCCAGCATCTCCGTCATCGTCTCCCAGTCACGGGCAACGAATCGTTCTAGATAGCGACTAGATGCTCGGCCCGCTGCATTCTCCAGTCGCCGCGCCTGCGAATGCAGTTCGCCAAAGCGGGCCAGCGCAGCGTCGAGGTTTGCCTCGTCGAAGATCTCGCAGCGATTGGCCATGTCACCGTCGAGCGTCAAGACGTGGACCCCTCGCCATTCGGCATCCAAGCCCTCTCGCGAGGTTCCATGGTCGATATAGGTGACGACCGCTCCCAGACCGCTTAGCTGATGCACGGTCTCGATGTAGCCTTTGAGGTCTGGAGTGAGATCCCAAGCGGCACGGAGGTCTTCGCCCAGATCAAGCGCTCCGATCGTTGCGTGTAGCCGGTGGTCGATGATGACGTAATCCAGTGTCGACTGTGGGACTTCGTGCCGGTTGAGCGCGGCGTAGCCCGCCGTGATGACTGACCAGGTCTGTCCGTAGGCCGCCGCCTCGCCGGCGAGATAGCGGGCATCGAGCTCGGCGATGGCGTCCTCGAAGTCGTCGATGCCGAACGAGACACTTGCGACGATCCGCTCATCGGCGTTGATCTCAACGATGTTGAGCATCTCTGTGAGAAATGCCTCGGGACCTTCATCGCGACCTGAGAAGCCAAGACGCGCAAGGGCGAGTCGATTCCCGCGGGTCGCCATGACGGTCAACGTCACCGTTGTCGTCCACAACTCGGCGATCGCCCGCTCGTTCGCCTTCTGGGCGTCTCGACCAACTAAGATTCCCGAGCCCACTATTGGACGGCGATCGTCATTAAAGAAATTGTCGGCCAGGATCTTCGGCATGTCATCCCAAGCGCCAGCGGCGAAATGGGCCAAGTAACGCTCACCCACTCGGCTTGCCGTGTTTTCCAACCGCCTTGCGGGCCGGGTGAACTCATCGAAGCTCGCAAGCGCGGCGTCGAGGTCTTCCTCGTCGAACATCTCGCAGTGGCTCACGCAATCGCCCGCGACCTTCAGCACGGTGATCTGACGCCACTCGGCGTCGAAGCCTTCTGGCGTAGTCCCGTGCACCACGTGGGTGACGACGACGCCGATGTCGTTCAGCCGGTGCACATCATCGATGTAGAACGAGGATTGTGGCATGAGGTCCCACGTCGCGTCGATAAATGCGGGCAGATCACCGGGCGCGAACGCTCGCCCTCGCCGGTGGTCAACACTGGCCACATCTGGCGTCATGAGGGGCCGCTCGTGCCGGTTGAGGGCGGCATAACCCTGCACGACGGTTGCCCACACGGCTGAGTGCGGGGCTGCTTCGACGGTGAGATAGCGGGCGTCGAGTTCGGCGACGGCGGCGTCTAAGTCGTCGGGGTCGAGGGTGATGATCGCCGAGATTCGCGCGTCGGCAGCGAGCTCGACGATAGTGAGGACTTCGGTGCGGAATGCGTCGGCTCGCGGGTCGCTGCCCAAGGCGCGCGAACGGCTGAGGAGGAGGCGGCTGCCCCGGATCGCAATGGTGTCGAAAGTTAGGCGCTTGACGCCGATCTCAGCGAGTGCGGAGAATTCGGCGACCACGGCCTCGCGGCCCCTTCGGAGTTCCGCGCCCACCACCCGCCGGCGGTCGTCGCGGTAAACCTCGTCAGCCAATGCCTCGGCCATGGCGTCCCAGTCGCGGGCCGCGAAGTGCGCCTGGATGCGCTCAAGCGCTTGGCTCGCCGCGTTCTCCAGGTGCGGCGGCTGCGGGTGTAGTTCGCCGAAGCGGGCGAGCGCGGCGTCGAGATCGGCCTCGTCGAAAATCTCGTAGCGGTTCATTAGATCGCCGCCGACTATTAAGAGGCTCGTTATACGCCATTCGGCGTCGAACCCTTCTCGTGACGTTGCCTTCGCTACATGGGTGACAACTGCGCCGAGGTCGCTCAGCCGATGAACGGTCTCAATGTAGATGCCTTGCCGTAGTGAATCTTTCCATGCAGCCTGCAGGTATGCCTTCAGGTCACCGGACCCGATCGCTGCGAGTGAACGATGGTCGATGTCTACCGAGTCTGGAGCGGTCACGGGAATCTCACGGCGATTGACCGCGGCGTATACCTCTGCAATCACCGACCACGTGTGCGCATGGGCGGCCGCCTCGCCCGCGAGGTATCGAGCATCAAGCTCCGCGATGGCGGCATCGAAGTCTTCGAGGTCGAACGTGACCATCGACGCGAGTTTCTCGTCGGCGTCGATCTCGACGATCATGAGCACCTCGGCAAGGAACGCTTCGACCCCTTCGTCGCGACGCGAGAAGGTAATACGCACGAGGACAAGGTCCCTCCCGCGGGTCGCGATGACGCTCCGCGTTACGTTTGTGGACCATAGCTCGGCGATCGCCCGCAGGTTAGCCACCTGGGCGTCTCGACCATGTCGGACTCCCGCGCCCACCACCCGACGGCGATCGTCACTCGAAAATCCGTCAGCCAGAATCTCTCCCAAGGCAGCCCAGTCCCGGGCCGCAAAGTGCGCCTGGAAGCGCTCGGTCACGAGGATTGCCGCGTTTTCCAGGTGCGGTGCCGGCCGGCTGAGTTCGTCGAAGCGGCCGAGCGCTGCGTCGAGGTCTGCCTCGTCGAATACCTCAGTGCGGCTGACCATGTCGCCTTCAACTGTCAGAACCGCGATCCCGCGCCACTCGGCGTCAAAACCCTCTTGCGAGGTCTCATATGCTGCGTAAGTGACGACTGCTCCAGGGTCGGTCAGCCTATGCATTGTCTCGACGTAAACCTTGTAGTCTTGATCCCGGTCCGGCCCGGCGCCGATATATGCGATCAGGTCGCCGACACCCATCGCGATCTCCCGTCGGCGGTCGATGTTGACACAGTCCGGCGTGGTCAACGGCAGTTCGTGTCGGTTGATCGCCGCGTAGCTGCCAGAGATCGCCGACCACGTGCGCGCGTGAGCGGCCGCTTCGCCGGCGAGGTATCGGGCGTCGAGTTCCGCTATCGCGGAGTCGAAGTCGTCGAGATCGAACGTGACGATCGACACGATCCTCTCGTCGGCATCGATCTCGCCGATGGTGTATATCTCGGAAAGAAAGTTTTCCGGCCCGTTGTCGCCAGTCGAGAAGCCGTTACGCGACAGGGCAAGGTTCTTCCCGCGGGTCGCCATGACGGTCGATGTCACGCTTGTGGTCCACAGTTCGGCGGTCGCCCGCATGTCCGCGATCTGAGCGTCTCGACCATGTCGGACTCCGCCGCTCACTACTCGGCGACGATCTTCATTGGACAGGTTGTCGGCTAGGGTCTCCGCCATTGCGTCCCAATTGCCTGCCGCGAAGTGCGCCAAGAAGCGGTCACCCATCTGGCTTGCCGCGTTTTCGAGTCGCCGTGCCGGCTGGCTGAGCTGGTCGAACCTCGCGATGGCGGCGTCGAGGTCCGTATCGTCGAATGCTTCGCAGCGGTTGACCATGTCGCCTTCGACCGTCAAGAGGTCGACCCCGTGCCACTCGGCGTCGAAGCCCTCGTGCGAAACGCCATGTCCCGCATGGGTACAGACCGCTCCAAGCTCGCTGAGGCGATGCACAACCTCGACGTAGGTTCGGATGTCTTGGCCGAGGTCCCACCCTGCGCGGAAGTATTCGATCAGGTCACCGGGCGCGAACGCTGCCCCCCGGCGGTGGTCGATGCTCACGCAGTCCGGCGTGGTCGCCGGTAGCTCGTGCCGGTTGAGTGCGGCGTGGCCACCCGCGATCACCGACCATGTGCGCGAGTAAGCGGCCGCTTCGCCGGCGAGGTATCGGGCGTCCAGCTCCGCGAGGGCGGCCGCGAAGTCCTCGAGATCGAACGTGACGATCGACGCGAGTTTCTCGTCTACGTTGATCTCGACGATCATGAGCACCTCGGTAAGGAACGCGTCGACCCCTTCGTCGCGACGCGAGAAGGTAATACGCCCGAGGGCAAGGTTCCTCCCGCGGGTCGCGATGACGCTCCGAGTTACTTTTGTGGACCACAGCTCGGCGATCGCCCGCGTGTTAGCCATCTGGGCGTCTGGACCATGTCGGACTCCCGCGCTCACCACCCGACGCCGATCGTCGCCGGAAAAGTCATCGGCCAGGATCTCCGCCATGGCGTCCCAATCGCCCGCCCCGAAATGCGCCACGAAGCGCGCGGCGACTTGGCTGGCTGCGTTTTCCAGCTGCCGTGCAGGCCGGCTGAGTTGATCGAACCTCTCGATCGCGGTGTCGAGGTCTGCCTCGTCGAATAGCTCGGAACGGCTGACCATCTCGCCTTCCACCGCCAGCACGTGGACATCCCGCCACTCGGCGTCGAAGCCCTCTTGCGAGATCCCGCGCGCTAGATGGATGACGACCGCTCCGATTTTGCTGAGCCGATGCACCGCCCCGATGTAGATCTTGGTGTCAGGCGAGTCGTCCCATGCCGCTTGGAGGTATTCGATCATGTCGCCGGGGGCGAAAGCTGCTCCGCGACGGTGGTCAATGTTCACCCAATCGGGCGTAGTCGCAAGGAGCTCGCGCCGGTTGAAGCCGGCATAAGCAGCTGTGATGACGGACCATGTGCCCGCATGAGCGGCGGCTTCGCCTGTGATATAGCGGGATTCGAGCTCGGCAATAGCCGCGTCGAAGTCTTCGAGGTCGTACGTAACGGCCGCTACGATCCTCTCCTCCCCGTCGATCTCGACGACGTTGAGGGCATCGTTTTGAATCGCCTTGGGGTCGCGGCCGGAGGCGCGAACACGTGCGAGGACGAGACGCTCGCCGCGGATTGCGATGGCGCTCAACATCGATATCGTGAAGCCGACGTCGGCGGCCGCTTGCAAATCTTTGACCACAACATCTCGACCATGTTGATTCTCGGCTCTCACGACCCTTCGGTGATCGATGCCCGAATAGTTGTCGGCCACGAGCTCGGCCAAGGCATCCCAGTCCCGGGCTGCAAAATGTAACCATTCGTTTTCGAAAACCCGCGACGCCGCGTTCTCCAGTCGCCACGCCGGCTGGCCAAGCTGTTCAAACCGCGCGATGGCGGCGTCGAGGTCATCCTCGTCGAATAGCTCGATGCCGCTGACCAGATCGCCGTCGAACGTGAAAATCGAGTTCTCCCGCCATTCGGCCTCGAAGCCGTGTTGCGAGGTGCCATGCGCCGCCTGGGTGATGACGACTCCGAGGTTGCTCAGGCGATGCACGACCTCGACGTACATATTGATGTCCGGCGAGTCGTTCCATAAGTCGCGGACGTAGGCGGTTATGTCGCCGGCGGCGAAGGCTGCTCCGCGTCGGTGGTCGATGTTGACCCAGTCGGGCGTCCGCTTGGGTAGTTCGCGTCTGTTGAACCCGGCAAAGGCGATCGCGAGGCCCGACCACGTCTGCGCGTAGGCCGCGGCCTCACCGGCGAGATGTCGGGCGTCGAGTTCGACGATCGCCGCGTCGAAGTCTTCGAGGTCGAACACGACAGCCGCCACAATCTTCTCGTCGGCGTCGATCTCGAAGACGTTGAGCGCATCGTTTTGAATCGTCTCGGGATCGCGGCCGGCGACGCGAGCGCGCGTAAGGACGAGGCGTTCGCCGCGGGTTGCCAACGCGCCCAACATCGTCATGGTGAAGCCGACGTCAGCGGCCGCCTGCAACTCTTTGATCCCGGCATCGCGACCACGTCGGATCCCAGTGTTCACCGTCCGGCGACGATCGTCGATGGAATAGTTTTCGGCCGTCATCTCAGCAAGCGCATCCCAGTCGCGAGCTGCGTAATGTGAGTAAACGCGCTCGATTACGCGCGTTGCCGCGTTTTCCAATCGCCGCGTCTGTGGGCGTTTCTGCTCGAATCGGGCGTGCACGGCGTCGAGTTCGGCAAGCGCGGCGTCCATGTCTTCGATGTCGAACACAACGAACAGCGCGATACGACCGTCGTTGTCGAGGCCGAAAAGATGTAGTAGCTCTTCCTGAGGTGCGCCCGGACTCGTGTCAGCAGTGCCGATCTCGAATCGGGTGAGAGCCAGGCGGTCCCCCCGTACGGCGACCACTGCGCGACTGTGCCGCACGGCGCCGGTGGCACGAATGTGCCTTATTCGGCGTGCCCAATCGCTAGGCGTAAGGACTCTGGGGGAGAAGCCGACTATCTTCCGGCGGTGTTCGGCGGCGATCTCGGTCGCGAATTGCCCCTCGACCTCATCCCAGGCTTCGCGGTCGAAAGCATCCCACAGGCGGCCGATCGCTCGTACGCACTCATTGTCGAACTCGACACTCGGCGTTTGGGCGGACGCTGTAGCAGAAGGGAGTTCGCGCCCACCGAAAAGGCGCCGGGGTTGTGAGCGTTCATCCTCGAATTGGGCGTGCATGGCGTCGAGTTCGGCGATCGCGGCGTCCATGTCTTCGAGGTCGAACCAGATCTGCGACGCGAACCGACCCTCCTCGTCAACGTTGTACACCTGGAGGAATTCGTCGTTCGGCGCCCCGGGGCTCACATCGGGAGTGCCCAGCTCCACTCGAGCGAGAGCCAGGCGCTCGCCTCGCACGGCGATGACGACGTGGTTGAGTCGCATGATCCCCGCCTCGAGATCGCGCCACGTCTGGCGCATCACCTCGTCCCAAGTGAATTCGTTCTGCTTAAAGCCGACGATCTTCCGCCGACTCTCGACAGAACCCTCGGGTGCGAACAGCAGCTCGAATTCGTTCCAGGCCTCGCGCTCAATAGCGGCTGCCACGCGTTCGCTCGCCTGGACGGCCGCGGTGTGAGTCTCGACAACGGGTGCTTCGGGTGGAGTCGGGGCATTTGCCTCGACACGTTGGTCGAGCATGCGACGCGCCTTCTCCGCAAGCGCAGCAGCACCTTTGCGCTCATACAGGCTGGCTGCCCGCTCGGCGGCGGCTCGCGCCCCCACAACGTCGCCCGCTGCACCCAACACCGTTGCCAGTGCCAGACAGGCGTCGCCGTGATCGACCAACCCGTCGGTGCGCTCGGCCAGGGTGATGGCAGCCTGCGCGACCCGCCGAGCCTCCTCGTGATCGCTGCCGCGCGAAAGCAATTGAGCCCGAACCGTACGCCAGGCGATCGAAGCCTTCAATGCATGTCCTGCGAGTCGCTCACTCTCCGTGCATAATTCGTCGGCCTCGGCATCTCGATTGAGTGCCAGGCACGCGCGGCCGAGTAGCGCAGCGGTCTCGGCGGTATCGGCGTCGAGACCCATCCGGCGAAAGCCGTTGTAGGCCTGACGAAGATGCGGCTCGGCCGCGGCCGGATCGTCCAAAACCAGCTCCACGATGCCGGCGAACTGTTCGACCTCCAGAAGGGCATGGCGCAGGCCGAGTTCGGTGACCGTCCGCCGGGCTGAGTCGATCATTCGGCGGGCCGCCGCATCGCGGCCGCGGAAGGCCTCCAACACGGCCTGGCACCGCGTCGACGTCGCTTCGACCGCCGGCGAGTCGGTAGTGATTCGGAGCAGCCGCACCACGTCAAGGCACCGACCGCCCGCTCGCGGAACCGGGTTCGGCCCCCACAGCGCGGCAAGCGGCGCACCGGCCAGCACCGCGTTCACCCGCCGGTGATCACGCGCACGCCGCGCCGCCGTCAGAGCGTCGTCCAAGGCAATTTCGCAGTCGCCGACTCGCCCGAGCCGGGCGAGGCATGTGGCACGGACGGTATGCGCCTTGGCTTCCCCTGCGGCATCGTCGATTTCGGCCAGCTTGTGTGCGGCGGCGTCCAGTGCGGCCTCTACGTCGTCCAACCGCTCGGGATGGACCAATACCGAGAGCTGGCCGTCGAAGCATGTCGCCCATGCCGATAGCCGGGCGGAATCGACTGTCGCTTGCTGCAATTGGGAGACCGCGCCGGCTGCCGAAACCACGTCGCCTGCGGCGAGCAGAGCCTCGCAGCGTGCGACGAGGAGGTCGGAGACTTGGTCGTCGCGGTCGGGCAGCTCGTCGTCGAGCTCCTCCAGAGCGTGCACGGCGTGGTCGTAAAGCTCGGCCGCCCCTTCGTAGGCGAGCCGGGACATCGCCTGGTCCGCCGCACGCCGGCAATACTCGACGGCCTTGGCCGCGTTTCCCGCCCACGCGCATTCGAAATAGTGGTGAGCCAGTTCAGCGAGCAGCTCGTCGTCGGCGCCCGGCTCGTCCTCCAGCGTCGTAGCGATGCGCTGGTGCAGCCGCATACGCCGCATCGACGGCAGCTCGGCAAGCAGTGACTGTCGGACGATCGCATGGTTGAACCGGTAGCGACCACCCGGTTCTTCGATGACGATGCCGGCTTTGGATGCCTCGTCGAACGCGTCGACCAGGTCGTCCCCAACCACGCGCTCGACTAGGTCCAGGGCAAACCGACTCCCGGCCACCGCGGCCGCCGCAAGGGCCTTATTGGTCTCGATCGGAAGCCGAGAAAGTCTGCGGCTCACGGCTTCTCGGACTCCCTGTGGGAGCGTGCTCGGGTCCCACACGCCGCCGCTCTCGTCGACATGGCGCAGCGCCTCGATCAGAAAGAACGGGTTGCCCCCCGTGACAGAGGCCAATGCGTGGCCGAGCTCTTCGTCGTCGTAGCCGGCTTTAGCGACATACGCGCTGACGTCGACCTCATCGAGGCCGCTGAGACTGATGCGGTTGGCGGTGCCGTCGCGGTGCAGGTCGGCGAGCATCGCCGCCAGAGGGTGGGAGCGGTCGAGATCAGTGCTGCGGTAGGTGCCGACGATCTGCACGCGCGCGCGGTCGCCGAAGCGCAGCAGATGTCGTAATAGGAGCAGGGTTGGCTTGGCCGCCCAGTGCAGGTCGTCGAGTACCAGGACAACCGGCGCTTCCGTGGAAGCCAATTCCAAGAGCGCAACGACGGCATCGAAAAGTGCATAGCGCTCGGTGTCGGGGTCGGCGCGCGTCGGCGCGGCCAGATCGGGCACTTCGTCGACGAGCCCCGGAACAAGCGGAAGCAAGGCTTCGACACCGCGTAGTCCGCGCAACCGACTCGCGCCGACACACGGCACCATCGAACGCATGGCTTCCGCGAAGGGTTGATAAGGCGCACCGAGGTCCTCGTCGCAACGTCCGTACAGCACGACCGCGCCTTGCTCATAGGCCTGCCGGGACCACTCGCCGGCCAGGCGCGTCTTGCCGACACCCGGTTCGCCGGCGATCAGGGCTGCGCACGCACCACCGCCAAGCGAGGTCTGCCAGGCAGACAGAAGCCGCTCGAGCTCGCTCCCGCGCCCGACGAATGGCCCGGTACCGATCAGAACCGAGGGGAGGCCCGGACGCTGCATCGGCGCTTCGGTTGTCGGCGGCTGGGCGCTCTCCTCAGCGGTTTCCAGTCGGAGCTCGAAGACATGCTCCGGGCGGGCGAGGTTGCGCAGTTCGCGCAAACCCAGGTCGGCGAGGACAACGTCGTCGGGAAGTGAATCAATGACGAGCTCGGCCGTCGCGCCAGAGCACAAAATTTGACCGCCCATAGCCAGCGATCTCAGGCGGGCAGCGCGGTTGACCGCCCGACCGAAGTAGTCGCCGTCGCGGAGCTCGACTTCGCCGGTGTGCAGTGCGATCCGGATACGCATCGGATCTCGGAGGCCCCACTGCTCGTGGGTGATTGCGTCTTGTAGCTCCAAAGCGGCCGCGGCTGCTGCCGACGGTCGCTCGAAGACCGAGAACGTGGCATCGCCCTCGCCGCGTGTCTTGATCAGCCGTCCTCCCCGCGACGTGACCACCTGTTCCACGAGTTCGTCGTGTCGGGCCAGCGCCACTGCCATGGCATCGGCCTCTGCCTCCCATGCGGCCGTCGAGCCCTCAATGTCGGTGAGTAAAAAGGTCACTGCGCGCATTACCGACGGAAGTTGTTGTTCCACAACAACATCTAGTGAAGTATCTTGTGCCACGATTGCGGTCTCAAGCCGCCGAAGCTCCGGCCCGGGGTCGATTCCCAACTCGTTGGCCAGCAGCGTCCGTGCCCGTTGATAAGCGCCAAGGGCGTCGCCCTGTCGGCCGACGCGATACAGGGCGAGCATCAGCTGGCCCCATCGCCGTTCGCGCAGCGGCGCCTCGGCCACTGCCGCCTCCAGCTCGCCGATGATCTCCGCGGCGCGGCCCGTCGCGAGCAGTGCGTCGGCTCGATCCTCCACGAGCGCTGCGTGGCCCTCGATCCACCGCGTCTTTTCGGACGTGCCCCGCCTACCGTCGGGAAGTTCGGGGGTACCGCGCCAGAGGGCAAGCGCCTCCTCGAAGCGCGCCACCGTTTGGCTGATGTCGCCGGTCGCGGCGGCATCGCGTCCGAGTCGGGCTGCTGATTTATAACGCGACGCATCAACCTCGCTGTCGGCGAGGGCCCAACCCGTCCCCTGCGTCAACACGAAGCCGTCGCCCAGGGCGCGACGCAGCGCGGAGATGTGGGTTTGCAGGGCTTTGGCGGCGGTGCGTGGTGGATCCTCACCCCAGAGCAATTCGACGAGCGTGTCGGCCGAGACGACCGAGCCGTGGTGCAGCCCGAGCATGGTGAGGACGGCGCGAGGTTTGGCGCCCGGGATCGCGACGGGTGCTCCGTCCTGTCGGACCTGCAGAGGTCCCAAAACCCCCAGTTCCACGGCTTGAAGCGTAGTCACGTTCCCGATCGTCGGGGTGGGTATTCAACACGCAGTCAAGATCGAGTAAAGGTCATCGAGGGGGCTGGTTTTCCGGCCGGAAAGCCGCAAGGTTGGCAGACTTGACCCCGGGCAGGCGCGCCGCCCCGACAGCGACTACCTTCACCTAGTAGCAAGCTTGTAGGGCCAGATCAGCCGAGACCGCAAAGGGGTTCTAGTGGCCGCAACCGACGACTCCGCCACGCTTCAATACCCAGGTGGTGAGCTTGACCTGGAAATCGTCCACGCCACCGAGGGGGCCGACGGCATCGCACTCGGCCCGCTGTTGTCCAAGACCGGATATACGACGTTCGACAACGGCTTCGTCAACACGGCGTCCACCAAAAGCGCCATCACCTATATCGACGGCGACGCCGGCATCCTGCGCTACCGCGGCTATCCAATCGAGCAGCTGGCCGAGAAGTCGACCTTCATCGAGGTCAGCTACCTGCTGATCAACGGAGAGCTGCCGAACAAGGAACAGCTGGCCGATTTCACCTACCAGATTCAGCGACACACCATGCTGCACGAGGACCTGAAGCGGTTCTTCGACGGTTTCCCCCGCAACGCCCACCCGATGCCGGTGCTGTCCAGCGTCGTCAACGCGCTGAGCGCCTACTACCCCGATTCGCTGGATCCGGTGGACAAAGAAGAGGTCGACCTGTCCACGATCCGGCTGCTGGCCAAGCTGCCGACCATCGCCGCCTACGCCTACAAGAAGTCGGTGGGTCAGCCGTTCCTCTACCCCGACAACAAGCTGACCTTGGTGGAGAACTTCCTGCGGATGACGTTCGGCCTGCCGGCCGAGCCTTACGAGCCCGACCCGGAGATCGTTCGGGCGCTGGACTTGCTGTTCATCCTGCACGCCGACCACGAGCAGAACTGTTCGACGTCGACGGTGCGATTGGTCGGCTCATCGCAGGCCAACCTGTTCACGTCGATTTCCGGTGGCATCAACGCGCTGTGGGGCCCGCTGCACGGCGGCGCCAACCAGGCGGTGCTGGAGATGCTCGAGGAGATCCGGGAAAGCGGCGACGAGGTGAGCGAGTTCGTCCGCAAGGTCAAGGACAAAGAAGAAGGCGTCAAGCTGATGGGCTTCGGCCACCGGGTCTACAAGAACTACGACCCGCGGGCCCGCATCGTCAAAGAGCAGGCCGACAAGATCCTCGGCAAGCTGGGCGGCGACGACGATCTGCTGAAGATCGCCAAGGAACTCGAAGAGGCTGCGCTGACCGACGACTACTTCATCGAGCGCAAGCTGTACCCGAACGTGGACTTCTACACGGGGCTGATCTACCGGGCTTTGGGATTCCCGACCCGGATGTTCACCGTGTTGTTCGCGCTCGGCCGGCTGCCCGGCTGGATCGCCCACTGGCGTGAGATGAACGGTGAGCCCAGCAAGATCGGCCGCCCGCGCCAGATCTACACCGGCTACACCGAGCGCAACTACGAAGCCATCAGCGCACGCTAACTAGTGGCGATCGCGAGCGCGGCGTAGCCGGGCGAAGCGGGTCGCCACCATCTACCTGAGCGACGCGAGTACCGCCATCGCGGCGTTGTGACCTCCGATGCCGGAGACCGCACCCCCGCGGCGCGACCCTGAGCCGCACAGCAAAATGCGCTCGTGGCCGGTGGCCACGCCCCATTTCTGAGCCGGGGTATCCAACCGTTCGTGGTCCTCGGCGAACGGCCACCCTAGGGCGCCGTGGAAGATGTTGCCGCCGGTCATTCCCAGCCGCTGCTCCAGGTCGAGGGTGGTTGTCGT
>Ga0302326_10013440_pt1 | contig 17353 bp, 23 predicted proteins | sample Palsa_T0_3_FD_202264 | JGI IMG/M metagenome (GOLD analysis project Ga0302326, IMG submission 202264) | Peat permafrost microbial communities from Stordalen Mire near Abisko, Sweden - Palsa_T0_3 | ecosystem: Environmental > Terrestrial > Soil > Palsa > Peat permafrost | place: Sweden: Abisko... | reverse complement strand
CTGGTGAATCGCGATTTCGCTGGCGTCGTTTCCGGGTGGGGTATGACATTCTATCAAAATCTTCTGCACAAATCCGTCTTGCGCGCGGGCATCGCAATCCTCGGCGCAGCGCTCTGCGCCACTGCATGGGTCGGGCGCGCCGATGCGAAACCCACAGTCACGACCTTCGATCCGACCGGCTCGATCGACACCTATGCCTGGTGCATCAATGCCGCCGGTACGATCGGGGGTTATTATGAAGACAGCGGGGCCGTGCTGCATGGCTTCGTGCGGGCCGCGGATGGGACGATCACGTCCTTCGATCCAGAAGGATCCGTCAGCACGGGTGTCACGGGCATCAATGCGGCGGGCACGGTCGTGGGCATCTACCACGATGCCAGTTCCGTGGCGCATGGCTTTATGCGATTTGCGGACGGCTCGATCACGACGTTCGATGCGCCTAAAGCCGGCTCGTCCGCCAATGAAGGCACGTATCCCTACAGCATCGACGACAAGACCCTGATCGCAGGCAACTATATCGATGCGAAGCGCGTGTCCCACGCATTCATGCGCGCCGCCAACGCGAATTTCCTCGTGGTCAGCTATCCGGACTCCCAAGGCACGTATTTCTACGGCATCAGCGACACGAGAGTGATGGTGGGCGATTACGAGGATGAATCATATGTCTATCACGGCCTCTATCGCGCCGCCGACGGTACGCTCACCTCGTTCGATGCGGTGGCAAGGCCCAACACGACTGCCGAAAGCATCAACGATGCCGGCACGATGACGGGCGTGTCCTTCAACCGCAATGAGGTCAATACCGGCTGGGTGCGCACCGCCGGCGGGAGCATCGTCTCGTTCAATGCGCCCGGCGCCGGCACGGGCGTCTTGCAGGGCACGCGCGCCCTCAGCATCAACAGCAAGGGCAATATTGCGGGCTTCTATACCGACGGCACCGACCGGAATCACGGCTTTCTCCGGTTGGCCAACGGAACGATCCATCGGATTGATCCGCCCGGATCGATCAATACCCTCGGCAGAAGCCTCAACGAAAAAGACGCGGTCACGGGCTATTATGTGGCCAAGAGCGGCAAGATTCACGGGTTCCTTTGGAGCCCGTGACGGCGGCTGCGCGTGACGGCACGATCACCGGCGCGGACAGCTGGGCGATTGCGAAATGACGTCTATTCCCCGTTGTCCCAATGTTCGGCGATCATGCCGCCCTGCAGGCGGAACATATCGAATTCGAGCGCGACCCGATGCACGCCGTCCGGACCCGTCCCCGATTGGCGCACATAGATGACGACCATGTCGTCGTCGCCCACCACATTGAGCAGCTCGCGCTTGTAGTCCGCCGGAGGCCTTTTGGCGAAGCCGACGCGAAACGCATCCATGAAACCCTTGAGGCCCGTCGGCACGCCGGGATTGTGCTGAATATAATCCGGCCGCACGAAACGCGGTGCGGCATCGACATTGCGGCCGATCATGACGGCCGTGTAGAAATCGCGCACGACCTGCTTGTTGCGCGCCGTCAGCGCTTCGTCGGCATTGGCGGCTGACGCTGCGACCAGCACGAGACAGGCGAGCGCAAACCCCTGCGAGATTCGATACGAAATCCACCGCGTGACGATCATGGCTTCCCCTCCGTGAGACGGGAGCAAATTATCACCGCCGGCCCAAGGCCGGGCGCGGACGCCGGTAAACTCCCCGTGAGCGTTTCGCACCTGCACACGCGGTGTGGTCGCCCGCTCAGTCAATCGTCGTGACTAGTTTTGCGCCATCGCGGCTGCGCAGATTTCGCATTCCGCGAGCGCATGTTGACACAATTACGCGCGGCTCCCGCAGTCTGGCGGCGACCAGGGGGAGCCATGCGAAAAATTCCTGCCATCCTCGCCGCAACCACATTTGCATTTGCCGCGCAAGGCGCGCTCGCGCAATCGAAATACGACGCGTTGTTCGATGCTTTGTGGTCCAAGGTCGACCAGAATTTCTACGATCCGCATTTTCACGGCGTCGACTGGAAAGCGGCCGGCGCACATTATCGCGAAAAGCTTGCGGGCGTCGAGAGCGATGCCCAGTTCGAAGCGCTCGCGTCGGCCGTGCTCGCCGAACTGCACGCATCGCATACCCATATCACGCCACCTTCCGATTCTCCGGCATCGAGTGTCGGTATCGGCGTGCGCGTCCATACCATCGTGGGACAGGACGTGGTGACGCAGATTGCCCCGCTGTCCGATGCGTGGCGCGCCGGTCTGAGGCCGGGCGACGCGCTGTTGTCGGCGCCGGTATCGCTTCGCGGCGAAGCGGGTTCGCCGGCGCAGGTGGACGTCGCCCATTGCGACGGCACGCATTCGAGCTATTCCATTCGTCGCGCCGGCGCGTTCTGGCCGCCGGAGGAGCCGGGCTTTCGCTGGTCTTCGATCGAGCTGAACGAAAAGACGCGCATTGGCTTCATTGTCATCGATCGCTTCGACGACGGCGCGGCCGCGCTGGCCGATCGCGCGATGGCGGATCTCAAGGACACGCAGGGCCTCATCGTCCACATTCGCGCCAACACCGGCGGCAACGCCTCCGCGCTCCGCCTGGCCAGCTATTTCGGCAAAGAGAGTCCGGCGTTCGTTCTTCTGAGCCGGCCTTATCTTGTGGCGCTTGGCCATCCCGTGACTCAGGCCGATGTCATGGCGGCGCCGAAAGTCGAGGGCGCCTACACCGACGCCGCGGTGTTCCAGGCGGTGGGAGATAAAGGCGGCGGTGCCGCATTCTGGTCCGAAGACGTCGGCGCCAAACGCTACGGCGGCCCCGTCGTGGTGCTGACCGGCGAAGACACGGGCAGCGCCGCGGAAGGTTTCGCGTGGTTCATGCGGCTCAAGACGTCGGCGCACATTATTGGACGCAGGACCCAGGGCGCCTTTCTCGGCGGCGAGAGTTTCGACCTGCCAGGCGGCTGGTCGCTCACATTGCCCGTCTATGGCCTGTGGGGACCGGATGGAGGCGACTATGGCGACAAGCCGGTCACGCCCGACCGGACCATCGCGCTCGCGCGCAACGACATTTGCCAGGGACGCGATCGCGAAATCGAAGCGGCGATGGATTATCTGACCGCGCGTTGACGCGCGCAACGCATCTCGCCTTGCGTGCAGCCAATTCGCGCGCAGTCGGCTACCTGGAAGCACCGCGAAATTCCGCCGCCCGGTTCGGAGCCCTGGGGCCGGTGTGGGCATCCATGGCCACGGGCGACACTGCTCATGGTGGGGATGGCGCAACCACGCGCGCTATTGCCGTAGCTGTCAGGCGCCCGAACGTTGTAACGTTGTCCTGTTACGTCCCCGCTGCCGCGGGCTTGTCGTCACGGGCGCGCGTCAGGCGGCGCAACAAGACGAGGCCGGCCACGCCCAGCACTGGTGCGGTGAAGAGACCCGGAAAGTAACCGCCGGCCGCAAGCGACAGGAGCGGATGGGCGATGCCGTTTGCGATCGCTCCGAACGCAAGAAACCACACGGGCGTCGCGACCAGCCGGGAGCTCCGGCCTGCGAGGATTGCCGCGGCCGTCAACGCCCAGGTGCACAACCACGTCGCATTGAAGATCACGAAGAAGGAATCGGGCCAGGGGACCAACCCGAGACGCGGCGGGAAGAGGCGTTGAAAGCCCGTCGTGAATTCCTCGGCGAAATGCAGGCATTGTAGTGCCAGCACGACAAGGAAGGCGGACATGACTTCCTTCAATTTTTCCGTTGCGCGATCGGCGGAAAACGAGACGACGAATGCCACCCCGAGCATGATCCAAAGCGCAGTGGTCCCTACGATTTCGCTGCGCATGGCGCGCTCCTCCGGGGCTCGGCAACATACGCCTCCCGCCGTTCCATAGCTATGGAATCGGGTTGAGGTGGTGCGGCACCCATCGACACAACGGGGTAGCGCGCGCAGACGCGGAGCGGTTGATAACAGGTACGAGCGCAGATTCGGCTGACGCACACAGAGAAGCGAGATTGGCCCGGTGTCTTCAGACGTTTGCCGGCTGCAACGCTTTGGCGACGGCGGACGGGTTGCGGGCGATTACCTTCAGATAGGCGCGCGCAGCAGCATCGGGTTCTTTGCGGCCTTGCTCCCAATCGCGCAACGTCCCAAGCGGGATGTGAAATTTCGCCGCGAATTCTTCCTGCGACAGCCGCAGGGCGCGGCGGATTGCACACACGCGCGGCAAAGGTTTCATGCGTTTGATATTCTCGGGCGTTATAGGCTGTGCGTCGGGATCGCGAAGAGCCGCCGCATGACGCTCTTCTGCGGTCATCCCGTTGAAGGGACGCGAATCCCGTTTAGTCGCTTTCTTCGTGATACCTTCTTTGTTCATAAGATTCAGCTCCTCGCGCCGAGATGATCCGTATTCGCTCGTCTCTCATCGCATAGGCGACATAGAGCAAGCGGTCTTGCGCCATGCCATCGTCGCGTATCTGTCCTCGCCGTAGTCATCTCTCGTGTCGAGCCAGCCGAGCACGAAGGGATCGCGGAACACTTCGCAAGCCTCATCGAATGTCACGCCGTGGTCGCGGAGATTCCGTGCGGCCTTGGCATCGTCCCATTCGAATTCGTCGTTTTTCGTCCTACTGCTAAGCCGTAGCCGTGTCAATCCATTCAGGATTCCTCGCGCCCAATCGCGCGTGAAGCAAAACATTGTCATTTCTTGTGTTGGATGCGGTGCGTGGTGATCAATCGCGAAACCTGATTGATCGTTCCGATTCAACCGCGGCGCAGCAAGGCGCGTCAGCCGGCTCGTGCTGTCTTCTTCTTCCGTTCGGCCAGTTCCTTGACGCGGTACTTCGCGATGCGCGCAATCAGTTTGGCGGGCACAGGCTCGGCGAGTGGAAACCGGATCGTGCTTTTGTTGATGGTTGCGGCGGCGAGGTCTTTCTTGAAGAACGCGAGAAGCTTTGCCGAGGCCGGATAAAGCGAGAAGTGCTTTTTCCACGCCGCGAAATGGATCACCGTTTCGCCGCCGAGCTTAAAGCTGGGCATGTTGTAGGCAATCGTCTCCTCGGCCTTGGGCAACGCCTCTCGAATGGCAACGCGCACGCGCGAGAGAACCGCGCGCGCGGATGCGGGCTGGGCCGCGATATACTCGTCGACGGACTTGAATTTTGGTGCGGCCATATTCGTTCGGCGTTACGTGGGGTCCATGGAGCTCTCGCGTGCGCTAGCGGGGCGGCAGCGGGATGATCATCGAAACGCGGCGCTTGTATTCGACATAGGTCGTGCCGAACATCGCGATCAGATCGCGCTCTTCGAGCTGGATGCCGATGAGCATGTAGCCGGTCGTGGCGACGGCGAACAGCAGATGACCGATCGTCATTGTCGGTGTCGCCCAGAACGCGAGAACAAAACCGAGATAGATTGGATGTCGGACGAATTTGTAGAGAAACGGAGAGCGGAATTCCGGCGCCGGCGCGGACCGACCCAGATAGTTGTTCCACACCTGGTGCAGGCCGAAAAGATCGAAGTGGTTGATCAGGAATGTGCTCAACAGCACGATGCCCCAGCCCAGCCAGAACGCAATCCAGAGAATGGTCGCAAGCGCGGCATTCGAGACCGACCACACAGACTGCGGAATCGGAATCCATTGCCAGTAGATGAGGATCAAAGCGAGGCTCGAAAACAGGACAAAGGTCGAGCGCTCGATGGACGATGGCACGATCTTCGTCCACCAGCGCTTGAAGCCCCTTCGGGCCATCACGCTGTGCTGAAGCGCGAAGATCGAAAGAAGAATCGCATCGACAACGATCGCAACCGGCAGCGACGCCGGCACGCCGGCATCGATCCCTTTCGGCACCAGGATGTTGCCGACGAATCCGATGGCATAGAGAAACGAGGCGAGGAAAATCACGTAACAGATCGCGCCATAGAGAAGAGCCGGAATTCTTGTCATGGAACGGGTCCTCCCCAAATGTGTTGGCCGTAATCGGCCCGCCCCGGGCGATTACGGGATAGCGGAGAGGATAGCGGTTTTTCGCGATCGGGTTAATGCCTGTCGGCCGTCCGGAGCGACCGAGCTTGGGAGGTTTGCCGATCCCGGCGGCATGGAAGTCCGGCGGATGCCTTCGACCGAATTCCCCGACAAGTTGCGCCTGATGGGGGTACGGTGTCCGCTGACGCAGAGTCGCCGCGCAACCAGGACATTCCCATGGCCCGTGAGACGATCCACATCGTGCAAGCCTTCAGCATCGGCAAAGGAAACCGTTTGAGGCCCGACACGCCCGTTCCCTGCAATTCGGCAGACGCGGCGCGCCGCATGGCCGAGAGGCTCGCGCTCACGAAGGCCGGCGTCGTGGCATTCTCGAACTCGGGCGACCAGGAGCTCGGCGAATTCGACGACACGCCGATCATCATCTTCAAGGCGGGGCAGCTGCCGGAGCAGTTCGAGAACTAATCGGCGCGTCGCGCGTTGTAGGTGATCTTACCTTGCCGCCGGACTTTCCCAGCTGCACAAGCCGCGACAATTACCGCTACGGCGTCCATTCGAATACGGTCCCCTCACTGTGAGCACCGCCGTAAGCGGTCGCGCCGAAAAGACTGCCGGAGTTATCCATGATCACGCACTCGGGGCCACCCCCGTCGTGACACGTTGTTTGCGCGCAGAAATCGTAAAGAACGTTCAGGGAGGTCCCGGTAAGCTCAAATAGCGTGCCGCCGTTCGCGGAATTGCCGCCGTACCGCGCGCTGCCGAACAGGTTGCCGGACCCGTCCATGACGAGGCCGCCGACGGGAGAGAATCCATCGGGGCAACTTGTTAGCGCGCAAAATTTATGGGTCACAGTTTCAGTGCCGTTCAAGGCAACGCTGAATGCAACACCGCACCCGTCATATGAACAGTTCGGACTTGTGATGCTGCCTCCGTCACGAGTCGTGCCGACAAGATTGCCCGAGCCATCCAACAACAGGCTGCCAGTGGGTTGGGAACCGTCGGCGCAGTTTGCAAGCGCACAAAAGCTGTAGAGCAGCTGATAGGACCACGCATCCGAGGCAGAATTGTAGGTCAGTTCGAAAATCGCGCCTTCATTATTTGCGCCACCTAAAGTGACTGGTCCGTAAAGGGTGCCGGCCGAACCGACGAGCAGCGGACCGGGAAAGTAACCGTCCTTGCAAGGCGTGTGGCTGGCGCACCAATGCGGAATCATGACTCGCGTCATCGCAATCCGCAGCCGACATCGAATGCGTATGTTCGCTACGGCGTAACAATGACTCCATGGCCTACATTCTGCTGGTCGACATAGAAACCCGCCGCGACGTTGGCGCTGTTGATGCTGAGCAGCCAGGTGAACGTGGCTTGCTCGATACTGAATTTTTCGATCTTGCCGTCAGCCTTTCGGACATAGCCGCGGCCATTGCCTCCATCCGCGTTCTGGGACCAGATACCGGCAACCCAGCCGTTATTGTTGATGGACTCTATGTCGGTATACCTTGCGTCTGGAACATCGACAGTTGTGAACGCGCCGCTTGTCGAGCGGATAAAACCATGAGCCAGATTCTGGTCGTCCAAATAAGTACCGGCCACAATGCCGTCCGCTTGAATACTGGACGAAACTGTCCAGTTTCCGTTTGGCTCGTCGAAGCTTGTAATTGCTCCATCGGCCGATCGGATGAATCCGTGTTCGGTATCCTCGTCAGACCAACAACCGGTAATTACGCCCGAACTGTTGATGTCCATCGGTTCGGTCTGGACCGATCCTGACAGACGGATGTGCTTAACGACTCCGGTCGATAATCGTACGAAGCCGCAGCAGAGATAGGTGGCTTTTTCTGTTGCGGCGTACTCACCGATGACCACACCGTTGTTGATGGCCTGGGGGTAGGTGGCACCGCCGCTACCAACCGAGAATACTATCGCGGGGCCATTGGACGGAAGAATGAAGCCTGTGGCACCGTGTAGTCCGTCCGGTCTGCCACTGAAGTACTGGCCGGTTATGACGCCCTTGCTGATGTCTTGGGGAACTGTATAGGCGCCGCCCGGCGCATCGAATGTCGTGATCGTGCCGTCGGTGGTGCGCCTGTACCCGTGGACGTTTCCGTCGGAGCCGAGATATGCTCCTGAAATCTCGCCGGCATTATCGATCTTTGTGGATTCGACGGAACCGCCCGGAACATCGAAGTATTTAACAGTCGGCGCAGCGCAGGCGTTTGTCGCCGACATCGCCAGTCCGGCGAGGACGGCCGGGATGCTCCAGGCAAAAACCTTCACGCAAACCTCCGGGGGCCAGAAAGCAGTAGTGCATTTCCCGTCATGTGGATCGAAACTCCAACGGACACATTATATAGCACATTGCGTCCCGCGTCGTTCGGCTTTTCTGTCCCTCGTGGGGCTAACCGCCGGGGAATCGTTGCCGCTGTCACCGCATTTTATGGCTGTGTTCGCTACGGGGTAACAATGACTCCGTGGCCCACATTCTGCTGGTCGAAATAGATACCCGACGCAACGTTGGCGCTGTTGATATGGTTCAGCCAGGTGAATGCGGCTTGCTCGATACTGAATTTTTTGATCTTGCCGTCAGCCGTTCGGATAAACGATTTGGCATTGGTCCCATCCGCGTTCGTGGACCAGATACCGACACTCCACTCGTTGTTGTTGATGCACGATACGGCAGTATAGCTTGCGCCCGGAACGTCGACGATTTTGTACGCGCCGTTTGTCGACCGGATAAAGCCGTGAACCAGGTTTCGGTTGCCAATAAAAGTGCCGGCTACAATACCGTCAATTTGAATGCTGGAGGCAAATGGCCTTCCTCCGTCCTGGACGCCGAAGGTTGTGAGCGACCCATCCGGCGATCGGATAAATCCCCCTTCGTCAGGCCCGCCATACGCATTTCCGACAATCACGCCGCTACTGTTGACGTCACCCGCCTCGGTTTCGTTCGCTCCGGGTACGGAGAATCGCTTGATGATTCCAGTCGGCGATCGCACGAAGGCGTAGCGATCGGCGGCATGCTTTTTTACACCGCCATACATACCGACGATCACGCCATTGTTGATGCCGATGGGGATGGTGTAGCTGCTGTTGGCAACCGAAAAAGCCACTGCGGGGCCGTCCGGCGGAAGAATGAATCCCGATGAATCTGTTCCTCCGTTCTGCGGACTGGTCGTAAGATACTGGCCGATTATGACGCCTTTGCTGATGTCATTGGGGATAGTATAGACGCCGCCCGGCCCATCGAATGTCGTGATCGTGCCATCGACAGTGCGTTTGTATCCGTGCTTGTTGCCGTCGGAGCCGAGATACGCTCCGGAAACCTCGCCGGCATTATCGATCACTGCGGTATCGACGGAACCGCCGGGCACATCGAAGTATGTGACGGTCGGCGCAGCGCAGGCATTGGTGGCCGACATCACCAGCGCGGCGAGGAAGACCGGAATGCTCCAGGCATAAATCTTCACGCAAACCTCCAACCGGCAAAAAGCAACGGCGCATTTTCCGTTATGGGACCAAAACTCCAACAGCCCGGTTATATAGCATATAGCACCCGGTTGCCGCTGTCATCGCATTTGGTGGCTGTGTTCGCTACGGCGTAACAATGAATCCATGGCCCATATTCTGCTCGTCGATATAGGCACCCGACGCGACGTTGGCGCTGTTGATACTGTTCAGCAAGATGTATGTGGCTTGATCAATACTAAGCTTTTTGATTTTGCCGTCGGCCGTTCGGATAAAGCCTCTGGGATTGGTTCCATCCGCGTTCGCGGACCAGCCGCCGACAATCCAGCCGTTGTTGTTGATGCACGATATGAAAGTACCGCGCGCGCCTGGAACATCGACCGTTGTGAACGTGCCGCTTGCCGACCGGATAAAGCCGTGACCCACGTTTTGGCCGTCCGTATAAGTGCCGGCCACGATGCCGTCTATCTGAATGCTGTCGGGAACTATCCATCCCCCGTTCGGCTCGTCGAAGGTTGTAAGTGACCCGTCCGGTGATCGAATGAATCCGTGCGCGGTATGACCGTCATACCAATCTCCGGTAATCTCGCCTGAACTGTTGATGTCCCTCGGCACGGTCTGGACCGCGCCTGCCACGTGGAACAGCTCAACGGCTCCGGTCGATGCTCGTACAAAGCCGCAGCAGGCATAGGTAGCTTTTTTTGTTGCGGCGTAGCTGCCGACGATTACGCCATTGTTGATGGCTAGGGGTTCGGTGAAGCCGCTGTTGTTAACCGAAAAAACGACCGCTGGGCCATCGGGCGGGAGGATGAAGCCGGATTGACCTTGTGCTCCTTTCCGCGAAACGACCGTAACGTACTGGCCGGTTATGACGCCTTTGCTGATGTCTTGAGGAACAGTGAAGTCGGCGCCCGGCGCATCGAATGTCGTGATCGTGCCGCCGGCAGAGCGTCTGTATCGTGGTCGTTTCCGTCGGAGCCGAGATAGACTCCCGAAATCTCCCCGGCATTGTCGATCTTGGCGGAACCGATGGAACCGCCGGGAACGTCGAAGTATGTGATGGTCGGCGCAGCGCAGGCATTGGTGGCCGACATCGCCAGCCCGGCGAGGAAGACCGGGACGCTCCAGGCATGGATCTTCACGCAAACCTCCAACCGGCAAAAAGCAGCAGCGCTTTTCGCGTCATGTGAACCGAGATTTCGATAGCGAGGTTATATGGGCCATTACGCCCGGCCTCGTCCAAATTCCCGCCAGCGTTGCCGCAACTTGGGCGTGTCCTGGACGTTACGTAAAAGTAATGATTAGGATTGCCCCTCATGGGCGGCACCCGCCGCCGCATCAGATGGAGCGATTCATGAACAAATTCATGGGACTGACCGTGGCAGCAATGCTGGCCGCGTCAAGCGGCAACGCGATCGCGGCGCAGAGATACATCTCGTTCGACGGGTTTTGCGACTTCCTCAGCGGCGCCAAGGCGGATGCCGCCATGTCGGTTGCCGTCCACAACCTCACGACCGACTGCGGTGATACGCACAACGCCGTCGATGTGGGCGTCGAAGCGACCATTCCGGGCATGGGAAAATTTCTCGTCTTCGGCGACAATGACCGCGATGCGGAGAACGGCACCTATACCGGCATTACAGAATACATTGCGATTCAGCTGCCGCTGAAAACCGGAAACAGCTGGTTGCTCTATCAGACGACCGACGGGGCGACGATCTCCTACAGCAATTCCGGCACCTATACCGTCACCAACAGGGTGCCTGCGGCCGCCAGAACAAAGCTTCCGGCGACCTTCCAGGTGCGCTCGAAGTTGATGCCTCCCAGGTAACGCAAGCCATCGACGCAATACTTTCCTCCGCGCGCCAAACGGGGAGGAAAGTCGCGGCGTCACCTTGCGGATTGCGGCAAGATCGCTTCGCGCCTGCATATGGGTTTTGGCCGCAGCGCCATTCAAAGATACTTCCGTAACTCCGACGAATAGGGCCCATATCCCGCCTTCGCGTATATTTCCGCGGTGCGCGTGCTCTTGGTCAGCACGCCGATCATCATCTGCTTGAGGCCAAGGCGGCGGGCTTCGGTTTCGCAGGCGAAGATCAGGGCGCGGCCGATGCCTTTGTTGCGAGATAACGCGTCCACGAACAATTCGGCGATGAGGCCGTAACTGCGCTCGGCCTCGACGACGTAGAGCTGGTTCTGCTCGACCGTGAAGACGGCCCAGCCGGTCGCGGCGCCGTCTTCTTCCGCCACGAAGATGCGTCCGCGCCGCGCGGCGACGCGATTCAGGATCTCGGGCAGGAATTCTTCGGCGACTGCCGCATCGAGCCTGCGGTCCGGCTCGAATGTGTGCTCGTAGCGCTGCAAACCCATGATGAAGGCGAGGGCGGCTTGGTGGTCTCGTGCCGGATCGAAGTCGCGGATGATCATGGCGGTTTCTACCATGATGCTCGAAAGGCAACGCCTTGGCGTAGCCGTGCCGCATCGTGAAGCCGCCGCCGCCCTTGCGGGCGAGGACGCCGCGGCCCAGGGCGGCTCTGCAATTTTCCCGATAATCGGGCAAATATGTAAAGTATATTTGACTTTATGACCAATATATCATACATGATGTCGTGCCGTTCAGACATAGGAGATCCCGCCATGCCGTTCCGCGAAAAGAGTGCCTGGATCACCATTCTGTCGATGTCGGCTATCTATGGCCTCTATTTCCGGTCGCACGCCGGGCCAAACAGCTTCCATCTTGGCGCGTTTGTCGAAACGGTTGTGGCACTTGTGATTGTGCAGATCGTGCTGACCGTCGCGGTCGCCATCTTCAGCCCCCGGGACGCCAAGGCGCCCCGCGACGAGCGCGAGAAACTGATCGAGCTCCGGGCCACGCGCGTCGCCTATGGCGGGCTTGCGACGGGCGTTCTGCTGGCGTGCGTCTTCGGCGCGCTCAACCCGCCCATCGTTTTCAACCCCAATGCTTTGCTGTTCATTCTCGTGTGCGCCGAAGTCCTGCGCTCGGCCGCCCAGATCGTTCAATACCGGCGCGGCGCCTGATATGGGCACGATCCGCAACGAAATCCGGCTCCTGCGCTTCGCGCATGGTGAGATGACGCAGCAGCAGCTGGCCGAAAAAATCGGCCTGACGCGGCAGACGGTCAATGCGATCGAGCTGGGAAAATATTCGCCGTCACTGGAAGCCGCATTTCGAATCGCTGCCGTCTTCCGTCAACCGCTGGAAAGCGTGTTCCATTATTCGCCGGAGTAGGGAGATGCGAATGAACCGCGGGCGTCCTCGCCCGCATCCGCCTACGCTTCGGCGGACGAGCCACACAGGCCGGCGAAGCCTTGGCTTAACCGGGCCGCATCGTGCACCATGCGGGCGAGGACGCCCGCGGTCGCAGCAGTAAGATGTCGAGCTTACCGCGTCGCTTCGTGGATGCGTTTGCGCATCCAGCGTTCGCTGCGGCCGAGCTGCTTGCCGACCGGCTCCCAGACATCTGCCGGTTTCGGCAGGTCGGGCGTATGCGCGAGCGCATAGCGGCGCAGGCGCCGCGCCCTGGCCTCGTATCCGGGCGGCTCGTAACCGGCCATCAATGCCGCGAAAGACGCAGCACCCAGAACGAACACCACACCGAGGAGCGCGAACGCGCCCATGGCGACCATCCGGCCCACATGCGGGGCGGCTTTGGTTCTGCGGGGAGTCTTCGTCGCTTTTGCGGCTGCCTTGCGCCGGGTCGCGCGCGCGGCGCGATGCGTGGGCGGGCGGCTGCCGTTGGCGTGCGATGTTTCAGTCGTGTCTTTGCCGGCCATGATCGTTCTCGCTTAAAGGCGCCGCATCAGGGCGCTGCCGATCAGGCAACCGAGGCCGAAACCCGCCAAAAGGCTGAGCCAGGGATGCTCCTCGATATTCTGCTCGACGGTTTCCAGGACACGGCTGCTTTCGTCCGCCAGACCGTCATAGAGGTCGGCGAAGCTGTCCTGGATGATCTCCAGTCCGCGCCGGCCTGCGTCTTCAAACTGCTCGACGCGCTCGCCGATGCTGTCCATCGCGTCGTCATCGAATTCGTCGTCCGATCTGCCCATAGAACTCATGATTCGCTCCACGCATTCCTCGACTACGGAGCAGTAACGCCGTTCGACGGCGTTGGTTGCGTGGTGTCACGCCGCCTGCGCGACTTCTTCTTTCGAGACCGCGAGCTTCAGCATCGTCGCGTAATTGGGCTGGGTTTCCATGCGCGGGCCGTAGCCTTTGGCCAGCAGCAGCCTGTGCAGCTTCGGCAGATTGTAGCAGGGCACATACATCAGGAGATGATGGTCGACATGATAGTTGACCCAATAGGGCGCGATGATCGCGCGCTCCCACCACGACGCATAGGTCGTGCGTGCATTGCGGAACACGTCGTTGTCGTCCGGCACCACCGCATGCTCGGCGATGTTGCGCAGGCGCGTGATCACCATGTGCCAGGTGATGAGCGGCAGCACCCAGAACAGCAGATAATAATACGGCTTGCCGAAGGCGGTGAGGATCGCGAGCAGCACGAGATTTGTAATCACCGGCCCGCCCAGCTTGCGGCGAAACGTGGCGAAGCGCTTCGCGAACGGTTCGCCGGGTTTGCCGAGGCCCGCACGAATCTGTGCGCGGCGCTGCTTGAAGCCCGTCTGCCCAGTGATGTCGCGGATCATCTTGCGCAGGAAGCTCGCGCGCGTGATCGGGAACGGCGCCGACAGGCCGATATCCGGATCGTCCGGCTGCTGCGTTCGGCGATGATGCACGAGATGATAGGCGCGATAGGGAATCGTGTCGGTGAATACGGGATAGGCCGCGAGCCACTGGCACACGGGATCGTTCCATCTGCGCGTGCCCATCAACACGCCATGGGCCGCATCGTGCATGAGGATCGCGAGACCCAGCTGCCGCGCTGCGATCAGCACGACCGCGATCACGAAGGTCAGCGGATTGGGCCACAGCGCGAACAGTGCCATCGAGGCTCCTATCACGAGCCACGCATGCGCGATGCAGAGGAGGCCCTTCACGTCGGAGCGCGCCCGTACGCGCGCGAGTTCCTCGGGCGTGAAGGCAATTGTCGGGTCGAAGCGCGTGACGTTCATGGCGGGATTATACGCGCGTGGATTGGGCAATGCGAAGGGGTTTCAGCCGCCGAAAACTCCGGCCGTCTGCAGGATCATCACCGCCATCCAGATGATGCAGGCGAGCTGCACGCCATAGGCCGCAAACCGCAGGTTAATCGCCAGCGCCGAGCCCGACAGGATATGGATGACAGATTGCACCACTCGCGCGCAGACGACGATCACGGCCAGCCGGTTGAACAGGACGTTTTCGAGCCCGATCGCCCAGCCGGAGAGCACGACCGCGGCGAAGATCGGAAGGTTCTCGACCGTGTTCATATGGGCCCGGTTGATGCGCCAATAGGAATCCGAACCGTGCGGCGTGCCGGGGGTGAAGCTCGTGATCTTCGCGTCGCCCCTGAGCACCGAGAGCACGCGGTCGCCGCCCACCATCAAGACAAGCGCAATCGCCCATAGGGCATAGAAGATGAGGGCGAGAATCGAATGCGGAACCGTGATGGCGTCTGACATGATGGCCTCCCCGAATGTGTCGTATGGACTCTCACCGCATATAGCACGCCAGGACGAGTGCGGCTGCAATGAGGAGGCCCGTGTCGCGATTGGCGCGGAACAGCCTGAGGCAGATTTCGGGCTGGTCCGCCCGCAACGCCAGCACCTGCCAGGCCAGATGCAGGACCGCCGGTACAAGCAGCAGGAGCGCGAGCTCGCCGAGGTTGGCCGCCTCGAACGCGGCGGCGCCGATCAGCGCCACGGCCGCCGCGTAAAACGCACCGATCCAGATGCGCGAGTTTTCGCCGAACAATCGCGCGGTGGATTTCACGCCGATCAGCGCGTCGTCGTCCTTGTCCTGATGGGCGTAGATCGTGTCGTAACCCAGGGTCCAGAAGAAGCAGCCGGCATAGAGCAGATAGACGGGCAGGGTGAGCCGGCCCGTGACGCTCGCAAATCCCACCAGCGCGCCCCAGTTGAACGTGAGGCCCAGCCATGCCTGCGGCCACCAGGTCACACGCTTCATGAACGGATAGATCGCGATCAGCACCAGCGACGCGGCGCCCAACGCGATGGATGCGAGATTGAGTTGCAGCAGGACGGCAAGCCCGATCGCGCATTGCAGGCCGAGGAATATCCACGCGCCGCGCACGCTCACCGCGCCGGAGGGAATTGGCCGCCCGCGCGTGCGCGCCACGGCCGCATCGATGTCGCGGTCGACGATGTCGTTATAGGTGCAGCCCGCACCACGCATGACGAGCGATCCGATCGCGAACAGGGCGAGAAGCCAGAGCCTTTGTGGGGGTTGGATCGCGGGACCTTCGATGGCTATGCCCAACTCGAGCCCAAACACGCAAGGCAGGAACAGCAACCATGTGCCGATAGGCCGGTCGAGCCGCGCCAGCCGCAACCAGGGCTGCACCGCACGCGGCGCCTCATCCACCCAGCCATGCGGGATGGAGTCCGTCGGGGCTTGCAGGTCCGGTGGCATGGCCGGAATGTGTCATGGACGTGCGGGCCGCGGAAGGCGACGAAAGGTTATTCGATGTCGGAATCGGTGAGCAGCACGTTTTCTTTTTCGCCTCTCCCCCATCGGGGGAGAGGCAGCGAGCGCTCTTCGCGCGACGCGGTGAAGGGGTGCCTGCGCAGAGTCAAATCTTTCAAGCAACACGCGCTGCATAAGCACCCCCTCACCCTGGCCCTCTCCCCCGACGGGGAGAGGGGAAAAATGAGGGAGTGCTGATGGATCGAACATCAGCACACGAACTCTCCGAACCCGGCGGCAAGGTGCGGCTCTATGTTGAGGCGGCGTTAGGTGTTGCCGCGCGCGTCGAGCCTTCGACGCAGCAAGCGCATTATCTGCTGCATGTGATGCGGGCGAAACGGGGCGATGCCGTTCAGCTTTTCAACGGGCGCGACGGCGAATGGCTGGCGCGTATCGATGACGCGACGCGGCGATCCTGTGTGTTGCTTTGCGAACGGCAGACGGAAACACAAACGGAGACGCCTGACATCTGGCTCGTCTTCGCGCCGATCAAGAAAACGCCTGGCGATTACGTTGCGCAGAAGGCGACCGAACTCGGCGTGCGCATGCTGCAGCCCGTGTACACGCGCCGCACCATCGCGCGTCGCGTCAATCTCGAACGCATGCGCGCGAATGCGATCGAAGCGGCCGAACAATCCGGGCGCTTCACCGTTCCTGAAATCCGCGAGCCGTGCGATCTCGACAAATTGATCGCTGCATGGCCGCGCGAACGGCGCCTCCTGTTCTGCGACGAAGCGGGCAATGCGCCGTCGATCCACGATGCGCTCATGCATGCGCCGGATGGACCCTGGGCCGTGCTTACGGGACCCGAAGGCGGTTTCGACGGCGAAGAGCGCGCGCTGGTGCGTGCGTTGCCTTGCGTCGTGCCCGTCACGCTCGGCGCACGCATCCTGCGCGCTGACACAGCGGCCCTCTCGGCACTCGCCGTCTGGCAGGCGATCAGGGGAGATTGGCGTTAGCGGGGGCCTTGCCGGTTCGCGGGCCCGCGCTTACATAGTCGAAAGTTGAACGGCAGATTCAAAATTTACACACAGCATTAGGGACAATGCCCGGGAGGGCGGGAGGCGGGTAAATGTCGATCCCCCAATCGGCCGGGGGCCCAATCGGATCGCGCGACGATCTCATCCGCCATCTCGCGGAAGGATCGAAGCTGAAATCGGAATGGCGCATCGGCACCGAGCACGAGAAATTCGTCTACGACCTCAAGACCATGAAGCCGGTGGGCTATGAAGGCACAACGGGCATCCGCGCGCTCCTCGAAGGCATGCGCCGTTTCGGCTGGGAGCCCGTACTCGAAGGCAACTACATCATCGGGCTGATGCAGAACGGCGCCTCGATCAGCCTGGAGC
>Ga0302326_10013439_pt1 | contig 17354 bp, 14 predicted proteins | sample Palsa_T0_3_FD_202264 | JGI IMG/M metagenome (GOLD analysis project Ga0302326, IMG submission 202264) | Peat permafrost microbial communities from Stordalen Mire near Abisko, Sweden - Palsa_T0_3 | ecosystem: Environmental > Terrestrial > Soil > Palsa > Peat permafrost | place: Sweden: Abisko... | reverse complement strand
TCGACGTAGAAATCCACCAGCATCGGGCCGTCATGGTTGATCATCTCGCCCACGACCCGCGGCACATCGGCCTTGTTGTCGCAGCGGACAGCATGGATGCCGAACGCCTGCGCCAGCGCGGCGAAGTTGGGGTTCTTCATGGCCGTCTGGCTGTATCGGCGTTGGTAGAACAAATCCTGCCATTGCTTGACCATCCCCTGGAAATCGTTGTTGAGGATGCAGACCTTCACCGGGATGTTGTATTCGGCAATGGTGGCCATCTCGCTCATGGTCATGAGGAAACTCGCGTCGCCGTCGATGTCGATGACCAGCTTGCCGGGGCTGCCGAGGGCCGCGCCCATGGCCGAGGGCAGGCCGTAGCCCATCGTGCCCAGGCCGCCGCTGGTGATCATCTGGCGGGGATATCTCCAGCGATAAAACTGTGCGGCCCACATCTGATGTTGGCCGACGCCGGTGGTGATGATCGCCTCACCATTGGTCTGGCGATTGATTTCCTCGATGACATATTGTGGTTTGCTGTTCTTGCTGTCGTCGAGATATTTGAACGGATACCGTTTGCGCCAGGCATTGATCTGTGCCCACCACGCGCCGCGCTCGCGGAATTCGATCAGCGGGAGCAGGGCTTCCAGCGATGTCTTGGCATCGCCGATGACCGGCACATCCACGTCCACATTCTTGCTGATGCTGCTGGGATCGATGTCGATGTGGATGATCTTGGCCTTGGGGGCGAAGGTGGCCAGATTGCCGGTGACGCGATCGTCGAAGCGGGCGCCAATGCTGATGAGACAATCGCAATCCTGCACCGCGTAGTTGGCGGTGGCGGAGCCGTGCATGCCGAGCATGTACAGAGCGCGCGGGTCCATTTCATCGAACGCGCCCAGGCCGAGCAGGGTGGTGGTGCAGGGGATATTTCCCTTGTCGGCGATTTTCCGCAGCGACTGCCACGCGCCGCTGATGATCACGCCGCCGCCGACATAAAGGATTGGCTTCTCGCTGCGATTGATCAACTCCGCCGCATCCTGCACTTGCTTGGCATGAGCTTGCATGTACGCGGTTTTTCGTTTGAGAATATGCGGTCGCGGGGTGTCATCCACTTCGCGCGTGCAGATGCCCGTGGTCACATCCTTGGGCAAATCCACCAGCACCGGACCGGGCCGGCCCGAGGTGGCGATTAAAAATGCTTCGTTGATCACGCGCGGCAAATCATGCACGTTCTTGACCAGATAATTCCATTTGGTACACGGCCGGGAGATTCCCGTGACATCCGCTTCCTGAAACGCATCATTGCCGATCACCTTCGTCGCGACCTGGCCACTGAAGACGAGGATCGGGATGGAATCCATTTGCGCGGTGGCCAGCGGGGTGATGGTGTTGGTTGCCCCCGGACCGCTGGTGACGACGCACACGCCGGGCTTGCCGGTTGCGCGGGCATAGCCATCCGCGCAATGGCCGCTGCCTTGTTCGTGGCGGTTAAGTATGAACTTGGCGGGGGTTCGATACAGTTCGTCGAACACCGGCAGAATCGCGCCGCCGGGATAACCAAACATCACATCCACTTTGTGCTGCTCGATGAGCATTTCGTGGAAGATTTTGGCTCCGGTTTTGCCCTGATAACGGGTCTTGGAGCCGGTTTGCGAAGCGGTTGGAACGGTGGTTTGCAGCGTTGACATACGAATCTCACTTTTTAAGGACGATGCGAATTTCTAAAAACAAGGCGAATGAAATCGGACCAGACGGGGGTGGGCCGGGCGCCAGGCGCGCCGGCCTATCGTACTGCCACCGCGAGCGGCGAAAGAGCTTCAACGAGCAATGAACCCATAAACAACAGCATAATTACCTAACTCGGCCGCGTCAACTTAAAACTATCACAAATTCAATGCAAATCATCGGCAATTTCGGGAGATATCTCCAATGCGCGGGCATCCAAACCGGTTGGCTGTAAACGACTTACGAGATCGGCGGCGTCGGCCCAGTCATCGGCGAGGGTGAAAAGCGTGCTGCCAGACCCGCTCATGCGGACGATTCGGCCGAGGCGGGATTCCAGGTCGGATCGCATCTTTCCCAGTTCCGGGCAGATTGCGAAGGCTGGGGGTTCCAGGTCGTTAACTAGCAGCGGAAGGAGTTGCCGGGCCGAAAGTTTGGTCCAATCGGACCATGGGGGTTGGATTTCGACATCCGATACCTTGCCGAGTTTCATCTCGTCGAACTTGCGATAGACCTGGGCTGTTGAAACGCCGAAACTGGGGAAGATCAGGACTGCGAATTTCGGCATCGGAGCCGCGATGGGTTGGACGAATTCGCCGCGACCCGTGCACACGCTGCTGGGACCAAAAAAAAAGAATGGGACATCGCTGCCGATTTTGGCGCCGATTGTTGCCAACTTTTCCAGCGGCCAATTCAATCGCCAAAATTGATTGAGTCCGCGAATGGCCGAAGCGCCGTTGGAACTTCCACCGCCGAGTCCGCCGCCGATGGGGATCGCCTTTATCAATTCGATTAGCGCGCCTAGCCGTCCATCTCCGATGGATTCCAACATCGCTTCCCCGGCGCGGACGATCAAATTGGTCCGATCAATCGGAACATCGCTTCGATCACATAATAAAAGTGAAATTCCCGGGCGATTCAAAGGCGAAATCCCCATCGTGTCGAACAATCCAACCGTGACGAACCAACTCATCAGCGGATGAAATCCATCCGAGCCTGGTGGGCCAATGCGGAGATGGAGATTGATCTTGGCAGGTGAAAGGACGCGCATCGGCAGCAACGTCGCGGCGGGGCGCGTCGCTGTCAAGCTGCGATGCAGGTATATTTGCAGCACAAAATGTCTCGACCGTTTCTCAAGATTTGCATTTGTCTCACGATACTTTGCGCGGCATCGGTATTTGCCCAGGATGCCGCGACCCAGCCGAGCACGCAACCGACCATCCAACCTGATGAACCCCGGCAAGTGTTTCAGCAATTCGTCCTGTCCATCGAAGGCGGCCAATCCGACGATCTTCCTTCGCTTTGCCTCGCATCCGATGCGGAAACGCAATCGCTGGTGAAGGACATGCAGCAAATGTCCGCCGCGATGGGCCAGCTTCGGAAGGTGATGGTCGACAAATTCGGACCGGGACAGGGCGAGGATCTTTTTCCATTTCTCTCAACCGATGAATTGGATTTGCTCCAGGAAACGGTGACAGGAGATAAAGCGGTTCTCAAGGGCGATCAGATTTCGACGATCACATTGGATCGCGTGGACGGGAAGTGGAAGGTCGACATCGCCGCTCTGCGGGACGATGCGCTGCCGGACGATCCGCAGGGATATTTTGCCGCTCAGACCAAAGCAGCGTCGCGTACGGCTCAAGACATTCTTTCCGGCAAACTCGACTCCCCTGAGTCGGCCCGTGAGGTGCTGCAAGTCCGCCAGACCGAGTGGGACAATCAACCCATGACCCAATTTTCGCCGGCGACGATGCAGTAATCAGATTCCACCGTGGCCCAAACCAAGCACCAGATTCAGGCGATCCTCGCGCAAGCGGACATTCATCCCCGCCATCGCTTCGGCCAGAATTTCATGATCGACGGCAACCTCGTGCGCCTCGTGGCCGAGTCGGCGGGGATTGTGCGGGGCGATCTCGTCATTGAAGTTGGGCCTGGAACCGGCACGCTTACCGAAGCATTGCTGGCGCGCGGGGCGCACGTCCTGGCGGTGGAGATCGACCGCGATCTGGCAAATCACCTTCGAAACAAATTCAGCGAAACGCCGGAGTTTCAATTGATCGAAGGCGACGCACTGGATGGCAAACATGCGATTAATGCTGAATTGGCCGAGGTCATCCGCACCAAACAAAACGGCACGATTCGACTGGTCGCAAATTTACCATTCAATATCGCGTCGCCGCTGACAATCGAGCTGCTCATCGCCGGCGTGCAATCGCTGACGTTCACCGTGCAGAAGGAAGTGGCGGAACGAATCGTGGCCGCGCCGGGGTCGAAGGATTACGGCCCATTGTCGATCATGGCCCAGATGCTCTCGAAGCCACGGATTCTTCGCACGATTCCTCCACAGGCTTTCTGGCCTATGCCGAAGATCGAATCCGCATTGTTGCATTTAGTTCGAGAAGACCGACTAAATGGCCGCGCGCGAGAATTTGGTATCTTCGTGCAAAAGATATTTTCCTCGCGCCGGAAAACGCTGCGAAATTCATTGCTCCGTGCGGGCATCGATGCCGATCGGATTTTGAGCGCGACGGGTTTGGCCCCAACTTGTCGCGCCGAGGAAGTGTCGCCGGATCAAATCTGGGGATTATTCCTGGGAATCTGAGAAGGGCGATCAAAAAAAAGCCGGCCGCGCTTGCGCGCGGCCGGCATCGCCAGAAAGTGGGAAAGGGGGAGCGTCGTTGTCAGGTTGCCGCAAGCCGCTCAACGTGAGCAAGTCTTGCAGTGCGTGTGCCTGACAAACATCATCTACGATTCGCCGCTCACCGATGCAAATCGAAATGTTTTTTTCACGTCTTGATGCGATCCAATAATAAAGCGGACAAAGGTCCGAATATGAAAATCGGCATCCACGCCATCAGAATCGGCCAGGCGGTTGTCCATCGGCCGCCGGGTGGACTGCCGGCAAGTTGATAGGTCAGAAACACGCATCCCATGCACGCGCCGGTCAGGACCATGCTTTTCATCACCGCCAGCTTCAATGTGCCTGGCTCACGCGTCAGAACCGCTGAGATCGCCAAAAGCAGCAGGATCACGTTCACGATCGGCTGCACCAGCCGGAGGTTTTTGGTGCGCAGCAAATCGACCGTCCCATAACTTTTAGCGCGGGAGGGGTCCAAAAGCTCCGTCAAACGCGCGGTGGGAAGAAGCTGGATGTAATCCCGGCCGAGTTGGTTGAGCGCGATCTCATCAGGGGTGATGTCGCTTTTGTAAGAATCAATTTTCGTCGGCGGCGGAGGGAGTTTTTGCAATTCGCTGGAGCCGATTCCGACCAGGAATCCATCGGTTAAATCCCATTGCTGAAGGTCGGCATTCCACACGGCCTGCTGGGCGGTGATTCGCTGAGTGGGATGGAGGTTGGCGTCGCGCTGGATGACATCGAGAAAATCAATATGGGCGGGCGTGTCTTCGCCGGGTGGTGTGTAATTGGCGGCATTGAACAGGCCGTTTTGATCGTCCTGCATCATCTGCACGGAAAAAGATGAGATGTTCGTCTCATGCACGTCGTTGTGTTGCCGCATCAACTTGGGAATCATGCGCGGGATGATCAGTTCCTGATCGATCGGCAACAGCACAAGATTTAGCACCACGCCGGCGAGGATGACGGCCGTGGCCATCCGCAGCAGTGGCATTCCCGCGGCCAGCAGGGCAGTGGCCTCGTTGAACCGGCTCAGACGCATCATCGTAAACGACGCTGCCACCACCGCGATCATTCCAGAGAGTTGCACGAAAAAAACGAACGACTGATAGAAATAAAAATCTCCGATGTCGTAAACGATTTTGGCCATCGAGACGTTGGTCATGCTGACATTTTTGGATTGGGTGAGATTGGCAAAGTTGAACACCATGTCCAGCGCGATGTACATGCCGATCAGCACCATGAAGCTGATGAGGTAGTTCTTGACGAACATGCTCAGGACGTATCGGTCGATGATTTTCATCGCGTGTTCACCGTGATCAGAGTTTTTCGCAGCAGCCGGCCTTGCTGGACCGATTCAACGGAGACGTAATCGAAATGCCGGAAGTAAGGGACGAATCTCCAGTCGGGCTGTGGAATATCGTTGGGGGGCATCATCCGGCGAACCAGGACGACGCGCGGATAAGCCGCCAGATCGGGCCGCGGAAAAATATAATCAAAAGCCGTCGGGCGCTGCTCGCCCCAGATCACGGGAATGTCCGGATGTCCGGGCAAATAAAACGACAGCTCGGAGGCGAGATGATAATCCACCGCGATCACCGGCGAATCATCACGCAATTCCTGGACGCGCTGCGCCAGTTGGGGCCAGCCGAACATTTCATCCCACTGCGATGTTCCCAGCCGAGGGCTGATCGCCCAGACGAGAATCGGGAGATGGATCACAATGGTGGCGATGAGAGCGACTTTGATCGCCACCTCCGCCCAAACTACTCGCTGGCGCGACCAATTTTCGGCCAGATACTGGGCGATGAGAATCGACAAAGGCAAATAGGCGAAGATGGGCCAGTTGGCTTCGACGCGGCGATGCAGGGCGGAGTAACCGAAAAAAACCAGTGGGATCGTGGCGGCAAATAGCAGGATTCTCGTCTGTGTGGAAATTCGCCGTCGCCAGAAATGCACGAGCACGACCATGCCGAGGATGAAAAGGATTGGTGTGCAGACGATGCACTGGCCGCCGAGGTATCCAAGTTCGCCGGACAAAGGCGACATTGAATTCGCAACGCCATGCCCGAGTTGAAATGCGAATGATGCCCAATTGTGCTGGGCATTCCAGATGATGACTGGTGTGAACAGGGTGAATGCAAGGATGCCCGCCAGCCAAGGCCACGGCGTTCGCAATTGCTGTCGGCCATCGGATGAACATAGCATCGCCGCCAGCACTGCGGCGCCGAAGAGGCCGCTGGTGTATTTCGAGAGCAATGCGAATCCCATGAGTAGGCCAAAGGCTATCCAGCGCTTGGCCGCGCATCTTTCCCCCTCCTCCGGTACTCCGGGGGAGGGCTGGGGTGGGGGCTCGAGTGCATCAAAGTTTTCCCCGCGCTGGAGACCCCCACCCTTACCCTCCCCCGGAGTATCAGGGGAGGGGAAAAGTGCGCGTGCCGAAAAAATGTCCAACACTACCGCTAGCGCCGCCGCCTGGAAGAAACACGCGGGGGTATCCGGCGTCATGATCGCGCCGAGCACGTTGACGACCGGCCCGAGCAACAGACTGACCGGCACGAATACCGCCACTTTTTCGTCGCCGATCAATTTCGCCGCCGCGCGCCAGAGGATCAGCACTGTTCCCAGCGCCAGCAGTGTTCCGGGCCAACGCACGCCGATGGATGTGTCGCCGAAAACGCTTGTTCCGAAGCGGATCAGGTACGCGATCATCGGCGGGTGATCGAAATACGAGAGAGCCGGATGCCGCGACCAGACCCAGTAATATGCTTCATCCGGAACGATCTGCGTAATGGCCGCCAGCGCCCATCGCACCAGCAGCCAAATTCCCATCAGGATCGCCACGCCACGCGGTGTCAGCCAGAGCCGCGATTCGCGACGCATCGGCTGGCTGGTGGGAGAGAGAATGGGCAACGGTGTGGTCATGCTCATCGTCGTTGCAGCCTGCCGGTTAGATAAATCGCCGTGGCCAGCACGATCGCGTTGCCAATCCAAATGAACCAGAGCGACATCTTTAGCGGATTGTGAAACGTCGGACCCATGTCGAACGGCACATGCGTCGCCGCCTGCTGCCCGCAAACGATCAGCGTGATGCACAGCAGCGCTGGCACGAAACTGACGGCAAACGCATTCAGCAGATTTCCACTGCGAAACATTGATCCTAGCGCGCATCCAACCATGACCAGTACCAGGCAACTGAGCGCGAAACTGGCGCGGCCATGCAATTCACTCGTGACGGAATTAATCACCACGATCTCTTCGTGCCGCAAATATGCGCGCTCTTGGGGGATGAGGCGTGGATCGTGCAGGTAATCGTCAAGGTTACGGTCGCGCATTTCCTGCAATTCCGGAGGCATGGTTATGGGAAATGAGCGGGAAAAACTCGAGCGTTCCGATCCGCCTTCGGTGGTGGTGATGTCGGTGTCCTCCAGACCGACGCTGATGGTCATTCGGTCGGACTGGGCGCCGGGTGAATCGCCGATATTCCCGGTGGCGCGAACCCGGAGCTCCCGCGCATGAGCAACAAAAATTTCCTGCGAGCCGTGGCTTTGAATGAGCCAGACGGTTCGTTCATTGCCGTTGATCGGAGGAGCGTTAATCACCAGTTCGTCATGCTCGCCGTGACAGATTGCGCCCTGGCCGCCGATGCGGAATTGATCGCCGGTGTCCGGGTCCGGGGGGAAATCAAATGCTGCATCCGGCTGGCCGGCGATCTTGTCGGCGATCAGCACATAAAATTTCCGTTGCTGTAATCGCTGATCATCGACATTGGTGACGTCGATGATTTTGGAACTCTGGCTGGGATCGGCGGCAAGCTGGCGAAGGCGCGTGACATCCATGAATTTCACATTTTCGGTAATCGGCGAAGTGATCTCGCGCGGCCCGAAGGTAGTTTCGGCCACGCCGCCCTCGGCTTCGGCGGAAATTTCGCGCGGGAAGCGCAGGCCATCGTACAGTCGGACAAAAAGCTGCGCCGGCTGCCATGCGGGGGCCTTGGGATCACGCTGGATTGTCACGACCGCGCGGCTGGCCATCCAGAATTCCCTCGGCACCGCGATCGCCGGCTGCGATGGGTCCAATTGAACGGACTCCGTCGGCGTGATCGCCGGGCCAATCAGTTCCACCATCTGAATATCCGGCCGGCTCGGATCGGCGGGCAGCAGATGCGCCTCCTGTGCGAACACGCTGGCATCGCTGGAGGTGTCGCTCCCCTTCAAATCCACTTCATGCGACTTCTCGATTCTGTTGGCGATCACTTTGGCGATGTTGGAATAAATCACTTCCTCCACGCGGAGGGAAAAATAGGGAACGACAAAGCAGAGCATGGCCAGGCTGATCGTGGCAACCATCAATCCCAGCACGAGTGCCGGCAGGGCGATGGAAAATCGGCGGAGAGAAAGATAACTGATCCCGCCGGCGCGCATGGCGGTCAGCTCGTTGTCGGATGAGAAGCGGCCATAAACCATCGTCGCGGCAAACAGAGCGGCGACGGGGAGGGAATAGGTGCACATGGCCGGCATCATGTAGATGAGCAGCCGATTGACCTGCCCCATGTCCAGCCCGTTTTCGGTGAGCGGCCGCAGGAGCCCGGCGAAGCTCATAATCCCCGCCAATCCGGCCGTGGTGAGCAGGAAAATCTTCAGGAGGTTCCAGAATATGTACCAAAAGAGCGTCTTGCTCATGCGCGGGCTCACTCAAGCGATGCTGCGCAGCGCCTCGCCGAAGCGCGCGATGCCGGGCTCGATTTGATTGAAATCGACCTGACCGAAGCTTAGACGCAAATGATTTTTGGCCACAATCCCGAATTCGTCCGGCTGGTAGGAATATTCGCCGGGGACGTAAATCACGCCGCGCTCGATGCATTGGCGGAAAAGGGCGCTTTCGCGGCCGGCGTCGATTGTCTTGGGCAGGGTCACCCAGACGTACAATCCGCCGTGGGGTCGAGTCCAGGTCGCGCCTAACGAGGCCGGGAGGTGTTTGTCCATAGCAGCCAACATCGCATCTCGCTTCTTCCGATAATTTTCGCAGAGGGTCCGCACCTGTTTGGCATACAACCCGCTCGTCAGCGCTTCGGCGGCGATATGCTGCGTCAGGCTGGCGGATCCAAAATCGTGATTCCCTTTCTGATGCAGCACGGCTTCGAGTAGATCGGCGGGCATTGCGGTGTAGCCCGTTCGGAGGCCGGGGGCGAAGGGTTTGCTGAATGTCTGCGTGAGAATTGTAAACTCGTTGTCGTCATCCAGCGGCTTCATTGACTGCAACGCCGGGCCGTCATAACGCAACTCCCGGTACGCTGCGTCCTCAAGGATCATGATCCGCCGTTCCTTGCTGTATCGCCGGACGACTTCCACCAATTTCCGCCGGCCTTCGGCCGACATCGACAGGCCCGTTGGGTTCTGGAAGTAGCTGGTGGTGTAGATCATCTTCACAAATTCAAGCCGACCGGATTGCTTCAACTTTTCCAATAGCCGTTCGATAGCGGGCACATCGATTCCATCGGGGCCCATGGGGACGGTCAGGACGGTTGCCCCCAGCGACGCGAGGGTGCCGGAATAGACGAAATAGCAGGGATTGGCAGCGATCACGATATCGCCGGGATCGATGAGCACATCCCCGACCAGATACAACGCCTGTTGCGAGCCAGTGGTGATTAAAATATCCCGGTCGGTCAGGCTCATTTGGTCGGCGGAGGTTTGTTCCAATTCCTCCAGGTGGGCCAACGCCACCTTGCGCAACTTCGTAAAGCCCAGAGTGGTGTCATATTGCAAAGCCGCCCGGCCGCGCGCGGGATCGCTCAGCAGGGTTTCAGCGATCTGGCGTACGGCCGCAACAGGGAGGGTCTGCGGATCGACCAGGCCGGCCGCCAGATTAATCAACTTAGGATTGGCGATGGCCGCCACCATCAAAAAACTGATGGGTTGCTCGCCGGTTCGCCGAGCTTTGGCCGACAGAGGTAAGCTGCTGGACATGGAATGATGCTACCGAAGGGGACTAACGCGGGCAAACCGACAGGATTAGGCAGGATACGCCTGAGCGCCGAAGAACTGGGCGACTTTGTATGCCGACCGAAGATGAGGGACGGCTTCTTTTGAAGGGCGGGAGCGGCCGGTAAACCCGTAGCTGATTTGCCGCTGGTTGAACTCTTCGCACATTCCCGGTGGAAGAACCAATTGTTCGCCGCTGTTGTGCCGGGTCTGGTCGATCTTTCGCACGCAGCCTTCCAGCCAGGGTTGCTGTTTGGAAACGCCGAGGAAATCGCATATTTCGGCCAAAGTGCGCCGGGGTTGGGCCGTCAACTCATCGTAGGTAATCTCCAGCAAGCGATCACCCAGGTGGTCTCTCCAACGATCCACTTCCGCCAGGCTGACAAGCCACTCGTATGCGCCTTTTGCCTGATAGTCTTTCAATTGCGCAACTTCATCGGGGAAATAGCCCGCAGCCATTCCATCGGTGGCGAGAGCATCCCATTTACATTCGTTGCGTCCCCACCAACGGCTGCGGCCGGGTTTGCCGGCGATCTTGTACGAATCATCAGTCGAAAGCCGAGCAATAGATCTGGCAACGTCAATGCCATCGCGAACAATGTGGACGAATCTCGATTGCGGCTTGATGCTTTCCAGATAGCCGATTCGGCAAGCATTAAAGGGGGTTTTTTCAACCACCAATTCCGCGCCTGCACGCATGGCCGGCTCTTGAAACAATAGGCTGAATCGCCGGCGTGATTCGGCGGTGCAATCATCCTGATCCATGATGAATTTGCACGCTCCAACGCCATACAAATTAGTCACATCGGAAACTGGATCGATCGTGGCCCAGAGGTGGTAGGGTTCGAAGAAGTAGTAGACCGCAGGATGTTGATCGAGGACATCGCCGAGAATGGTTGTCCCGGATCGGCCGCATCCGATGACAAACGCGGCAGGAACGCCACTACTGGCCGTCTCGACCGCGTATCCTGCACGGCGCTCAGCGAGACGCTTGAGCACCGTGTATTTGAGTGCGCGACCGAGTGGCTTATGAAACTCCATGGCGTCTTCCCAGAGCCGTGAACTGACCTAATAATTAATGTGCTTCAAGCTCTGCGCAACGAAATTTCCAATGCCTGATTTCGCTTCACAAGACCTGTCGCACTTTCTCCGAACCATCCCTGAGTATGTGCTTCAATCTGCCTCTAACTGACATGCAGATAAGGATGAATGATCAACCTCATCAACTCATACGCATGATCGCTGGTTTCATTGCCGACTGCAACGATTTTTTCATATTTTTTTCGTTAAAAGGCGGAATTTGGGGGCACCGCATTAGGAAACCTGAAAATCCCGCCGCTTCGGATCGGCGGTGCAGAGCAAGATTGCATCTATCTTGGCAGGATGCAATGAGTTAAGCGCGTTTGCGGCCGATTTGAGCGTGGCTGCTGTTGTGATCACGTCGTCAACCAAAGTCAGCCGCTTGCCCTCGATTCCATTCGGGTCGGCGATGGCCATCGCATCGCGCAGATTTTCGATTCTTTGCTCGCGGGAACGTATCTCGGTTTGGCTGCGCGTATTGCGCGTCCGGGCTAAGGGATGGATGACCTTGGGGCCGTTCTTTGATAACCGCCGGGCAATCTGGTCGGCCTGATTAAAGCCACGGGAAATCTGCTTGGACCAATAGAGAGGAATGGGCAGCAGGTAATCGGTGTCATCTAATATTTCTCTCACGCGAGGCTGCCCCAGCAATCGATCCGCGAGGATATCGGCGATCATCCATCGCCTCTGATATTTCATCCGATGAATAAGTTGGCGAAGCGGGTCGAGAAATGGCCCCAATGCCACGATTCGTTCAAACGGAAAAATTCCCCCACCTCCACACTGCGGGCAGCTTGCGCCGGTCCCGGATGGAAATGAACATCGAGGGCACATTTCGGTGGCGGCCAATTTTTTCAACATTTCCGAGCATTCGGGGCAAAAGGAACCTTGATCCGCGCCGCAACTTACGCAAACCGGCGGATAGACGAGATCGACGACATCGCGCAGGAGTGATGGCACAGTCTCATTGTAACAAACAATACTGTTTCGCGGCCGCAGGGCCGCAGCCGCTAAATTGGGTAATTGCATGTGAAAACTTGACACCCCCCTCACACTTCCGTATCTTCGCTCTGCAGTTCTGAGTTGACCGAAATGGGCCCCTGAGGATCGACTTTGACTGCGGTTGCAATTATCCCCGCTCGCTTCGCTTCTACACGTTTCCCCGGAAAAATTGTCGCTTCTAGGACCGGCAAGCCACTGGTTCAGCATGTGGTTGAGCGCGCACGGCAAAGCAAGCGGCTGCGGGAGGTTATCGTTGCAACGGATGATCAGCGGATTGCCGATGTATTGTCGCCGTTTGGCACACGATGCGAGATGACGTCCTCATCGCATGTGAGTGGCACTGATCGCATCGCCGAGGTGGCGCGATCATTGGCGGATGGAATTGTCATCAATATCCAGGGGGATGAGCCGGAAATTGAACCGGAGACGATTGATGCCCTGATCGGCCGGCTGGAAACGGGACAGGAAGAGATGGCCACGGCTGCTACGCCTTTCCCGCGGGATGCGGATGTGGCCAATCCGAATCTGGTAAAAGTGGTTTTGGACGCCGAAAGCCGGGCGATCTATTTTTCCCGTTCCCCGATCCCGTTTCACCGGGATTCGACCCACTCGCACCGGCCGGCATATTATTTACATCAGGGGATTTACGCTTACCGGCGGGATTTCCTCTTGCAGTTTGCGTCCTGGCCGCCCGCTCCTTTGGAACAAGCCGAGAAACTCGAGCAGCTTCGCGTTCTGGAGCGAGGCCGGCGTATTTATGTTGTGAAGACAAACCGGGCTGTCCATGGAATCGACACGCCCGAGCAGTACGAGGATTTTGTGAAAAGGTATCGTGAAGCTGAAGGCTGGTCGTCCGAAGCGGCCGGATTTCAGCAGTTGGCAATTGGAACTTAACCAAAACTCACATGAGCAACGAAGAATTACTATTTCGCATCGGGCAGTCCACGGAGGAGACGGAGTTGTACACCCCCATGCCTCCGGGATATCGACAGGGGCACCACCGCTACGTCATCGTCGTCGGCACCGTCATCAGCGGACTTGGCAAGGGGATTTTCTCGTCGTCGCTAGCTCGGCTCTTGCAGGACAAAGGGCTGCGCGTTGCCCCGATCAAAATGGAAGGCTACTACAACATCGACAGCGGCACGCTCAACCCGTATCGGCATGGCGAAGTTTTCGTCCTCGACGACGGCATGGAAACGGACATGGACCTGGGCACCTACGAGCGCCTGCTCGACCAGGATCTATCAGCAGCCAATTTCACCACCAACGGACAGATTCTTTCTTCGGTTTTGAAAAAAGAGCGCGACGGCGGATATCTCGGCCGCGATGTGCAGTTCATCCCGCACGTCACCGGCGAGATCAAATTGCGGCTGCGGGAGTTAGCGGCCAAATCCAACGCCGATGTCGTGTTTGTAGAAGTCGGCGGCACCGTTGGCGATTTTGAAAATCAGGCGTATCTCGAAGCATGTCGACAATTGCAATACGAAGAGGGCGAAAATTCCGTCGTCTTCGTCGTGCTGACCTATGTACTGGAGCCCGGTTCGCTCGGCGAACAAAAATCCAAGGCGGCACAACTTGGCATCAAGCGATTGATGGAAGTCGGCATCATGCCCAACATCATCGCCTGCCGCGCGACCACTCCCGTCAAGGAAAAGGTGCGGGAAAAAATCTCGATGTACACCAACGTGCCGATGAAGCGCGTCTTCTCGATGCACGATGTCGAGAGCATTTACACGATTCCCGAAGCGCTGCGAACCGCCGGTATCGACCGCGAAGTGCTTACACTTTTGAACATCCACGATCGCGTCGATCAATCCAAGGAAGATCAGGCCCGGCTCAAATGGCGATGGTTCGTCGATCGCGTCGGGAAGGCCAAGAAGGAAATCACCCTTGCCGTCACCGGCAAATACACCGCCCTCCGCGACGCCTACGCCTCCATCATCAAAGCCGGCGAACACTGCGGCGTGCATCTGGGCGTCAACGTCAACTTCCGCTGGATCGACACCACCGGCATCGACGCCAACAACGTCGCCAAACGCCTGGCCGACTGTCACGGCATCATCGTTCCCGGCGGTTTCGGCGTGCGCGGCACCGAGGGCAAAATCGAATGCATCCGTTATGCCCGCGAAAATAAAATCCCCTATCTCGGATTGTGTTTGGGATTCCAGATGGCCGTCATCGAATTCGCCCGCAATGTCTGCGGCATCGAGGGCGCCAACTCCAACGAATTCGACAAAGGCTGCGCCAATCCCGTCATCGACATCCTCCCCGACCAAAAGAAAATCGAAGGCCTCGGCGGCAACATGCGCCTTGGCGGCAAAGACATCGAACTGAAGGCCGGCACGATGGCCGCCAAATTGTTCGACAACGCCCGCAATATCCGCCTGCGTTTTCGCCATCGCTACGAAGTCGATCCCCGCTACATCCGCACGCTGGAAGAACACGGCCTGATCTTCAGCGGCAAACATCCCACGCAACCGATCATGCAAATCCTGGAACTCCCCCCGGAAATGCACCCCTATTTCATCGGCACCCAGGCCCATCCTGAATTGACCAGCCGGCCGTTGCGCCCGTCCCCGCTATTTATGGGCTTCTGTCGGGCCGCGATGAATTATGCCGAGAGCCACTCAGCCCAGCCGCAAACTGTCTAAAGTCTACCCTTGGCACGGTATGCGTCCGCCATCCCTTTATCTTCCCCCAGGACACAGAAAAGTTGTTGGGATCGTCGGTCTGAGCGGAATGGCGTTTGCTATAATCAGCATCATAGGAAATGGCGGCTTAGGACCCATTAGGAACGATAACTCAGCAACCCAAATCGGACTTATTGGGTTTGTCGTCTGCTGGGCTTTTGGGTGTGGCCATTACGTTGCATGGCTTCATGCACGATCGATGAAATCTCGATCTGACTTTGTAAACTGAGTTACTCCAAAGTCTTTTGTTCCAACTAACTCGCGGTTCAACTCTCCGACCGCTTTAGCCAACCGCTTGCATATCCGCATGATGTTTCCGCGGCATGATCATTACGATCGACGGACCGGCGGGTAGGGGCAAATCGATGATGGCTAAGCTTTTTCTCCGTGAACTCCGTGCCTCCGTGGTGGAAATGAATTCGTATTTCAATGCGTCGGCGCCGCAGCAGCGCCGACATCTTGGATCAGTGCATCACGCAGGCGGTGTGAGCGAATAACGAATCGTCATGCCGATTTAATTCGCAATCCCGCCATTACGAATCGCGCAATCAACTCCGATCGTTTCATTCCACGTTTTTTTGCCATCGCATCAGCTCGTTTAAGAATATCACCCTCCAGCGAAACGCTGATTTTCCGGGCTCCGCAGCCGACTTTTGGTCGTCCCGGTCCACGTCGCAGTTTTCGCTCTTCGGCCCGCTCTGCTGCCGACATACGGCGGCCTTTCTCGAATGAGAATGGCTCTTCGAATTCCCTGGTTGCCTCGGCCAATTCCCGCGCGCTCATCTCCTCGAAGTGTTTGACAGTCTTTTTCATTTTTTTCTCCTGCGGAACCGTCGCTTTTCCGGGTCCGTTAATGGCCGGGCGTGTACGACGTAAACCGCACCCGGCATTGAACGCGATGGAACATAAATCACCTGGACAAATCGACCATCCGCAAGTTTTCCGACGACCAATCGTTTGCCATCGCCAAGCGCCTGCGGATAAGGCGGACGGGCCTCTCTAACAATTTCTTCCGCATCCCAGGGAGTTACTCCATGTTCACCAATGTGCTCGGCGTTGCGGTGGTTCCAGACAAATTCCATTCCCAATAATATATTACCACTTTATTCGTTAAAGCCAAGCCATGCCTGCGCGAGGAAGGCCCCCTCGATTTCTAAGAAAAGTTTTCTGTCCAGAAGGCCTCGGAGCAATGCAGTATTTATTTTTATTCGTTTTATCTCCGCGTTTCTCTGCGCCCTCGGCGGTGACTTGTCTTTTTTGGAATTACGGAGCTTCAGCGCGACTGCGTTGGCGATCCCGCTTGTCCTGCATTCAGTTGCCCGTTAACCTGCCCGGCATGGAAGGAAATTCGACCGAGAATCCGCCCAGCAATCCGCCCGGGAATCCGCCGCGCGATCCGAATACATACACGCAGCAATTTGAGCATCAGCCGGTGGCGGCGCGGGTACCGGAACGATTGTCCAAGGGCGTGCTGAGCACCGGCGTTTTGGTGCTCGATAGTCCGTCGGAGTTCATGTTGGATTTCATGCAGGCATTGAGCCGGCCGTATCAGTTTGTGGCGCGGGTGGTGATCGCGCCGATGATCATGGAGCAACTCGTGGGGGCGGTTTCGGAGAATTGGTCGAGCTACACCCGGCAATTTGGCACGCCGTCGAGTCCGCCGCAACCGCCGCCCCAGCATCGGCCGACGCTGGCGGAGATTTACGAGAATTTCAAATTCCCCGATGAGATGCTCAGCGGCGCCTACGCCAACAGCCTAATGATCGGCCACACGGCCCACGAATTTGTGTTCGATTTCATCACGGGTTTTTATCCGCATGCGGCAGTTTCATCGCGGATCATGATGGCCGCGCCGCAGGTTCCCAAAATGCTGGACACCCTGCGACTGGCGGTGGAACAATATCGCAAGCGGTATATGACACCACCGCCACCACCGAGTGGCGAAGCGCCGAAGTGATTGGCAGAAAAGCAATGCAACCGCCGAGACGCCGAGACAGACGCAGAGAAAATGCACTATTGCCACAGATAAAAAATCAGATGAACACAGATAACGCAAATTCTTTTACTTGCATTTTTCTGTGTCCATCGGCATTTCATCTGTGGCAATATTGAATTTGATTTCCTCGGCGTCTGCCTCGGCGATCTCGGCGACTCGGCGGTTGCATTTGGAATTATCTTTGCGGCGATAAATTATACCGGAGGCGACGATGCCACGAGCGGTTACACTTTTCACCGGCCAATGGGCGGATTTGACTTTCG
>Ga0302326_10013438_pt1 | contig 17354 bp, 14 predicted proteins | sample Palsa_T0_3_FD_202264 | JGI IMG/M metagenome (GOLD analysis project Ga0302326, IMG submission 202264) | Peat permafrost microbial communities from Stordalen Mire near Abisko, Sweden - Palsa_T0_3 | ecosystem: Environmental > Terrestrial > Soil > Palsa > Peat permafrost | place: Sweden: Abisko... | reverse complement strand
CAGGCTGGCTACCAGAATGGGGATGCATCTCCGTCGCGTAGTCCCTCGGCAGCGGCGCATAGGTTGGCGCTTCCGACAGTTCCGCAAATCGGGGCCGCGCCGGCGCTGCAACTCCCTCCGCCTCATGCGCAAAGCGTCCGCCAGATTCATGTACAAATTCCTGCGTCGACGCGTAGGACGGATTGGTCTCGTAAACGGGTGCGTCCTGCACTGCTACCGCTTCAGCAACTGCGGTCTGTACTGCGATTGGCTCGCGCTCGGCTTCCATCAACGCAACCTGTTCCACCGAACCCGACCAGGGCTGGAGTCCAGGCTCTTCATCCTCCACTTCGCTCAGAAAACGCAGCGGAGCCGCGTGTGCATCATGATCGGCTTCTTTCATCCAGCTGCCGGGAGCCACCACCGGCACCGAAACTACCGGTATTGCCTCGACATCCAGCATCCGCGCCCGCCGCGCCGGCATCTGGTCGCGGAAGCCGGTAGCGATGACGGTAATTTTGACTTCCTCGCCCATCTTCTCGTCCAGCACAGCTCCAAAGATGATGTTCGCGTCTTCGTGGGCCGAGGTCTGGATCAGGCTGGATGCCTCATTCACCTCAGAAAGCTTCAGCGAACTCGAACCCGTGATATTGATCAGAATGCCGCGCGCGCCGTCGATCGCGCCCTCTTCCAGCAGCGGAGAAGCCATCGCCGCCTGCGCCGCTTCAATGGCCCGGTTTGCGCCTGAACGCACCGCCGTGCCCATCACCGCATGGCCCATACCGGCCATCGTGGTTTTTACGTCGGCAAAGTCGCGGTTGATGATGCCGGGGATGGTGATAATGTCCGAGATGCCCTGCACGCCCTGGCGCAGCACATCGTCAGCCACGCGGAAGCTCTCAAAAAAGCCCGCATCCTTCGCCACCGCCAGCAGCTTTTCGTTGGGGATGACGATCATCGTATCGACGCTTTCGAGCAGTTCGGCCATGCCGCGCTCCGCCTGTTGCAAACGGCGCTTGCCCTCGAACGCAAATGGCCGCGTAACGACCGCGACCGTCAAGATACCCATTTCGCTGGCCAGCGAAGCGATCACCGGAGCAGCGCCTGTGCCCGTGCCTCCACCTAATCCGGCGGTGACAAAAACCATGTCCGCGCCTTCGAGCGCCTCAATGATCTTGTCTGAATCTTCAAGAGCCGCGCGCCGGCCTACATCAGGATTCGCGCCCGCGCCAAGGCCCGCAGTCAACCGCACGCCCAATTGGAGCTTGATCGGAGCCTGCGACAGTTTCAGCGCCTGCACATCGGTATTAGCGGTGATGAACTCAACGCCCTCCACCTTGGCTGAAATCATGCGGTTGACCGCGTTGCCGCCACCGCCGCCCACGCCAATCACCTTGATGCGCGCTCCTCGCGGAGCCTCATCGTGATATTGGATGCGGATCGCTTCCGTCTTCTGACCTTCCGACGCGTGCATCTCCAGCCGATTGCCCTCTGCCGACTCCATCCCGCTATGCTCCATAATCGCCTGCCTCCATCCAACTTTACCCGTCCAACTGCCCGACCCTGATTTACCCCAACCCGATAATTGATCTTACAAACTTGCCGCGAAAATAGCGCGTAGTTTAGCGCGCAGACTGTTGTTCTCTGCGGTACGTGTCACTCTTTTTCTGTGCGCGTACAGCAGCATCCCCACCAGCGTTGCATATGCGGGATGCGTCAGTTCCGAGGGCATGCGCGAAAGCTGCACCGGCTGCCCGATCCGCGCCCGCACATGCAGAATGCTCTCCGTCACGTCCAGCAGCCCCGGCAGCACCGCGCCGCCGCCAGTTAACACGCAACCCGCGCCCAGCGCTCCCAATACTCCGCCATCACGCAAACTGCGCCGCACCATGTCGAACAACTCCCGCGCGCGCGGCTCCAGAATCTCAGCCACCATCCGGTGCCGGATCATGGTTGGATGGGGATTGCGAATCTCGATCTCGTCCAACTGCGGCACTGCAGTCACCACCGCGTGGCCGTAACGCAGCTTCAACTGCTCGGCATGAGCCACCGGCATCTGCAAGACGACTGCCAGATCGTTGGTAAAGTGCTGTCCGCCAAAGGGAATACTGCCGGTGTGAGCAACCGCGCCCTCGAAAAACACCACCAGCTCAGTCGAATGCGCTCCAATATCCAGCACACACACGCCCAACTCGCGCTCATCGGCGGTAAGCGTGGCCTCCGCTGCCGCGATAGCTTCAAAGACCGTATCCGTCACTTCAAGCCCTGCGCGATTGGCGCAAGTGACAATGCTCTGCTGCGCGCTACCCGAGCAGGTGGACATATGCAGATCAACCTCAAGCCGGCTGCCCACCATGCCGACCGGATCGTGAATCCCCGGCTGCTCATCCAATACGAACTGCCGCGTCAGCAGATGAAGAATCTCGCGATCCGGCGGCAGCGAAACGCCCCGCGCGCGTTCGACAGCAATACTCACGTCGTCCTTGCTGATCTCCCGCATGCGCGTGCCAAAGTTGAGCCCGGCTGTGGTGTTCACGCCCACCACGTTAGGACCGCCCACGCCCACCATACACTCGTCGATATTTACGCGCACCATGCGCTCGGCCTGATCGCTCGCCGACTTCACGGCGCGCGCCGCCGGCCCCAGATCGGCAATGAGCCCCTTGCGCATCCCCGCCGACTCCACGACCGCATGAGCGCGGTAGCGCAAAGCGCCCTCATTGAGGTCAGCCGCCAGCACCCTCGTGAAGGCGCTGCCCACATCGAGAACTACGATCAGATTTTCCTGCTTCTGGCTCATCGTTCGGGTTTCTCGCTCTTTGCGCTCTTTGCGGTAGTCCTCGTCATTGGCCCTGCTTTACGGCAGGAGCCGGATGCGCATTGCTGTGAACCGCCTTCTCATGTGCGGCCTTAGCCTTCGCGGCTCTTAACTTTGCCGCCTTCTTTCGAGCTTCTGCCGCCTTGTGGACTTCGGCCGCCGCCTTGACGGAAGAGGGCCTAGTTACTGCAGGCTTGCCTGCCGCAACCACCGATGCCGTCCCGCCAGCCTTCTTCTCGACTTTTAGAGGCAACGGCTTCGAATCACTCGCAGCCGAAGAACCAATAGCGGAAATCCTGGCCGATGCCGCACCGGTTACACCGGCATCCGTCGCCATCTCCAGCGGAACTTCGCCGTTATAGCGCAGATCCACCCCAATCAGCTTCGGATAGCGCGTGCGCCATTCCGCAATATGCGACTTGTAAACCTGCCAGCGGCGCAGGAACTGATCCTCGCCGAAATGGGCCAGAATGTCGGAACCCTGCTCCGGCATCACCGCGCGCAAGTCTTCCGGATCTGACAAATCAATCTCCGAAACCTGCTCGGTCAAATGCTGGTTACCCTGGTCGAGCTCCGACAAAAATCGCTGGTAGACCGCCATGCGAACACGCCGCGCCGCCAGAGAATCCTTCGCATCAATACCCGTAACCACAGGAAAAGAGTAGTGATGCTGGGCCATCATCACCGGGGGCATTTGCAGGATCACCCCGTCCGCGTCGGCCAGCTCCACCTGTGAACCCTGGCGCACAAACGCCACCGGTGTCCGCTCCACAATGCTCACACTCAGCCTATCGGGCAAAAAGCGCATCACAGTAGCCTGCTGCACCCAAGGAATCGCCTCCAGCTGCTTGCGCCTCTCCGACAGTGGAACAAAGAAGATGTTGCGCCCGATATCCTCGCCAAAAACCGGCAGTATCTGCGTGCGATTCACCTCGCTCAGACCGCTCGATTGGATGCTCGAAGCCCCAGGAATGCGAAAATGCCGGTCGCGAGTGAGAAAGCTGCGCACCACGATTCCACCTGCGACCATCGCAGCCATGGTCAGAAACGCCGCAATGCCCAGCAGACTGCGCCCGAAAGTGGTGCGCGGCCTCCACCAGGGAGTGCGCGCGACAGCGAACTTCGTCCTGCGAGGCACGCGCACGCCTACGTCCGCATCATCGCCATCGGCAACAGCGGGCATCGCAGAAACCACGCGCCGACCGCCCCTGTCCCCGGTAAGCACCGCGGATGGAGCCCGCCACGCCCCTCTGGATTGAGGCGCAGCAGGGTCTCCGGGGGCTTCATCGTCCCACAGGGTCGTTCGACTTGGATAGCTATTCTTCGTCACGCCCGAGCCAGGTCGTGAGAATCGCCAGCTTTCACTATAGCGTCACCCCACGAGGAACCGCCGTTCATCTATATCGGGGAACCCTCCGGGTAACGCCCGCGTTCTTTGCCTTCCTTGCCTGTCTTTCCCGGCAGGGAATCTGCTTTTAGATTCGCTTGGCAGCCAGGGGCCGCTCGAAACAGGCCGCGAATTTCTGACTCAGGAGAGTAGTCCTACCGAGCCGTGACAACGGGCGCATCCAACGCCGCCAGCAGCAGCGGACCCAACTGGCTCACATTCCCCGCTCCCAGCGTCAGAATCAAGTCCCCAGGCCGCGCCGCCTTGGTCGCCTGAGCCACTGCAGCAGCAAAATCCGGAGCATAACCAGCTTCACCAGCCCGAATGCGTCCAGCCAGCATCTCAGCGGTAATGCCAGGAATCGGCTCTTCGCTGGCAGCATAAATCGGCAGCACGATCACCGAGTCGGCCAGCGGAAAAGCGTCGCCAAATTCATCCAATAGATCGCGCGTCCGCGTGTACCGGTGTGGCTGGAAGATGACGTGAATCTTGTTATAGCCGCACTCACGCGCCGCAGCCAGCGTCGCTGAAATCTCAGTCGGATGATGGCCGTAATCATCCACCACAGCAACGCCATTTGCCTTGCCGCGCAGCTGAAATCGCCGGTCGACGCCATTGAAATTCGCCAGACCCTCCACGATCTTCTCTGCAGGAACATCGAGCTGGCACGCAATCGCCACCGCCGCAGTCGCGTTCAGAATATTGTGCCGGCCCGGTACTCTCAGCTCAAAAGGCCCCAGCGTTCCCTTGGCCGTCACCACCTGAAAGCGTCGAAATCCACTCACGGCGCAATTAGCCTGTCCGCCCACCTGTTCATTCAGACCGCTCACGCCATCCAGCACCTCAAGCCGGTAATCCGCTAGAGCCGCCACGCCGTAGGTGAAGACCCGCCTTTGCGCGCGAGGCAAAATCTTCGCCAGCAGTGGATTATCCAAGCACGCCGTCACCGCCCCATAAAACGGCACCTTGTCCATAAAGGTAAGAAACGCCGCCTCGACATCTTCCAGATCGAGGTAGCAATCCATGTGCTCGCGATCCAGATTAGTCACCACCGCCAGAATCGGCGAGAGCTTCAGAAACGACCGGTCGCTCTCATCCGCCTCTGCGACCAGATACTGCGAACTGCCCAGGCGCGCATTCGAACCCAGCGCATCCACGCGGCCACCCACAACCACCGTTGGATCAAGCCCGCCCGCGGCGAGCACTGAAGCCACCATTGAAGTAGTCGTTGTCTTGCCATGCATGCCCGCGATAGCGATACCGTACTTGAGCCGCATCAGCTCAGCCAGCATCTCCGCCCGCTGGATCACAGGAATCTTCCGCTCCCGCGCCTCCAGAACCTCAGGGTTGGAAGCGCTCACAGCGGAGCTGGTCACCACCACGCTCGCATCGCCAATATGGCCCCGCTCGTGGCCTTCATAGACCGTGGCGCCCATCTCCGCCAGCCGGTCCGTAATCGGACCTCGGCGCAGGTCCGAACCCGAGACGCGCATGCCCAACGTCAGCAGAATCTCGGCGATCCCGCTCATGCCGATTCCGCCGATGCCAATGAAGTGAACGTGCTGCTTCTGAATGAACATGCCTAAAAGCCAAGGTTACCATCCGGAGCCATTCAGAAAAACCGCGGTGGCGCGCGGAAAATGAACATTTGAGCCGTCCCACGCGTACAGCGACAGGTACCCAAAGGGAGACAACCCATGAAAGCCTCAGCCGCCTTGCGAACCCTGCTCCTGATTCTGCCCATGTGCGCCGCATCCTGCTTCTCCGCAAACGCGCAACTTCCAGCATCCGACCCGCTCTACCAGACCATCTCCGGCCTGGACACAACCCTGTTCGATGCCTACAACCATTGCGATCTGGTCAAGATGGGCTCGATGGTTTCCGACGATCTCGAGTTCTACCACGATCAGACCGGCCTTTCGGTGGGCAAGCAGAGCCTGATCGATGGAGTGAAGAACAACATATGCGGCAAGGTACAGCGCGAGCTGGCCGGGTCACTCGAAGTCTATCCGTTGAAGGACTACGGCGCGGTCGAGATCGGCGTGCATCGCTTCAGTCATCCGGGAGATCCCAACAACGTCGGCGAGGCAAAATTCGTGCAGCTATGGCAACTCAAGGATGGAAGCTGGAAGTTGACGCGCGTGATCAGCTTCAACCATAACTCGCTTCCCGCGCAGGGCGAACAGAAGCCGATTGCAAAATAGAACGCTGAATCAACACGACTTACTCCACAAAGTTGCAGCTATTTATTTCTTTCGCCTCACACCAAAGAACCACAACCTTTCTTGAGGCCCGTGTTTGCACCTATCAAGAAGGGCGAGTTGAGGGTAGCAGCACCAGACAAGTTACCTCACAACAACTCGCAGTCCCGGAACAGAAACTCCGGAACAGAAGGTAGGTTGCCATGCGAAACACGATGAAGAACTTTGCTCTCGGAGTCGCTCTAGTTGCTGGATTGCTCGGAACCGGCGCGGTGGCCGCCAATGCCGCGCCGCAGGAATTTCGGGGCCATGAATTTGCTGGTCGTGGCTTTGACCGTCCAGTCGGACGCGAATTTGTAAGGCCGGTAGGCCGTGACTTTGGCAGACCCGTCGTAGGCGTAGGCTTCGGCTATGCCGCGCCAGTCGATACAGCTTACATTCCGCCCTGCCCCGGTGACGGCTACCTCTGGACCGCCGGCTACTACAACGGCGGCATCTGGATTCCAGGAGCCTGGAGATTCGGCGGCGGATACGGCCGCGGCTACGCTTACGGACGTGATTTTCACGCCGATGCCCGTTTTGACCATGCACGGGGCTTCGATCGCGGTGGTCGCGGACGTCGCTAACCCCCGAGGACTAACCCCAAAGGATCTGTAATCTGCCCCATTTGCCTCCATTTGCTCTCTCAATCCACGGCCTCTTCGCCAACCCGCGAAGGGGCCGTTCCTTTAGCTTTCGCAGCGTGAACGCGTTGACCTGCATCTAAACAAATATGAAGGTTGCAGCAAAGAATCTTCTGGCGTACACCGCAACTTCCCGCGGCAAAGTACGTTGAATAGATCAGAAGCGCCGAGAACGGCGTAAGCTGATCGGAGGGAGTCAAAAGACTCCTTCTCGCGAGTACCCGATAGCAGGATTGTCGCGAGGCCGGGAAGCAATTGGAGGTTGACAATGCGGAATCTTCGCTTGGTTATGTTGGCAGCGTTGCTCGCGCTAGTGGTTGGATTCTCAACTCAGGCCCAGGCGCGCGTTTTCGTCGGCGTCGGTATCGGCCCGGTTATTGCCCCGGTTCCCTACGCTTATGGCCCGCCGGTATGTGACTACGGCTACTACTCTTACTACCCGTATGACTGCGCGCCCTACGGCTACTACGGCGCAGGCTGGTTTAACGATGGCCTGTTCCTTGGCGTAGGCCCCTGGTATGGATTTGGCTGGGGTGGTTGGGGTTATGGACGCGGCTGGGGCTACGGTCGCGGCGGCTACGGATACGGACGCGGTGGTTACGGATACGGACGCGGCGGTTACGGATACGGACGCGGCGGCTATGGTTACGGACGTGGCGCTTACGGCGGCGGAGCTCGCCCTGGCTATGGTGGCGCACGACCCGGCTACGGTAGTGGTGGTGCACGTGCCTACGGCGGCGGAGCAAGAGCCTACAGCGGTGGTGGCCGAGCCATGGGCGGCGGCGGCGGCGGACACATGGGTGGCGGAGGCGGACACGGCGGTGGTGGTGGTCACCGGTAAGTCTTGCCAAAGCACAGATCGAATCACAAGGGGGACGGGCTCGGGCTCGTCCCTCTTCTTTTTTCTGGCTTTCTTTGGATTACGTTTGAGAAACCTCTACATTTCAGAAGATCTCGCCAGCTCCACCAGGCGATCCGCAATGCGCTCCGCGGCTCCCGGCCGGCCTTGCTGGCGTGCTTTCGCCGCCATCACGAGCAACCGAGCCGGATCAGCCAGCAAACCCTCAAGTGTCTCCACTAGCAGGCCAGACTGGCCAAGCTGGCGCTCCTCCAACATCACCGCTGCTCCAGCGCTCACCATCACCTCGGCATTGCTGCGCTGGTGATCATCAGCCGCCGCGGCAAAAGGGATCAGCAAAGAAGGCTTTCCCGCCGCTGCCAGCTCAGCCACAGTCGAGGCGCCGCTGCGAGCCATAACCAGATGCGCAGCCGCAAACCGCTCCGCCATATTGTCCAGAAATGCCTCAACCCGCCATCGCCTCGGGTCGGCCCCGGAAGCAGCATAGGCCTCGCGCGTAGCATCAGCACTGCGAGCCCCAGCCTGATGCAGCAGCGTCAACCCCGGAACCGCTTCGAGCAGCGCCGGAGCAAGCGGCGGCATGAGCGTATTGAAGATGCGCGCTCCCTGCGAACCACCAAAGATAAGCAGATGTGGCGGGCTCTCCAGCGCAGGCGCAGCCACCGAAAAAAACTCCGGTCGCACCGGAATCCCCGTTACTTCAGCATTACGGAACCACTTCATCGCCGGAGGAAAATTGACCGCCGCGGCACGCACCCATCTGCCCACCAGCCGGTTGGCCATCCCCGGCACAGCGTTGGGCTCAAAAGCCATTGTAGGAACCCCGCGCAGAATCGCCGCCCCCATCGCCGGCCCAGAAGCATATCCGCCCACGCCAAAAACCACGTCTGCGCTGAATTCGCGAATGATCCGCGAACACGCCACCAGGCTCAGCGGCAATCCCGCCAGCGTTCGCAGCTTGGTAGCCAGCGAAACCTGGTTCAATGGCCCAATTTCAATCAGTTCCAGCCGAAAGCCAGCCTCTGGAACCAGCCGCGATTCCATGCCTCGCGCCGTGCCCACAAACAGGACTTCAGCCCCATGCCGCGCGACCAGTTCCCGGGCTACAGACAGCGCGGGAATAATGTGCCCGCCCGTCCCGCCTCCGGCGATCAATATTCTGGGTGTTTTCAAATCTCTTCCGGCCACGGCAGTCAGTGCCAACTCAGTCAATCTCGCGAGTCAGGTTCAGCAGGATTCCGATGCTGGCCAGCATCACGCACAGCGAAGTTCCGCCATGAGAAATAAACGGCAGCGGAATGCCTTTGGTCGGCAGCAGCGCCACCACCACGCTCATGTTGAAAAATGCCTGTATCAGGATCGTCGTGGTGATGCCAAAGGCCAGCAGGCGCGCAAACGGGTCTCGCAGCAGATAGACAGTGCGCAAACCGCGAAATCCCATCAGGACAAATAGCAGCAGAATGAAGATAGCGCCAAGAAACCCGAGTTCTTCGGCGATATTCGCAAAAATGAAGTCGGTATGCGGCTCAGGCAGATAAAAGAGCTTTTGCACGCCCTCCATATAACCCAACCCTGTCCATCCGCCGGTTCCCACCGCAATCAGCGATTGGTTGATGTGAAAACCAGCCCCTTGCGGATCGGCCTCCGGATGCAGAAAGACCATCATGCGCGCCCGCCGCCACGAAACCATGAACAGCAGAACCGCCAAAACCGGCAGCACCGCCGCCACGCCACCCAGCAGATAGCGCCACTCCATGCCGGCCAGCAGCAACACCAACGCGGTCATCCCGGCCAGCACCAGCGCCGTCCCAAGATCGGGCTCCTTTACCACCAGGGCCAGAAAGACCACCGCAGGCAGAACCGCAGGCAGCAGCGTATGTTTCCAATCCCGCATGGCATTCAGCCGCGTATGCAGAAACCACGCCAGGTACAGCGCCAGCATGGGCTTGGCAATCTCCGATGGCTGAAAAGTAAAAAACGGCCCGAAGCGAATCCAGCGGTGGGTGGCATGAGAGCCCGGCACAACAAACACCGCCAGCAGCAGCAGCAGAGTCACTCCCATCGCCGTATAGATGAACTTCTTCGAGTTGTAGTGGCGATAATCGACGCGCATCAGCACCACCATCGCGATCACGCCCAGGAAAGCCCACAGCGCCTGCCCTTTCAGGAACGTGTAAGGCGATCCAAAGCGCACCTGCGCCATCACCGCCGACGCCGAGAAGACCATCGCCAGCCCCACCACCACCAGCGAAAGCGTAGTGAAGAACAGCCATTTATCGACGCCGACGCGCTTTGCCATCGCCCGCTTACCCCCGCCCCTGCGTACCGGCTTGCTTGCTGGCCTTAGCCGCATCGGGAAGATTCGTCACCAGCTCCTTGAAGATCCGCCCGCGCTGCTCGTAGTTCTCAAACTGGTCAAAGCTGGAGCATGCCGGTGACAGCAGCACCACATTGCCCGGATGAGCAGCCTTTTGAGCCGCCGTGACCGCTCTTTCCAGCGTCTCGCAGGAGACAATCGGCACCATTCCGCGAATCTGCGACTCGATCTTCGCCGCCGCCGAGCCGATCGTGTAAACCGACTTCACCCGCTTGCGCAACAGTTCGGAAAGATCTGCGTAATTCGAATTCTTGTCCTTGCCGCCCAGAATCAGGTGAATGCCGCCAGCGAACGCGGCGATGGCCTTCGCCGCGGCATCCACATTGGTAGCCTTGGAGTCGTTGTAGTACTCGACTCCATTCACAGTCGCCACATATTCAAGGCGATGCTCCACCGCGCGAAAATTCTTGACTGCCCGGGCCACAGCATCACCGGGAGCGCCCGCCAGCCGCGCCGCGCAAACCGCAGCCAGGACGTTTTCGACGTTATGCGACCCCTTGAGCGGAATCTCCTTCAGCGGCACAATCACCTCAACATCAGCATCGCTCGCAGCCCGAAAAACGACCTGCCCATTCTGCACCCAGGCTCCCTGCCCAACCGGCTCCTCAAGCGAAAACCAATACACCCGCGCGGAACTGCGAGCCGCAGCAGCGGCCGCGCGCCCATTGTCCGCGTTCAGCACCAGCGCGTCTGCCCCAGTTTGCGCGGCAAAGATGCGCTCTTTGGCCATCGCATAGTTTTCAAAGGTACCGTGCCGGTCGAGATGATCCGGCGTAATGTTCAGAATCACCGCAATCCGCGGATGAAACCGCTCCGTGCTCTCCAATTGAAAACTCGAAACCTCCAGCACCGACCAGCCGTCGTCCCTGCTCTTTTCGATCAGGTCCACCACCGGCACGCCGATGTTCCCGCCCACCTGCGTCTCGATGCCTGCGGCTGCCAGAATCTCCCCAGTCAGCGCCGTCGTCGTGGTCTTGCCATTCGAGCCGGTGATCGCAAGAATGCTGCCCTTGAGAAAGTTCGCAGCCAGCTCCAGCTCACCAATCACCGGCAGCCCAAAAGTCTTCACCTGCACCAGTTCCGGCGTATCCAGCGGAACACCGGGGCTCACCACGATCAGATCCTGGCGGCGAAAGGTCAGCAGCCCGTGACCGCCAGACTCCACGCTGATGCCATGCTCAAGCAGCGCAGGAATCTCCTTAGCCAAAGCTGCGGCGCTGCGCATGTCAGACACAGTCACCTGCGCCCCGCGCCTGCGCAGAAAAAGCGCAGCCGACAGCCCGGACTTGCCCAGGCCGACCACCAGAACTTTCTTGCCCTTCAACTCCATCCAGACTCCGCTGACTTGACTCTGCTGACTTGCAACTCCAATTGTGTCACTCAAACCCCAATGGTTATCGCGCTCTAGCGCAGTTTCAGCGTCGTGAGTGCAAACAATGCAAACACCAGCGCCGCAATCCAGAAGCGCGCAATCACCTTCGACTCTTTCCATCCCAGCAATTCAAAGTGATGATGAAGCGGAGCCATCTTGAAGATGCGCTTGCCATTGCGCAGCTTGTAGCTGCCCACCTGCAAAATCACTGAAACCGCCTCCAGCACAAAGATGCCGCCAATAAAGGGCAGCAGCAGCTCCTGGCGAATAATCACAGCGACGGTAGCGATCGCGCCGCCCAGCGCCAGCGAACCCACATCGCCCATGAAAACCTCGGCCGGATGCGCGTTGTACCAGAGAAATCCGATCGAAGCCCCCACCATCGCTCCGCAAAAGACCGTCAGCTCACTCACCATCGGCATGCGTTGCAGTTCCAGATAATCCGCAAAGACCACATGCCCGCTCACATACGTCAGCACCGTCAACGCACCGGCGGCGATGATGGTGCATCCAATCGCCAGCCCATCCAGACCATCCGTCAGGTTCACCGCATTTGAAGAGAAGACAATCACCAGCGTGACGAACACCACAAACGGCAAGAACGCCAAAAAGCCCACATGCGTCACCCGGCCCAGCCATGCCCAGGTCATATCAGGATGAACCGACTTCAAAAACGGCACCGTGATCCGCGTCGAAAACAGTCGAAACTGCTGCAAAACCACCAGCGTTATCGCGATCCCCAGCGACGCCACCGTCTGCCAGAACAACTTGGCCCGCGCCGTCAGCCCCAGATTGCGCCGCTTCACCACCTTGATGTAGTCATCGGCAAACCCGATGGCCCCAAAAACAATCGTCGAAAACACCACCACCCACACAAAAGGGTTCGCCGGATTCGACCACAACATCGTAGGCAGCAAAACCGCAATCGCGATCAACACGCCACCCATGGTGGGCGTACCCGACTTCTTCTTATGCGACTCCGGCCCTTCATCGCGAATGTACTGGCTGATCTGAAACTGACGCAGCTTTTCAATCACAAACGGACCAATCAGCAGTGCAATCAGCAGCGCCGTCAATGAAGCGAACGAAGTACGGAATGTCAGATATCCAAAAATTCGGAAGGGATGGAAGTACGGAAAAAGCTTTTGATACAGCAGCCAATAAAGCAAGTGGCCTCCAAAACCGGGCGCTTTCTAAGCGATTATCAGTACCCGATTCTACAATCCGCAGCCCCACCCCGCATGTGAATCCCTCACCGCACCCGGCCAACCACCGCAGCATGTTCACAAAGGGTAACCTTTGCACAACCGGCTGTACGGCGACTGAGAGGGAACATTTTGCATAAAACCGGTGTCTAAAGTGCTGTAGTTCGCACCGCCTTTTCAATAGGCGTACTCGCGGGCTTGCAAGGAGCCGCGTGCATGGCACCGCCAAAGACACCGAACGTCGCGGCACAACGGGCAGCGATGAAGAAGCTCGAGTTTCTGGCCGGGGAATGGTCAGGCGACGCGTCAGTTCTTCGCGGAGCGGGCCAGCTCGTGGATTTAGTGCAGACTGAATCAGCTCAGTTCAAACTGGACGGACTATTGCTTGCGATTGAAGGCGTTGGCCGCTCTAAAATCGACGGCAGACCTGCCCTTCAGGCACTCGGATTGATATCCTTCGACGATGAAGCAGGAACGTATTGGATGCGAGCCTTCAACGATGGCCGATGGCTCGAAACCGAAGTCAAGCTGGCCGATGGCGAAAACTCAATTTCGTGGGGGTTCGCGCTCGGCAAATACAGGACCACGACAGTTCTGCGCATCAATGACAAGGGAGAATGGACTGAGCTCGGGCAACTAACGATCGGCGATAGGCCTCCGCGGAAAATGATAGATCTGAGGGTCCACCGCATTTCCCATTGAGCGCCGCGTCGCGACAAGTCGCGCAGTAAGTTACGCATTAATGCCGGAGTTCCGGACCAAATGATTGGCCAATATCCCGCCCGCCTCAAAAAGGGCAATTCTTGGCACTTCCCTGCCCGCTTTCGAGTTCTACCCCTTCGGCGAACCTTGCACCGGCCTAGCATTTCCCGTACTCTGAGCCTTATGGAAGTACATTTCACACCCGAGCAGGAAGCGCAGCTTGCGCAGATCGCCACGAACGCGGGCACCGATGCTGAGCGTTTGGTGAAGGACGCCGCTTTGCGGTTGCTTAAGGGCGATGCGGGCTTCCACGCCGCCCTCTCCGGTGATGTGGTTGCTGCGATGCGTGCGTTACGTGCCCGCGTCAAACCCGATCCAGAAGGTTGGACAACGCGCGACTACGTTCACTATGGACGCCGCTAGATGCCTCTGGTCGTCGATGCTTCGGTTGCCCTTGCATGGGCTTTACCTGACGAAATCAGCACTTATGCCGACGCTGTTTTAGCCGTTGTTGAAAGGGATGGCCTACGTGTTCCAGAACTCTGGGCGCGTGAGATTGCTAATGGCCTTGCCGTCGCCTATCTACGCAAGCGCATTACCTCCGCCGATGAAAACGCGTTTTTGCTAGCACTTTCATATTTGAACATCGATGTGGAGGAACCCGTCCCCGCCGTGACTGCTGTTCGCGACGGAACGGCGGCAGCGATGCAGTATGGTCTTACGGCTTACGACGCGGCGTATGTCGATCTTGCTGCGCGGGAAAAACTGACCCTCGCCACTCTCGACACAGCGATGCGCAAGGCCGCCGAGCAATCGGGAATTACGATTTTCCGGTAAAGCCAATCGTAGCTCGATGGCTTTTTGCAATCCGATTGATCGGGTGCTTCATGAATTCTGGAAAGTTGTCCATCGGCGCCACGACATTCTCGCATTCCCAGACGGCAAACCAAGCCTCACATAAATTTCATTCAACCCTTCAATGCAGCTATCGCCCGCTCCAAACCCACTCCGCGCGAGCCTTTCACCAGCACCACATCGCCAGGCCTCAAATTTTCCGCGAGCCACTCGCCTGCAGCCTCAGCGTCTGGCAGAAAAATCGCCGACACCCCAGCGACTCCAGCCTCCGTGGCAGCGAACACCAGGTGCTCCGCATTTCCGCGCACACCCACCACTTCATCGATCCCGGCCACGGCAGCAGCCCTGCCGCATTCGGCATGAAGCGCAGGCGCATGATCGCCCAACTCAAGCATCTCGCCCGCCACCAGAATCCGCCTCTGGCCTGCACTCGCCAGAGGCCGTGCCGCCAGCGCCTCGATCATCGACTTGAGCGCCTCAGGATTCGAATTGTAAGAGTCGTTGATAACCGTCGCTCCCGCCCATTTTCCTGAAAGCGTAATCACCTCGCCGCGCCGATCGCCTGCGGTCAATCCTTCCAGCGCGCGAATCGCGGCCTCGAGCGGCACCCCGGCCTCGCGCGCCACCGCCAGCGCAGCCATCGCGTTGCTCGCATTGTGCCGCCCCAGAAGCGGCAAATTCAGCGTGGCCGCATTGCCCTCAGAGAGCATCTCCACCTGCAAGAATTCCCCTTCGCGGATCCCAGTAATCTGCGGATCAGCGCACGGGCCAGCTCCGAAATAGACCACTCGCCCGCCAAAATCCCGGCCAAACTGCCCCACATAACGGTCGTCGCAGTTGAGAAACGCCACGCCAGAAGCCGGAAGCGCCTCCACCAGCTCATACTTGGCGCGGGCAATGCCTCCTTGCCCATCGGGGAAATTCTCGACATGCGCCATGCCCACGTTGGTAATCACGCCCCAATCAGGAGCGGCAATGCGCGCCAGTTGCGCAATCTCTCCAGCGTGATTCATGCCCATCTCAATCACCGCATACTCATGCTCCCGCTCCAGACGCAGCAGCTGCAGCGGCAGGCCAAATCCGTTATTCAAATTGCCCAGCGACTTGAGCACGCGAAACTGCGCTCCCAGCGCCGCCGCTATAGCATCCTTGGTCGAAGTCTTACCCGCGCTCCCCGTTACCGCAACCACACGCCCGCCCCAATGCCGCCGCACATGCGCAGCCAGCGCCTGCAATGCCTGCAACGGATCTTCGACGATCAGCAAAGGCGCTTCGAGAACAGCATCCGGCAGCGCAGCCACGCGCGCCCGCGAAACCACCGCAGCCAGAGCGCCGCGCGCCAGAGCGCCGGCGATGAAGTCGTGACCATCGAGCCGCTCCCCGCGCACAGCAAAAAACAGCTCGCCCGCACCCACCGTGCGTGAATCAATCGAATAGCCCTGGGCGACAAACGCGCCAATCCCCGAGGACCGCGCTGGAGCTTCCAGCTTGGCCCCTGAACCCACTGCGATCTCGGCCAGGGAAAGTTTCACTGAGCTTCACCATAGCCCAGTGAGCGCAATGCGGAAAGAGCAACCTGAGCATCATCAAAAAAAATCGTCCGGTCCCTCAAAATCTGCTCCTTCTCATGGCCTTTTCCGGCGATCAGCACCACATCTCCCGGCGCAGCCTCGCCCAGCGCCAGTTGAATCGCTCGCGCCCGGTCCGACTCAACAGCATAGCGAACGCCCGTCGACCGAACCCCCGGCAAAATTTCCTCGATGATCGCCTCCGGCTCTTCCGATCGAGGATTGTCACTCGTCACCACCACAAAATCACTGCCCTCACCCGCAGCCTGCCCCATGCGCGGCCTCTTGGTGCGATCACGATCTCCACCACACCCAAAGAGCGTAATCACCCGCCCCATCGGGAGCTTGGAGAGATTCGGGTGCCCCACCCTCGCCAGGTTGTTGTTGTTCTGGCTAGGGTGGGATTCCGCGGCGGCATTCGCCTCCGGCTTGGCCACGAGTTCACGCGCCAGCGCAGTCAAATTGCGCAGCGCATCGTCCGTATGCGCATAATCCACAATGACTGTAAACCGCTGTCCGGCATCCACAGGCTGAAAGCGCCCCGGCACCGGACGCAGCGCAGGAACAGCCTCAATCAGATCTGCAAACCGCACTCCCCGCGCATGAGCCGCAGCCATTGCCGCCAGCAGATTCAGCACATTGACCTCACCAGCCAGCCGAGACTTCAGCTGCGCCCCACCATGCGGAGTCTCAAGCGTAAACTCAGCCCCAGCCGGAGTCAGCACCACTCCTTCCGCGCGCCAATCCGCCGCACGGCTCAATCCGTACGTCACAACCTCAGCACCAGCCTCAGCCGCAACCCGCGTCAGTTCCTGCGAATGCGAGTCATCTGCATTCAACACCGCAACTCGCGGAGCCGGATACCTCTTTCCGTCGAACAACAATCGCTTGGCTGCGAAATACGCATCCATCGTCCCGTGATAGTCGAGATGATCGCGCGTGAGATTGGTAAACACAGCCACATCGAAGCCCACGCCAGCCACTCGTCCCTGATCCAGCGCATGGCTTGAAACCTCCATCACCAGCTCCGTCGCGCCCAGCGCAACTCCATCGGCCATCAGAGCAAACAGATCGCGCGACTCCGGCGTTGTATGTGCCGACGGCCGAACTTCACCCGCCACATGATATTCAATCGTACCCACCAGAATCGATGAGCGCCCAGAGGCATTCAGCAACGCCTCAACCAGAAACGCCGTCGTAGTCTTCCCATTGGTCCCAGTCGCGCCGGTCGCATGAAGCTTCCGCTCAGGATGCCCAAAGAACGCCGCAGCTAATTCCGCGAGCGCCGCACGCCCATGCTCCACCAGCAGGCGCGGCACTTCAGGGTGAGCCTCAGCCAACTTCGCAA
>Ga0302326_10013437_pt1 | contig 17354 bp, 13 predicted proteins | sample Palsa_T0_3_FD_202264 | JGI IMG/M metagenome (GOLD analysis project Ga0302326, IMG submission 202264) | Peat permafrost microbial communities from Stordalen Mire near Abisko, Sweden - Palsa_T0_3 | ecosystem: Environmental > Terrestrial > Soil > Palsa > Peat permafrost | place: Sweden: Abisko... | reverse complement strand
GAAGATGTCAACTGTCTCATGCAGGATTCGAAAGGTATACTCTGGATTGGAACTGCCGCCGGCCTGGCGCTCCGGGATTCCGGCGGGTTTCGCATGCCCGCGGAGGCGCCACCTGCGCTGCGCGAACCGATTCTGGGCCTCGCGGAAGACAGGTCCGGGTCGCTTTGGATGTCCACCTCGAATCACGTACTGCGAGTGAATCGAGACGGCTTGTTCCGCGGTCCGCTAGCGGACGGAGACGTTCGCGAGTATGGGCTTGCCGATGGCCTGCGCGGCGTCGAAGGCGTGAAAAGGCATCAGTCCGTGTTCGTCGATGCACTGGGACGCATTTGGTTCTCTCTAAATCGTGGAATTTCAGTGGTCGACCCCGCCAGGCTGACAAGCAGCTCCGTACCGGCCCTACCTTACATTCAGAGGATTACCGCGGATGGCAGCGCTGTGGAACTGCGGGATCCCTTGCGCATTCCGCCGCGCCGCCACCGGACAGCCTTCGACTATGTGGGCCTGAGCCTCTCCGTTCCCGAGCGTGTCAGATTTCGATATAGGCTGGATGGATACGACCACGGGTGGAGCGAACCCGTCGCGGAGCGCGAGGCGGTTTACACCAACCTCCCTCCCGGCCCTTATCGGTTCCGCGTGATCGCGAGCAATCCGGATGGTGTTTGGAGCAAGAATGAGGCGGCCATCTCGTTCGCGGTCGATCCGCTATTCTGGCAGACCTTGTGGTTCCAATTCAGCGTTGTGCTGGCGTGCGCGTTTGCGGTCTTCGCCCTGTATCGATTTCGGCTGCACCAGTTGACGAGCCGGCTCAATGTCCGGTTCGAGGAGCGGCTGGCGGAGCGCACACGCATCGCCCAGGAGTTGCACGATACTTTGCTGCAGGGCTTTCTGAGCGCCTCTATGCACGTGCACGTCGCCACGGATCGCCTGCCCGCCGACTCACCGGAAAAGCCGATTCTCACACGGGCTCTGCAGCTAATGGCGCAGGTGATTGAAGAGAGCCGCAACGCCGTGCGGGGTTTGCGCGCTTCCGATAGCGCATCGTTCGACCTGGAGCAAGCGTTTTCACGCATTCCGGCCGAACTGGCGCAGGAGAAAATCGAGTTTCGCGTCATTGTCGACGGCGAGCGGAGGCCCTTGCAGCCCGCGCTGCGGGATGAAGTGTACCGGATCGGCAGGGAAGCCCTCCTCAACGCATTCCGGCATGCACGCGCGAAGAGCATCGAGGTAGAACTGAAGTATGCCGCCCGCCATCTGCAATTGTTGGTGCGGGACGACGGCTGTGGCATCGACCCACAGGTGGTAGGCGCAGGACGCGAAGGACACTGGGGTCTTTCCGGCATGCGCGAGAGGGCGGACCGCATCGGCGCGCGGCTGCATGTCTTCAGCAGCGCCTCAGCCGGTACGGAAATCGAACTCTCGGTCCCTAGCAATGTGGCCTTTCAGGATCAAGGCGATCGGAGGCTGCAGTGGCCCGGCGGGCGACGGACTCCACGGAATAATTCCGGTAAAGGGCCGGAAGACAGGAATGGGAGGGACAAATGAACGATCAATCTCGCATCCGAATACTCAGTGTCGACGATCATCCCCTTCTTCGCGAAGGAATTGCCACCATCATTAACAACCAGGCGGACATGTTGCTGGTGTCCCAGGCATCGAACGGCACCGAAGCCATACAACAATTTCGGGAGCACCGACCAGACGTGACGCTGATGGATCTCAGACTGCCGGATTTGAGCGGCATCGATGCCCTGCTCGCCATCCGGATAGAGTTCCCAGACGCCCGCATTATCATGCTCACAACGTTTGAAGGCGATGTCGAGATTCAGAGAGCCCTCGAGGCGGGCGCTCGCGGGTACCTGCTCAAGAACATGCCTCCCAACGACCTGGTCGAAGCGATCCGCCAGGTGCACGCCGGAAAGAAGCGCGTTCCGGCCGAGGTGGCGGCGCAGATCGCCGAGCATATGGGCGATGAGGACCTCACTGGACGTGAGATTGAAGTGCTCCGGCTGATCGGCGGCGGCAATCGGAATCGGGACATCGCCGACCTTCTGTTCATCTCCGAGGAGACCGTTAAGGTCCATATCAAACACATTATGGATAAGCTCGGCGCCAAGGATCGAACCCAGGCCATTGCCATCGCCGTACGCCGGGGAATTATTCAGTTCTAACTATTGGGATCACCCAAAAGTGTTACCAAAAGATTCCGGGAGTTCGGGATTCCTGCTATGGGTGCATCACGTACACTAGGCTCAGGCGTGTTTAGAGAGCGCCGAGTTATACTAGGAGACCCCGCTGCAAAGGTTATATACCGCGTTCCCTGGCGGATTAACGGGAATCGTGCTGCTTCTGCTACGAGCCGTATTTGGCGTAACACTGCTGGTTCAGGGAGGGTTCTATCTGCGGGGCCCGGATCCCACAACCGGTGCCTGGTTCGTCGGCTTGATGGCGCTCGCGGCCGGTGTTCTGATGCTGATCGGCTTTCTCACACCAATCGTCGGCGCGATGGTGGGTGTGGGCGCCCTTGGCATCGGATTTTCACTCCTTCCGGCATCCGCACCGACTCTGTTTGAATCCAGAACCCCGATTGTCTTCGCGGTAACGATCTTGCTGGCAATTATCGTTCTGGGTCCCGGAGCGGTTTCCATCGATGCGCGCATCTTTGGACGTCGCGAGATCATTATTCCTTCTCCAAGTTCGTCGCTGCGAAGATCGTCCGGTTGAAATGCGTGATGCGAGACAGGGTATAATTGCGTCTTCAATCCAAGGCTACGATCCGGAGAACAAACGATCATGAAACGGAAGGCATTCGGAATCGGTGTGGCGTTCATCGCGGTGTTATCGGCCGAACCCGCGGCTTTCGCACAACAGGCGGCGGCGCCCGCAAAACCCGCGAATTGCCCAGCGGAGGGGTTCAGCGGGGGCTTCACGCACGGCTGCCCACAGAAACAATTTGCCAACCCGGCCGACATCTCGGCCATGATGGCCGCGCTGCCGGACAAGCCCTACGCAACACCCCAGAGCCTGCGCCGTGTGCTGGTCCTCGGTCGAGCCGTTGGCTGGGTGCACACTTCCATCCCGCTGGCGGCGAAAATGGTTGAATACCTGGGAGACAAGACCGGCGCGTGGATGACCACCATCACGTACGACGCGGCCGCCATCACGCCTGAGAACCTGAAGCAATACGATGCCATCTTCCTGTCCAGCACTACCGGCGAATTTCTGGACGACCCAAACGACAAGGCCGCCACGGACCTTCGCAGGCGGGCGCTACTTGACTTTGTCAAAGGCGGCAAGGGTCTGGCCGGCATCCACGCCGCTACCGATAGCTACCATACTAATGGCCCTGCGCCGGCCGGCACGTGGCCCGAGTTCAACGAAATGATCGGCGGCTTCTTCAAGTTCCACTGGACCTACCCGACCCTGATCCCCGTTAAGGTGGACGATCCAAACAGTCCCCTGACGGTTATGTGGCCGGCCCATGGGTTCGAGATGGTCGACGAGACCTACACATTCGCGCAGGACTCATTCAGCCGCAAGCGGGTGCACGTTCTTACCAGCATCAACTACGGCAGAATGAGCGCGGAAGACAAAGCCAAAGAGCCGGCAGCCACCAAGCGCACCGATGGCGATTATGCCTTGAGCTACATTCAGCGCGTGGGCAATGGCCGGGTGTTCTATGAGGCGCACGGTCACGATGAGAAGATCTACTTCTCGCGGCCTTTTGTCGCGCATATGCTGGCTGGAATCGAATATGCTATAGGCGACCTGAAGGCCGACGACAGCCCCAGCGCAAAATAGGCCGGCTGTTGCGTACGCTGTTAGTAGTCGAGCGTCACTTGCGTCGCGGCGACTTGTCCACCGTAGCCGCATTGCGGCGTGAGGCCCGAGGCCCACAGGGTGATCGACCAACCAGGACTGGAGATCCGGTTGAAGTTGTCGTCATACAGCGCTACATCCGAGAAAGTGAGCGAGCCATTCGAGGGGTAATCGCTGCACTCGACAACGTCATAGACCTCTAACGCGCCGGCGAACGCCCAATTGAACGTCTGCCCTTCATTGGGAGTATTGCTCAGCGTGGTGCTGTGCCCCGTGGTTACATCCTTGGTTACCACATTCCAGGTGGGACAGGCGAGCGTTCCCGCGCTGCACGTGTCCTTCATAACGCCTCTGATTTCATTGCCGGAACTGACGCGGACAGCCGCGCTCTCCACTGTAATGCCGCTGGGGCAGCAGTTCCAACTGGCAATACCCCACGCTGAACGAAAATCGGCATTCCACCCCAGTACTGGCTGAATAATGCTCACTATGTCGTCGATGTCCTCCAGGCCCGGAAAAACATAAATCGTCTGGCCATTATTGGACGTGGGTGCGGGCGGCACGGTCCAGGTGGCAGTAAGTTCGCCGTACGAAGTGCTGGTGGTGGCATCTGCGGATTCGATCCAGCTATGGCCGATCGACGGTGGCTTGGCCCCCGCTATTACGATCTCTCCGCTGGCCGTGTAACGCGGATACTCGCAAGCCGCGACGTTGTCGAGCGTTCCATCCGCATGTTGGATGACACGCCCACCAGCCAGCAGAGTCTCTCCTTCCGCCATGTGCAGGACACAGGATGGATGGAAGTAGCCGAATGGAGTGATCACGTACCCGTCTGGTACGCCCGCCGGCCGGTGCGGTCCCGCTGGCGCCTGAGCGTAAGCCACAGGCGATGCAAGAAAGGCCAGGAACAAGCTCAGGACTGCAACCGTCACGGGCACGGCACAAATTTTCGCTGGTACTGAACAATCGTCAATTACCATGCGGATTCTCGTTTTCAGTTGGAACCGATGTGGCATTCGGACAGCCCTCCCTTGGCTTGCTTCAATGCTTGGATTCGGCGATTTCCACCGTCACCTGTTACCCGGGAATCTCGACTTTGGCTTCCCGGTTCTCTGTAGCATATCACGAGGCTGGCAGCCCGCATTGGGGCCGGTCGCTTATCGGCACAATGCCACATATTTTTGGCACCGTGGGGCGGGCAATTCTGCCCTGGGGTCCCCTCTGGGGACGGCTTTTAGCCGGCTTTGGCCGCCCGAAAAGGCGGCTGCGGCGGCTCTCGCAGAAGAAGAAGCCGCGGCTGCTTTTCATCCCCACGGCCAGTTCGGATTCCGAAATATATTGGAACCGCGTACAGGATTATTTTGGCGGTTTCTTGAAATGCAAAACCGATGTCCTCTTCCTCATCAAAGAACAGCCTTCGAAGGAGCATATCCAAAGGAAGGTCTCATCGGCGGATATCATCTACGTGGGCGTATCTGGCGGCGCCTGGGCGTTGACAAGCTTCTCAAATCGGCCTACGAAAATGGGGCTGGGCTCTCTGGCATTAGCGCCGGTGCGATCTGTTGGTTTGATTCCGGACATTCCGATTCCATGTCTTTCTACAACCCGCGAAAGTGGGAATACATAAAAGTGAGAGGACTAGGGCTAATAAACGGAGTACTCTGCCCCCACTGCAATAGTATGACCCTGGGACCGGTGGGATCGGAATCGCGATTGAAAACAATTGCGCGATAGAGTTTATTGACGGCCGGTTATTCAGAGTCGTCCGATCGAAGGCCTACTCGCGGGCTTAGACAGTGTGCAAACGTGGCGGTGAAGTGGTTGCAGAGCAAATACGCCAGGAGAAACAACTCGCTCCAATCGAATCCCTTACCCGTCGCCTTACGCCCCCACGCGCTCGCGCACATTGAACTCCAGCTTCCAACGCTGCCCGTCGCGGGCCACGCACCACAACTGCAACATGCCGGTCTCAGTGACCACGGTCTCAAATGACACCGGCACCACGTCGGCGCCGCTCTGATTGGCGTCCAGGTTCACTTCCATGGGAGCCAGCTCTTCCAACTCGTCGCCGAAATCCTCGATCAGGTCGCCGGCCTGATCGTTCTTGCGCACCGCCGAGGTAAAGAAGCGGAACTCGGCGGGCTCGCCGACCACCAGTCCGAATTCGCGGTTCGGAATGCGCTGGTCGGTGCCTTCTTCCATGCCGAAGGGGACCACCGTCAGCGCCTTCAGCGGCGCGGCAAAACCAGGCACCGCGGGCATGGCGCTCTCCACGGCGACGTAATAAGTTCGCGGCACGCCGCCGCGGATGCGCACGCCGCGGCCGCGCCGGGCGAGGCCGTAATATGCCGCGCCGCGCGAAACGGCGTGCATCAAATCTTCGCCGCTCAAGGGCTGCACAGGCGGCAAACCTTCCTCGGCCAGCCAGGAATTCAGCACGCTCAAAATGCGGTCGCGAATCAGCGCGGCATTCAGGACGCCGCCGTTGAAAAGAATATGCGTCGGGCAGGCCAGGCCGCTGGGGCCGCGCCGTACGCCGCCCTGTTCCGTGCTGGAGGCCTGTTGGCGCAGAAAACGGGCCATGTGGCGGGTCATGGCGGCGTCCGCGGCGTAGGGCAGGCCGATCTCCTGCAAGCCTGCGCGGCGCTGGCGCGCGGGCATGTCGTTGCTCGATACGGCAGGCAGAAAGCCGTCGGTGAGCAGCCGTTCCAGATCGGCGCGCTGCAGCTTTGCCTTGATCGATCCGCCCACCACGCCCGTGCCTTTGCCAAGTATGGTGACGGGCGCCTCATCCTTCCTGTTGCCTGGGTCCAGCAGCTTTTCCTTGGCGGTGCGGCAATTGTTCCACAGCGACTGAAGCTGGAAGTTGTCGATCTTGGTGCCCTGTTGCGCCAACTGATCGGCCACCAGGCGGGCCAGCGCCAGGTCGATGTTGTCGCCGCCCAGCAGGATGTGTTCGCCGACGGCCACGCGGTCGAGGCTGAGCTCGCCGCCTTGCTCGGTGACGGCGATCAAGGTGAAGTCGGTGGTGCCGCCGCCGATATCCACCACCAGGATCAGATCGCCCACGCTGACGCGCTCCCGCCAGTCCGGATGCCGCTCGATCCACGCGTAGAAGGCGGCCTGCGGCTCTTCGAGCAGGGTGATGTTCTGGTAACCGGCCTGCTCGGCGGCCTTCAGCGTCAGATCCCGGGCCACCGCGTCGAAGGAGGCGGGCACGGTCACCAGCACGTGCTGCGCGGTGAAGGGCGCGTCGGGCATTTTGCTATCCCAGGCGTGCCGCAGATGGTCCAGGTAGCGGCGGCTGGCCTCCACGGGGGAGTACTTGGGCACGCCTTCGGGCGCGCGAAAAGGCAGGATCGGTGCGGTGCGGTCCACGCCGCCATGCGACAGCCACGATTTGGCGGACGACACCAGGCGGCCGGCATTCTCCACGCCGCGCTTCTGCGCCAGGCGGCCGACCACGGTCTCGGGCTTGTCGTCCCACGGCAGGGCGATCGCGCCGGCGGGAAAATCGGTGGCGCCCGGCACGTAGAGAAACGAAGGCAGCAGGTCTTCGTCGCGCACTTCGGATGGGTTTACGAGCTGCGGGATGGGCAGCAGCTCCACTTTGGGCAAGGCGAAAGGGTCGGCATCCGGTTGGTTCTCCACATAAGAAAGTGCGGAGTTGGTGGTGCCCAGGTCGATGCCGATGACGTAGCGAGGTTCCATTTTGTAGGTGCGTTATTCGATCTCGATTTCGGCGGGCGCGATGATGGAGGCGTCCTGCTTGGGATTGAGGGCGGGAAGGTCCACCTTAGTGGCGCGCCAGCCTTTGTGCCGCAGCGTGCCGCCATCGGGCTTGCCGGCCGGCACGTTGCCGATGAACTTCACGGCGGCGGGGTCCGCGGTGGCGGGGCGGGTGTAGGCGCCCTCGACGCCGTCGATCACGGGCTGCAGGCTCAGGTAGCGGGCCAGTGAATCGCGCGCCTGGTCGTGCAGGCTGCGCACGGCAGCGCCGATCTGTTCGTCCTCGAAGGCGGCGATGTCCTCCATCAGGAAATCCAGGAGGCGCGAGTCGCGCTGCAGGATGGCGAGCAGTTGCAGGGCGTAGGCGGGGTTGGGGGGCTCCGCCTTCGGCGGAGCCGGAGCCGGGGGGCGGGGGCCGGGCGCCGGGGTTTTGATTTCCTTGGGCAAAGGACGGCCGAACAGGATGGCGAAGAAGGCTCGGAAGGCTAGCAGGATACGGCTCACTCGTTGTGCTCCAAGTACTTAGGATAGCATCCGCCTGCGCGCTGGACGGCCTGGTTCGCGCGCAGCAGTGCCCTGGCTGCACTGTGGTTGCCACCGCGGTGGCCCTCGCCGTCAGGTTCGGAGATAATAGGCTTGCAAAGCGGCCATGGACTTCAAAGAACAAGTGAAATCCTCCGTCGACATCGTTAAGGTGATCGGGGAATACGTGCGCCTGCGCAAGTCCGGCGTTTCCCGCTACACCGGCCTCTGCCCATTCCATAGCGAAAAGACGCCCTCGTTTTCCGTGCATGCCGGGCACCAGTTCTACAAATGCTTCGGGTGCGGCGCGTCCGGCGACGTGCTGAAGTTCCTCATGGAATTCGAGCACGTCAGTTTTCCCGAGGCCCTGAAGCTGCTGGCGGAACGCAACGGCATTCCGATGCCCAAGCGCACGGAGTATGCCGACGCCGACACGCGCTTGCGGGCGGCCGCCTTTCAGATGCAGGAACTGGCGCAGGAGGCCTTTCGCGAGCAGCTCGCGGGTCCGGCGGGCGCGGAAGCGCGCCGCTATCTGGAGAAGCGCGGCGTGGCGCCGGAGGTCGGCGAGCAATTCGGCCTGGGGTACGCGGAGCGCTCCGGCCGCGGGTTGCTGCGCCTTTTCGAAAAGCAGGGGTTCACGGCCGAACAACTCGAGAACTCCGGTCTCCTGGGGCGCCGGGAGGACGGCAGCTTTTACGACCGCTTCCGCAACCGCCTGATGTTTCCGATCCACAGCGAATCGGGGAAGATTATCGGATTCGGCGGGCGAGCGCTCGATCCCGCCGACGAGGCCAAGTATTTGAATTCGGCCGAATCGCCGATATATAGGAAGAGCGCTGTACTCTACAACCTGCACCGGGCCAAGGAAGGCATCCGGAAGGCGGATCGGTCTGTCCTGGTGGAAGGGTACATGGATGCCATCGGCGTGTCCGCGGCGGGCGTGCGCGAGGTGGTGGCGAGTTGCGGAACGGCGCTGACGGCGCAGCAGGTGCAGTCGCTGCGGCGGCATTCGGACAAGATCGTAGTGAATTTCGATCCGGACGCGGCGGGGGCCAACGCCGCGGAGCGGTCCATCAGCCTGCTGCTGGATGAGAGCATGCATGTGCGGATCGTGGAACTGGAAGGCGGACTCGATCCCGACGAGTACTGCAAGGAACGCGGCGCGGAGGCGTATCGCGGCAAGCTGGATAAGGCGCAAAGCTACTTTTACTGGCTGGCGGACCGGGCCCGCGCTCGTTTCGATCTGCGCACGGCGGAGGGCCGCATGGCGGGCTTCCAGTTTCTGCTGCCGGCCATCCAGCGGCTGCCCGAGAAGATCGAGCGGGTAGCGGTAGCCAACGACGTGGCCGGCTACCTTGGTGTGGATGCCGGCCTGGTTTTAGAGAACTTTCGCAAGGCCGCCATGGATCGGCGCGATAAGAAAGTAGCGCCCGTTCGGGAGCCGTTGCGGGCCGACGAAAAGATTCTGCTGAATCTGCTGGTGTCGAATGCCGAGGCGCGGCAGGCCCTGATTCCGCGTCTGCAACAGCTTTCGGCGGTGGAGCAATTCGCTACAAGGCGCATTTTCAAGGCGCTGTTCGCCTTGCACGCCAGCGGCCAAGTGAACTACGAGGAGTTGCACGCGCGCCTCGAAGAAGGCGATCGGGAATTATTAGCGTTGGCAGTGCTGAAAGATGTAACGGATGGCTCCGCAGTTTCACTAGAACTAGGGGACGATTGTCTACGCAGTTTGGAGCGGTCGAGCCTCAAAACGCAGGTTGCGGCGTTGAAAGCCCAGGTTAAAGAAGCGGAGCGGGCCGGTAATTTGGGTGAGGCATTGCGGTTGGCGGCGGAATTGCATCGGCTCGAAAGGGCGGGCTAGACCCGCAAAAAACTTGCGGGTGTACAATGTGGGAAACAGTCTCGGGATGGGCAGGCGCTTCAGTGGCACCGGAAGATAAATTCGATCGGCTGCAGCAGTTAGTCGAGAAGGGTAAGGAGCAGGGCTATGTGGTCTATGAAGACCTGAGTGGCGCCTTGCCCGCCGATCTCGGCCAGAGCACCGAGCTCGACAGCCTGCTCAGCGGGCTGGACGGGGCGGGTATCGAGCTTCTCGAAGAACCCAAACTCGAATTCGATCAGAAACTGGCGGAAGCCGAAGACCTGTTGGATCTGGATCTGGTTCCCACGGGCGGGGAAAAGGTCAACGATCCGGTGCGCACCTACTTGCGCGAGATGGGCGCCGTGGCATTGCTCACCCGCGAAGGGGAGACGGAAATCGCGCGGCGCATCGAACGCGGCCAGATGACGGCGATGAAAGCTCTCTCGCGCTCGCCGCTGGTGATCCAGGAGATTTTGAACCTGGCGGAAGACGTGCGTCGTGGTACGGTGGCGGCGCGCGACGTGGTCCTGGTGGCCGACCCGTTGATTCTGGACGAAGCGGCCGAGGAAAGCCGTCAGGAATTCCTGGCCATGACCGAAGACGTGGCCCGGCTGTTCCGCCGGTTCCAGCAATTACGGCAAAAGCTGATTGCCATCCCCCGCGCTCTGAAGCCCAAACAGTACCGTCATCTGCTTTGGGAGACCCACCGGGCGCGCGTGCGGGTTTCGCGGCGCATCCGGTCGGTGCGTTTCCAGAGCCAGATCCTGCGGCTTTTCACGGCGCGCATCCGTGCCTCGGTAGAGGATCTGACGCCCGTGGAGCGCGAGGTGACTCGCGTACAGCGGCGCATCGAATCCGCACCGGCACGGGCCGATGGCATCAAGGATCTGCGCAAGGAGCACCGCGGCTTCACGCAGAGACTGCAGCAGATCGAGGAGCAATCCGGCTCCCCGGCGGCGGAGTTGCGCCGCACGCTCGCGGTCATCGCCAAAGCCGATTGCGAAGCCGAGACCGCCAAGCGCGAGCTGATCGAGGCTAACTTGCGGCTGGTTGTGAGCATCGCCAAGCGCTACACCAACCGCGGGCTGCAGTTTCTGGATCTGATCCAGGAAGGCAATATCGGCCTGATGCGGGCCGTCGAAAAGTTTGAGTACCGCCGCGGCTACAAGTTTTCGACCTACGCCACCTGGTGGGTGCGGCAGGCCATCACGCGCGCCATCGCCGACCAGGCACGCACCATCCGCATTCCGGTGCACATGATCGAGACCATCAACAAGCTGATCCGCGCCTCGCGGCAGTTGATCCAGGAATTGGGGCGCGAGCCGACCAACGAGGAACTCGCCAAGCGCCTGGAACTGCCCGTCTCAAAAATTCGAAAGGTGCTGCGGGTAGCCCAGGAGCCGATTTCGCTCGAGACCCCCATCGGCGAAGAGGAAGAGTCGCACCTGGGGGATTTTCTGGTCGATCAGGCGGGCCTGTCGCCCTCCGATGCGGTGATCAATCTAAACCTGCGCGAGCAGACCGCGCAAGTGCTCAAGACCCTGACGCCGCGCGAGGAGAAGATCGTCAAGATGCGCTTCGGGCTGGAGGACGGCAGCGAGCATACCCTGGAAGAGGTCGGCCAGAACTTCGCCGTCACGCGCGAACGCATTCGGCAGATCGAAGCCAAGGCCCTGCGCAAGCTGCGGCATCCCAGCCGGAGCCACCGGTTGCGGGCGTTTATCGAAGACGGCAACGGCGGCGCGAACGGCAACGGGTAAGCCGGCGGGCTTCACAGATCCGGATTCCAGATATCTGCCATTTCGAGCACGAAGCCGGCGACGGGCCCTTCGCCGGCCACGCGCGCGACATTCACCAGGCGTTCGGTTCGCTTTCCGGGACGGTAGATGTGGATTGTACGGCTCTCCGGATCGATCAGCCACGCGAGTTGTGCCCCATTGTCGATCCACTCCCGCATCTTGGCCTGCAGTGCCGACAAGCGGTCGGAAGGCGAACGCAGTTCCACCACGAAATCCGGACAGAGCGCGCCGAACTTCTGTTTCTGTTCCTTGGTCAACGTCGCCAGCCGGGAGCGTGCGATCCAGGCTGCATCCGGCGAGAGCCCCGCGCCGCTGGGAAGCATAAACAACGTATTGGAATCGAAGGCCTTTCCGCGCCCGTCGCGCTTGGTCCACACCTGCAACTGCTGAAGCAGGTCGGTATTCCGATTCGACGACTCCCAGCCCGCCGGCGGCATGATCAGGATTTCTCCTTCGGTGGTTCGCTCGATTTTCAGGTCCGGGTTAGCTTCGCAAAATGCAAAGAACTCCTGCTCGCTCATCTGCCGTGCCGGCTGGATCAGAATCGGCGACTCGGTTTCGATGTCGTTCAGCACCACCTGCATGGCTCCATGATATACGATTGTCTTAGCCGGGAGGCATCATGGAACGAAGAACCTTTCTACTGGGCGCCGGTCTAGCATCGCTCAGCGCACGGGCGGCCAACGATACGGTGGGAATCGGCGTGATCGGCCTGGGTGGCCGCGGCCGCGACCATCTCAAATACTACAGCAAACTGCCGGATGCGCGCGTGGTGGCCATCTGCGATGTGAACCAGGCGCAGACCGAGCGCGCCGTCCAGATCGCCCAGAAACTGCAAGGGAACAAGCCGCAGGTCTACCAGGATCTGCGCAAAATGTTTGACGACAAGAACGTGGACGCGGTGTCCATCGCCACGCCCAACCATTGGCACGCCCTGGCCACCATCTGGGCTTGCCAGGCAGGCAAAGATGTCTATTGCGAGAAGCCGGCCTGCTACAACCTGTTCGAAGGCCGCGCCATGGAGGCGGCCGCGCGTAACAACAAGCGCATGGTGCAGATCGGAATGCAGAGCCGCAGCCTGACGCATAAGCAGCGCGCCATGGAACTGTTGCACACCGGCGCCATCGGGCAGATCTACATGGCGCGCGGAATCTGTTTCAAACGTCGGCCGTCCATCGGGCGCACGCCCGTGGAACCCGTTCCGGCGGGGCTCGATTGGGACCTGTTCCTGGGGCCCGCGCCCATGCGCGAATACACCAAGAACCGCTACCAATACAACTGGCACTGGTTCTGGGACACCGGCAACGGCGACATTGGCAACCAGGGTATCCACGAGATGGACGTGGCGCGCTGGGGTCTGGGGCGAGGGCTGCCGAAAGCCGTGGTCTCGACCGGCGCCAAATATGTTTATGACGACGACCAGGAGACGCCCAACACCCAGATCGCCACGCTCGACTACGGCGATGCCGAAATCGTGTTCGAAGTGCGCGGGCTGAATACCGGCGGCGAACCGGGCATCACGGCGTCGGGGCCGAACTTCATCGGCGTCACATTTTTCGGCAGCAAGGGTTTCATGGCGGTGGATGAACGCGCCTTCCAGATCTTCCTGGGCGATAAGCGCGAGCCGGGCGAAGCCATGAAGCATTCAGAAACCGAGATCGACGACACCGTTCCGCACATGGCGAACTTCCTGAAGGCGGTGAAGAGCAGAAACACGGCCGATTTGGCGGCCGATGTGGCGGTAGGCACCACCTCCGCCGCTCTGGTGCATATGGCCAACATCAGCTACCGGCTAGGGCGCAAGCTGCAGTTCGATAGCGCGGCCGGGAGCTTTGTGGGGGATGCCGAAGCCAACGCCATGTCCACCCGGCCGGTGTATCGCCCCCCGTATGTAGTGAGTTAGTCGAGTGGCGACGCGGCGCGGAGCGCGCCTTGAGCGAGATGAAGCTTCCCTCTCAACTTTCTACTTGACTGGATAGGCAGGCAGGTTTAGTGCTCTCGTGGGGCGGGCAATTCTGCCCGCAGCCGGCTTTCAGCCGGCTCTTCTCGCGAGCAAAGCTCGGGGGCCTGGAGTTTGGCCCTTTTGGGGCTCGATTGGCACATCGCCGACGTGGCGCGGGCACTCTGCCTGCCGCGACTGCACTCATGCAGTCGCGCCGGGCGTAGCCCGGCATTCGCGCGAGCAAAGCTCGCGGGCAAAGGGATACCGCCTGCCCTACCAAACCCGCGATGTTACTTTGCGGTCAGTAGCCCAAAAGCTGCCACCCCATTCGGCGTACCTACATACACCTTGCCATTGACGATCGTAGGCACCATGAACTTATTGCCCGCTCCGAAACTGTCGCGCCCACCGGGGGCCTGCGTGGTGTTGTATAGCTCCTGCGCCAGGTTAGTCGCCGTGATAGCGTGCAGAACCGCCGTAGAGCTGTTCTCCAGCGCCCACAGGATCCCGTTGGTGTTGCCGTTCGCCGAGATACTGGGCGTAGCGCCAGGATAGGGAAACTGCGTTTGCGTCACCGAGGTTGGGTTAGACCCGAGCAACGCCTGGTTGAACTGGAACGCCCTGATCGGACCGTTCACCGCGCCATAATACACCCAGTTCTGATAGATCGCCGGGCTCGACCAAATGCCACCGGGCAAAGCATTGCCCAGCTCTTGATAAATGGCGTCGTCATTTTGCGGGTTGAACTTACCCATGTTATTGCGATTGACTAAGTAGATGTTGCCATCCTTGCCCGCCCCGATCGCCAGGAGCTGTGTCTGGCCGCCGGAGTCTGTCATATCCGGCAATAGCAGCGCGCCGCCCGAACCCAGATCCACATCGGCGCTGGACTCGGCCGTGGTGTTGTACATGGTGAAGTAGTCGGCCACGGCCAGTTTGCCGCCGGTGGTCGTCAGCTTGATGAAGGCATTGCCAAAATCTCCACTGACGGGAAAGCCCTGTGCGTTGAGAGTGGTGTCGAACGTACCGTTGGCGTCCAGGAAATAGATGTTGCCGCTGGAATCCGCCGCCAAGCCGGCGCCCGCGCCCCAGATGGCGCCCTCCGCGCCGTTGGGCGTCACGTCGATTACGGTGGTCTGTGCCAGGGTGTCGACATCATAGCCCATGACCCAGCCCGTGTAAGGAGAAAAGTCGCAATGCGACGCCCAGGCCAGATACACCACGCCATTCAGCAGCAATAGTCCCGATCGCTCCTTATATTGCTTGGCGACGAAGTAAGCATAACCGCCGCTGCTGTCGTCTCCCGTTCCAGGATACTTAGCGGCGATTTCCGTTGCGGCGGCCAGCCGCTGGCCAGTCGCCAGGCCGACTTTGTGCAGCCTTTGATGATAATCTCCCGAAGAGTCTTTGCTCATTGTGACGGCCAGAATGAAGCCCTCGGAAGTGCCGGATTTGAGCTCGATGACCGGCGTCGAGGTGATGCCGATCGTGGGTACCACCTGCGAACAGCCGCGGTCGTCGGAAGCCGTCTCGCCGGTCGGGATGAGCGACGTCTTCCAAAGCTGCGCTCCCGAATCCGCGTCCAGCGCGTACAGGCTGTCGTTTTCGGTGGCCACGATCAGAACGTTGTGGGTTCCCTGGCTCGGGATGGATACGCCGCCAACGTAGAGCGGTTGTGCGTCCACCACGCCATCCAGGGTCGCCTGGAAAAGTTTGCCGAATGTCGTATATTTCACGTTGCTGGTGGTCAGAATCGTCTCGGCCAGATTCTGCCCCGTGCGGGCAACGTCGTTATGAAACGTCAGCACGTTGGTCTGCGCGGCCACAGGCAGCAGCGACGCTCCCATCAGCGATAACCAAAGTAATCGTAAGCGCATGGTCAGCCTCCCTCATAAGTCTGCTACAGAACAGGCTACCGCATCCACACTCTGTTCGATTTCTAGGTATGTATTCATACGGCGGGTCGACAACCGCGCCGTGGACAAACGGCTTGCGATCTCGGTTGTATCCTCATCGCAACTTATAGCGCTGCACCTTTCCAGTCGCCGTTTTGGGCAACTCCTCCAAAAACTCGATGCGGCGTGGGCGCTTGTAGCCGGCCAAGCGCTCGCGCAGGAAGGCATCCAACTCGCCGGCCAATTCGTCCGATGCGCGATCCGGCTGCTTGAGCGTCACGAATGCGCAGGGCACGGGCAGGCCGCTATCGCCAATCCGCGCGACTACGGCGGCTTCCAACACCGCGGGGTGCCCGATCAGCGCGCCTTCGACCTCGATAGGCGAGACCCATTCGCCGGACACGCGAAACATATCGTCGGAGCGGCCCGCGTACCAATAGTAGCCGTCCGCGTCGGCGCGATACTTATCGCCGCTGAAGAACCAGCCGTCTCGCATGCGCTGGGCGGTAAGTTGCGGGCGATTCCAATAGTGCGTGGCGTTGCTGGCGCCGCGCACCCATAGGTCGCCCGTTTCGCCGGCCGGCAGTTCGCGCCCGCTCTCGTCCGTGATGCGGACCTGGTAGCCGGGCACGGGCAGGCCCGAGCTGCCGGGCAGCACGCGTCCCGGCCGGTTGGAGATATAGATGTGCAGCACTTCAGTGGAGCCGATACCGTCCAGCACGTCGAGGCCGAAGCGCGCGTGCCAGCGGCGCACGATCTCGGCCGGCAGAGGTTCCGCGGCGGAAATGCCCAGGCGCACGCTCGCGAGGTCGTACGGGTTGGCCGCATCCGTGGCTTGCAGCATCGCCGCGAAATGCGTGGGTACCGAAAAGAACAGCGTAGGCCGGCATTCGTGCGCGCGCGCCAGGATCGCTTGCGCCTGCGGTTTTCCCGGATGCAGCACGGTAGTGGCGCCCGCATAGAACGGGAACATCAGGCCGTTGCCGAGGCCATAAGCGTGGAAGAGTTTCGCCGAGGAAAACGTGATGTCGTCCGTGCCGATGCCGAGCACATCGCGCGCGTAACCTTCGCAGCAGGCCATCCAGTCGAGGTGCCGGTGGACGGCGGCCTTGGGCGGCCCGGTGCTGCCTGAAGTCCACAGCCAGAAAGCGGGATCGTCGCCCGAGGTTGGCGCGCACGCCAGTTCCATCGATTCCTGCGCGCTGTCGAGCGGCGCGGCCTCGCTGATCGCGATCTTCGCCTGGCTCTCCTCGGAAAGATACGCGTAGTCCGCCGGCCGCAGCGCCGTGCTGGTGGGGACGGCCACCGCGCCGATCTTCATGGCGCCGAAGTATGCGGCCACGAATTCGGGCGAGTCAGGCAGGATGATCAGCACCCGGTCGCCGGGCCGCACGCCCGCGCGGCGCAGCGCGTTGCCGGCCTGGTTCACGCGCGCGGCGATCTCCGCGTAGGTGTACGAGCGGCCTTCGTAGATTACGGCGGTTTTGCCGCCGCGGCCCTCGGTGGCGTGCCGGTCTACGAAATAGGACGCGAGATTGAAGGGCTCCGGCACTCTCTTGAGATTCGCACAGATGCTCTAAAATGGCGCGAGGAGGATACGCGATGGCGATTGCTGGGCTTCGAGCTGGTCGGCAAATCCCGACCCGGGGAGCACTTCGATTGGGCGGGGCTCAGGTTGAACGGCGCCAACGCGTGACCGCGCACGCCGTGTACGGATACGGCCTGTGCTTCCAATGGCCCGCCTCCGGCCGGGCGGCGTGGGACGCCGCCCCAGCGCACCGCCCTGC
>Ga0302326_10013436_pt1 | contig 17355 bp, 16 predicted proteins | sample Palsa_T0_3_FD_202264 | JGI IMG/M metagenome (GOLD analysis project Ga0302326, IMG submission 202264) | Peat permafrost microbial communities from Stordalen Mire near Abisko, Sweden - Palsa_T0_3 | ecosystem: Environmental > Terrestrial > Soil > Palsa > Peat permafrost | place: Sweden: Abisko... | reverse complement strand
GGAGCGACGCGGGGAAAAGACCGAGTGCGAGTACCACGGCTGCGTTGAGCGCGAGCGTTACACGAGCGCCCGCATGTCTCACGGTGTTCGGGATGTCAGCAGCGGGAGCGTCAAAGTACATGAGCTTGACGACACGCAGGTAGTAGAACGCGCCGACCACGGATGCTGCGGCTGCGAAGACGACCAGGATGTCGTGCTGCGTCGCCCACAGTTCCTGGATGATCCGCAGCTTTGCCCAGAATCCGATGAACGGCGGAACGCCGGCCGTGGAGAACATGAGCGCCAGCATGATGACCGCGAGCAGCGGGTCGCGAGCATAGAGTCCTTTGTAATCCTCAAGCGCGTCCGCCTCGAAGCCGTGACGGCTCGCAAGCAGGATGACGCCGAACGAGCCGAGCGCGACAAGAATGTAGACGAGCGTGTAATAGAGCGCGGCGCTGTACCCCGCCGGTGTACCGGCAACGAAGCCGAGAAGGATGAAGCCGACGTTCGCGATCGTTGAATAGGCGAGCATGCGCTTCAGGTTGCTTTGCGCAATGGCGACCACGTTACCGATGATGAGAGTCAGCACCGCGAGCGGCACGAGCATCTGCGTCCATTCGACCGTGACGCCCGAAAGTCCATGCGCGAGCAGGCGAAAGGCGAGCGAGAAATACGCAAGTTGCGGAACGGTGCTGATGAAGAGGGTCACGCTTGTAGGGGCACCGTGATAAACATCGGGCAGCCACATGTGAAAAGGCACCGCACCCAGCTTGAAAGCGACCGCGACGACGATGAACACGAGACCGAAGATGACCCCTAAGCTTGCATAACCGGCGCTCGTGCGCGCGGCAACGACGTCAAGATCAAGCGTCCCCGTCATGCCGTAGATTATCGACATGCCGTAGAGAAGCGCACCGGAGGCGATCGCGCTCAGCACGAAATATTTCATTGCCGCTTCGGCGGCCACGCCCGATTCACGATCGAATGCGATAAGCGCGTACACAGAAAGCGCAAGAAGCTCAACCCCCATGTACACCGTGATGAGGCTGTTGGCGGAGATGAGAACGAAGATCCCGAGGAGCGCGGTCAGGCCGAGCACGTCGTATTCGCCGCGCAGAATATCGCGCTGATCAAGATAGGCACGTGAATAGATGAGCGTCACGGCGACAATGAGGAAACCTGCAAGCTTCAACACATAGCCGAGCTCATCCGCAACGTACAGCCCGTGAAAGAGCGTCGTGCGCACGACCACGTGCGCGTACACGGCAGTGACCAGCGCGCCGACCAGGAGTACGACGAGTGTTAAGGAGTCCGCAAGGCCGCGACGTTTGTCGCCCGTGAATGCTTCAACGAGGAGAACGACGCACACCGCAACAGCGAGATAGATCTCAGGTATCGCAGGTGCAAGGCTTGTCCAGGTGAGTGTCGGTTCCAGCATGGCGGCGCGCTACACCGGCAGCTTCGTTGCGACCGCCTGATCCACCAGGTGGTGGATCGAGGCACGCATCATATCGAGGAGGGGCGCGGGCCACAGGCCGAGCGCCAGTACTGCAAGCCCGAGCATCGTCAGCACCAGAGCCTCGCGGCCGTTTAGATCCTTCAAGGATGCAACGCCCTCGTTTGTCACCGGCCCGAAGATGACACGCTTGACGAGATACAAGGTGTAGGCTGCGCCCAGTATGAGGGTCGTGCCCGCAAGGAACGCGTACCAGAAATTGGCCTTGAAGCTTGCAAGGATCACGAGAAACTCGCCGACAAAACCAGACGTCCCGGGCAGACCCGAATTCGCAAGTCCAAAGAGCACCATGAACGCTGCGAACACCGGCATGGTATTGACAACCCCGCCGTAGGCTGAGATCTCGCGGCTGTGCAGTCGGTCGTACATGACGCCGACGCAGAGGAAAAGTGCTCCTGAGACAAGGCCGTGCGAGACCATCTGCACCATGGCGCCATCAAGGCCCATGGCGGCGCCTTGCAGGCTGCCGGTGTTGGTCACGATGTCGTAGGCGATGAAAGCACCGAGGGTCACAAATCCCATGTGGGCAATCGAGGAATAGGCGATCAGCTTCTTCATGTCCTGCTGCACGAGCGCCACGAAGCCGATATAGACGACCGCGATGAGCGACAGCGAGATCATGAGCCAGTCGAGCTCGCGGCTCGCATCAGGAGCAATCGGCAGACTGAATCTCAAGAACCCATATCCGCCCATCTTCAGCATGATGGCGGCGAGGATGACGGAGCCGCCCGTCGGAGCCTCGACATGCGCGTCGGGCAGCCAGGTGTGCACCGGCCACATGGGGACCTTGACTGCGAAGGCGAGGAGAAAGGCGATGAAAATCCAGCGCTGCTCGAGAAGCGTCAAGGGCAGTGCCTGGAAGGCTGCGATCGAGTAGTGGCCGGACTTCACGTACAGATAGATGAGCGCGACCAGCATGAAAACCGAGCCCAGAAACGTGTACAGAAAGAACTTGAGAGTGGCATAGACGCGCCGCGGGCCGCCCCAGATTCCGATGATGAGGAACATCGGAATCAGCATCGCCTCCCAGAAGAAGTAGAAAAGAAGCGCATCGAGGCTCGAGAAGACCCCGATCATGAGGCCCTCCATGATGAGGAACGCCGCGAAGTATTGCGCGGGACGGGTTTGGATGACCGTCCAGCCGGCAATCACCACCGGCACCGTCATGAAGGCGGTCAGCACCACAAGCGGCAGCGAAATGCCATCGACGCCCAGGGCATAGTAGGCATCGAAGCGGCTGATCCAGCTGACGTGCTCGACGAACTGAAATGCGGCGCTCGCGCCGTTGAAGCCTGCGACGAGCGGGAAAGTGAGCGCAAAAGTCACGAGGGAAGCGCCGAGCGCCACCCAGCGCGCAGCAACGATGCGCTGATCGCCGAGCGCCAGCACAATGAGGCCGGCGCCGATAGGCAGCCAGACGAGGACCGACAAGGCGTACGCGTGCATCGGCTGAGTCACGCGGATTTGCTCAGAAACCAGCCGAGAAGCACCGCAAGCCCGATGATCATCCAGAAGGCGTAGGAATACAGATAGCCGCTCTGTACGCGCCGCAGCATCCGCCCCGCCCAGCCGATGGTTGCCGCGGTTCCGTCGACGAATCCGCCGTCAATCACGACCTGGTCGCCGCCGTGCCACAAGCCACGCCCGAGAAGCAGTGCTGCCGGCGCAATGATCCGCTCGTTGACCCAGTCAAAGTAGTATTTGTTGACGAGGACGCGCCGCACGGCACTCAAGTGGCGCGCGGCAGCATCCGCAAGTGACGGACGCTTGAGGAAGAAGAACCAGGCGGCGATCACGCCCGCGAGCGCCAGACCGAATGTCGGCGTCACGAATCCCTTGAGCGCGTAGGCCGCCGGACCATGAAACTCGCGCGCAAGATCTGCCATGACCGCGTTTTTCTCAAGCACGCGGATGGAGTCACCGAAATAGTCGCCGAAGAGAACGCTGCCAACCGTCATAAAGCCGATGACGACCGACGGGATGGCGAGCGCAATGAGCGGGCCTGTGATGACCACCGGGCTTTCTCTGGGGTCGGCATGCGCGGCTCCGTCGTGCTGCGCTTCATGCTGGGAATGTTCCTCCGCGTGCGCGGCATCATGATGATGATGCACGTGCCGGAAGCGCTCCGGCCCATGAAACGTCATGAACAGCATGCGGAACGTGTAGAGCGCCGTGACAAACACCCCGGCCAGCACACAGAAGTAGGCGTAGCCTGCGCCCGAGCGCTGCGAGGCGCCCACCGCCTCGATGATCGTGTCCTTTGAATAAAACCCCGAAAAGAACGGCGTGCCGATGAGCGCCAGCGCGCCGATCCAGGTCGTCACAGCCGTGATGGGCATGTACTTCGCAAGGCCGCCCATCTTTCTCATGTCCTGCTCGTGATGCATGCCGATGATGACCGAGCCCGCCCCGAGAAACAGGAGCGCCTTGAAAAACGCATGCGTCATGAGATGAAAGATCGCCGCGCTGTAAGCCGATACCCCGAGCGCCACGGTCATGTAGCCCAGCTGCGACAGCGTCGAGTAGGCGATCACGCGTTTAATATCGTTATTGACGATGCCAAGCAGCCCCATGAAGAACGCGGTGGTCGCGCCGATGACGAGCACCAGCGACAGCGCGCCTTCCGAATACTCAAACAGCGGCGACATGCGCGCGACCATGAAGATGCCGGCGGTCACCATGGTGGCGGCGTGGATGAGCGCCGAGATCGGCGTCGGGCCTTCCATGGAGTCGGGCAGCCAGACGTGCAAAGGCACCTGGGCCGACTTGCCCATCGCGCCCACGAAGAGGCAGATGCAGATGAGTGTCAGCGCCTGCACGCTCTGCGTCGAGGATATGGGCAGCATCTGGGTCCCGATCTGCGGCGCTGCGGCAAAAGCGTCGCTGTAATGCAGGGAGCCTGTGTAGTAGAGGATCCCGGCAATGCCGAGCACGAAGCCGAAGTCGCCTACGCGGTTGACGAGGAAAGCCTTCAGGCCCGCGGCGGTCGCGGTCGGGCGCGTGTACCAGAAACCGATGAGCAGATATGAGACGACGCCCACGCCTTCCCAGCCAAAGAAGAGCTGCATGAAGTTGTTCGCCATCACGAGCATGAGCATGGCGAAGGTAAACAGCGAGATGTAGCTGAAGAACCTCTGGTAGCCCGGATCATCGCGCATATAGCCGATCGTGTAGACATGCACGCAGAGCGACACGAAGGTCACGACCACCATCATGAGGGCGCTCAGGCGATCGATGAGAAATCCGACCTGCATCGTCACGCTGTCGCTCACGAGCCAGGTATAAACGGGAGCATCGAAGGCGGGCACACCCTGCCAGTAGATCTGCCGGAGGATCTTGAGGCAGAGAAGAAAAGCGATGCCGACGCCTGCGATCGCGACGCTGTGTGCTCCCACGCGTCCGATGTAGCGGCCGAGAAGTCCTGCGAGCACGGCCGCGATGAGCGGCAGGAGGACAATGGCGAGCAGGATCTGCGGATTCACTCGCGCCTCACCCTTTCAGAGTGTCGAGGTCTTCGACGTTGATGGTGCGCCGCTCGCGGAACAGCACCACCAGAATCGCAAGGCCGATGGCCGACTCGGCCGCCGCGACCGTCAGCACGAAGAACACGAAGATCTGACCGCTCAGGTCCCCCAGGTAGCGCGAGAAGGCGATGAAGTTGAAGTTGGCCGCGAGCAGCAGAAGCTCCACGCACATGAGCAGCAGGATCACGTTCTTGCGATTGATGAACACGCCCGCCACCGCGAGCGCAAAGAGGATGCCGGAGAGCGTCAGAAGCTGCGCGAGCGTGATCATGGCTGCCGCCCCGAGGGCATCTTGACGAGCCGCACGCGATCCTTGCTCCGGACATTGACCTGGCGGGTCACGTCCTGATGTTTAAGACCGGTGCGCTTGCGCATCGTCAGCGCGATCGCCGCGATGATCGCCACCAGAAGCACGATGGCCGCAAGCTCGAACGGATAGGCGTACTGCGTATAGAGGATGCGGCCCAAGGCCTGAGTGTTGCTGTAGCTCGCAGGATAAGCCGGTGCGCCGCGCGTGATGTCGACACCGAAGCGGCGCGCGGTGACGACACCTGCGATCTCCACGATGATGACGGCGGCGGTGATCCAGCCGAGCCAGGCGTAGCGCGTGAAGCCCAGCCTGTGTTCCTCCACCTCGATGTCGAGCATCATGACCACAAACAGGAACAGCACCATCACCGCGCCGACGTACACCAGCACGAGCACGATAGCGAGAAATTCCGCCTCGACGAGCAGCCAGATCGCAGCGCTCGTGATGAAACTGACAATGAGAAAGAGCGCCGCATGCACGGGGTTCCTGGCGATGATCACGCCGAGCGCAGCGGCGATGAGGATCGTCGCGAACACGTAGAACAGGGCCTCAACCAGCATGTCGTGCGTCTCCTCTATCCCGGCGGCTCAGCGGTACGGCGCATCCGCCGCCTTGTCGGCCGCGATCATGGTCTCGTAGCGGTCCCCGACCGCGAGCAGCTTGTCCTTGTTCATGATGTTCTCGCCGCGATGCTCCATGTGGTACTCATGAATTCTCGTGAGCACGATGGCATCCACCGGACAGGCCTCCTCGCAGAAGCCGCAGTAGATGCATTTGAAAAGATCGATGTCGTAGCGCGTGGTGCGGCGCGTGCCGTTCGGCGCAACGTCCGAATCGATCGTGATGCACACGGCCGGACACACCGCCTCGCAGAGCTTGCAGGCGATGCAGCGCTCCTCGCCATTCGGATAACGGCGCAGCGCGTGCAGACCACGAAAACGCGGCGATTGCGGCGTCTTCTCCTCGGGATAGTTGAGGGTGAACTTGCGGCTGAAGAAGGTGCGCCGCGTAACCCACAAACCCTTGGCAAGTTCGGGCAGGAGAAACGTCTTGAAAAAGTTGAATGCCATAGCGCGATTCTTCTCAGCCGGCCCAGGGGCCGACACGGTAATAGAACAGGACGCCTTCGACGGCGATCCACACGAGGGTGATGGGTATCAGCACCTTCCAGCCCAGGCGCATGATCTGATCGTAGCGATAGCGCGGAAAGGTCGCGCGAAACCACAGAAACAAAAACAGGAAGACGAAGATCTTAAGGGCGAGCCAGAAGAACGAACTCGCCATGAGAAAATCGGCAAGCGGGTTGCCGCGCGGCAGGTAGCCTTGCAGCGGGCTTAACCAGCCGCCAAAGAAGAACACCGCCGTCAGCGCCGAGATCAGGATCATGTTCGCGTACTCGGCCAAGAAAAACAGCGCGAAGGCGATCCCGGAATATTCGACGTGGAAGCCCGCTACGATTTCCGACTCGCCTTCGGCTACGTCAAATGGTGCGCGGTTCGTCTCGGCTATGCCGGAGATGAAATAGACGGCGGCGAGCGGCAGGAGCCAGAACCAGTTCCAGGCGAGTGGCCCGCCCGCTTGCGCCTTGACGATGGTCACAAGATTCAAGCTCCCGGACACCATGAGCACGCCGACGAGCGCAAAGCCCATGGCGATTTCGTAGGCGACGATCTGCGCCGCCGAGCGCATGGCGCCGAGGAATGCGTATTTCGAATTGGTTGCCCAGCCGGCGAGGATCACTCCGTACACGCCGACAGAAGTCAAGGAGAGGACGTACAGAAGCCCGGCATTGACATTGGCGACAACGAGGTCGGGCGACAGCGGAATGACGGCCCAGGTTGCAAATGCGGGAATGAGGGCGAGCGCCGGTGCCAGCGTGAAGAGGAACCGGTTCGCGCGCACCGGAATGATGACCTCTTTCAGCAGAAGCTTGAAGACATCCGCAAACGGCTGACCGAGACCCGGCAGAAGCCCAAAGATGCGCACGCGGTTCGGGCCCTGACGCAATTGCATCCAGCCAATGACCTTGCGCTCCCACAGCGTCAGGAAAGCGACGCAGAGGATGAGCGCGACTGTAATGACGAGGATCCACCCGGTCGAGCGCGCGTAGCTCGGAAGTGCCGCCCACAATGTCAAGACTCGGTCGAACACGCCTGCATCCGCCCCTATTCGTAGATCGTGGCTGGCATGCGGCCCTCGTGCGTGCCCTGAAGTGCCGGCGCGCGACGCACGAGTGCGTCCACCTGATACATCGGCACATCGACTACCGCGACGGCATGTTGCGGCTGAGCCGCAGCGTGCTGACCTGCGTAGGCCGTCGCGAGCGGCTCGCTCGAGGCGCGGCGCACTTCCTCGCGGACTTCATCGGCGCTCTGGTACTCAAATGCCGCAAGTCCGAGGACGTTGCCGAGCACCCGCAGCACTTTCCATCCCGGCCGCGCTTCTCCGAGCGGCGCCGCGGCGCCGGTAAAGCTCTGCCACAGCCCCTCAAGGTTGACGTAGGTTCCCGCGGTCTCGGCAAAGCTGCCCATGGGCAAGAGTACGTGCGCAACCTCGCTCATGAGGTCGCTCACGAAGGGCGTAATGGCGACCACGAGATCCGCCGCCGCAAGCGTGCGCACGCAATGCGGATCGAGCGCATCCACCCAGGGCTCGACACCCAGCAGCACGTAGGCCGACAATGGCAGCTTCAGCATCTGCCAGGCGGAAAGACCGGGCGTCGCAATCGCGCGCGCCCCGACATCGCGGTGCGGAACGGCGCCGGCAAGGTAGGCCCCCGCCGCATTACTGCCCTCGGCAATCACTCCCCACGACGCGCCGGTCACCAGAGCGAGCGCCGCGGCGAGCGCGCGCAGATCGCTGTAGGCCGGATGACGCAGCGCGAGCGCCCCGAGCCAGACCGCGCGTCGCTCCCCCGTCTGCAGCGCGGCGGCGATGGCGCGGTGACGGTCCGCGACCTTGGCGGCGCGCACCAGCGAGGCGAGGTGCGCCGGCGCCTTCTGGGACTTCGCAAGCGAGGCTTTCAATATCGCCGCAAGTTCGCTCACCTGTTTGGCGGGCCCGGCATCGAGAAAAGCTGCGACCGGAAAGTTGTATTCGAAACGCGCCGGATTCAAAAAGGCGATTTTCGCGCCCGCCAACGCCGCTTTCCTCACGCGATGCGCGAGCATCGGCACTTCGTGACGCAGGTTCGATCCAACGACGAGCAGCGCGCTCAAGCGATCGATGTCGGCGATCTTCATGCCCAGGCTCGGATAGGCCGGGTCCGCGTCCTGGTCGCGATCATCAAGCTGGCGCAAGCGGTGATCGATGTTCGAGGAGCCCAAACCGCGCATCACTCGATTCAGAAGATATAGCTCCTCGAGCGTGCTCGAGGGACTCGCCAGCGCGCCTAAACTTGCGGCGCGCCTCTTAAGATCGGTCGCTACCTGATTGAGCGCGGTCTCCCAATCCGTCACGCGCCAGTCATGGCCCGTGCGGATCATCGGCGTCAGCAGTCGGTCGGGGCTGTAGACACCCTGGTAGCTGAAACGGTCACGATCGGGAATCCAGGTTTCGTTCAAGGCCTCGTTCTCGCGCGGCACGACGCGCATGAGCTTGCCGCGCAGCACGTGGCCAAATAGATTCGTGCCGACCCCGTCGTGCGGCGAGACGAGCGGATGCGAGGTCATCTCCCAGGCGCGCGCCGTGAAGCGGTAGGGCTTGGAGACAAGCGCACCCACGGGACACAGATCAATGACGTTGCCGGAAAGCTCGTGATGGACCGTGTGCTCCAGCGCCACGCGCACCTTCATGTCCTCGCCGCGGCCGATCATTCCCAATTCCTGAAAGCCTGCAATCTCCTGCGTAAAGCGCACGCAGCGGGTGCACTGGATGCAGCGGGTCATATCGGTTGCAATGAGCGGGCCTAAGTTCTCATCCGCCACCACGCGCTTTCTCTCATGGAAGCGCGAGACGTCGCGGCCGAAACCCACCGCCAGATCCTGCAGCTCGCACTCCCCGCCCTGATCGCAGATCGGACAGTCGAGCGGATGATTGATGAGCAGAAATTCCATGGTCGCGCGTTGCGCACCGATAGCGCGCGGCGAGCCGGTGAAGATCTTCATGCCTTCGGCGACCGGTGTGGCGCAGGCGGGCATGGGCTTCGGCGCCTTCTCCACCTCAACGAGACACATGCGGCAGTTGGCGGCGATCGAGAGCTTGTCGTGGTAGCAGAAGCGCGGCACATAGGCGCCACCGTGCTGATCGGTGACGCGGATGATCATCTCGCCCTTCCTGGCCTTCATCGGCACGCCGTTCACTTCGACGTTGACGAATTCCTCAGCCATATTGCACCCGTGGGGCGGCAGCAGCGCCCGCCTGATCGACGATGCTTCGGCCACCGTGGTCAATCATGTATTCGAACTCGTGACGGTAGTGCTTAAGGAAGCTCTGCACGGGCCAGGCGGCGGCGTCCCCGAGCGCGCAGATCGTATGGCCTTCGATGCGGTTGGCAACGTCGAGGAGGAGGTTCAGCTCCTCGCGGCGCGCGCTGCCGGCCAACACCCGGCGCAGCAGGCGATTCATCCAGCCCGTGCCCTCGCGGCAGGGGGTGCACTGGCCGCAGGACTCGGACATGTAGAAGCGCGAGATGCGCTCGAGGACGCGCACCATGCAGGTGGTTTCATCCATGATGATGACCGCGGCCGAGCCGATCGCAGATCCCGCCGCCTTCAAAGAGTCGTAGTCCATGTTGATCTTCAGCATGGTCTCCCCCGGCACGACCGGCACCGAGGAGCCGCCCGGGATCACGGCTTTCAGCTGGCGGCCGCGCCATACGCCGCCCGCCATGGCGAGAAGGTCCGTAAACGGGATGCCCAGCGGCACCTCGAAGTTGCCAGCCTTCTCGACGTGGCCGGAGACCGAGAAGACGACCGTGCCGCCTGAATTGGCGGGCCCGAGGCTCGCAAACCAGGCCGCGCCCTTGCGCAGGATCGTCGGGACCGAGGCGAAGCTTTGCGTGTTGTTGATCGTCGTCGGCGCGCCGTAGAGGCCGAAGTTTGCCGGAAACGGCGGCTTGAAGCGCGGTTTGCCGGGCTTGCCTTCGAGAGAATCCAAAAGCGCCGTCTCCTCGCCGCAGATATAGGCGCCGGCGCCGATGAAGGTGTGCAGGTCAAAGTCGATGCCCGACCCTAAGATGTTCTTGCCGAGCAGTCCTGCGGCATAGGCCTCGGCGAGTGCCGCCTCGAATCTCGGCACGGGCTCGCCTAAGAACTCACCGCGAATATAGTTGTAGGCGACGGTCGTGTTGGTCGCATAGCCGCCGATGGCAAGCCCCTCGATGAGCGCATGCGGGTTGAAGCGCAGAATGTCCCGGTCATGGCAGGTACCCGGCTCGCTCTCATCCGAATTGCAGACGAGATACTTCTGTACCGGAGAATTCCTCGGCATGAAGCTCCACTTGGTGCCGGTCGGAAATCCGGCGCCACCACGGCCGCGCAGGCCCGAGGCCTTCACGGTATCGATGATGGTCTCGCGCGGCGGCTTCTCCCGCACGATTTTCTCCCAGGCCTCGTAGCCGCCGATCTTCCGGTAGGTGTCGATCTTCCAGGGCTCCTCAAACCTCAACGGCTCGAACACCACGAGGTTCATCTTCTCCTCGTAGCCGTTCATTTGAGCTCATCCAGGATGCGATCGACCTTCTCGGGCGTCAGATGCTCGTGGAACACATGATCGACCATCAGCATGGGCGCACCGGTGCAGGCGGCCAGGCACTCCTCTTCGCGCTTCAGAAGAATGCGCCCGTCCGCCGTCGACTCACCGACGCGGATGCCAAGCTTCCGCTCCGCGTGCGCCACGAGATCTTCGGCGCCGCGCAGCATGCAGGATATGTTCGTGCAGATGCTCACGTGGTGCCGTCCGCAGGGATGCAGCTCAAACATCGAATAGAAGCTTGCGACCTCGTAGACCTGAATCGGCGGCAGCTTCAAATAGGCAGCCACCGCATTCATAAGCTCGGTCGTCAGGAAGCCGTGGTTCTGCTCCTGCGCCGCGCGCAGTGCGGCGATGGTCGCCGAGCGCTGGCGCTCGGCAGGAAACTTCGCCACCCAGTGGTCGATTTCAGCGCGCGTGTGCGCGCTCAGTACGTCTTTGGCTTGCGCACTCAACGGTCGATCTCCCCGAACACGAGATCCTGCGTGCCGATCACCGCCACGACGTCGGCCAGCATGTGGCCGCGCACCATTTCATCGAGCGCCGCCAGATGTGCAAAGCCGGGCGCGCGGCATTTGACCCGATAGGGCTTGTTCGCGCCGTCGGACACCAGGTACACGCCGAATTCGCCCTTCGGGGCTTCGATCGCAGCGTACGTGTCGCCCTCCGGCACGCAATAGCCTTCCGTGAAAAACTTGAAGTGGTGAATGAGAGACTCCATGCCCTCCTTCATCTCCTCGCGCGAAGGCGGACGGATTTTCTGATCCTCGACCATGACCGCGCCCGGGTGGATCCGCAGCCAGTCGACGCATTGGCGCACGATACGGTTCGACTGCCGCAGCTCCTCGATGCGCACCAGGTAGCGGTCATAGCAATCGCCGTTGACGCCGACCGGCACATCGAAGTCGATCCGGTCATAGACTTCATAGGGCTGCTTTCTGCGCAGGTCCCATTCGACCCCGGAGCCACGCAGCATGGGTCCTGAGAACCCGAGCTGCAGCGCGCGTTCGGCCGAGACGACCCCGATGTTCACGGTGCGCTGCTTCCAGATGCGGTTATCCGTGAGGAGCGTCTCGTAGTCATCGACCGCCTTCGGGAAACGCGCGGTGAAGTCGTCAATGAAGTCGAGGAGCGAGCCTGAACGCGCCTCGTTTCTGCGGTCGACATCCTTGCGCGAACGCCACTTGGAATGCTTGTACTTCGGCATCGATGCGGGCAGATCCCGGTAGACGCCGCCGGGGCGGTAGTAGGTCGCGTGCATGCGCGTGCCCGACACCGCCTCATAGACGTCCATCAGGTCTTCACGCTCCTTGAAGCACAGCAGAAACACCGTCATGGCGCCGATGTCGAGGCCATGCGCGCCCAGCCACATGAGATGGTTCAGGATGCGGGTGATCTCATCGAACATCACGCGGATGTATCGGGCGCGCTCGGGCGGCGTGACGCGCAGCAGCCGCTCGATCGCAAGCACGTAGGCGTGCTCGTTGCACATCATCGAGACGTAGTCGAGCCGGTCCATGTAGCCGATCGACTGATTGAAGGGCTTCGATTCAGCCAACTTTTCGGTCGCGCGATGCAGGAGCCCGATATGCGGATCGGCCTTCTGTATCACCTCGCCGTCCATCTCCAGGACCAGGCGCAGAACTCCGTGCGCCGCCGGATGCTGCGGCCCGAAGTTCATCGTGTAGTTGCGGATCTCAGGCATCTGAATTACTTCGCATCCTTCAGCGCCGGCTCATAGCGGTGATCATCGCGGATGACCTTGGGCACGAGCACGCGCGGCTCGATGCTCACCGGCTGATAGATGACGCGCTTCTTGTCGGCGTCGTAGCGCACCTCGACGTTGCCGGAGAGGGGAAAATCCTTCCTGAACGGGTGCCCGATGAAGCCGTAGTCGGTGAGGATGCGTCTTAAGTCCGGATGGCCGCGAAAGAGAATGCCAAACAGATCGAATGCCTCGCGCTCGAACCAGTTCGCCGACGCCCACACGTCGATCACCGAATCGACGACCGGCTCATCGCTGGTTTCGCAGGGCACGCGCAGGCGCAGGCGCTGATTCTTGCCGATCGACAGGAGCTGATAGATGACGGCAAAGCGCGCTTCGCCCGCCGGCATGTGGGGACTTGGCCGGGCGACGCGGCCGCGGCTGAAACCCGAATGGGTCGCGGAGATCGTCTGCCACTCGTCGCGGCCAAAATGCAGGTAATCGACCACCGTCACGTCCATCAGCATCTGGAAATCAAGCTCGGGGGTGTCGCGCAGGAGCCAGCTGACGCTCTGCAAATGCTCGGCCGCGACTTCGTAGGCCAACTCGTCCGGGAGCGTCGGAATGCGCCGCGCACGGCCGTCGAGGTGCGCTTCGACACTGTGCGCGAGCGCCTCGATGGCCTCGCTCATCGTGCGATCGCGCTCGTGCGCGCAATCTTTTTTTGCAGCTGCAGGATGCCGTAGACAAGCGCTTCGGCGGTCGGCGGGCAGCCCGGAACATACACATCCACCGGCACGATGCGGTCGCAGCCGCGCACGACGGAATAAGAGTAGTGATAGTAGCCGCCGCCGTTCGCACAGGAGCCCATCGAGATCACCCAGCGCGGCTCGGGCATCTGGTCATAGACGCGGCGCAGCGCGGGCGCCATCTTGTTGACGAGCGTGCCGGCCACGATCATGACGTCCGATTGCCGCGGGCTCGGGCGGAAGACCACCCCGAAACGGTCCAGATCGTAGCGCGAGGCGCCGGCGTGCATCATCTCCACCGCGCAGCAGGCAAGACCGAAGGTCATCGGCCAGAGCGAGCCGGTGCGCGCCCAGTTGACGAGGCTGTCAAGCCGGGTCGTCACGAAGCCGCGCTCGGCGAAAGTCTGCGCCTCGGTCAGTTCTAATCCCATTCCAAAGCGCCTTTCTTCCACTCGTAGATGAATCCGACGATGAGGATCAAGAGAAAAATCCCCATGGCGACGAGACCAGGCAGGCCGATCTTCGCCAGCGTCACCGCCCACGGAAAGAGAAAGGCGATTTCAAGGTCAAAGACGATGAAGAGGATCGCAACCAGGTAATAGCGCACGTCAAACTTCATGCGCGAGTCTTCAAAGGCGTCAAAGCCGCATTCGTACGGGCTGCGTTTGGCGGCGCCCCCGGGGGTGCGCGCGAGCAGATGCCCCAGCCCACTGCCCAGGCCCAGCAGCACTCCCGCGACAAGCGCCGCGATCACGAGAAATATCAGGACGGGCAGGTAGTTCGCAAGCATGGTCGGACGATGCGATCTGCCCTCTTCGGAAAGAACTTCATTGTAACCAATCGAACAGCAAGTGTGGTGCCGACGGTCGGATTCGAACCGACACAGCTTGCGCCGCTAGCCCCTCAAGCTAGTGTGTCTACCAGTTTCACCACGTCGGCTTAAGGATCAGTGCGCGCCTTTGCCCGGTGCGGACGCCGGCGGCGGCGTCACAGGCAACTGTTTCGCCGGCTGCGGCGCACTCTGCGCCGCCTCATCGAGAATTGACTTAGGTTCCGCGGAGCTCTGCCGTCCCATGTAGGCGAGAGCCAGGCTATTGATCATGAACACGGCCGCAAACACCGCAGTCGCCCGCGACAAAGCCGTGCGCGCACCGCGCGCGCCGAACACCGTACCCGAAGCGCCCGCACCGAAGCCTGCGCCGGCTTCGGCACCTTTGCCACGCTGCAGGAGCACGAGGGCAATAATTGCCACCGAAGAGAACACCTGCACGATCGTCAGAATCATGTGCAACATTGAACTTCCACTTTAATGTGCGCGGGCCGCGCTCAGAATCGCAAGAAACTCGTCCGCCTTCAGCGATGCGCCGCCGATGAGCCCGCCATCGACATCCGGCATGGCGAAGAGCTCCGCGGCGTTGACGGCCTTGACACTACCGCCGTACAGCACCCGCGTCAGGGCGGCGATTTTAGCATCCCGGGCATAAATCTGCGCTCGGATGAACGCGTGCACGTCCTGCGCCTGCTCGGGGGTCGCATTGCGGCCCGTTCCGATCGCCCACACGGGCTCGTAGGCGAGCACGGCGGTGCCGAGCGACTCGACCCCGGCAAGCTTCAGCACTGCCTCGAGCTGCCGCGCGATCACCTCATGGGTACGCTCCGCCTCGCGCTCTGCCAACTGTTCGCCCATGCACAGAATCGGCACGAGCCCCTTCGCCTGTGCCGCGACAAACTTGCGCGCCACCGCCTGATCGCTCTCGCGAAAGAGGAGGCGGCGCTCCGAATGACCCACGATCACGTAACTGCAACCGACATCTTTCAGCATGGCAGCGGAGATTTCGCCGGTGAACGCGCCCTGCGGCTCCGCGCACACATCCTGCGCACCGAGAAGAATCGCCGTGCCGCGCAGGAGGCGGGCAATATCCTGCAGATATACAAGCGGCGGGCAGACGACGCACAAGGCTTGAGGGTCGGCCGGGAATTTCGCGGTCAGCTCTTCGATGAGCCGCGCATTCTCGGCGCGTGAGCCGTGCATTTTCCAGTTTCCGACGACGATAGGACGACGCATTGGCGCGACCTTAGGGAGGGCACCCGCGCGAAGGGCGCGGGATGATAGCTCAGCCTGCCGCCTGGCGCACGACCTCTGAAAGCTCGGTCGCAAGGGCCCGTGTCAGCGACTCGTCACGCCCCTCGACCATCACCCGGATCACAGGCTCCGTGCCGGACGCGCGCAGCACCACGCGCCCCTCGCCATTTAAGCGCTTCTCGATGCGGCTCACCGCCGCCTGCACGACCGGGATGCCGGTCGGATCCACACCGCGTGCCACCTTCACGTTCAAGAGCACCTGCGGGAAGCGGTGCATGCCGGCGGCCAATTCGGCGAGGGAGTTGCCGGTCTGCTTCATGACGGCGAGCACCTGCAAGGCGGAGACGAGCCCGTCGCCCGTGGTCGTCTTGTCGAGGCACAGGATGTGCCCCGAGGTCTCACCGCCCAAGACTCCGCCTGACTCCTTCAGCATCCCCATCACGTAGCGGTCGCCCACCTGCGCCCGGCGAAATTCAATATTCGCCGCACGCAAGGCAAGCTCGAGCCCGAAGTTGCTCATGACCGTGCCGACGACCGGACCTTTCAGGCTCCCGTCGAGCTTTCGCGCGCGGGCGATCACGTACAGCAGCTGGTCGCCGTCGACGGTGCGGCCCAGGTGATCGACCATCACCAGGCGATCCCCGTCGCCATCGAGCGCCAGCCCCACGTGCGCACGCACCCCGGGAACCGTCATCTGCAGAAGATCGGGCACCGTCGAGCCGCAGCCGTCATTGATGTTGCGGCCGTTCGGCGAGCAGCCGATCGGCACGATCTCGGCGCCCAGATCCGAGAGGATGCGCGGGCCGACTTTGTAGGCGGCGCCGTTCGCGCAATCGATGACAATTTTCAGTCCGGACAGATCCATGCCGGCGGGCATCGTCGAGGTGCAAAACTGCTGATAGTAGGTGCGCGAGCGATCAACCCGGGTCGCGCGGCCGAGATTCCCCGAGGCGCGCGTAACCGGGCCTTGTTCGATCTCAAGCTCGATGCGCTCTTCGAAGTCATCGGAGAGCTTCGCTCCAGTGGAGTCAAAAAACTTGATGCCGTTGTCGTCGTAGAGATTATGCGAGGCGCTGATGACCGCGCCGAAATCGCACTCGAAGCGGCGCGTCATGTAGGCAACGCCCGGCGTTGGCAAGGGCCCGATGAGCATCGCATTGACGCCCGCGGCGACGAACCCCGCCTCGAGCGCCGATTCAAACATGTAGCCGGAGAGGCGGGTGTCCTTGCCGATGAGGACCGTGCCGCCTTCGGGCGCGAGCACGCGCGCCGCGGCGCTTGCAAGATTTAGCGCGAAGTCCACCGTCATCGGGTGTTCGCCAACGCGTCCACGCACCCCGTCCGTGCCGAAATATTTACGTCCCAATTGCCTCTACTCCGTATTTATTCTGCGCGCTCCGCCTCGAGCGCCGCGACCACCTTGAGCGCATCGACCGTCGCGGCGACATCATGCGCGCGGATAATGCGCGCGCCCTTGAATACTGCAACCACAGCGCAGGCGATGCTCGCCGGCAGCCGGTCCGCCTCCTGCCCACGACCGACGATGCTCGCCAGTGTCGACTTTCTCGACAGCCCCACGAGCACCGGCCAGTCGCCCTGGGTGAATTCCTCGAGCCGGCGCAGAAGCTCAAGGTTGTGCGCCGGCGTCTTACCGAAGCCGAAGCCCGGGTCGATGACAATGCGCTGCCGCGCAATTCCCGCTGCCAGGCAACCTTGCGCCCGTTCGAATAGAAATGCCTTGATCTCGTTCACGACGTCGAGGTACCGCGGCGCCTGCTGCATGGTGGCGGGTTCG
>Ga0302326_10013435_pt1 | contig 17356 bp, 11 predicted proteins | sample Palsa_T0_3_FD_202264 | JGI IMG/M metagenome (GOLD analysis project Ga0302326, IMG submission 202264) | Peat permafrost microbial communities from Stordalen Mire near Abisko, Sweden - Palsa_T0_3 | ecosystem: Environmental > Terrestrial > Soil > Palsa > Peat permafrost | place: Sweden: Abisko... | reverse complement strand
AGGTTTCAGCGCTCATTTCACCCACCGGACGCGGCCGATAACGCCGCAGGTGCGTTCCATGAATACCTCAAACAGCCGGCGGTGGCTACCGCTTTGCCGGCGGCGAGGCCTGCCCGGCATAGATGCGGCGCACTGCGTCCATGCTGTCGGCATCCGCCGCCCGCTTATCCTCGCGGTAACGCTTTACCCGTGCCAGCCGCAATGCGAGGCCGCCCGGGTAGCGCGTGCTGGCCTGAAGATCGCTGAACGCCACTTCCACGACCAGCTCAGGCTTGACGTACACCGTGTAGGCGTCGCGGCTGACTTCGCGCGCCAGCAGCTGCTGTGTCTGCCACACGAGCATGGCGTCGGTCAGCCCCTTGAAAGTCTTGCCCAGCATCACGTAGCCGCCGCCGGCCGCATCGAAAGCCGCCAGGTGCAGGTTGGAGAGCTTGCCGGCGCGACGGCCGTGACCCCACTCGGCTGCCAGCACTACCAGATCGAGGGTATGGGCGCGCTTGATCTTCAGCCAGCTCGCACCGCGATTGCCGGCCTCGTACGGGGCCTCCAGCGATTTCGCCATGAGCCCTTCATGCCCGGCGGCAAGCGCCGCCTCATAGAACTCAGTTGCCGCGCTGGTCGAGGCAGTAACCAGCCGCGGCATCTGCGCAGCCGGTGGTACTGCGGCGGTCAGGGCCTGGTAGCGCTCGCGCGTCGGCCGGTCGGCGATACTGCGATCCTCGAGTCGCAGACAATCGAAGAAGTACGCGCGGATCGGCACAACGGCGCGCACCGCCGCGACGTTCAGTTTGCGACCGAAGCGGCGCATCGTGATCTGGAAGGGGTGAGGCCGGCCGCTGTCATCGAAAGCGACCGCCTCGCCATCGAGTATCAGTGCCTGGGCGGGGAAGCTGCGCACCAGTTCGACGATCTCCGGCACGGCCGCGGTGACGTCGTTCAGGGCGCGGGTGTAGAGGCGCACTTCGGCATCGAGCTTGTGTACCTGGATGCGCGCCCCGTCCATTTTCCACTCAAAAGCCACCGCGCCCGGCAGCTCGCTGAGTGCGGCGCCGACATCGGCCGCGGTCTGCGCCAGCATCGGCGTGACCGGTGAGAACAACTGCAGCTGGAACTGCTCCAGCGCCGCTGCGCCCTCCAGCAACGCTACGCGCGCCAGCGCGCCGAGACTTGGCGCGTACATGGCGGCGCGGCGCAGCACCGCCACCGGCAGCTGCCCCGCCTGGGCGAGGGCTTCCACCATGATGGCGGCAAGCGCCCCCTGGCGCAGCTCTCCGACCAGCAGCCGCATGAGAAAGCCCTGCTCGTCAGCCGTTGCGCCTGCGAGCAGGGCGCTCAGTAGCTCGGCGCGGCGCGCCGTGGAACCGCTGCCACGGGCTGCCGCCAGGGCTGTCAGCGCGTTGTCCACTTCGAGCAGTTTGAGTGTCGCGGGCGTGGCAGCAGTGCTGGCGGCCGCCTGCAGGGCTGCGTAGCCGATGCCGATGCGACCCTGCGGCACTTCCCCGGCGAGGTAGTGCGCGGCGATCTCGACTTCCTCCGGCCGCAGCGTTGCCAGGAACGCTGCCAGCTCGCGGATCTTGCTGAGGCGCGCGGAAGTTGCCGCGACGCGCTGCGAGGTGGCGACCAGTTGCGCGAGCAGGGTCACGCTGTGCGCCGCCGATGCGTCGCCCGCTCGGCCGACAGTGCAGGATCGCTCGGGTCTTTCATCGCGGCTTGCATCAGGTGCGCAGTCGGCTCGCTGCGGTGTCGCGAATTATCGCGGATCTGTGACGGGGTTGCGCGTCCAGCGGTTGTGTCGGCGCGTCGGGCACTGCGGCCGTGCGGCGCGGCGCGCCGTATGATGCGCAGCACGGTTGGCTGGACGGGAAGACGAGCATGTACGGATTGCGCATCACGGTGCCACTGGCTGTCGGCTGCATGATCTTGCCGGCATTCGGCGCGCCACTTCCGGACTCCATGCAGGCGGCCGCGATCGATCGCGCCGGTGGCGCGGACGCGGTCACGCTGCATACCCTGCCGGTACCGAAGCCCGCACCCGACGAGGTGCTGATCGCCGTGGATACCGCCGGCGTGGGCGTGTGGGATGCGGGCATCCGTGCACATCCGGATTTCATCAAGCATGACAAGTTTCCGCTGGTGCTCGGCACGGATGGCGCGGGAACCGTCGTGGCGGTCGGCGCGCAGGTGCGCGGGCTCAAGCTGGGCGAGTCGGTCTACTCCTATAGCTGGGACAATCCGCAGGGAGGCTTCTACGCACAGTACGTGGCCGTGCCGGCATCGCGCGTTGCGCCCATACCCCCCGGCATGGGTGTGGGGGACGCCGGGGCCATCGCTACGACCGGGCTTACGGCTCTGCAGGGCATCGACGATGCCCTGCACATCCGCGCGGGCGAAACCCTCATCATCCACGGCGCCGCAGGAGGAGTGGGCAGTCTGGCACTGCAGTTTGCCAAGCTGCGCGGTGCGCGCGTGCTGGCCACCGCCAGCGGCACCGACGGTGTGAGCTTCGTAAAGCAGCTCGGTGCCGACGTTGTGGTGGACGGGCGCCACGACGACATCGTCGCCGCGGCGCGCAGCTTCGCGCCCAAGGGTGTCGACGCCGTGCTGGCGCTCGCCGGCGGGGACGCACTCGAGCGCTGTATCGATGCGCTGCGGCGCGGCGGCCGGCTGGCGTTCCCCACCGGCGTCAGCCCTGAACCTAAGGCACGTGACGGCGTAAAGGTCGTGAGCTACGACGCCGTCGCCGCTCCGGCGCAGTTCGCGCGCCTGAGCGAAGCCATCACCGCTGCGAAGTTGCGGGTGCCGATTGCCGCCGAATATCCGCTGGCGGAGGCGTCCAAGGCGCATGAGCGTCTCGAGTCCGGGCACGTGCTCGGCAAAATCGTACTGCGGGTGCGCTGAGGCGTCTCGGCCCGTCCCGCTAGGAAACCGGCGCTGCTCCACCTTCCGCGCAGCGCCGAGCCACAAATGCGCTCAGTTCCTCGTGCACGGCCGGATCCAGCGGCGGCGGCGTGAACGCGGCGACGGTGTCGCGCCACAACGTGGCGGCCCGCTCGGTCGCCGTCTTCGCGCCCGCGTCCGACCAGGCGCCGAAATTGCGCCAGTCGGAAACCAGCGGGGTGTAGAAAGCATCGCGGTAGCGCTGCATGGTGTGTGCGGCGGCGAAGAAATGGCCGCCGGGACCCACTTCGGCGACTGCCTCGATCCCGATCTCTTCGGCCGTGGCCACCACCGGCTGGAACAGCTCCGCGAACATCTGCAGCATTTCCACGTCGAGGATGAACTTCTCGAACGATGCCGTCAGTCCGCCTTCAAGCCAGCCCGCAGCGTGCAGCACGAAATGGCAGCCGCCGAGCAGCGCCCCCCACAGACTCATCTGCGACTCGTACACGGACTGAGCGTCGGCGGCATTCGCCGCCGTCGCGCTCGAACAGCGCCACGGGACTTTGATACGCCGCGCCAGCTGCCCGGCGCCGAACGCCGCCTTGGCGTACTCGGGGGTGCCAAAGGCGGGCGATCCCGACTTCATGTCCACGTTAGAGGTAAAGCTGCCGTACATGACGGGTGCGCCGCGGCGCACCAGCTGCGACAGCGTGATGCCGAACATCGCCTCGGCATGGGCGAGCGTCAGCGCGCCGGGGATGGTCACCGGCGCCATGGCGCCGGCGAGCGTGAATGGCGTGACGATCATCAGCTGCCCTTGCGCGGCGAACTCGATGATGCCTTCAGTCATCGGCACGTCCAGCTGCAGGGGTGAGTTGGTATTGCAGATGCTGTAACAGCGCGGCTGCGCCCGGAAGGTCGCCTCATCGATGCCGTGCGTGATGCGCAGCATCTCGAAGCAGTCGCGCAGCTGCCCATCGCCGCGGCAATAGAAGTAGGGCGCCTTATCGCCGAGCGTCAGTTGCGCGAGCGTAGTCTGCAGATGACGCTCATTCACGACGACGTCCTGCGGCTCGGTCATCTGCCCGAGAACGTGAATCACGTCGAAGGCCTGCGCCAGGCGCACGAAGTCGCAGAAGTCGGCGAGCGAGCCGGTGCGCCGGCCGCGTTGCAGGTCACTCACACTGGGCGGACCTGCCACGGGGGCAAACACCACGTGCCGGCCGCCGACCCGGCAGGAGCGGTCCGGGTTGCGGGCCACAAGGTCAGCCTGCTCCGGCACGCTGGCGAGGGCGGCGCTTACCAGCTGCGGTGCGAGACGTACCATCTGGCTGGTTTCATCAACGGTGGCGCCGGCATCGCGCAGCACTTCGCGACCGCGCGCCGACAGAACGCGCATGCCCTGCCGTTCGAGTATGTCGAGCGCCGCCAGGTGCATGCTCTCGACCTGGTCCTCGGAAAACAGCCGCACCGGCTCGAATGGATTCAGCAGCTGACGGTAACGCAGCGAGCGCGGCGGCGCTGCGGCGCCGGATTTACCTGGGTCGCGCCTGCGGGGCCGCACGGGATTCGACATGTTGGGGCCGCGTCGTCAGAAGTGCCGGAAGCCTGCGAATAAATCGCAACGGCACTGGCAGGTCAAGCGGCGAAAAGGCATAGCGCGCCGCAAAAATGCATAGCATCCGGCCGCCGCGGCGCGCCATGCCGGGTTTCAACGGCGCCGCGCCGGCAGCGTCTGCTGCAGGCGATCGATATCCGCCCACGGGTCGGCCCCGAGCTGGCGCAGGCGCCGGCCGATGTTGGCGAAGCGGAACTGGTCGGCCGCGCGCAGGCGCGGCAACTCGTCCCACTGCAGCGGCGTGGCGAGCGGTGCGCCGGGGCGCTTGCGCAGCGAGTACGAGCACACCGCGGTGGCGCCGCGTGCGTTACGCAGATAGTCGAGGAAGATGCGCCCGCTGCGCTGTTCCTTGGCGGCCACCGACAGATAGCGATCGGGATGCGCGGCGGCCATGTCCTCCACCAGACGACGCGCGAACTGCTTGGCGGCGATCCACGGCGCCGCCGGGCGCAGCGGCGCCACGATGTGCAACCCCTTGCCGCCGGAAGTGCGCACGAAGGATTGCAGCGCGTGGCGCGCGAACTGCTCGCGTACCTCTCTCGCGGCAGCCGTGACCTGCCGCCACGGCACGCCGTCGGCCGGGTCGAGGTCGATGACCAGGCGGTCCGCCCGCCCGAGGTCGTCCACGGTCGAACCCCAGACGTGATACTCGAGTGCATTCATCTGCACGAGTGCGATGAGGCCTTCCAGATCGCTGATGTAGATCCAGCGCTGCCCGGCCGCCTTGTCTGCGACCTCGTGCAGTTGCGGCGGCAGCCCGCGGCTGATGTGTTTCTGAAAGAAACACGTGCCGCTCGCGCCCTGGGGGCAGCGCAGCAGCAGCAGTGGCCGCTGCACGAGCCCGGGCAGCACGAAGTCGGCGATGCCGCGGTAAAACTGCGCCAGCTGTTGCTTGGTAATGGGCGGATCGTCGAACAGGACGCGCTCGGGGTGGCTCAGGCGCACGGCCGCGGAACGCGCCCCCGGCGCAGCCGCCCGTGCCGTTCGTTGCGCGCTGGCCTTACCTGCGGCCGGGCGCGCGCGGGCGCTGCCGCCCGCCACGGCGGCGCTGTCGCGTTGCGAGGGACGTAATGACTTCACGCTGCGATCCTCCCGCAGGCCCTTGAGACTTGCCTGCCGCAGCAGGCCGTCCTGGGTGTAGCCGCGGAACTCCACTTCGACCACCCAGCGCGGCGTCACCCATAGCGGCGTCGCGCCGCGCAGCTGCGCGCGATTCGGTGCAGCCCCGAGTGCCGGTGGCCGCGCGAGCCGTCGCGTCGCGAGCCGCCGCAACAGGTCCGCGATCAGGCGCTCATCGAGTCCGGTACCAACGCGACCGCGATAGCGCCACGTACCGTCCTCTTCCGCACTGGCCAGGAGCAGCGATCCCAGACTGGCGCGCGCGCCCTGGCCTTCGGTGTAGCCTACGATAGCGAATTCCTCCGACGCCACGCACTTGATCTTGAGCCACGCATGGCCACGGCCGTCCGCGTAGGGTGCCGCGCTCGCCTTGGAGACGATCCCCTCGAGTCCCGCCGCGCAGGCTGCCCGTGCCGCCTGCGGACCGTCGCCGGCCTGGTAGTCGCTGAGGAACAGCGGCGCAGGCGCATTGCGCAGCAGCGCCGCGAGTTCGTGCTTGCGCTCGATCTGCGGCTTCGCGCGCAGGTCCTCGCCATCGAGAAAGAGCAGATCGAACAGCATGACGCGCAGCCGCCTTTCGCCGTCGGTCTCCCCGAAGCGCCGCTGCAGCAGTCCGAAGTCGCTGCGTCCGGCCGCATCGAGTGCGATCAGCTCGCCATCGAGTATGCAGCTGCGGCACGGCAGCGCCTGTACGGCTCGCGCCGTCGCGCAGAGCTTGGTCGTCCAGTCCTGATCTCCACGTGAGGTAATGCGCACCTGCTGCGCAGCGCGCCACAAGAGGACGCGGTAACCGTCGAACTTCACCTCGTGCAGCCACTGCTCGCCCGAGGGCGCCTCCTCAACCAGTCGTGCCAGCTGCAGGCCGATGCGCGCGGGCAGCCCGGCGGCGACTTTGCCGCGGCCGCGCCGCGCGTGTCCGGCGATGCGCGTCACGCTTTCTTCGCGGCCAGATGAATGGCGGCGCGGATGCGCGGATACGTACCGCAGCGGCAGACATTGCCGCTCATGGCGGAATCGATGTCGGCATCACTCGGCTGCGGGTTGCTGGTGAGCAGCGCACAGGCGGACATGAGCTGGCCGCTCTGGCAGTAGCCGCATTGCACGACATCCACTTCGCTCCAGGCCTGGCGCAGCGCCTGCGCCTGCGGACCGCCCAGTCCCTCGATGGTCGTCACCTCGCGGCCGCCTACCAGGGCCAGCGGCGTGACGCACGAGCGTACCGCCTGTCCGTCGAGATGCACGGTGCAGGCTCCGCACAGCGCCCGGCCGCAGCCAAATTTGGTGCCAAGCAGCCTGAGTTCGCCGCGCAGCACCCACAGGAGCGGGGTTTGCGGCTCGGCGGCAACGCTCAGTGTCTGTCCATTTACCTTGAGTGTCGTCAAGGACCCTCCCTCAGGCGAGCTTCAGGGGCAGGCTGCGCAGCCGCTGCCCGGTGAGTGCGTACACCGCGTTAGCCACCGCTGCGGCCACCGGCGGCACACCACATTCGGCGACGCCGCCCGGCAGCACGCCGTCGGCGATGATCTCGGTGACGATTTCGGGGCATTCGTACATGCGCAGCGGCACGTAGTCGTGAAAGTTGCTCTGCTGCACCTGGCCTTTGTCCAGCGTGATCTCGCCGTGCAGCGCGGCGGTCAGGCCGTAGACGATGCCGCCCTCGATCTGCTGGCGGATGAGGTTCGGATTGACGGCGACCCCGCAGTCGATGACACAGGCGACGCGGTGCACGCGGATCTGCTGGCTCGGGTTGACCGACACTTCGGCGATCTGACCGACGATGCTGCCAAAGCAGCGGTGCAGCGCGAGTCCGCGCGCGCGGCGCGTGCCGTCCGGCGCCACGCCCGGCGCTGGGCCCCAGCCGCCCAGCTGTGCGAGCCGCTGCAGCACGCGCAGGTGCGCGGCGTTCCCCTGCAGCAGGCTCTGACGGTAAGCGAGCGGATCGTGATGCGCGGCGGCGGCGGCCTCGTCGATGAAGGACTCGACGAAGAAGGCCGTGTAGGAATGGCTCACCGAGCGCCAGATGCCTACAGGTACCGGCGACTCGACGCTTTGATGTGCGACGCGCGCATGCGGGAATTGGTAAGCGGTGTTGGATGCGCCATCGTCCGCCATGTCGGCAAAAAAGGGCGCGCCAAGGCTCGAGCCGGCGCTGGTCATCTTCCAGGCGACCAGACGTCCGGCGGGATCGAGGCCGGCGCGACAGCGAGCCATGAACGCCGGCCGATAGTAGTCGTGCGCGATATCCTGTTCGCGCGACCAGATGAGCTGTACGGGCGCGCCGTCGGTCTCACGGGCAAGAGCTGCCGCCTGCTGCACGCAATCCGTCAGGTAGCGGCGCCCGAAGCCGCCGCCCAGATAGGGAACGATGACCTGCACCTTGTCGGTCGCGATACCGAGTACCTTGGCGACTGCGCCGCGCGTCGCGCCCGGCGCCTGGGTACCCGCCCACACCGTGGCTGCCCCACCCTTGAATTGCACCGTGGCGTTCATCGGCTCCATGGTGGCGTGCGCCAGCAGTGGCACGCGATATTCCGCCGTGAGTGTCTGCGCCGCACCCCGCAGCGCGCCCTCGACGTCGCCTCTGCTCAGGTGCGCGTGACCCTCATGCGTGTCCAGCGCCTGCGTCAGGTCGCTGAACATCTTCTTGCTCGACAAGCCTTGCGCGCCGCCGTGGTCCCACTCGATGTGTACCAGTTCCAGGGCGCGCATGGCGTGGAAGGGCGTGTCGGCGATGACCGCGACGCCGCCCGAGGTGACACCGGCAGCGCCGATGCCGCCGGCAACCGGGGCCAATGAGACGACCTTGCGCACGCCGTGCACGGTGAGCGCACGCCGCGCGTCGAAGCGTGCCACCTTGCCGCCGACGGTCGGGCACAGCGATACGCTCGCGTACAACAGCTGTGCCGGCAGCGCGTCACTGGCGAACACGGCCGTGCCGTACAGCTTTGGTGCATTGTCGATGCGGCGCAGCGGCTGGCCGATGAACTTAAACTGCGCCGGCGACTTCAGAGTCACCGTATCGGGCAGCGCCTCGCGGGCAGCGGCCGCCGCCAGCTCGCCGTAACTGGCGCTGCTCCCGGCAGCGTGCAGCACCCTGCCGCTATCGGTGCGGCATTCCGCTAGCGGCACGCCCCACTGCCGGGCCGCGGCCTTGAGCAGCATCAGCCGCGCGGCGGCGCCGGCCTGACGCAGCGGCAGCCATTCATCCTTGATGCTGGAGGAGCCGCCGGTGCCGGCAAGTCCGGGAATCTCACGCAGGATGCGGCGTACGACGTGCTCGCCCATGCGGCGCGCGAGGCCGTGGTCGTCGGGCTCGAACATGGCGTCGGCGATGGCTGCCTGGTTGTTGTAGATCGGGTCGAAGCCTGCCTGCTCGAGGCGCATCGAATCCCAGGCGGCGTCCAGCTCGTCGGCGACCAGCATCGCGAGCCCCGTGTGGACGCCCTGGCCCATCTCGGCCTGCGCCATCATCAGCGTGACGGTGTTGTCGCTGCCGATCTTGACCCAACCGTTGAGCGCGGTCTGTCCGGGCGACACCGGCAAAGCCCGCGCGGCAAAAAGGCGTGCGCGCGGGGGCAGCGCCAGCCAGCCGACGAGCAAGGCGCCGGCGGTGCCGGCCGTGCCGATGAGAAAATGACGACGCTTGATCTTCGGCATGTGACAGCCCGCCGGAGTGTCAGCTGCGTCACGTTCGAATTCAAGCAGCGCGCGCCGCGGTGCGCGCCGTGGTAAGTTTGAGATCCCGCAGAAGTCCAAGGAGTCAGCGGCGGATGCCCAGCAAAGTGCCCGACGGCCAAACCCGCGGTTGGATCATTCCGATCGGCGGGGCTGAGAATAAGGAAAATGACCCCCGTATCCTCGAGCGCTTCGTGCGCGTCTCGGGGGGTGATGAAGCCGACATCGTCATCGTTCCCACCGCGAGCCGCATGCACGAGACCGGCCCGCGCTACGAGCAGATCTTCAAGAGCCTCGGCGCCACGCGCGTGACCGTGATGGACTTCGATACGCGCCGCGATTGCCACGAACGCGGTCGCCTGCAGCGCATCGAAGAGGCGACTGGCATCTTCTTCACCGGCGGCAACCAGCTGCGCCTGACGACGCTGCTCGGCGGTACGCCCGTGGCCAAGCTCATCCGCCTGCGCAGCGCCCAGGGCGTGACCGTGGGCGGCACCAGTGCCGGCGCCAGCATCCTCTCCGAGCACATGATCGCCGCCGGCGACGAAGGCTCGGCCATGATCGCCGGCAGCGTGCGCCTGGCGCCTGGCCTGGGCCTCACCAATCGCTTTATCATCGATCAGCATTTCCGGCAGCGCGACCGTCTGGGCCGGCTGCTCACTGCACTCGCCTACAACCCGTTTGCAATCGGCATCGGGCTCGATGAAGACACCGCGGCCTTCATCGCTCCCAACGAGAGGCTCGAGGTCGAGGGCAGCGGTGGCGTTACGATCGTCGATCCGGCGGAGGTCAATTTTTCCTCCATCGACGCTGTGCAGGACGGGCAGGCGGTGTGCATGCTGGGACTGAAGGTGCACCTGCTGGTCGCTGGCGCGACTTTCGATCTCAACACGCGCCTGGCCAGCGCCGGCACGCTGCTGCAGTCGAAGGAGTGATTGACGATTTAAGTCCGACCACGCGCGGCAGGTTGCGTTGAACAACTATTACGATTTCTGCGAGCAACACCCATGCGCATCCTCGATCGTTCCGTCTATGTCGGTCCGTCGCTGTACGCGCGTTTTCCGGTCATCCGTCTGGAGCTTGATCTCGGCGCCCTCGAGGCCTGGCCCACCGGGCGCCTAGGCGCAGGCTTCGTCGATGAGCTGGCGGCGGCGCTCCCCGGGTTGGCCGAGCACGGCTGCTCCTACCGCGAGCCGGGTGGCTTCCTGCGGCGCATGCGCGAGGGCGATGGCACCTGGCTGGGCCACGTGCTCGAGCACGTGGCCATCGAGCTGCAGAACATCGCCGGCGAAGAGGTCACCTTCGGCAAGACCCGCAGCGCCGGTGCCCCCGGGGTCTACACTGTGGTGTACGAGTACGCGCAGCGCGATGAGGGCATTGCCGCGGGCGAGCTGGGACTGCGGCTGTTGTGCTCGCTGTTGCCGCCGGAGCTGCAGCCGGCCGACAGCGTCCCGCCAGGCTGGAACTGGGCCGAGGCACGCGACCAATTCATCCGCTTCGCGCAGCGACGCGCGCTCGGACCCTCGACCGCATCACTGGTGCGCGCCGCCGAGCAGCGCGGCATCCCCTGGCTGCGCCTCAACGATCAGTCATTAGTGCAGCTCGGGCACGGTAAATACCAGCAGCGCATCCAGGCGACGGTCACGGGGCGCACGCCGCACATCTCGGTGGAGCTCGCCAGCGACAAGGAAGAGACCAACAAGATTCTCGCCGGCCTCGGCTTGCCGGTGCCGCGGCAGGAGCTGGTGCAGAGCGAGACGCAGGCCGTGCGCGCCGCGCGGCGCATCGGTTTTCCGGTGGTCACTAAGCCCTACAACGGCAACCACGGCCGGGGTATCTCCATCCGGCTGACCACCGAGGAAGAGGTGGCGCACGGCTTCACCGTGGCGCGCGAACACTCGCGCTCGGTAATCGTGGAGACCTTTCTCGAAGGCGACGACCACCGCCTGCTGGTGGTGAACGGCGAGCTGGTCGCCGCGACCCGGCGTACGCCCGGTCACGTGGTCGGCGACGGCGAGCACAACATCGAGCAGCTGATCGAGACCGTCAACCAGGACCCGCGCCGCGGCGTCGGCCACGAGAAGGTGCTGACGCGCCTGGAGCTCGACGCGCAGGCGCAGAAGATGCTGGAGCGCGCCGGCCTGAGCGCACAGTCGGTGCCCGCCCCGGGCACGATTGTTTACCTGCGCTCGACCGCCAACCTGTCGACCGGCGGTACCGCGACGGACGTCACGGATGTCATTCATCCCGACAACCGCGAGATGGCCGAGCGCGCTGTGCGCGCCATCGGCCTGGACGTGGGCGGCGTCGACTTCCTGTCGAAGAACATCACCGAGAGCTACCGCAAGATCGGCGGCGGCATCTGCGAGGTCAACGCCGCTCCCGGGTTTCGCATGCACGTGGCGCCGAGCGAAGGCACCGCGCGCGACGTTGCAGCCCCGGTGCTGGACATGCTGTTCCCGGCAGGCAGCGCCTCACGCGTGCCGATCGCCGCCGTCACCGGCACCAACGGCAAGACCACCACCGTGCGCATGCTGGCGCACATCACCAAGATGGCGGGCTTCACCCCGGGGCTGACGACCACGGACGGCGTTTACATCGACGGTCAGCGCACCGTGCAGGGCGACATGACCGGGCCGGTCTCGGCACGCATGGTACTGGCTGACCCGCAGATCGACATCGCCGTGCTCGAGACCGCGCGCGGCGGCCTGCTGCGCGCCGGCATGGGAGTGAACGAGGTGAACGTCGGCGCGGTGCTGAACGTGCAGCCTGATCACCTGGGGCTGAAGGGCATCGATACGCTCGCGCAGCTGGCCGAGGTGAAGCGCATCGTGGTCGAGGTGGCCACCGACTGCGCGGTGCTGAACGCCGACGATCCACTGGTGCTGAAGATGTCTGGCTACACCGAAGCCAAGAACATCTGCTACGTCACCATGAATCCGCAGCACACCCTTGTCCGCGAACACATCAGGGCCGGCGGCCGTGCCTGCGCGCTGGAGGGCGGCGTCAACGGTCAGATGATCGCGCTCTACGACAAGGGCGGCCACATCCCGCTGCTGTGGACGCACCTGATTCCGGCCACGCTGGAGGGACGGGCGACGCACAACGTGCAGAACGCCATGGTCGCTGCGGCGATGGCCTTCTCGCTCGGCATCAAGCTGGATGCCATCCGCCAGGGCCTGCGTACCTTCGACTCGACCTTCTTCCAGGCGCCCGGCCGCATGAACGTTTTCAACGAGCATCCGTTCAAGGTGCTGTTCGACTATGGCCATAATGCCCACGCCGTCGCCGCGATGGCTGATCTGGCACAGCGCCTGGACGTCACCGGGCGGCGCATCGTCGTGCTCGCAGGTCCCGGCGACCGGCGCGACGAGGATCTGATTGCGATCGCGAAAGCGGTCGCCGGCCGCTTCGATCACTACATCTGCCGACGCGACGACAGTCTGCGCGATCGCAAGCCCGACGAAGTGCCGCGCATCCAGGCGGCCGCATTGCGCGAGTCGGGCGTCGCGGAAAGCGCCATTTCAGTCATTCCGGACGAGCAGGAGGCGATCGCCGCTGCGCTCGATATGGGCCAGCCCGGGGATCTGCTGCTCGTATTCGCCGATGCGCTGGTGCGCTCCTGGAAGCAGATCACCAAGTTCAAACCGGCCGGCACGAGCGCTGCCGCGCCCGTCGTAACGCCGGCGCCGGTGTTCCTCTCCGACGGCGCGGATGCGGTCCGTGCCCACGAGCCGACCTTCAGTCTCGAGGGCCTGATCCGTGACGAGCGCGGCGTGCGCGTCGCGCCGGAGGCCGAAGACTGAACGCCGTGATCGTGCTGCCGTTCGAGGGTTCACGGCGTTTGACGGGCGCCAACCTGTTCTTCGCCGGCAGCGGCGCACAGCTGGAAACCCTCGGCATCGCAGCCGATGAGACGCTGCTCGCGCAGTGGCGCGCGCGTATCGCGCGGGCACGCGCGCAGCTTGGCTGGCCGCAAGGGGCGGTGGTGACGCGTCGACACGCAGACGGCGTCTCGCTGGCACTCGCGGCCCCGGTGGACGCACTGTTCACCGCGACCGAGGTCAATGAATGGGCGCTGTGCGCTGCGCTCCTGCAGCAGGACCCGGTGCGCTGGCGCACGCTCGAGGCGGACCTCATCGCCGCGGCGCTTGCGGATGCCAGCGAGCCGGCGAGCTTCATTGCGCCGGTGCTGGAGGAAGCCGCCGCGATGGAGCGCTTCACGCAGCTTGCCGCACGCGAGGCGCGGCCCGCAGTGCTGGCGCTGCTCGGCGCTGCGACGGCGCGCGGCTTGCCCTACGTGCTGGATGAGGAATTGCTGACGCTCGGCGCCGGCGCGGGCGGCCGCGACTGGCCGCTCGACGGCCTGCCGCCCCCACCGCGCGTGCCGTGGGCTGCGCTGCACGACATCCCGACCGCGATCGTCACCGGCTCCAACGGCAAGACCACCACGGTGCGTCTGCTGGCCGGCTGCGCGCTGGCGCACGGCTGGCTGCCTGCCTACTGCTGCACCGACGGGGTGTTCCTCGGCGCGCAGCCGCTCTTGAGCGGCGATTACTCAGGACCGGTCGGCGCCCGACGCGTGCTGCGCGAGCAGACGGCGCACGCCGCGATCGTGGAGACCGCGCGGGGCGGCATCCTGCGCCGCGGCATCGCCGTGTCGCAGGCGCACGCAGCGCTCGTCACCAACGTGAGCGCGGATCATTTCGGCGAATATGGTATCGACGACCTGGGGGCGCTCGCCGATGTGAAGCTGTCGGTGGCCGCGGTCCTGCCTGCCACCGGTGTGCTGGTGCTGAATGCCGATGACCCGCAGTTGACTGACAAGGCGCCGCACCTGGCAGAGCGCTTCGGCGCGGCGCCACCGCTGGGCTGGTTCGCGCTCGACTATGACCTGCCGGCGCTGCTGCGGCACCGCGCGGCCGGCGGCGCCACCTGCGGCGTACGGGGCGGCCATCTGCTGCTGCAGCGCGCAGGCGTGGAGCATGACCTCGGCGTGGTCGCCGCGATGCCGCTCAGCATCGACGCCAGCGCCACCTACAACATCAGTAACCTGGCAGGTGCAGCGCTCGTCGCAGCCGCACTCGGCATTCCACCGGCCACCATTGCCGGCGTGTACAGTCGCTTCGGCGCGCAAGCGGGCGATAACTTCGGGCGCATGATGCGTTTCGAACGCGGCGGCGTGCGCATCATCGTTGACTATGCGCACAACCCGGAAGGGCTGAAGGGCCTGCTCAGGGTCGCCGAACATCTGCGCGGCGGTCACGGCCGGCTGGGGCTGCTGCTGGGCCACGCCGGCAACCGGCAGGACGCCGAGATCGAGGCACTGGCGCAGACTGCCGCGCAGTTTCATCCCGCGCTCATCGTCATCAAGGAGAACGAGGCTCACTTGCGCGGGCGCGAGCCGGGCGAGATCCCGCGGGTCATCCATGCAGCGCTGCGACACGCGGGAATGCCGGAAGCGGCGCTGCCGCTGCGCATGAGTGAACTCGAGGCAGTGCACTGCGCGCTCGAGTGGGCGCAGCCTGGCGATGTGCTGGCGCTGCCGGTGCATTCGGCGGCAGCGCGGGCCGCGGTGCTGGCACTGCTGACGCAGGCGCGCTAACAGCGCTCCTTAAGCCCCGCGCATTACGGTCATGACCGCCTGCGTGATCGCGAACCGGCGCCCGTGCGCGAGTCGGAAAGAAATACCATGGCGGTATCGAGCAGCATGGTCATACAGTAGGTCATCGCGCCTGCGTCTCCTTACTGTTCGCCGGAAGTGGTCGCAGCGACGCTCACGTCCATCGTTTCATGGCCGCCGCCCCGGCGCACGCCGCGCACAGGTGCCGCATCCAGATAGTCGCGCCCCACTGCCAGGCGGCAGTGTTTCGGCCCCATGGGCGAGAGGTGCGTGACGTCGATTCCGAGCCACCCCTGCGCATCTTCGACCCAGGCATCGACCCAGGCGTGACTGGCAGCTTCACCGCCATCCACGCTGCACAGGTAGCCGCTGACGTAGCGCGCCGGCACGCCGACTGCGCGGCAGCAGGCGAGGAACACGTGCGCCTGGTCCTGGCACACTCCCTGGCCGCGCGTGAATGCCTGTGCGGCCGTCTCCTTGACGCTGGTGGTGCCCGCCATGTAGGCCACCTTGGCATGCACCCCGGCGGCCAGCCGGTAGAGCCGTTCGCGCCGGTTGCCGCCCCCGTTCATGTGCTCATGTGCCAGCGCCACCATCGGGGCACTGGCGGCGGTCAGCAGCGTGGGCGCGAGATACGCAAGCGGCGAGAGCGATCCGTCGAAACGCACGAATTCCTCGTCGCCGGTCATTTCCACGACGCCGCGCACGTCGATTTCGATGGCGCGGTGCGGATCCTCGAGCGTCAGGAGGTGCGTGGTGTTGCCATGCGCGTCCACCTGCTCAGTGCGTCGCCCAGGCGCGCGTATGGTCCAGGACAGAATGCGCTGCGCGCCTTCGCGGCGCGGCGTGAGGCGCAGGATCTGCGCCGTATATTTCACCGGCTCCTCGTAGCGGTATGCAGTGCGATGCAGGATGTGCAACTGCATGATCAGTAGCTCCCGGAGGGCACGAGGAAGTCGTTGGCGATGCGTTCACCCAGATCACGCAGCCGTAACTGGAGGCGATCGAGGAAAACCGGCACGCCTTCGGCACACATGTCCTCGAAGCGGCCGAAGTGAAACTGTGCGTGCAGCTCACCGGCACGGCGCAGGGTCTCGCGCGACTGGTTGTTGGCCACTGCATTCAGGTTTGTCTGCAGCTCGTCGAGACAGCGGTGCACGCCCTGCGGCAGGTCGTCGCGCATCAAGAGCATCTGCGTCACGCGCTGCGGCGTTACGCTGTCGCGGTACAGGCGGCGGAACATCTCGAAGGCCGACATGGCGCGCAGCAGCACCGCCCACTCGGACGCTCCCTCGAGCAGGCGCTCGCCGCGACCACCCGGGTCGCGCCAGCGCGCCTCGAGCATGCGCGTGGTGTTGTCGGCGCGCTCGAGGAAGGTGCCGATGTGGGTGAAACACAGCGACTCATCGCGCAGCAGGGTGCCGGAGGTGATGCCGCGCGTCAGGTGCGTGCGGTACTTCACCCATTCGAGAAACTCGGCGCGAGCGCTCTCGGGCATGCTGGAGCTGAAGGTCAGCGATTCCAGATAGGTCGCGTTCAGCGTCTCCCACATGTCGGAGGTGATCGTGCCGCGCACCGCGCGGCCGTTCTCGCGCGCGGCGCGCAGGCATTGCAGGATGCTGCCGGGATTTTCGCGGTCGAAGGCGATGAAATCGAACGCTGCGCGCGGCGTGACCGCGCCGTGGCGCTCACGGAACTCGTCGTCGACACCGAGCGACACCAGCGTCGCCTGCCAGCCCTGCAGCACTGCCTCGGGCGCGCGCGGCAGGAGCGCCAGACGCTGGTGCGCATCGATCATGCGCGCAAGATTCACCGCCCGTTCCAGGTAGCGCGACATCCAGTAGAGATGGTCGGCGGTGCGGCTCAGCATGCGTCGCCGCCCGGGGTTGCGCTCAGTACCCACGTGTCCTTGGTGCCGCCGCCCTGCGAGGAGTTGACCACCAGCGAACCTTCGCGCAGCGCCACGCGCGTCAGGCCGCCGGGCACGACCGTCACCTCGCGCCCCGACAGGACGAACGGACGCAGGTCGATATGGCGTGGCGCAAGACCTGCGGCCACCAGGGTCGGCGATGTCGACAGCGCCAGTGTCGGCTGCGCTATGTAGCGCTCGGGCTGGGCGTTGATGCGGGCACGGAACTCCTCGATCTGCGCGCTGCTGGCGGCCGGGCCGATCAGCATGCCGTAGCCGCCGGCGCCGTGAACTTCCTTGACGACGAGATCCTTTAGGTGCGCGAGTACGTAGGCGCGGTCCTCCGGGCGGCGCAGCACCCAGGTCGGCACGTTGGCGAGCGTTGGTTCCTCGTCCAGATAGAAACGCACCATGTCCGGTACGTACGGGTAGATGGACTTGTCGTCGGCGATGCCGGTCCCGATGGCGTTGGCGATGGTGACGTGGCCGGCGCGATAGGCGGTGAGCAGGCCCGGCACGCCGATACTTGAGT